>ERZ809296.4003-NODE-4003-length-11819-cov-3.263261_pt1 | contig 11819 bp, 7 predicted proteins | sample MGYA00520511_ERZ809296 | MGnify/ENA primary metagenome ERZ809296 (study PRJEB31576, sample SAMEA3212662) | Homo sapiens | biome: human-gut; feature: human gut; material: fecal | place: Sweden | collected 2012 ... | reverse complement strand
AAACATGGGCGCACAGCTGGTAAAAGAAGTCGCTACCAAAACAAACGATGCAGCAGGCGACGGTACTACAACCGCTACTCTGCTTGCACAGGCTCTGGTACGCGAAGGCATGAAGAACGTCACTGCCGGTGCAAACCCAATGGTCCTGAAAAAAGGTATCCAGAGAGCTGTACAGACCGCCGTTGACACCGTCATCTCCCACTCCCAGAAAGTAAACGGCTCGGCTGACATTGCCAGAGTTGCTACCGTATCCTGCGGCGACGAGGTCATCGGCAACCTGATTGCAGAAGCAATGGAAAAGGTTTCCGCTGACGGCGTCATCACCCTGGAAGAATCCAAGACCGCTGAAACCTACACCGAAGTCGTAGAAGGTATGCAGTTCGACCGCGGCTACATCTCCCCCTACATGGTCACCGACACCGACAAGATGGAAGCTGTTCTGGATGACGCTCTGCTGCTCATCACCGATAAGAAGATTTCCAACATCCAGGAGATTCTGCCACTGCTCGAGCAGATCGTACAGTCCGGCAAGAAGCTGCTGATCATCGCAGAGGACATCGAGGGCGAAGCACTGACCACCCTGCTGCTCAACAAGCTGCGCGGCACCTTCACCTGTGTTGCTGTAAAAGCTCCTGGCTTTGGCGACAGAAGAAAAGAAATGCTGCGTGACATCGCTATCCTGACCGGCGGCGAAGTTATCTCCTCCGACCTGGGTCTGGAGCTGAAGGACACCACCGTAGCTCAGCTGGGTCGTGCTTCTCAGGTAAAAGTTCAGAAGGAAAACACCATCATCGTCGGCGGCGCTGGCTCCAAAGAAGCGATTGCTGAGCGTGTTGGTCAGATCAGATCCCAGATTGCTGCAAGCACCTCTGAATTCGATACCGAAAAATTGCAGGAAAGACTGGCTAAACTGGCAGGCGGCGTAGCTGTCATCAAAGTCGGCGCTGCAACCGAAATCGAAATGAAAGAAAAGAAGATGCGCATTGAGGATGCTCTGTCCGCTACCAAAGCAGCTGTTGAAGAAGGCATCGTAGCAGGCGGCGGTACCGCTCTGATCAATGCAATCCCGGCTGTTCAGGCTCTGGTCGATTCCCTCGACGGCGACGAAAGAACCGGTGCTAAGATCGTTCTGAAAGCTCTGGAAGAGCCGGTTCGTCAGATCGCTATCAACGCAGGTGTCGATGGTTCTGTCATCGTCAATACCCTGCTGCACTCCGACAAGATTGGCTACGGCTACGACGCTTACAATGAAACCTACGTTGACATGATTCCAGCCGGTATCGTTGACCCAACCAAGGTTACCCGTTCCGCTCTGCAGAACGCTTCCTCGGTTGCTTCCATGATACTGACCACCGAATCTCTGGTTGCTGACAGCAAAGAGGAAAATGACGCTATGGCAGGCGCTCCGGGCGCAGGCATGGGCGGCATGATGTAATCTCTGCCAAGATATAAAAATACAAGGGAAGGTATCCTGCGGATACCTTCCCTTTTTTCTGCCCTGTTTTAAAAAATCTGCTCGTTTTGGCACAGTTCTCCATAGATGCGCCGGTAGCGCGGTGCAAAGATGCTCCCCTTACGCCAGAGGAAGGTGATGTCATGGTCCTCGGCAAAGTCCTCCAGCTCGATGATCCGCAGTCTGCCCTGCTGCAAATCTTCCTGCACCGCTGCTTCGTACAAAAATCCGATTCCGCAGCCCTGCACCAGCATCTGCTTGAGGACGTTCATATCCCCCACCTCAAACAGCGAGTGAAAATCCTGAAGAGCCAGATTCTTTCGGCTCAGGCTGCGCCGGATAATTTCCCGGTTGCCGGAGCCTTCCTCCCGCACCAGCAGCGTTTCACCCAGCAGGTCGGCAAGTTGGTGGGGTGTATTCTGAAACGGGTAATCCTGTGCGCACACCGCCAGATAGCGTTCGGTGCGGTAGAGCATCGAATCATAGTCTTCCTTATGAAAATATCCCTCCAGGATGGCAAAGTCGATCTCTCCGCTGTCCAGCCAACGGCAGAGCAGCTCGCTGTTCTCCACCTGCATCGACACTTTTGCCGATGGATGCCGCCTGCGGTAGGCTGCCAGCGGCTTTGGGATAAGATACATTCCCACCGTCGGGGTCACGCCAAAACACAGGTCAGCGTCCTCGCTGTCTGCTTCCTGCATCCTTCTGTACAAAAACATCTGATCCTGCTTCATGGTGATAGCGGCGCTGCGCAGCATCTGCCCGGCAGCGGTCAGGTTCAGCTGTTTGTTTTCGTAGTGGAACAGCTTGACCCCGCACTGCTCCTCCAGCCAGCGGATGTGCTGGGATACAGCCGGCTGGGTCAGGTTGAGCTGCTCTGCCGCGCGGGTGTAGTTCATCAACCGACAGACCTCCAAAAAGGTGTCAATTCGAAAATCCAGCATTCTTCTTCCTCCTATCCATAAATTATTTTTATTATAACATAAAAATAAACAATTTTTCATCATGGATTTTTTATGTTATCCTGTATGTGGATTTGAGAGAAAGGAGAAACAACTATGAAAAAAGAAGAAAAAAAATCACAGATTCTCTGGCAGCTGTTCAAGGCAACCTTCTTGCTCAGTGCCTTTACCTTCGGCGGAGGATTCGTCATCGTTTCGCTGATGAAGAAAAAATTTGTTGAGGAGCTGGGCTGGCTGGATGAATCGGAGATGCTGGACATCACCGCCATTGCACAATCTTCGCCGGGTCCCATTCCAATCAATGCCTCGGTCATTCTGGGCTATCGGATGTGCGGCATCCCCGGCTCGCTGGTCGCCATCCTCGGCACCGCTTTACCGCCAATGATCATCATTTCCACCATCTCCTACTTCTATGCGCAGTTCCGCAGCAACCAAATCATTGCCACCGCCCTTCAGGTCATGCGTGCAGGTGTTGCTGCCGTCATCTTTGATGTTGTCTGGAACTTGGGTGCCAATGTCATCCGCACCCGTCGCACTCTGTACATCCTGCTGATGGTCGGCGCCTTTGCAGCAAAGGTCTTTTTCGGTGTGCAGGCAATGGTTCTCATCCTCGGATGTCTGGGTGTCGGTCTGCTCGATTTGCTGATTCAGTCCCGTTCCAAATCTAAAACACGCGCGGATGCGTCTGTCAAGGAGGTCTAATCATGCCTATTCTGCTGCAACTTTTCTTTGCCTTCATTCAGGTCGGCTTATTCAGTGTCGGCGGCGGCTATGCTGCCATCCCGCTGATTCAAAATCAAATCGTGGATGTCCACCATCTGATGACGCTGGGCGAATTCACCGATTTAATCACCATTGCAGAGATGACACCGGGACCCATCTCAATCAATTCCGCCACCTTTGTGGGCACCCGTCTGTCGGGCATCCCGGGCGCCATTCTGTGTACCCTCGGATGTATCATCCCATCCTTCTGCATCTGTCTGGCGCTTGCCCATTTTTATTATAAATACCGCAACTTCAGCGGCGTGCAAACGGTCCTTTCCGCGCTGCGTCCGGCAGTGGTCGCGCTGATTGCCTCTGCCGGTCTTTCCATCCTGATGCTCGGGTTGTTCCAGTCGGATTTAAGCTCCGCAGTCCTCTCCAACTTCCGTCCGCTGGAGGCTGTTCTGTTTGTCGGCGGGCTGTTCCTGCTCAGAAAGTACCGCTTCAACGCCATCGCCATCATCTTTGGCACCGGCGTTGTCGGCACCATCGCCTATTCCCTCATGGGAGCCATCGCCTGATACCCTCCCCTTATCTTTCATAAACAAAGGAGCAGACCTTTTAAAAGGTCTGCTCCTTTGTGCTATCCAGCCTTCGGGATTGCTCTAACATCTTTGTACCACCGGACGCAAAAAGGACTCCGCTTGATGCGGAGTCCTTTTGATTCTTATAAAAACTATTTGTTTTTATTCTGGATGTATTCGTCGATGGAAGCAGCAGCGGTTTTGCCTGCGCCCATTGCCAGAATTACAGTAGCAGCACCGGTAACTGCGTCACCGCCTGCGTACACGCCCTCGCGGGTGGTAGCCATGTTGTCGTCAGCAATCAGACAGCCATGTTTGTTTGCTTCCAGACCTTCGGTGGTGGTTCTGATCAGTGGGTTTGGAGAGGTACCCAAAGACATGATAACGGTGTCAACCGGCAGTTCGAAGTTGGAGCCTTCAACCGGGATTGGACGGCGACGACCGGAAGCATCCGGCTCACCCAGTTCCATCTTGATGCACTCGATGGATTTTACATTGCCCTTTTCATCACCGTTGATCTTAACAGGGTTGTTGAGCAGCATGAACTCAATGCCCTCTTCTTTTGCGTGATGAACTTCCTCACGACGAGCCGGCAGCTCAGCTTCAGAACGTCTGTAGATGATGTAAACGTGCTCTGCACCCAGTCTCATTGCGCTTCTTGCAGCGTCCATTGCAACGTTACCGCCGCCGACAACTGCAACCGCTTTACCTTTTCTGATTGGGGTGTCATACTCATCGAGGTAAGCTTTCATCAGGTTGATTCTGGTCAGGAACTCGTTTGCAGAGTATACGCCGACCAGATCCTCACCTTCAATGCCCATGAACATTGGCAGACCAGCGCCGGAGCCTACGAAAACAGCTTCGAAGCCCATGTCGTTCATCAGCTCGTCGATGGACAGAACTTTGCCGATAACCATGTCGGTCATCACTTTAACGCCCATCTTTTCCAGACCTTCTACTTCCTTCTGAACGATGGCTTTTGGAAGTCTGAATTCAGGAATACCGTAAACCAGTACGCCGCCTGCTTTGTGGAATGCTTCGAAGATAGTAACTTCGTAGCCTTTCTTAGCAAGGTCGCCTGCACAGGTCAGACCTGCAGGACCTGCACCGATAACAGCAACTTTGTGACCGTTGGAAACCGGTTTCTCGGTTTCATGTTTGCCGTTCTTCATATCCCAGTCAGCAGCAAATCTTTCCAGACGACCGATTGCAACCGGCTCACCTTTGATGCCGCGGACACATTTTGCTTCACACTGGGTTTCCTGTGGGCATACACGACCGCAAACTGGCAGAGCGCTGGTCTCTTTGATTGCAGAGCAAGCATCGGCAAATTTGCCCTGAGCGATCAGGCTGATGAATTTCGGGATCTGTACGTTGACAGGGCAGCCGCTTACACAAGGCATATGTTTGCAGTTGAGGCAGCGCTGTGCTTCCTCTACTGCCATTTCTTCTGTATATCCGTAAGAAACCTCTTCAAAGTTTCTTGCTCTTACCTTTGGATCCTGCTCCGGCATAGGGAGCTTTGTCATACTCATATTAGGCATTGTGGGCACCTCTCAGTCTGCAATGTTCGCTGTCATGCTGTTCCTGCTCACGGTTGGTACCGTTGCGTTTCATCAGCTCGTCAAAGTTTACCAGATGACCGTCGAAGTCAGGACCGTCTACGCAGGCAAACTTGATCTCGCCGCCAACATTGACACGGCAGCCGCCGCACATGCCGGTACCGTCGATCATGATTGGGTTGAGGGAAACGATGGTCTTGATGCCCTTTGGTCTGGTGGTTTCAGCAACGAACTTCATCATGATAACCGGACCGATTGCGATAACTGCATCGTAATCTCTGCCCTCGTCGATCAGCTGCTGGAGTTTGTTGGTAACCAGACCCTTTTCGCCGTAGGTGCCGTCGTCGGTCATTACATAGAGGTTGTCTGCTACTGCGCGCATCTCATCCTCGATGATAACGATGTCCTTGGAACGGAAGCCAGCGATCATGTCAACATGAGCGCCCATTGCGTGCAGAGCTTTTGCCTGTGGATATGCGATTGCACAACCAACACCGCCGCCGATAACGCAAACATTCTTCAGACCATCCAGATGAGTTGGGATACCCAGAGGACCAACAACGTCCAGCAGGTATTCGCCTGCTTCCATTGCGCCGAGCATCTTGGTGGAACGACCTACCATCTGAACGATCAGGGTGATAGTGCCTTTTTCTCTGTCATAATCTGCAACGGTCAGCGGAACGCGCTCGCCCTGCTCGTCGATGCGGAAGATGATGAACTGTCCGGGGAGAACCTTTTTAGCGATAAACGGAGCCTCTACCTCAACAAGGACGACTGCTTCGTTCAACAGCTTTTTGTTTACGATTTTATACACTTGCAATCTCACCTCTCGAAAATTTTCGACATATGCAGACAGAAAAGACACCCGTTCCTTCTTCTTAAAAACGCCCGCCCCTTCTGTTTTGCCCTTTTGTCTGTCCTGCAAGGTCCCGCTGCCTGTCTGGCAGCTGCCTTGTACCCACTAAATAGTTTACCCCGAGCCTGTTAATTTGTCAACAATGAAAAATAGATGAAAAAGAAAATACCCGACGAAGGCTTTTTACCCATATTGCCAACTTCGAGCAAAAAGCACAGCAATTCGGCTGATTTTGCGTCGGAGTGGCTAAAATCGACCTGTAAAATCCCCTCTTTTTTATTTCTCCTACAATTTTTCCTGTTCCTTCCTTTGCTCTCGAACCAATCTGCTGTTTTGCCTGGCTCTGGCAGCTGCGGTACCATTTATTCTTTAGAATAAGCCGTCACATACAAATCCCCATAGAAAATTTCTATCCTTCCAAACTGACAGAAAAAAGCAGACCGGATGTCCGCAAAAGACTCCGGTCTGCAAAAAATTTAGATAATTTCAATGCGCATTGTCGCACTGTATTTTCCATCTGCGGTGGTTGCCCGCACGGTGGAATAGCCCGACTCAATGCCGGTAAAGACACCTCTGCCGTCCACCGAGCCATACAGACTGCCACGGTAAACACTCCATACAATCTCCTCGCCGGTGGCGTTGGAAGGAGAGAAAATCACCTGAAGCTGAATCGATTTTCCTGCCTCTACCCGTGTGGAGGAAGCTTTTATGGTGATGCCGGTGGTCTCCACCTTTTTGCCGACCACATCCGGTACCTCCGGCTGCTTGTCGGTCTTGTTCGCAGAGCTGCTGCCCGAAGAGCTGCCGCCGGTGACCTTGACCTCGATGCTGCCTCCCTGGTCGCCTGCCACCACGGTAATCTTACAAGTGCCTGCACCCACTGCGTGTACCACACCGTCCTTGTCGATGGTTGCCACATACTTGTCACTGGTGGTGTACTTGCGGGTGACCTTGTCATCTCCGGTCAATTTGATTCCAAGCTGCTTTTCCTGCCCTGCCTTGAGGGTCAGCTTTTTATTCTCCGGGTCGGTAAAGATGATATACTTGACCTTGCCGTTGCTGCTGCCCTTGACCACAACCGTTTCGCTCACCGGTCCCGACGGACGCTCGGTGGACGAAGAGCTGCTGTTGCCGGATGGCTTGCTCGAGGAGGTGCTGCCGCTGCTGCTCGAAGAGGAACCGTTGTTGCTGCTGTTGCCGGAGGAACTGCTGCCAGAGGAGCTACCGCCCGCGCTCGACGAGCTGCCCTGACTGCTGGCAGTTTTGCCGTCCAACGAGCAAGCCGGTCCATTGGAGGCGTTCAGCTCCTTACCGGTGCTCTGGGTGCCGGTGCGTCCGGCATATTTTGCACCCGCCGCATCCAGATATTTTTCGACTGCCTGCGCAATCTCCTCTCCCACCTGCTGCTGGTAGGAATCCTTCTGCATCTTGCTGTATTCCTTGGCGTTGCTCAAAAAGCCAATCTCTCCCAAAATACCCACCATTTGCGGGTCGCGGGTGACATAAAAGACGTCATACTTTGCACCCCTGTCGGTGGTGGAAAGTCCATCCGCACTGGCGGAGGAGATGCGGGTTGCCAGCTTTTTGGCGAACGGATAGAAGTAGTAGCACTCCGAGCCGACCGCCGCGCTGTTGGTTTCAGAGGAGTTGGTATGAATACACAAAAACAGCGAGGAATCAAAGTTTTTCGCCTGTGCCAGTCTGCTGTCCAGCGAGGTGGTATTGTTGTAGGTATTCAGCAGATTGACCTTGGCTCCCCTGTCCTCCAGCTCCTGTGCGATGGCTTTGGAAAACTCCCAGTTGATTCTCTTTTCCGGCCAGTTTGGGTCGATGTCATCCGCTACACCCGGGTCGCTGCCTCCATGTCCCGGGTCCACGGTGATGCGCGCACCTTCTATTCCGGTCGGATTGTTAAAGCGCAGCACAATGTTTCCATTTTCATGGTAGGCTTTGTATCCCAAGAAGCTGCCGTCATCCAACAGCTCCAGGGTCAGGGTATTGCCCTTCCAGCTTGCACTGGAAAACAACGGGTTTTGATTGAGGGATAAATCCCCCGGTGTGGAGGTGGTGTTCTGAAAATCAAACCGCAGTCTGCCGCTGGAATATTCCGGCAAATAGGAAACCGGATAATCCGACTGCAAAATCACGTAGGTAAAATCCTTGTTTGCTTTGACGGTCATATTGCGGATGCTGTTGTTTTTGATGGAGATTCCTCCGGTCACCGCCTGCACATCCTCGCAGTAGACCCTGCGACCCGATGCCAGTTTATAGTAATGGCGGTAGCTGCTGCCGTCCTTGACGCTGACCTTGCTGCCGACCACATAATCCATCGTGCCATAAGGCAGCGGGTAGCAGCTGGTATCCGGGTAGATGCTGTTTTTATTGACCGGGAAGGTCAATGCCTGCTCGGACACCACCTGCACCAAGGTTCCATCCCCGATGGATTTGCTCGAGGAGGTGGACAGGCTCGGCTGATTATAACGGATGGTACCGGTATAATCGCCGCCGGAGCTGCTTGAGGAACTGCTGCTCGAGGAACTGCTGGAAGAATTGCCCTTGTCGTTGCTGCCGTAGGAGCCGGTCGGTCCCTGGAAGGTCAGCTTGGCGCCGGTCAGGCTCTCGGTCTTACCGTCCATGCTGGCAATAAAGACGATGCTGCCCATCCCGGAGGAGCTGACGTTTTTACCTTCGACATCATAGGAGGCGGTAAATTTTCGGTAGCCGCTGATTCCACCCGAACGTCCGGTGTTCTTTAGGGTCAGGGTTTCTCCGTTAACGGTTGCCACTACCTGCGCTCCGTCCATTGCGATTGCCACAAGGTCGATGGTGTCGCCGTCTGCCACACTGTAATTGCCCACCGGGGTAACCTCTTCCAGCAGGGTCAAGCCCGCAAACAGGTCCTCCCGCTGGCTAAAGCTGCCACTACCTGCCTGTGCGGTCATCTGGTCCCCGCTGCTTTCCTGCTCCCATGCTTCCTTTAAATAATAGGTGGTGTAGTTTACATCCTTGAGCAGTGCCTCCAGCGAATTAAATACGCTGCCGCAAAAACCTTTCTCCTGCTGTGTAATCTTCCACTGGTCGGCAAGCTCGCTGTTGGGTCCCCAGCCGTTTTCCCAGCTGCCTGCCCGCGAGGAGGCATGTCCCATATAACCGGTCACACCCGCCTGTGAGAGGGTATCGCTCCACCAGTCGGCAATCGGTTCAAAAGGAAGCTGGTCGCTGCCGGTCGCTCCATAGTTTTTGACCACCACAAAGTCTGCCAGACCCTTCTCAATCATCCCTTTGCTGTCCGCATTGTAAGCGCCCAGAGAGGTTCGGGTGTAAGCAAGGTCGATTCCGTCCGGCTGTTCATCGGCAGTTGCCCACACCGGCGACACCGCCAGTCCCACCGGCAGCTCCGGGTTCTGCTGACGCACCGTCTGCACCGCTGTCTGTACCAGCAGCTCGGTGCTGCCGGTCATATATTCCTTTAGGCTGACGTTGGCGCCTGTGTGCGCATATTCATCATAGCTGTACTGTCCCTGTTCATTGAGGTACCCGTCCAGCAGCAAACCGTCCAGCCCTCGCTGGGAAGCAATGGCGGCTAACTGCTCCGCACTGCGGTCCAAAGCCTTTGCATTCACCGAAGTCATGTGGTGCATTCTGCCGTCCGTTCCTGCAACCAGCGAAAGGTCGCACAGACCGTACACCGCTATTCCCTGCTGATGCGCCAGATCGCACAGGCTGCCCAACAGGTCAAAGGAGACCATCTTTGCCGGAGAGTCCCACAGCGTTCCATAGGCATTTTCGGTGCTGACAAACAGGGTGTTCAGTCCCAGTTGTGCCGCCTGCTCCACCAGCTGCTCCAGCTGCCGATAGACCTCTTCCTCATCCGGCTGCACCGATTGCTGCTCCTGCTGGAGCACTTCCCCGGACAGACGCAGCTGTGCCTGCTCAATCGCAGGTGCAAGCTCGGATAAAAATTCCCTTCCGGGACTTACCTGCGCCGCTTTCATCTCCTGCGGCAGTTCAAACTGCACCGCAGACGCCTCCTGCTGCACCGGCTGCGGCTGGGACTTCTGCTCCTCCTGCTCCTGTTGAATCTGCTGCATTGCCTGTGCAACCTTCTGATCCTTTTCCTCCTGCGCCGCCGTCTGACGCAGAATCACCACTGCAAAGATTGCAAGGATGGTGATGACCGCCATCACTCCCGCTAAGGAGTTGATGATCGTTTTTTCTTTATTGTTCTTTGTCACCGTGCTGGCCTCCTGTTTCTTTCCATCCTGATGTTTGCGTTATAAAACCTCCTGCAAGCTGTCCAGCTCCTCCAAAATTGCCGGTCGAACCGACGATTCCGGCTGGAACACCGAGTTGTAGCGGAAGAGCGCAAATCCCTGATAGTGCTCCTCTTTGCGGGCAGTTTCCACCATCCGCGCCAGGATGTCTCCGCTGTTTGCCCACTCCCATCTGCCGTTGCCTGCATAGGCGTCCTCCAGACCGACCTTGTAAGGGGAGAGTCCAACCACCAGCTGGACCTTATTTTGGATCAGGTCGTTCCATTCTTCCACCGTCTGCTCATACGGGCAGGTGCTGTTTTTAAAACCAAAGTAGACCTGCGGGCAGATGTAATCGAGATAGCCCTCTTCACTCAGCCATTTTTTCACGTCGATAAACTGCTTGTTGTAGTTATTGTCCATATTACCCTGCGGACTGATGCCAAACAGCACCTCACCGTCCGCCTGCTTGACAGCTGCATACACCTGTTTGACCAGGTCGTTGACATTCTGACGGCGCCAGGCTGCCAGCGATAAGCTGCCGCCTTTGTTTTTGTACGCCTGATAGGAGGCACTGTCAAAGCCCGCGTCGGTAGTGGGGTAAAAATAATCGTCAAAGTGGATGCCGTCCACGTCATACTTTTCCACAATCTCCCGCACGCCCTCCACAATCAGCTGCTGGGCTTTTTTGCTTGCCGGGTCATAGGTCACTGCACCGTTGTAACGGATGGCATCGCCGCTTTTGAGCAGTTTGACAGCAGGATTTTTGCTGCTCAACTGCTTGTTGGTCGCCGAGGTGCGCACCCGGTAAGGATTGACCCACGCATGAAGCTGCAAGCCACGCTGGTGTGCCTGCTCGACCATGATAGCAAGCGGGTCAAAGCCGGGGTCTGCGCCCTCTTCGCCGGTCGCCAGATAGGACCAGGGGAACAGTTCCGACTCGTACAGCGCATCGCTGAAGGGACGCACCTGTGCAATCACGGTGTTCAGTCCCAGCTGCTGGATGTTATCGAACGCCTTCTGGATATTTTTTGTAAACTGTGCTTTTCCCACACTCTTATCATTTTTGTCCAGCAGCATCGGCTTCAAGTCGAGGTAGGACAGCCAAACCGCCTTCATCTCCTGGGTCTGCTGTTTCTTTTGGGTCTGCCCGTTGAGCAGACTGTTTTTCTGCAAAGCGGCGGTTGCAGAAAGTTCGATCGCCGACGGATTTTCCATCGGGTAGCCTTCCTGCGGGTCGACAAAGTTATCCGCTATCCACAGCTGCTGGGTCTTTCCCTGCGGCTGTTTATCCTCTGCCGGCTGTGCGCATCCTGCCACTCCCACCGCCAGCACCGCTGCCAGCAAAGCGCAGGTCAAGCGGAAGTTTCTTCTTTGATTGTTCATAAAACATCTCCCCTAACATTGCTTTGTCCTGTCCAAAGTATATGCCGCCCACACAGGCAGC
>ERZ809296.4002-NODE-4002-length-11819-cov-3.807208_pt1 | contig 11819 bp, 10 predicted proteins | sample MGYA00520511_ERZ809296 | MGnify/ENA primary metagenome ERZ809296 (study PRJEB31576, sample SAMEA3212662) | Homo sapiens | biome: human-gut; feature: human gut; material: fecal | place: Sweden | collected 2012 ... | reverse complement strand
CAGGCTCGCTTTCTGATATCTACACTCGAATTATAGCACAGGAAAAGATAAAAAAGCAAATGACAAAGCAAAAAAACAAAATATAATTTGTTCAGTAAACGCGCGTAAATGAAAAAACCGCAAAAATAGGGGAATTTGCTCCGCAAAAGCGGATCGAAGACTGAAAATGTGTTGAAAATCGCGCGATTTTCGCTTGCTATCCAGACCGTTATGTTTTTAATTGCATATTGACGAATATCGATAAAGGAATTATAATTAGAACAAATGACGATTTGTTCAGAAAACTGTCGATTCTGAGCCGAGCGTCAATTTGGCAAGGAGGGATTTTTCCAAATGAGCACTGCGAACAAAAGCAGCAATCGCTGGCTGGCGCTGATGTCGGCCACACTCGCCTTCACCTTTACGTTCCTCAGCCGCTTTACCTGGGCGCCGCTGATGAGCACCGTAATGGAGGAGTTTTCCATCAACGCCACCCAGGCCGGCCTGTACATGTCCGCTTTCTTTGCGGGCTATTGCATCACGCAGATTCCCGGCGGCATCATGGCCGATAAGCTGCAGCCCAAGTACATTCTGATTATCGCCACCCTGCTGGGCGGCATCTGCACGGCGCTGATGGCCCTTATCGGCGGCTACACCATGGGCCTGGTTGTGCGCATTGTCAACGGTCTGTGCTCGGGCGTGATCATGTCCAGCTGCTCTAAGATCGTTACCGCCAACTTTGCTCCCAAGGAGCGCGCCACCGGCATGGGTATCCTGCTGGCCTCCCCGCCCATCGGCATTCTGCTGGCCAATCAGATTGCGCCCCGCCTGATGCATGCGGTTGGCTGGCGCGGCACCTTTGCCTATGTAAGCCTGTTCGCGGTGCTGGTAATTGTTTGCCTGTTCCTGTTTGTAAAGCCCATTCCCAAGGCGCCCGCTCCCGCCGGCAAGGCCGGACTGCTGGAAGGCCTGGCGGTTTATTTCAAGGATCCCCAGCAGATCATCCTGGCGCTGTCGGGCTTCATGTTCATGTTTGTCAACAACGGCTTCTCCACCTGGGGCAATAAGTTTGCCCAGTCCTTCGGCCTGACCGCCACCCAGGGCGGCATGATCGTATCCGCCTTCTCCATCGCGGGCATCATCGCCTCCTGCTTCTCCGGCAAGCTGGCCAGCGCTCTGGGCATGAGCCACAAAAAGTTCATGCTGATTGCCCTGGCGCTGATGGGCGCGTCCTGCGCGGTGTTTGGCCTGATGAACAGCTATGTCACCCTGATCCTCATCGGCATCATCTTCGGCGCGTTCTCCTACCTGCCCTCCACGCACTATACTACCCTGGCTGCCATCCGCGCGGGCGATCAGTACAGCGCCACCGCGATTTCCATTGAAAACCTGATCTTCCAGTCCGCAAGCCTTGTGCAGCCTATTATCGTTGGCCGAATCATCGACAGCACCGGCAATTACAATGTTGTGTGGTTCTTCTTCGCGGGCATCTGTCTGTGCGGCGTAGCCATCGGCCTGGCCTTCCGCGCATCCAAGAAGAACGCCAAATAAGGCGTCTTGAATTTTAAAGGAGAAAATACATGAAAGTTAGATCCGTAAAGGTCATTACCCTCAAGGTAAACGGCCGTTCCTACGAATTTGACGTGGGCGAGGGCCGCGGCGAAATGCCTGAGAGCGAAACGCTGGTGCATACCCTGCGCGACCGCCTGGGTCTGACGGGCGTAAAGCTCGGCTGCGATCAGGGCGCTTGCGGCGCCTGCACGGTGATTATGAACGGTAAGCCTGTTACTTCCTGCATGATGCTGACCATGGACTGCGACGGTGCGGAGATCACCACCATCGAAGGTCTGGCCGATGCGGCTACGGGCAAGCTGAACGGTCTTCAGCAGGCTTTCCTGGATCACTGCGGCTATCAGTGCGGCTTCTGCACGCCCGGCATCATCATGACGGCGCAGGCGCTGCTGGATAAAAATCCCTGCCCCACCGAGACGGAGGTGCGCGAGGCGCTGTCGGGCAATTATTGCCGCTGCGGCACCCATTACACCGCTGTGGAATCCATTATGGCCTATATTGAGCAGATGAAGGAGGAACGCAAGCAATGAAAGAGCAGTTCCGCCATATCGGCCGCGAGACCCATCGTATTCTGGGCAGCGACATTGTAACGGGCAAGGCCATGTATGTGGCCGACAACAAGGTGCCCGGCATGAAATACGGCAAAATCCTGCGCTCGCCTTATCCCTTTGCCCGCATCGTCAGCGTGGATAAAAGCGAAGCACTGGCCATGGACGGCGTTGCCTGCGTGGTGACCTGGCAGGATATCGCAGGCGAGGGCATCAGCGTCAACAATGGATTCACACCGCCCCGCCATCCCAACATCCTGGATGAGTATGTGCGCTATGTGGGTGACGCTGTGGCCCTGGTTGTTGCCGATACCGAAGATCTGGCCATGGAGGCCATGGATAAGATCAAGGTGGAATATGAGCAGCTGGAGCCCGTTTATACCATCGACGAGGCCATGAAGCCCGGCGCGCCGCAGCTGTACAAGGAATTCCCCGGCAACATCGCCCCCTACAAGCAGAACCTGCATTTTGAGGCGGGGGACAGCGGCAAGGGCTTTGAGGAAGCCGATGTGATCGTGGAGATGGACAGCGAGCTGACCAGCGGCCAGAATCCGCTGCCGCTGGAGCCGCCTACCACCATTGCCTGGTGGGATAAGGGCGTCGTTACCTTTATTGCCTCCGCCGCGGCTCCCGCCTACTGCCACCAGAACGTCGCGTCTTCTTTGAATCTGCCCTATGAAAACGTTCGCCTGATCGTGGGCGCGGTGGGCGGCTCCTTTGGCTCCAAGCTGTACAGCGGCAACGTGCATTGCCTGGTGTTTACCGCCCTGATGGCGCGCTTTGCAAACTGCCCGGTGCTGTACGCTTACAGCAAGGAGGAGCACTTTACCGCCCATCAGACCCGCATGGTCACCAAGGGCCATGTCAAGTTTGGCATGAAGAAGGACGGCCTGGCGACCGCCGTTGAAATGACGCAGATTGCCGACGCCGGCGCTACAGCCTCCACGCAGGAATTCATGCTGGCTGTGGGTACCAACTCGCTGCCCATCCTGTGCAAAACCAACAACAAAAAGTTTGACGCCAAGGTGGTCGTGACCAACCATGTGCCCTCCGGATCCTTCCGCGGCTATGGCTATTTGGAATCGAGCAACCTGCTGACCGCCGCTATCTTCGAGGCCTGCCGCCGGGTGGATGTAGACCCCATGGTCTATCTGGAAAAGAACGCGCTGGCGCTGGGCGAGGAGTTCCACAACGCCTGCTCGCCCATGCATCCCTGGCAGCACAATAACTCCTCCGACTGGCAGAACCTGGTGCGCGAGACCGCGAAGGCCTGTCATTGGTCTGAGCGCTGGAAGGGCTGGGGCGTGCCCACCTGGGTGTCTCCCGATGGCAAAAAGCGCCGTGGCATCGGCGTAAGCGCCGCCGGTCACGCCGATACGGGCGGCAAAACCTCCAACGCCACCGTGACCATCACGGGTCTGGGCGCTGTGTATATCTCCACCTGCATGGCGGAGTTTGGCTCGGGTATCCGCGATATCATGCAGAAGATCGTGGCTGAGGAGCTGGATATGCCCATCGAGTCCGTCAAGATGGCGCCCGCCGATACCGGCGCGACTCCCGCGGACTTTGGCTCCACCGGCTCCCGCTCCACCTACTGTGGCGGCATCTGCGCGCTGAAGGCGGCGCAGGATGTGAAGCGCCAGCTGTTTGAAATCGTTGAGCAGCGCCATGGAATCCCCAAGGATGACCTGGCTCTTAAAAACGGCAAGATCTATCAGATTTCCAACCCCGAAAAGGTGCTGCCGCTGTTCCCGATGGTCATCGGCAAGGTAGATTCCATCACGGGCGTGGGTCATCACAACGGCGTGGAGGATAGCACCATCATGCATTTGCAGGTGATCGAGGTCGAGGTCGATACCGAGCTAGGCACGATCAAGCTGATTAACCACTTCGGCGGCTCCGATGCGGGCGTGATCGTCAATCCCCTGCCGCTGCGCAATCAGGTGCAGTCCTTCTATGCCGGCACCGACCTGGCGCTGATGGAGGAGACGGTGTGGGATCAGAACGATTACCGCGTGCTCAACCCCTCCAATCTGGATTATAAGACCCGTACCTTCAATGAAGTGACGCAGCACGATCACATTGTGCTGGAAACCAACAAGGGCAAGGATACCCGTTATCCCTTCGGCGCGAACGGCGTGGGCGAGCCGCTGCTGGCTCCCGGCGGCCCGGCGATCCGCATGGCCGTGTACAATGCCTGCGGCGTATGGATCAACGAGTTCCCCTTCACGCCCGCCCGCGTGCTGGCTGCGCTCAAAGCGAAGGAGGAGAAATAAGCTATGAAGCATTTTGCTTACGAATCGGCACAAAGCGTGGAGCAGGCCTCCGAGCTTCTGCGAAAGGGCGACGCCGTTCTCAGCGCCGGCGGCACCGATCTGACCGGCGTGCTCAAGGAAAAGCTGCTGCCGAATTATCCCAGGACGGTTGTAAGCCTGAAGGAAATCCCCGGCATGAACCGCATCGCCGAGGAAGCCGACGGCCTGCATCTGGGCGCGATGGCCACTCTGGCCGATATCGCATCCAGCGGCGTGGTGCGCAGCAAGTGGCCCGCGCTTGCGGACGCGGCGTATTCCGTGGCTACCCCCAACCTGCGCAACACCGCCACCGTGGGCGGAAACATCTGCCAGGATGTGCGCTGCTGGTATTACCGCTATCCAGATTCCATTGGCGGCCGCGTCAACTGCGCCCGCAAGGACGGCCATCTGTGCTATGCCATGATGGGCGAAAACCGGTATCATTCCATCTTCGGCGCGATGAAGGTGTGCCAGACACCGTGCTCTCACGGCTGTCCGGCCAATACCGACATCCCCGCCTATATGGAAAAAATCCGCGAGGGGGATATGCACGCTGCGGCTGAAATCCTCATGCGCGCCAACCCGTTGCCGATGCTGACCTCCCGCGTGTGCCCGCATCCCTGCCAGAAGGAATGCAACCAGCATGTATACGGCGACAGCGTGGGCATCCACTGCGTGGAGCGCACGGTGGGCGATTACATTCTGGAGCACATGGATGAATTCTACCGCGCGCCCGAAAAGAAAACCGGCAAGTCCGCCGCCGTGATCGGCGCTGGCCCCTCCGGCCTGGCTGCTGCTTATAATTTGCGCAGGGCTGGTCATCAGGTAACGGTTTATGATAAAATGGAAAAGGCCGGCGGCGTGCTGATGTATGGCATCCCCGCTTACCGCCTGCCCAAGAAGTACATCGAAACCGTGCAGCAGGCGCTGGAAAAGATGGGCGTCGTCTTCAAGCTGGGCGTGGATGTGGGCAAGGATATCACCGTGGCCGATATCGAAAAGGCCAGCGATTCCGTCTACATTGCCACCGGCGCGTGGAAGCAGCCCCTGCTGGGTCTCAGCGGCGAGGATATGACGCAGTTCGGTCTGAACTTCCTGGTAGAGGTCAACAAGTACCTCAAGGGGCGCGTGGGCAAGGAGGTGCTGGTCTGCGGCGGCGGCAACGTCGCCATGGACGTAGCGCTGGTCTCCAAGCGTCTGGGCGTTGAAAAGGTTCGCCTGGTGTGCCTGGAAAAGCGCGAGGAAATGCCCGCCAGCCCCGAGGAAATCGCCCGTGTACTGGAGGAGGGCGTTGAGTTTATCAACGGCCGCGGCCTGCTTGAGGTGATCCGCGATGAAAACGGCAATGTGCGCGGCATGAAGACCAACAGGTGCCTGTCCGTGCGCGACGCAGAGGGCCACTTCAATCCCCAGTATGATAACGACGATGTGCAGGTTATCGAATCTGACTGCATCATCCTGGCCACCGGTCAGCGCGTAGATATCGACTTCCTGGGCGAGGAGCTCAAGGCGCAGATCAAGAGCCTGCGCGGCCTGCTGGATGTAAACGAGGATAACGCTACCCGCCGTCCCGGCGTATTCGCTGGCGGCGACGCGGCTACCGGCCCTGATATCGCCATCCGCGCGATCAGCTCCGGTATGCATGCTGCCCGCGCCATGAGCGCCTATATGGGCTTCCCCATGCCTGCCGTGCCCGCTGAAAAGGGCTTCCTGCGCAGCGAGAGCGAGGAAGTGCATAACCGCGTGGGCAACAAGCTGGAGGAGCTGCCCATTCCTGAGCGCAGCCTGACCAATGAGGATGAAAAGAGTTACGCGCCCGGCCTTGCCCGCTGCGAAGCCGGCCGCTGCATGAACTGCGGCTGCCTGGCGGTCAATCCCAGCGACATGGCCAACATGCTCTACGCCTATAATGCCAAGGTGGTTACCAATCTGCGCACCGCCACGGCTAAGGAGTTTTTCGGCACGCATGCCAAGATCCAGACCGTGCTGCGCCCCGGCGAGGTGGTTCAGGAGATCGTGGTGCCCGCTCCCAAGACTGGCGCAAAGGCCGTGTACAGCAAATTCCGCGTGCGCGACGCCATCGACTTTGCCGTTGTGGCTGTCGCCAGCGTGGTGAACACGGATGAAAATAACATCGTCACCGACGCCAGCCTGGTGCTGGGCGCGGTGGCTCCCGTCGCGCTCAAGCGCGAGAAGGCCGAGCGGTATCTGATCGGCAAGCCGCTGAATGCGGAAACCGCTGCTGCGGCTGCGGAAATCTGCCTGGAGGATGCGCTGCCCCTGTCCTGCAACGCCTATAAGATCGACGTGACCCGCACGCTGATCCGCAGAACGCTGCTGGGCGAATAATCACACATGAAAATGAACGGACGCATTCCCGCGCGGGAGTGCGTCCGCTCTTGAGGATTGGCGATATGACAAATCAACAGCTCACCCTGTCCTGGGCGGCGAAGTTCGGGGAATATCCGCTGCCCGAGGCGTATAATGGCGCGGGCGTTGCCAATGAGCCGAACTGCGAGGACCGGCTGGAAATCCGTCTGCGCGTGAATGCATTCGGCGTTATCGAGTCCGCTGGCTTTTCGCTGACCGAATCCGCCTGCCCGCCGATGTGGGCATGCGCGGTCTATGCCTGCGCCCAGTGCCAGGGCAAGCCCGCGCTTGCTGCGCTGACGATGGATCACAAAAAAATCGGCTATGCCTTAACGGAAGACGGCGAGCCAGACGTCGGCCATATTCACTGCGCCATGATGGCGGAAATCGCCCTCAAGCGCGCGCTGGCCGATTACGGCGAGCGCTTCCGCCGCTGACGCAGCCGTACAATCAGCAGCCCTGCGCCCCAAAGCGCAAAGAACGCCGCTATGATGATACAGATCACCATTCCGCAGAGTGGCGACAGCTCAATGCCCATATCCATTGAAAATCCCCCCTTATGGCTTATAGTATGTGAAAACGCGCGCGGCGTTATGCCTGCGCGCGCAAGGAGAGAATCAGCCATGGAAGCAACTGTCCGCCGTCCGCTTGCCGCCCTGATCCTGGCTGCCGGCGTATCCTCCCGTATGGAGCGCTTCAAGCCCATGCTGCCCGTGGGCGAGGATACCATGATCCGCCGCACGGTGCGCATGATGCAGCAGGCCGGAGCCGACCCTATCGTGGTGATGACGGGCTATAAGAGCGATGTGCTGCGCCAGCATCTGGACGGGATGGGCCTGGTGTTCCTCAATAACGAGCATTATGCCTTCACCCAGATGTTCGATTCGTTTAAGATCGGTCTGGAATACCTGCTGCCGCGCTGTGAGCGGCTGCTGTTTTCACCGGGCGATGTGCCCACGGTGCAGATTGACACCGTGCGCCGTCTGCTGGAATACGACTCGCAGGTCGTGCGGCCGGTATATGGCAAAAAATCAGGGCATCCCATTGTGCTGCGACATGACGCGCTGGAGAAAATCAGCGATTATCGTGGTGAGGATGGCCTGCGCGGCGCACTGCGTGAACTGGGTCTGTCGCGGCAGGATGTGCCGGTTAACGATGAAGGCGTGGTGTTGGACGCTGATACGCCCGAGGAATATAACCGGCTGCTGCTGCACAATCTGCGCATAGGCGGCGGGCAGGAATCGCTGCGGCTGGATCTGCAATTGCATCTGTGCGCGCTGGATTCGGTGTTTGATCCTTTCTTTGCCCAGCTGCTTGAAATGGTGCGCATGACCGGCTCACTGCAAATGGCCTGCCATGCCGTGCATATTTCCTATTCAAAGGGGTGGAAGCTGGTGCGCCGCATGGAGGCTGCTCTGGGCTTTCCGCTGCTTGCCCGCGTGGTGGGCGGCTCCGCTGGCGGCGGTTCACAGCTGACAGCTGAGGGAGCGGATCTGCTGCACTGCTATCAGCAGATGGAGAAAGAGGTGCTGGCCACTGCCAAGGAGAGCTTTGAACGCTGCATGGCGCGGTATCTGCAATTGCAACCCGCCGAGCCGGAAGAAAAGTAAAAGCATATATCCGAACAAAAGCCTCCGACCATGTCGCTGTGACAAGGCCGGAGGCTTTTGATGTTTTAACGCTGCGTCAGCTTGGGAAACGCGCGCTCAATGGCCATTACCAGCAGCGGGATCAGCACAATCTGCACGATGATACCCGGCACTGCCTTGAGCAGCGCGCCGCTGAGGAACATGGCGAAAGTGAAGCTGCTGCCAGCCAGCCCGGCGATCAGCCAGCGCATCAGACCCCATACGATGCGCCCGCCCACCATAGCGATGAGCAGCGCGGCATAGATGGACAGCTTTTTGCGCGGCAGGCGGCGGTACATCAGGCTGCTGATAACCCCGTAGGCGGCCAGCTCAAAGCACATGGCCACGCCAGTGGGAAAAATGGGCGGCATGCCGAACAGTGCAAAGCGCAGCGGCGGCGCGACCGCGCCCACAGCCAGGGCGTATACCGGCCCGCACAGAAAGCCGCACAGCAGCACCGGCAGGTGCATGGGGGACAGGGCGCTGCCGATCTGCGGAATCTGCCCTGTCAGAAAGGGCAGCACCATGCACAGAGCCAGGCAGACGGCGCTGATAATCAGCTGCATCAGAGAATTGCGTTTGAGCGACATAGAATTTTCTCCCTTTCAAAATTGGATTCCGTCTTGAACGGGAGACGCGCCGTCGCGGCGCATTGATGCTTGGTACGAGAAGCGTTTAGGGCGTTTCGCCTCGGCAGAGCGATTCGATCTTGTCCACGGCGGCCTCAATCAACTGCACCCGGGTTAGCACAGGCACGCCCGCTACCTGGGTGGCACAGCGGTTTACAGGCAGCAGCACGCGGATTGCCGCGCTTTGCCCGACGGCCGCCGCCATGCTGGGGGTGATCTCTCCCAGCAGCGCGTCGGCTATGACAATGCCGATGGGGCCGGCGATAATATCCGCATCGCGGCAGGCAACCAGCACGGGGTTTTCGCCCGTCGCTCCCTGCTGCGCGCCTGCCTTGAGCATGGCGCTGGTGGCCAGGGAGTTGGCGCCGATGGCGATCAGCTGATGCTGATCCATGGGCAGCCGGGCAGCGAGAGCTTCGATCAACTGCGCGCCAAGACGGCCGCTCTGGCCGTCGATTATCAGAATTTTCATCCGAAATTCCTTTCAGCCGCTGGGCGGCGAAGCAGTAGCACATCTTTAATAATACGCAATGGGGCGGGATGCTGTCAAGCTGCTTAGATGAAACTGTATTACTATTTTAACAATATGTATTATAATTGAAATATATATAGAAAAATATATGCATCCATGCCCATATGGAATTTTACAATTTGAAACTGTAGTAATAAGATGTATTTGGTGGGAGTTGGTTTTTTACGAAAGCTGAACCACCGATCATATCATTACAATGCATGGCGAAATTCATCCGCAGGGATGCGGCAGGCAAGCGGAAACGCGGCCTTATTCCGGGGATTGAGCGGGGGAGAGTATGCCAGGCATATCTATGAAGGAGGCAACCCTATGAATACCTACGGCATCGAAAAGTATGGCATCATCAATTCCAAGGCGGTCTATCGCAATCTGACCCCCGCCCAGCTTGTAGAGGCTGCGCTGCGCCGTGAGGAGGGCACGCTGAGCAACACCGGCGCGTTGGTGGTAAAGACCGGCAAGTATACCGGCCGCAGCGCCAACGACAAGTTCATCGTGGATACCCCTGCCGTGCATGACGATATCGCCTGGGGCAAGGTAAACCGTCCGATCAGCAAGGAAAACTTCTACGCCATCTACGATAAGGTGGTCGCCTACCTGCAGAATAAAGAAGTATTTATCTTTGATGGCTTCGCCGGCGCGGATCCCAAGTACACCAAGTCCTTCCGCATCATCAACGAGCTGGCCAGCCAGAACCTGTTCATCCATCAGCTGCTGCGCCGTCCTTCTGCCGAGCAGCTGGAAAGCTTCAAGGAAGATTACACCATCATCGCTGCCCCCGGCTTCAAGTGCATCCCTGAGATGGATCACACCCGCTCCGAGGCTGCCATCCTGGTCAACTATGAGGATAAGCTGGTCGTCATCTGCGGCACCCAGTACGCCGGAGAAATCAAGAAGAGCGTCTTCTCCGTGATGAATTATGTCCTGCCCAAGGAAGGCGTGTTCCCGATGCACTGCTCCGCCAACATCGGCCACAACGGCGACAGCGCCGTGTTCTTCGGCCTGTCCGGCACCGGCAAGACCACCCTGTCCGCCGACCCCAACCGCAAGCTGATCGGCGACGACGAGCACGGCTGGGCGGACGACTCCGTGTTCAACTTCGAGGGCGGCTGCTACGCCAAGTGCATCAACCTCAGCCCCGAAGGCGAGCCCGAAATCTACAACGCCATCAAGTTCGGCGCGCTGGTTGAAAACGTGGTCATGGATCCCGAAACCCGCGAGTTCGACTTTGATGACGACTCCCTGGCCATCAACTCCCGCGTGGGCTATCCTGTGGAATACATCCCCAACGCCGAGCTGAGCGGCATGAGCCCCAGCGTTCCCAAGACCGTTATCTTCCTGACCGCCGACGCCTACGGCGTGCTGCCTCCCATCAGCAAGCTGGACCGCAACCAGGCTATGTACTACTTCGTATCCGGCTTCACCTCCAAGGTTGCCGGCGCGAAGGTATACCTGATTAACACCGGCTGGAACGGCACCGGCAAGCGCATGAAGCTGGCCTACACCCGCGCCATGGTAACTGCCGCCCTGACCGGCGAAATCGAAAAGAGCCAGTTCGTCAAGGATCCCACCTTCGGTGTGGAAGTGCCCACCGAAATCGCGGGCGTGCCCAGCGAGCTGCTGATCCCCGAAAACACCTGGGAAGACAAGGAAGCCTATCAGGCGAGCTGCAAGAAGCTGGCCGCCAGCTTCGTTGAAAACTTCAAGAAGTACACCCATATGTCTCAGGAAGTTGTTGAAGCTGGCCCCAAGGCGTAACATACAGTGAGGTAAATCATGGAAGAAGCATTGACTAACACGCTGGCCACGGCGGCTCCCGTCGTGCAGGCGGCTGTGCCGGGCGCGGATATTCCCACCTGGTTTGTGGTAGTGCTGGGCATGGTGATCGTATTCATCGGCCTGATCTGCCTGATCGCCCTGATTTCCTTCATGGGCGCGATTATGAAAAAAGTGAATGCGAAACATGAAACCGCCGCAGAGGCGGCCGCTCCGGCGGCCGTCCCTGCGGAAGCGGATATTCCCAACCGCGGCGAGCTGGTGGCGGCGATCTCCGTCGCCCTGGCCGAAGAGCTGGGCAAGGATGTCAAGGCGATCCGTATTCACAGCATCAAAAGGGTATAAAGAACGAAAGGAAGCAATCCTCCATGAAAAAGTATCGTGTAAACGTAAACGGCACTCAGTATGATATTACCCTGGAGGTGCTGGAAGGCGAAGCCGCTGCCGCCGCCCCCAAGGCCGCTCCCGCCGCTGCTCCTGCCGCCCCCGCCGCC
>ERZ809296.3999-NODE-3999-length-11827-cov-3.588685_pt1 | contig 11827 bp, 6 predicted proteins | sample MGYA00520511_ERZ809296 | MGnify/ENA primary metagenome ERZ809296 (study PRJEB31576, sample SAMEA3212662) | Homo sapiens | biome: human-gut; feature: human gut; material: fecal | place: Sweden | collected 2012 ... | reverse complement strand
TTTCAACAAGATGTTCCTTTTCAAAAATATCAAACACAGCCAATCCAGCTGCCGTTGCGAACGGATTACCGCCGAATGTTGTTCCGTGGTCACCCGGTTCAAATGCAGACGCAACCTTTTTGCCCGCACATACCGCGCCAATCGGAATACCGCCGCCAAGTGCCTTTGCCGAAGTGAAAATATCCGGTTCAACGCCGTACATTTGATGTGCAAAAAGATAACCTGTTCTGCCCATACCGGTCTGTACTTCGTCAAAAATAAGAATAATATCTTTCTCGTCGCATAGCTTTCTAAGCTTTTCAACGTATTCCTTATCCATCGGATGAACTCCGCTTTCACCTTGAATAAGTTCAATCATAATTGCCGCAGTTTTATCAGTAACCGCGTCCTCAATCGCTTTAAAATTATTAGGCTCAACCTGCTTGAAACCCGGTGTCAACGGTCTGTACGGCTTTTGATATTTTTCCTGGCCTGTAGCCGCAACGGTTGCAAGAGTTCTGCCGTGGAATGACTTATCAAGCGTGATTATCTCATACTTATCCAAACCTTTTTTATAATAATAAATCTTTGCAAGTTTGAATGCACCCTCATTGGCCTCTGCACCGCTGTTTGCGAAAAACGCTTTTTCCGCACAAGTATTTTCAACAAGCTTTTGTGCAAGCTTTGCTTGATTTTCTATATAATAAAGACTTGATGTATGCACTACTTTATCAAGTTGATTTTTAAGTGCGTTTATAAAATCTTTGTGTCCGTGCCCCAACGCATTTACGGCAATTCCGCCAAGAAAATCGTAATATGTATTACCCTTGTCGTCAAACAGTTTCATTCCCTCGCCCTTTTCAAAGCATACAGGAAGTCTGTCGCCGAAAGTATTCAAATAATATTTTTTATCTAATTGTATAACTTCATCAAGCATTACTAACCCTCCAAAATTTCAAATACGTTTATGATTATACTCCTTTTTGAATAAAAATGCAAGTCTTTTTGACAAAAAAGTTTAAATCATATAAAAACAGTGCATAAATATTCATTGCGTATGAATATTTATGCACTGTACTGAATAATTAATCAGTTTTAATCATATAAATTCATCTATTGCGTCCTCGTAATCGTCAAGAGAATGTGCGCCGACAATCTTCTTAACAGGTTTGCCGTCTATAAATAAAATTACAGTCGGTATTGAAACAATAGCATTTTGAGCGGCAAGCTCGCCTTGATCGTCAACATTAACCTTGCACACCTTGACTTTACCGTTGTATTCCTCTGCAATTTGAGAGATTATAGGCGCAACCATTTTGCAAGGTCCGCACCAAGAAGCCCAAAAGTCAACAAGCACAGGCATATTTGACTTTATAACTTCACCATCATAGTTTTCCTTTGTCAATTCGATTTCCATTTGTATTTCCTCCTCTATGAACTGTGTTATTTATATGACGGGATTGTTGTAAACACTCTGTTTACAGCACCGGATTCATACACGCTCTTTTCGGAAAATCCCGTTTCGGTGTGTGTATATTGCTTTATTGTTGTTCCCGCACCGGTGAAAACATATACATTTATATTTTTCGTACCGTTGTCGTTTTCGGCAACATCGTAATAAACACTTCCGTTACTTACATTTTGGTCAAACAATGTATAATATCCGCCGTTACCGTCCGATACTTCAAGCACCCACTTTTGACTGTCGTCCCAAATAAATTCATCACCGTCTTTTTGTGCGGAAGTGTATAATGTAAGTGCACCGTTATCGGTTGTGTTGCTCGATGATTCAACTGTACTCCACGTTGAATCAACTGCTGACTCATTCGATTTATTTATTATTCTTACATCCTCTTTCGGTTCAGGCACATCTTCCGACGGCTTACTCTCAGGTTCAGCACTTTCTGAAGGCTCATTGCTCTCTTTCGGCATATCGAGAATATTTTTAGGCAGTGCCGATACGATACTGCTTTGTTTTGCTCTCTGCCCTGCCACATATCCGCCGCCGACAAGTATAACGGCAGCCAATATACAGCATATCGCTTTAATTACTTTCTTCATCCCTCTTCCTCCTTAATATCAACATATTTTTTATCAATCTTTTCACAAACCGCTCCTGCATTCGTCATATTGATTATTTCCGCAATAACTTTATCGGTCGTATCAATCGGACACGATATGATAAAAGTAACCTCATCTTCGTAAATAGTGTCCTCAAGCAAATATCCCTTAGTCATAATCTCATGTTGCATTTTTCCGAGCAAAGAATAATCAACTTTTACAGAAACTATATCGCAAAGCTTTCTTATAACTATTTCCGACTCAATCAGTCCCTGTTTTGCCGATGCTCCGTAAGTATGTACAAGTCCGCCCGTTCCGAGAAGTGTACCGCCGAAATAACGCGTAACCACCACAACCACATCAACTATCCCGGATTTACGGATTGCGTCAAGAACGGGCATTCCTGCCGTCCCCGACGGTTCGCCGTCATCACTGTAACGAAAAATATTATTTTCGTCAATCACATATGCGTAAACATTATGCGTTGCATCCGAATACTTTGAACGCATTTCATTCAAAAACGCAAGTGCGTCATCTTCATTGTCAACAGGTTTTACATTTGCAATAAATTTTGATTTTTTCTCTATAAGCAGTGACTGCGACTGCTTTTTTACCGTTTTGTATACGTCTTTTTTTGACATTTTACAAAATATACTCCCTTATTTTATCATACATTTTAGCATCTACCATAAGCTCCATTACAGTGCCGTTTTCGCCGTATTCTTCTGATATTACTTTTTGATTTTCATGAAGTTCATTCACAAGCGAACCTGCACTGTACGGTATGCAAGCCTTAACTTTCTGCTTTTTACCCGGTGCGGTGTCGGCTATCGCTTCAATCAATTTATCAATATTTGTTCTGTGCTTGGCACTTATATATACGCACTTGTCACTCTTTAAATTAGTTATCGGATAATCTTCAAGCCTGTCACACTTATTAAACACCGCCACAACCGGCTTACCGACCGCACCGATGTCAGACAAAACTTGTTCCACGACTGTGATTTGATTGTCCATTTCTTCCCCCGACGCATCAATGACGTGTAAAAGCACATCTGCCACAACCGCTTCTTCAAGTGTTGATTTAAAAGCCTCAATAAGATGGTGCGGAAGTTTTCTTATAAAACCAACAGTATCGACAAGTAATATTTTTCTGTTATCGTCAAGTGTTATCGCTCTTGATGTAGGGTCAAGCGTTGCGAAAAGTTTATCTTCCGCAAACACCTGTGCGTCTGTAAGCGTGTTTAAAAGCGTTGATTTGCCTGCGTTCGTGTAACCCACAAGTGCCGCAGTTATAACACCGTCTTTCTTGCGTCTGTCCCGAATAAGTCCACGATGTTTTTTCAGTTCCTTGATTTCTTCTTCAAGTGCCGAAATTCTTCGTCTTATATGACGTCTGTCACTTTCAAGACGCGTTTCACCCGGACCTCTTGTGCCTATTCCCGCACCTGTACGGCTCATTTCCACACCGAAACCGCGAAGTCGCGGCAAGCGGTATTTAAGCTGTGCAAGTTCAACTTGAAGTTTACCCTCGCCGCTTTTTGCACGCATTGCGAAAATATCAAGTATAAGCATAGAACGGTCAAGCACTTTTATTTCAAGAAAATCACTTATATTTCTCATTTGTACAGGCGAAAGCTCATCATCAAACACAACCATATCGGCATTAAGCGTTTCTATGGCAATTTTGAGTTCATCAAGTTTACCCTCGCCCATATACGTTGCACTTTCCAAATCAGCCTTGTTTTGAATCATTTCACCCACAACAATACCGCCTGCCGTTTTTACCAATTCGCCAAGCTCATGTATTGATTCTTCAGTTGTATCCCAAAGTGCGTCACGCATACCGCGATGTACACCCGCTAAAATTACACGTTCCTGTTTTTGCTCGTTATACTCCATATTTACCTCGCTTTTTGTTTCTATATATTCAGTATAACAAAAAAATCGTTTTTAGTATACCCTTTTGGTGAAAAATTCAAAAAATTTTAATATTATAAATAAAAAATATCGGTATGATTTTTTCCATACCGATATTTTAAGTTATATCGTGTGTTTTATATTTGCCACCCCTCAGTCGGCTACGCCGACAGCTCCCCTCTATGGGAGCCGAAAGTCTCTCCTTGAGGAGAGGTGGCACATAGTGCCGGAGTGGTGGTTTTAATTTTATATTCACTCGGGCGACCAATGATCGCCCCTACGGATTTATTGTATACGCAAACAGACGATTTATGCTTTTTCATATTTGCCACCCCTCAGTCGGCTACGCCGACAGCCCCTCTATGGGAGCCTAACGCCTCTCCTTGAGGAGAGGTGGCACATAGTGCCGGAGTGGTGGCTATCTTTTCACATATTTTTGAATGCAAATTTTAATTGATTCGCTCATAATTTCGGTACACTTTTTAAGTGACATACCAATACTGCCTGCCGCCCAATCCTCAATAACCGAAACATAACCGCCGATAAACAATCTCAAATTCATTTCAAACGATTCTTTATCGCTGATATACGAAGCTTCTGACGCATCACTCATACACTTTTCAATAACTATATCGCGAAGTCTTTTAAGGAACTTATCCGCACCGTCTGTATTCAAGAGCATTTTATACATTTCCTCGTCGTCCTCAATAAATTCACGAACGTGATTCATAATATCATACGGATCTTCAAGAACACTCTTAATTGCGTTTTTATTTATCGAACCGAACAGTTCATTTATAACGTCCGTCTGGATTTTTTCGCGAACATCGTCAGCTGTTTTGAAATGTGCGTAAAATGTACTTCTGTTAAGATCAGCCGTATTGACAATATCGGTAACGGTTATCTTCTTATTCTTTTGCATAAGTTCGACATACGCATGGACAATCGCTTTTTCAGAACGTGTAAAATTCCTATACGTTTTCTTTTTCTTTACTTCTTCCATGTTTTTTTATCCTCCTAAGTACAATGAACACAGCCATCAGCAAAACAGCCGTTCCCCCACAAATCACAATTGGTACAATCGGCGATATTTTCTTATAAAGCAATACATATTTACAAGGTTTTGCCGTTTCAAAAACCGCATAACTGCCGTCAATCGTACAATCAACCATACTCCATTTACCGTCAATCTGTACTGCAATCTTTGCCGCCTTTTTCTTATCATCACGAATATGTACTTTTATAACATCATAAGCATCTTTACTTAATGTAAATGAGTATGCCTTACCGTTTTTGTAGCCGTCAAAAACGTGGTCAACATCTTCCTCTTTGAGCGACAATGTTGTGTTATCCGCAAATACGCTTTCGGCAAGCATTAACGGCGGTTCTTCGCCTGATGAAATAGTCGTTGTTGCCTTGTTGTATTCTGCCGAAAATGTAGTGTGACGTATGATAGGACTTTTCACGTCCTTATCCCACATCGGAACTTCACTGCCGTCAGCGGTAAGCTTCGGTATATCGCTGTCATTTAATACAGTACCGTAATCAACGGTCATTGACTTCAATTCTTTATCTTTATCCTTGAATATAACATTGAAATGAAATCTTGAAAGTTCTGTTGACTTTGACTGCAAAATCGCACCTATACTCTCGGCGTCATTTTGAGCCAAGCTCTTTATTTGCGGAAGGAATTTATCTCCGTCCGCCATATAGAAATTACCGTTATCCAAAAGTGGCATACGGCTCGGGAAACTGCCGTCAGACGTTGTCATATCGTCAGGCTTGACAGCCTCTGCTCTGCCCTCAAGGTTCATTCCGCTTATACCTGAAAGTCCCTCATCAATAAAATAACAACCCGTAACGTCACCGTCAACAAATCCCACTATCGCACCGGCATCATCTTTTTTACCGTCCAATCTCGGAAGCGAATATGACGTATTAATATTTTTAGCCGAGCCGGCAATACCGCCGATATGGTCGTTACCGTCAACATCATTTATCGCAATACAATTATCTATATTTCCGCTTGTATATCCTGCCGTACCACCGCTGTAACTGCCGTCATTTACAGTAATTTCGCCTGTTGTAAGCGAATTTTTTATATCGCCTATATCACTCTTACCGCAAATACCGCCCGCATATTTCGATTCTGCGGTTACATTACCGAAACTTATACAAGAATCAATTACAGCTTTCAAAACAGAATCGGAATTTACTTTAGTGCCGTCAGGCAAAGTAAGGTTTTCACCGGAACGAACTATCGACTCAAAGCCGACACATCCGACTACACCGCCTGTCGATTCGGTTCCGTCTACGGTACCGTTATTTATACAATATTTCACAAGTGCCGTATCGGCATTTTCATCACCGATAAGTCTTGGCAATGAAATATCCGTACTCTTCAAATCACTTATTGCAGTTTTTTCATCATCTGTTTCCGCCGCTTTAGCCGTTGTGAACAACATATCCTTTAGCATACCGACAACAGACGGTTCAACGTCATAACTGCTGTCAAGCTCACCGTCAGGTGTTACGTTGTAGCCAGGATCAATATCGTCCTCAGATTTTACACTTTCCGAAGAAGTATCATTATTGCTGTTGCTTCCACCGCTGTTGCCGCCGCTACTGTCACTACCGCCATTGCTTGGCGTTGCCGTAGGTCTTATCATAGGACCTAATGTAGGCAACGGCTTTAATGTAGGAAGTGTTGAACCCAACTTATCAAGTACGTCTTTAAATGATTTAATTGTATCTTTTAAGCCTTTCAATTCCTTGCTCATATTCAAAACAAGGTTGTCAAGATCCTCCATTGTATCACTGACCGAATCACCGACATCACCCGATACATATTTAAGCTGTCTTAAAAGTTTCTTCAATTCTTCATTTGTATCGTCAAGATTATCAATTACATCATCAATATCTTTTTCCATCTTGTCAAGACGATTTGAAAGTTTGTCTTTTGAATCATCAACATCATCTTTGCCCTTATCAAGCGAATCGTTCAAATTGTCGATAAGGTCTGACAATTCATCACCCTTGCCGTCAAATTCGTCAAGGAAATCATCAAGCGATTCAAGAGAAGTATTAAGCGAATCACTCACATCTCTGATTGACTGCTTTGATTCGTCTGTAAACGAAGATATATCTCCTCTTGCTTGGTCAAGCGTATCTTTCAGCGAACCTGTCACATTACTGTCAGACGCCGAATTTACCGCATTTGTTATACTGTCCATCATATTGACGGCTGAATCCGTAAGAACGTCAAGCCTTGAACGTGTATTATTTTTTGCGTCGCCCAAGCCTAAAAGCGACATAAGTCCCGATACATCATTTGAACCTGTCAACAGTTTCAAACCGTATTCAATCAACTTTGTTCTTGCACTTGAAATATCGTTTTGGAATGTATCTATATCTTTTTCTATCGCCGCTTTTGCACTCTGATAAGACAAGTCAATATCTGTATACGGTTCAAATCGACCGACTACACCGCCGACACTTCTTCTTCCCTGAACAGCTGCATTATTGATACATTCTCTTACTTCACCGCTTTGTGTACCGACTATACCGCCGATATTGTCGCCGAAGCTTTCGCCGCCAACAGCACCGTTATTTGTACAAATAACAACCGCACCCTCGTTATTACCGCAGATACCTCCGGCGTTTACCGTATTTTCGTTTGCATCCGGGCATACCTTTCCGTCATTTCGACTTAGCTTTATTCTGCCCTCATTGTAACCGACTATACCGCCTGTTTCACTGTCACCAACAACTGTAGCCGAATTTGCGGAAGAATCAACAACACCGGTCATTGCATTGTAGCCGACAAGTCCTCCGACCTGTTTCTGACCTTTGATATTTCCGCCGTATGAACAGTTTACGATTTTACCCTCGTTATAGCCGACAAGTCCGCCTGCACCTTTTGAGCCTTTATCAAAATTTTGAGTATTTATATCAGTCTTACTCAAAATCGAGGTGGCTTTTTGTCTAAAAACCGATTCCGTATCGGTTCCGACTGTAACCTTTATATCTCCTGTTATGTTCAAATCTCTGATCTGACCTTCTTTTGTCACTGAACAGAAAAGTCCTTTATTTGAACCCTCAAATGAAAGCTTGACATTCTTTATACTGTGACCGCCGCCCTCGAAAGTTCCGCAGAATACCTCCGCACTTTTTATTTCCACACCGTTTAAATCAATATCATTTTGTAATACGAACTTCTTATTTTTTGAATACTCGTCATATACGCACTTTTCAAAAAAATCTTTAAGGTCGTTCACTGTCGATATTGCAACAGTGTCGTCTGCCTGTACAATGCACATAGGTAATATATTCAGCATTATAACAAGTGCAGTCAGAAAAGATATGATTTTATTGTTCTTCTTCGTTGTTCTCATTATCCTCATCCTCCTGCTTTTCATCTATTTTTATATTATCTTCATTACTCTCTGTAAGCAACAAATCCTGTTGATTTCCAAGTTCGACTTTCGCGTCTATATCACCCTTTACCAAGCCGTAGAATACACCGTCCATAAAGCCTGAAACGTGACCTCTGACATGACCGTTGACGAACATAATTCCGGACATTTCTCTCTTCGCCGCTTTGTCGCCATCTGTTGCCTTTTTACCGAATGCGGTCTTTTCAATAAACTTATCGCACAACAGTACAATTTGCGGAAGTACCATCATTACTATAACTATTGATATTAACGTTCCGCGTCCAAGTGCCGTACCGAGTGCCGATATAATAGCATTTGTCGAAATCATACCTATTAGAAATCCCGCAAGTGTAAGGATTGAACCTGATGTAAGAATTGTCGGGAACGATTGGTTAAGTGCGGTTGACGCCGCCTGTTTATTATCCATTGTTTCCTTTAATTCAAGGTATCTGTTCGTAAATACGATAGCATAGTCAATCGTAGCACCCATCTGAATTGAACTTACAACCAAGTATGCAAGGAAGTACAATCTCTGCCCTGTAAGGAACGGAATTGAGAAGTTAATCCACACACTTCCCTGTATCGCAAGTACCAAAAGCACAGGAACACCTGCCGAACGGAATGTGAACATCAATATCAAAAGCAATGCCAAGATTGTTATAAGATTAATCTTATTATTGTCTCCGCCGAACGAATCACCCAAATCACGGCTGTTTACGCTGTCGCTGACAAGCAAACATTCGTCATAATACTTTTCAACATCACTTCTGACGTCTTTAAGCATTTGATATGCCTCGTCACTTTCAATGTCACATTTATATGTAAAGATTATTCTTGAATAATTATCGCTTTCAAGCTGGTCTTTCGCGTCTGTCAGCTTGTCGTAAAGGTCGTTAATATCATTCGTTTGATCTTCGTCAAGATTGATTACACCCAAATCCATCTTCTCGTGTACATACATAAACAAGTCGATTATAGGCACTTCGTAATCATTTACATCACCGAATATTGCACTGTATTCATCGTGTTCCGCGCCGTATGCCTGGAACAGAAGACAACACAAATCATAATCGATATTCATAAGCTTTGAAGTTTCTCTTGCGTTGATTTTTTCGGTAAGTATGTGGTCGTCGTCAAGCTCCGTATTTGCAAGACCCAAAGCCGAATTTATGCTCGGATTTTCCTCGACAAGCGATATAACTTTTGCCTCTCTGTCATAGTCACCGGACGGAACAATTACAGCAAGCTGATGATCCGTACCGAAAATTTCGTCAACCTTTCGTTTTGCGATTGAGTTTTCGGTCGGCTTTTTAAGCTGTTCGGCTGTGGCGTCAAAAGCATAGTTACTCATTGACGAAAGCACCGCACCGACTGCTATAATCGCAATAAATATGTAAGGTACAATGTTCTTTAATTTAATAACAACCTTACACCATTTCTCGATACTCGGCACAAAAGAACGGTGAGTTGTTTTATCAATCTTATCCGAAAATGCCAAAAGCAAGCCGGGCATAATAAAGAACACCGTAACAAGACTGCATATGATACCTTTACAAAGTACCAAACCCATATCCATACCGATTCTAAGCTGCATTACCATAAGTGCGGCAAGACCTGCAAGTGTTGTAAGACTTGATGAGCTGATTTCAAGGATAGCCTTTGAAAGTGCGGTTACTATCGCGTCATACGCATTCTTTGTCTGCTTTTCCTCCGCGAATCTGTGCGAAAGGATAATCGCATAGTCAATCGCCAGTGCCAACTGCAACACCACCGCAACCGACTTTGTAATAAACGAAATTTCACCGAGCAGATAGTTCGTACCCATATTCAAAAGTGCCGCCACGCCGAATACTATAAGGAATATCGGCACTTCCATAAAGCTCTGTGACGTGAACAGCAAAACCGCTATAATTATCACAAGTGCTATACCCAAAATAACGGTCATTTCTTTTTCAAGCTGTTTAGAACTGTCGTCTATACTGTCGGAATAAGCATAGAAGTCATATCCGTCAAGCTGTGCTTTCAAATCATCGACAATTTCAAGTTCTCTGTCCAAATCGTCACGCACGCTAAGCGTAACCGTAAACAATGCCGCAGAATCTTTATAGTGGTCATCGTCATTCTCAAACTCAACCTCTTTTACTCCGTCAACCTTTTCGAGTTTATCTTTCAGCTTTTCCGCTGTTTCGGTCGTTATGGTCGTAACCATTATTTTTTCCGTATCGTATGTAATAAACTCATCATCCATTAAAGTAAGTCCGCGTCTTGTTTCCGTTTCTTCGGGAAGATATGAACTTATGTCGTTGTTTACCTGCACTTTCGGTATTGATATTACGCACAATACAAGTGCAAGTGCAAATATTAAATAGAATGCACGTCTTTTATCAACAATAAAAGTTGCTATTTTTACCATTAAATTATTGTCTTTTCGACTATCATTTTTCACATCATTTTTCTTCATATATTTACATCTCCGAAAACATTAATCTCATCAATACATATTATAAATTCCGTCACTTTGTACGTCAACAGTCAATTTTCATATCGGTGTTTATTTTCCGACACTTATGAGTTATTTTGTATCTATTTCTACAAATTTTGTCACTTTGCCCAAAACAAATTAATTCAAAACCATGTTTTTGTATAAAAGAAAAAGGACGTTTTATCGTCCCATTCTTACTTTATGTCTGTTACACATTTTCCGTCTATAAACGTCATAACACATTCAGACTCAAATCTTGTCGGCAAATCGGTAAACACTGCAATATCGGCATCTTTACCGACTTCAAGCGTACCTACTCTGTCGTCAATCCAACAGTTTTTTGCCGCTGTGGAGGTTATCGCTTTCAGTGCTTTTTCTTCGTCCATACCGTGCTTAACCGCCATAACCGCACAAAGCGACAGATTTTCAATCGTAATTTCGGGGTGGTCTGTTATTATCGCAACGTCAATACCTCTGTCCGAAAGATTTTTATATGTATCAAAGGTTAAGTTTTTAAGCTCCGGTTTACTTCTGTCCGAAAGTGTCGGACCAAGCATTACAGGTAATTTTTCACGTTCCAAAATCGGTGCTATTCTGTCACCGTCCGAGCAATGCTCAAGCGTAACGCAAATATCAAATTCTTTGCCCAATCTGATTGCACTGCAAATATCGTCTGCCCTGTGTGCGTGAATTTTAACAGGTATCTGTTTTTTGAGTACAGGTATCATTGCGTCAAGCTTTATGTCGAATTCAGGCTTGTCGTGTTCTTCGCTGTTTTCATTATATGCGTCAAGCTGATTCATATAATCTCTTGATTTTATAAGCAATTCGCGTATCAATGCCATTGTTCCCATACGCGTAACAGGTGCCTCGTCCTTTTCATTGTACACGCATTTTGGGTTTTCACCGAGTGCAAATTTCATTGCAACAGGTGTTTTAATAATCATAT
>ERZ809296.3998-NODE-3998-length-11832-cov-6.411310_pt1 | contig 11832 bp, 9 predicted proteins | sample MGYA00520511_ERZ809296 | MGnify/ENA primary metagenome ERZ809296 (study PRJEB31576, sample SAMEA3212662) | Homo sapiens | biome: human-gut; feature: human gut; material: fecal | place: Sweden | collected 2012 ... | reverse complement strand
ACGGATACCCGTTGTTTGTCCGTTGACTTCTTACCGTCAACGAACGAGTCGCACTTTCCCAGAAGGGGTCGTTGCTTTTACCCTCTCCTTTTGTATTGAGAATCAGGCAGTTTACCAGTTTCAAAATATCCTTTTCGCTATGGATATACGCCAGCGGATTATAGTTCATCGACTTTTTGAAATTGATTGTGTTGAGTACCTTGATGCGGTAGTCGCTTCGCTGAAGCAAGCTGCCGCATTCAACGAGGATGCTGCCCTTCGGGTCGGTCACAACGAACGAGCAGGGATATTTGTCCGACACGCATTGCATGAGATTCGGTTTGACGAAAAATCTCGTCTTGCCGCTGCCAGAGCCGCCGATAATCAATACGTTTTTGTTGCGGGCATACGCCGGGTTCTTCGGGCGGCTGCTCATCGTGAGCCGTTCCGTCTGCGTCAGAATCACGTTGTTGGCAAACACGGGGTCGATAAAGGGCTTGATATCCTCCGGCGTACCCCAGCGTGCCGAGCCATACTCACGCCCTTTACGATACTTCTTTTTTTCACTTTCTTTAATGAAAATGAACAGTCGAAAGCCCGCGCCCAGCAGCAGCCCGACGCACAGATCGTGCGGCTCAAAGCTCGGCAGGGGCGATGCGAACGCCGCAGAAAGGCTGTCCATCAGGGTTAGCAGCTTATGTGCCGCATCCGTTCCTTCTGCCTGCCGCCATGCCTGTCCGATTTTCGTCGCGCAGAGCGCAATCAGCAGATACGGCAGTTCATGCAGCCATTTTCTGTTCATCGCGTCCGCTCCCTTTCCGCCTTGCGCGTCGGGACAGTCCGGGCGACCTTTTCCTTCATCTCGTTCAGGATTTCCATCAGGGACGGGCGCTCCGCCTGACGAACGCGCCGGTCGGTATATTCCTGAAAAGCCGCCGTCAGCGCGTCTGCGTCGCGGGCTTTGAAGAAAACGAGATATTTTGTTTCATCGCCTTTCGCCCTCTTGACGGCGAAGTCCACGCCATATTTACGCGCAATGCGTTCAAAGGCATGGATATCGGGATCGTCGATCTCAATGTTGGTCATGCCTTGATTTTGCCGTGCAAGCTGTCGGACAGACTGCTTGCCATGCGGCACAGTCAATTTGCCGTGCATGGCGCGGAGCAGCTGGCTAACGCCGCTTTTCAGCGTCTTTCCCGAAAACTTCGTCGCGTTAAACATCATCGTGACGACGCGCATTTCAACTTCTTCCTGCAAGAAAATCAACTCCTTTTTCTGATTTCACGGGTGGCTCACGGCGGGACCGCCAGCCTGTGCAGCAGATACCGCATTTTACTTTTTCCTCCGTTTCCTGTCCGCCAGCCTGCGCCCGATCAGGATAATTCCTGCAAGCAGCAGCAGTGCCGCGCCCTCCGTCATCATCGGGGTCAGCTCAATATCCACGCCGGTCTGAATATCGTGCTTTTCGTCCTCCTTTTTGTTGACAAGGCAGGGCATTTCTTCGGGAACAACATAGCTTTCGTCGATGGTGAACGTCAGCGTGTCCTCGGTTTTCGCATACCCTTGGAGCGCTTCGGTTTCGCGGATGACGTACCTGCCGTCCTCGAGATTTTCAAGCAGCACCGTGCCGTCCTCGCCGCTCTCCATCTCGCGCAGCACATTTCCGTCTGCATCTTCCAGCACGAATTTCACGCCGGAAAGCGGATTGCCGTCGCCGTCCATCTTCATAAACATATAGCTGTTTGGCACGTTGACCAGCGTAATCGGCTCAGGCTGCACGAAGTCCTCGCCGATATGCAGCAGCATGTCCTCCATGCGTCTGTACCCATTGGGCGCGGCGGTTTCGCGGATGATCCAGTCGCCATAGTCGATATGACGGAAGATAAATTCGCCGTTTTCATCGCTCGCCGCCACTTCGGTCACGACGTTGGTCGCTGCGTTAATCAGGCTGAACTCCACGCCTGCAAGCGGTCTTCCGGATGTATCCACCTTCTTATACGCAAGGCGCATCGGCGTATTGGTCACGGTTTCCAGCGGCTCGTTCGGGTTGATAAACGCGCCGTCCACCGTCAGACGAACATGCACGGCGGCTTTGAAATAGCCGGGGAGCGGCTGGGTTTCCTCGACGGTATATCTTCCATACGGGATTTTCTCAAACGTCACCAACCCGTTTGCGTCCGAAACGGCGGTCATCAGGCGCGTGCCTGTTTCCGTGACCAGCGCAAATTCCACGCCGGAAAGCGGCACGCCGTTTTCGTCCTGCTTGCGGAGCTGTACGCGGGTATAGTCGTCGCGCAGCATCGTGTTGCCCGTGACATTTCCCTGCTCGTCCACCGTGAAGCGCGTTTCGGCTTCATTGAGCGCATAGCCGCTCGGCGCAAGGATTTCGCGGAAGGCGTATGTTCCCGGCGTAACGGGGATATCCGGGATTTCGCCGTTCGCGTCGGTCGTGGCGCGATAAATCATTTCGCTCTGCTCGTTTCTGACCTCGATCTGTGCGCCCGGAACGGTTTTCGCGCCGGTGATATCGGTTTTGGTCAGCGTCACGGGTGTATAAACCAGCTCGTCATAGATGGGCTGCGCCAGCTCGACGCGGATTACCGCGTCGCTACCCGGCTCAAGCGTAATCGGGAAACGGTTTGGATTGAGCTTCCAGCCTGTCTTGGCTTGCAGCTCGCGCACATAGTAGTCGCCATGCGGAAATGTGCCGTCAAACGTCAGCCTGCCGTTTTCATCGGTCATGCCGACAGCCACAAGCGTATCTGCCAGCAAAGTCACACCGTTTTCATGGATATCCCGCTCGCTGAACAGCCCGAACACAAAGCCTTCGCCCGGCTCGCTGTGCAGCGTCCGCAGCACTTCACCGTTTGCTTCCGTCGTGCGAATGACTTCGACTTCCTTGTGCAGCGTAATGGCGGCGGGAAGATAGGTATTGCCGACCTCCACGCGGATCTGCACCAACGGGGTCTGATCGTCCGCATACGCCAGCTCGATTTCGCGCGGCGCATCATCCGGCGCGTATCCTTCCGGCGCTTGGGCCTCGGTCAGCGTATATCTGCCCAGCGGCAGAAGTTTAGACGCATCCTCGCCGCCCGTCGTCGTGATGATCGTATCGACCAGCTCGCCCTCGGCGTACCACGCCGTTCCGTCCCTGCCGACGATCTCCTCTGCGGCACGCAGTTCAAAGACCGCGCCTGCCAGATTCTGCTGTTCATAGACCGGCTTCTGCACCGCATAGCCGTATGCGTTCACGGTTTCAAAGCCGACGAGCATATCGCCGGTCTTTTTCACGAGAATCTGCCCCTTGACCGGCTCATCCTGCATTTCGATGTTCAGTTCATACGTCTGCCCGGGTTCGTCGCCGTCATGCCCGATCATCACGGGCAGAGATTCCGTCTGAATCAGGTATCCTTCCGGCGCGGAAATCTCCTCGATGTAGTACAAACCCCACCTGAGCGTTTCCGGCAGGGTCACGCCGCCCGTTTCATCCGTGGTGAACGTGTCGATCTCCTTTTCGGTCGGATAATGCACCGTCTGGCGCACCGTTTCGCCGTTTGCGTCCTTGAGCTTAAACGACGTATGCGCCAGCGTGACGGTCTTGCCCGTTTCGCGATCCGTCTTGAGGATACGCAGGCGGTAGAGAATCGGTCGGTCGCTGAGTGTCAGCGGCGGCGGGTTCTGAATATCCTCCGTCCCGTCGATTTCAAACTCAATCGCACCTTTGATTTCATAGCCATCTTTGCCCTTCGTTTGCTCCAGCACATAGATGCCGTAGGGCAGTGCTTTGGTCTTGGCGTATCCGCGCTTATTCGTCACCAGATGATCGCGCTCAAACGGACGCGCTTTCTCATAGCTGCCTGCACTTTTGAGATACACGTTGAACTCTGCGCCCGCTTCCGGCTGCTCGACGCGATCCGGGGCAGGGTCGTCGTGGTCGTCGCCTAAAATCTTGACGATAGCCTGTGCTCCCAGTCGGATGGTGTTGGTTTTCAGCCCTTCATATTCCACGACGGCTTCTTCAGACTGCCCTGCGGCGCTGACGGTATCGACGAAGATGTGTTTTTCGCTCGGATGATAGCCTTTCGGCGGGATCAACTCCACGATTTCATACAGCCCGGCCACAACTCGCCCGTTGCAGCACTCGCATCCTCGCCCGCCGTCGTCAGCACATCCACGACGGTATCGCCTTTTTTGAACAGAACGTTGCCCTGTCTGTCCTTGATTGCCGCGCCCGCCAGCACCTGAAAGACCGCGCCGGTCAGCTCGCCGTCGCCGCGTGATTTCGGCGGGTCGATGCTCGCCTGTCTGGGCAGGGTTTTTCGATTTTTGCTGTTGGGGTTATCGCCTGCATATTCGTCCTTATCGCGCTTATAAATCCTGATTTTGACCCGAACGGGCTGATTCGTCGCCGCAAGGTCGGTCGTTTCGTCGGGTTTGACCGTCGCGTCCAGCGCGATTTCTTCAAAAACGTATCCCTTTGTCGCGCCATGCTCGCGCACGATGTAGCGTCCCTTGCGCAGCGGCTCGGAGATTGCCACGCCGTCCGCGCCGGTCGTCATGCTGCCGACAAGCGCATTTCCGTATTCGTCGTTTTCATAGATATCAAACTTCACGCCCGCAATCGGGTTTCCGTTTGCCCGGTCGGTTTTGGTCAGGCGGATAAAGCCTTTGGTCGGCTCATTCTCGACTTCCAGCTCGCAGGTTTTGAAGTTTTCCTCGTCAATGACGATATCCGCTGAAAAGCCCGTGTCCACGAAATGCTCCGGCACTTTGCTTTCCGTCACGCGGTAGGTTCCCCACGTCAGCCAGCCGGTTTCGGCAACGCCGTCTGCATCCGTCGTAATGACCGCGACCACCTCGCCGTCGCCCGCTCCTTGATGGGATGGCAGACCGCTGATCCGCGTGACGGTAAACTCCGCGCCTGCCAGCAGCTCTTTTGTGAGCTGATCCCGCTTGACGATCCTGATCCTGCCCTGAATCGGCTGATTGCTCGCGCCCAGATATGTCGTTTCGTCCGGATTCACCGCCGCGTCCTGCTGCGCCAGTTCCGCCACATAGCCCGTCGGGTTTTCATGCTCGCGCACGGTATATTGTCCCTTGAACAATGCAGGCGACGTTGCCGCGCCGTTTGCGTCCGTGGTCATTGTGCCGACAACGTTGCCGCCCGCGTCCACGATATCGAACTGCACACCCTCAATCGGTCTGCCGTCCAGCGCGTCGGTCTTGACGATCTGGATGAAGCCCTTCATCGGCTCGTTTTCGGCCTCGATGAGATAGGTCTTTCCGTTTTCCGTGCAGTCGATTTCGGTTGAAAAGCCGCTGGTTTCATAGTGCGCGGGAACTTTGCTCTCCGTCACGCGATACCGCCCATAATCCAGCCAATCCGTTTCGGCATTGCCGTTTGCGTCGGTGGTCAGCACGATGGGCGTTCCCGTTCCGTCTGTGCGTGTGATGGTGAACTCCGCGCCTGCCAATGGTTCTTTCGTCAGGCTGTCCGTCTTGGCGATACGGATTCTGCCCTGAATCCGTTCATCCGCGAACGCCGCGCCCGTCGTTCCTCCTGCCGTGACGGTCACGCTCTGACTATCCGGCACAGCGACGAGATATCCCGTCGGCGCGTTGATTTCGCGCACGGTATAATTTCCTGCCGGAAGGTTATCAAAGTGCGCCGCACCGTCCGCGTCTGTGGTCTGCGTCGCCACAACTGTGCCGGAAGCGTTCGTCAGCTCGAACGTCGCGCCCGCCAGCACCGCGCCGCTTGCTGCATCCGTCTTAGTCACGACCAGTGCGCCGTTCGGCATATCAAAGCGGATTTCCGTGGACTTGAGCGGATACGGCGATCCCCGCTGCGGAATGACGACCTTCTGCACATTCGCATCCGGCACGGCGATCAGAAAATTGGCTTCCAGCTCCTCCGTCGAAACGGATTCCGCGGTAAAAGAAAAACCGCTTCCTGCTTGGGAAACGGTAATGGTGTCGCCGCTGTTCAGATAGACGTATGTGCCGTCCTCGCCGCCCGTATAGCCGGTAATCGTTCCGACCGAGCGGCGGATGCGGATGCGCGGTGCGTCCGTGGTCAGCGTCGCCGTGCCGGTGCATACGCCGTTGGCGACGGATACGGACACATTCGACACCGTGATTTCGCCGGTCATTTGCGCATAGGTCAGGGCATTTGCCGCCAGCCAGCGCGCATATTCGAGATATTCCTTCGGCGCCTGTCCCGTCGCGCGGTAGAACTCGTCCATGTGCCAGTAATCGCGGACGTACTGCGAACCTTCCAGCTGCTTGATTACTTCCCGGATTGCAAACTGTCCAGCCGCTCTTGACCATTCCAGACATTCATCCTCGTAACGGTCAAGCCCCATGAAAGGAAACGTGTGCCGCAGTACCCAGCCGATGGCGTGCATCGTCTTTTCGCTGTATATGATGCCGGAGTAACCCTGCGTCTGCCCGTACTGCGCCAGATCAACCACATGATACGGACCGTCCGGGTTATTCCTGATGCCGGGGCTGTTCATCGTATGTTCAAGGCAATAAACCACATGCTCGTTGATGTAATGCCTTGTCGCGTAAATCGCGCCATAGTTTTTGAGCGACGCAATCTGCACGTCGTCATGCACGGAATAGGCGTATACCGTCTGCCCCGCGTAAAACTCGCCCGTGTTGCCGCTGAGCGTCTGCAATCTCGGCGGGTTATTCGCCGCGTACAGCTCCACCGGCGTAAACGGGAAGGCGTAAGCCGTCACGTCATAATCTGCCGCATCGGACGGCTGGGTTTCCTCCGCCATCACCCAGACCGTCGCCGTGTCCGTCCACGCCATCTCTCCATCAGGTTCTTCCTCGCCGTACAGATAGCGCACCAGCAGCCATGTTCGCCCCATGCCGTCCTGCCGGACTTCTTCCACCCGGACGTTTGCGGTGCGGACAAAACTGCCGTCGTACAACTCGCCGTCTACCTCATCCGCCGTTTCATCCACATCCGAAAACACGCGCGTATTTTCCGTGACGAGAACGAATACGCCCGCCTGATACGCCGCTTCAGGTTCGGGCGTTGGCAGGGGTTCTTCGGTAACCTGCGGAGTCGGCTCTGCCGTGCCCGCCGGCGTTTCGATTTCCGACGGCAGTTCCGTCAGATCGCTTGGAAACTCCGGCTCGTCTGTTGCTTCCGGTGATTCAACCGGCAGTTCCGGCTCGGCTGTTGTTTCCGGCTCGCTCGGAAGCTCTGCTTCCGCGCCTGTTGCTTGGGCAAACCTCGTTTCTTCCGCCCATATCGACGTAGGCAGAGCCGCCGTCAGCATCATCAGCGACAGCAGCAAAGACAAAAGACGTTTGATTTTGTGTTTCATAAGTTCCTCCTGCTTTTTTCAAGTACAGCCACGACTGCAAGCCGTCCCGCTTTGCCGCCATAGCTTCGGTCACATGTTATCAGCGTGAGAATGGAATCCTCCGCGCCGACCGTCATGCCCGTGTCGTACAGTGCGTTCCGCCGGGCGTACCGGATAAATTCCAGAAATGCCGCGTCGCTTTCAAAATCCGCCTGTGAAGCGTCCCACTCGCTGCTGTGAAAATTCAACACGGCGAAAATGCGGTATGATCCGCTTTCATACAGCGTATCGAGCAGCACGGTTTCGTGTCCGGCATAGAAATCCGCATCCTTGTACCGCATGAGCGACGTGAACATCTTCTCGCCGGTGGATTTGAGATGATGCCCGTAAATGGCGATATTGCGGCTGGGGATGCTGTAATCCGTTTTCATCAGCGAAAACAGCGTTCCCGCCGCGCCCTGTTTCCCCGTGAACGTGTGATGCAGGTAATGCTCGGCGTCGTCCGTCCAGACGACGGGATAATCCACGTTCGTGCCGGGAATCCTGATCCACGCGATGAAATCGTCGTTCTGTGCCAAACACGCCGCAAGGTCTGCGCCTGTCCCGATGTCGATTTCAGGCGGGGATTCATCTGTTTTGGGCAGTTCAAGCGGTTCTTGCGTTGCGCTTGGCAAACCAAGCAGTACGCGCAGGACACTTTTATCCTGTGCAGGCGCGTCCGTTGCCTGCGCCGGTTCCTCGCTTTTGAGCTGAACACGCAGGTCGTCATATTCTGCCGCGCTCCGATTCATTTCCGTGTTCTGCCCGATGAGCGGGCAGAGCAGCATCGCCGCGCCCGTCACAGCCATTGCCGCCGCAAGAAAAGCCGAGGGCGAATCCGCATGTTTTTGCTTCATGATGTTCCTCCCTTCTCACAGGCAGTACAGCTTCCTGCCCTGTATGGCGTAGACCAGAATCGGGGTACAGTCCGGCGTAAACAGGTAACACCTGCCGGATTCAATCTGCGTCAACGCGCAGAGCTGGCAGGCTTTTCCGTCCACCGGCGGCACGGCGAAGAACAGCACCCGTCTGGGAAACCAGCCGCCGCTAATCTCGCACGTCCGCTGCTCGGCTTCCTGCTCCAGCTGCATCACCCGAAGCGCGGTTTCCGTCCGCTTTTCGGGCAAAAGAAAACCTGCTTGCGTATCCTGCCGCAGCAGGTTCTCAAGCAGGTCGTCTTTGCTCATGCAGCCGGGAAATCGGTCGATGGGTTCAAGCTCACAGGCGAATTGAAAATAGTTTTTCATGGACACCACTCCCTTCTAAAGCTCATCGAGCCAGTTTTCATAATTTTCCTCCCGCTTTCGCCGGTCGTATCGCACCTGAGCGTCGTAGTAATTGCCCATCGTCGCGGGTGCGTTGAACAGCGTGGTCAGCAGATATTTCTTGATGTTGCGGACACGGCTCGCGTTCTGCTCAAGACAGCCGAAGATGTACTCGATGTGCATGCTGTTGATCTTGCGCATCCGCTCCCTGACCAGCTCGGCGGGATACTCCGCCCCGGAAATCGTGATTGTTTCCCTGCCGGTGCAGAGGATTTCCACCATCAGCTCGACGATCTCATCCATCCGATCCCGGTTATACGGCGTGACAAGGCAGTCATACCCGATCTGCGACCGCACGCTGTCCCGAATCGCCGCAACATCTTCCTGCCTTTCCTTGAGATGGATTGATGGATAAGGATTTTCTCCCTGAGTATTTGGTGGATACGTTTTTTCTGAATTCGTGTTTGATCTATTCGTATTTAATTGTGCGGGATTTTCCTGTTCAGGCTTTTCCTGCTTTGGATTCTCCTGCACAGGCTTTTCCTGAACCGGATTCTCCAGTCTTGGATTTTCCCGTTTTGGTTTTTCCGGCTTAGGTGCGTCCTGCGCAGGCTGGCTGTTCATGTGGCAGTCCTCGTAGATCAGGTACTCTGTCCCGCTCAGCCGTCCGCGCTCGTCCCGTTTTCGATTTCGGATCACATAGCCCGAACGCTCCAACTCCTTGACGGCTTCGCTGATCGCGTCCACGCCCTCCCTGCTGATTGCCGCCAGTCCCCGGAGCGTGTAATCCCAGTTCTCCGGCAGGGACAGCATCACCGACATCAGCCCTTTTGCTTTAAGCGTCAGGCGTTTATCCTTCAAATGCTGATTGGACATCATCGTGTAGTTTTTGGTTTTGACAACTCGAAAGACTACGGTCATTTCGTTTCACCTCCCTTCGCATTTTGTATTTTCCATGATTTCAAAATTTTCCCCATGATTTTCTCTTGATTTCCGTCTTCATCTCGGCTAAAATATATTTATATTTGATATTAGCCGACGGAGGTGCTTTGCATGCCTTATATCAAGCGGAACTTAGAGAAAATCGTTCAAGAAGTGACACTGGAATATCCTGTCACGCTTCTCACAGGACCCCGCCAAGTCGGTAAAACCACCATGCTGATGAAGCTGATGGAAGGTTCCGAGCGCAGCTATGTAACCCTTGACGACTTGAGTGAAAGAGCCTTAGCAAAAAGCGATCCCGAACTTTTTTTACAGCTCCACAAACCGCCAGTCTTGATTGATGAAGTTCAATATGCACCCGAATTATTCACATACATTAAAATCTATGTCGATCAGCACCACACGCCGGGTTCTTTCTGGCTGACTGGTTCACAGGCTTTCAAACTCATGCATGGCATTCAGGAATCCCTTGCAGGACGTGTTGCAGTCTTGTCTATGACCAGCTTAACGCAAGCGGAAAGCTGCGGCGAATCCGTCACTCCCTTCACTGTTGATCTTGAAAGTCTGACTGAGCGTGCAAAGCACCGGCAAGCCGCCGATGCGCATGCCCTATTTGAGCATATCTTCAAAGGTTCCATGCCTGCGCTGCTCAGTGGTTCTGTCAGCAACAGCCAGATTTTTTACAGCAGTTACATCAGCACATACATTGAACGCGATGTTAAAGATCTTTCCGATTCCATCGACTCTTTAAAATTTCTTCGCTTTATCACCTCTGTTGCGGCTCGTTGCAGTCAGATGTTAAATGTCGCCGATATCGCGCAAGATGCCGACATCAACCAACAGCAAGCCAAAAATTGGCTCGGCATTTTGGAAACGCTCGGCTTGATCTTTTATCTTCATCCTTACTCGAACAATCTGCTCAAACGTCTTGTAAAAACGCCTAAACTCTATTTTTACGACACCGGGTTGGTTTGCTATCTAACAAAATGGAGTAATGCCGAAACGCTCGAAGCCGGTGCTATGAACGGCGCAATTCTGGAAAATTACGTTGTTTCCGAAATTGCAAAAACCTATTTGAATAGCGGAAAAGAGCCTTTCATGTACTATTACCGGGATAAAGATGCCAAGGAAATTGATATCGTACTGGAGCATGACGGTATCCTAAATCCGCTTGAAATCAAAAAAACTGCCAATCCCGGCAGCGAACTGACAAAAGTGTTTTCTCTGCTCGATAAGGCTTCCACTCCTCGCGGAAAAGGGGCTATCCTTTGTATGAAGCCCGCTCTTGGTGCCATCGATAAAGAAAACTATATTATTCCGATTTGGATGATCTAAGGCTTGTTTACCTTCATAGAAACGTAAAACTGCCCGCTTTTTTCGGCGAGCAGTTTTTCATATTCACTTAATTATCATTACATTTCACGACTTGATCGTTTTTTTCAATTCTTCAACTTCCTGCTTTGTCAGCATCGTTAGATCAACAACCTGCTCCATAGGGTAGTTTTTTTCAAGCATACGACGAGCAATAGCGAGTGTCTTCTGCATTTCGCCGCGCTTCTCGCCCAGCATGATTCCTTCATCAATCATCTGCTGAATCGCTTCACACATACTCGTATTTTCACCTTCAAAGCACTTGAGCATAGCCTTTACTGCTTGATTGTTTTGCTCAATTCTTCAACTTCCTGCTTTGTCAGCTTAGTTACACTAATCACTTGTTCTTCAGGCATTTTCAGTTCGAGCAAACGACGAGCAATAGTCATTTTTTCATTCAGACTTCCTTGTTTTTGTCCCATAGAAATTCCTTCATCAACCATTTGTCGAATCGCTTCACACATATTTACAACCTCCTTGTTCGGGTCAATCGCAATTCCCGCATTCGTCATAGCATTGATGACCAGTGCCGCGTTTGTTTCCAGACAGCTGAACTTTGAATCCTCATTCAGCAATTTTTCCATCCGTGCCTTATCCCGCTGGTATTTAATATACGCCAGCACTTCACGCAAACTGCTGTTCAGCTTCTGAAGGTCATTGTCGCTCATCTCCATCGGGTCAATCATGAAAACCCGATAGTCCTGAATAAACGGAAGGACTTTTTCGGGCTGCTCGCCGTACATCTCGCGCAGGCTGAGCGGCGCATCCCATTTCTTTCCGCCAAAGTTAATGACCAGCGTAATCACAGGGGACAGCCGATCTTCTTTCTTCATACCAGAAAGATATTCTTCCGATGTACCATTTTTGATTTCCTCCCTTTACTTCAAAAAGATTCCCAGCTTACGGAAAGC
>ERZ809296.3995-NODE-3995-length-11841-cov-4.995164_pt1 | contig 11841 bp, 10 predicted proteins | sample MGYA00520511_ERZ809296 | MGnify/ENA primary metagenome ERZ809296 (study PRJEB31576, sample SAMEA3212662) | Homo sapiens | biome: human-gut; feature: human gut; material: fecal | place: Sweden | collected 2012 ... | reverse complement strand
CGATGATTTCCAGGTGCAGCTCGCCCATGCCGGCGATGATGGTCTGGCCGGTCTCATGATCGGTCCAGGTGCGGAAGGTGGGATCCTCTTCAGCCAGGCGCTGCAGGGCGATGGACATCTTTTCCATGCCAGCTTTGGAGCGGGGCTCGATAGCAACCTGAATGACGGGATCGGGGCAGTCGATCGATTCCAGGATAACGGGGGCCTTTTCATCGCAGAGGGTATCGCCGGTGCTGGTGTTGTTCAGGCCAACAACAGCCACGATCTCGCCCGCATAGGCGGCGTCCAGCTCTTCACGATGGTTGGCGTGCATCAGCACGATGCGGTTGAAGCGCTCGCGCTTGCTCTTTTCGGCGTTCAGCGCCGTCTGGCCGGCAGAGATTTTGCCGGAGTAGACGCGCAGGAAGGCCAGCTTACCCACGAAGGGGTCCACCATGATCTTGAAGGCCAGGGCGGAGAAGGGCTCGTCATCGCTGGGGTGACGCTCTACCGGCTCGCCGCTGTGAGGATCCTTGCCGACGATGGCGGGGATATCCAGCGGGGAGGGCAGATAATAGACGATAGCGTCCAGCAGGGGCTGAACGCCCTTGTTACGGTAAGAAGTACCGCACAGCACGGGCGTCATACGGTTGTGCACCGTAGCATGACGGATACCGGCCTTGATTTCTTCAACGGTCAGGGACTCGGGATCATCCAGATACTTCTCCATCAGGTCGTCGTTTTCAGCGGCGACGGCCTCCACCAGCTCCTCATGCATCAGCTGAGCCTGATCCAGCAGATCCGCAGGAATCGCTTCCTCGCGAATGTCCTTGCCCTCGTCGTCATAGTAGACTTCGGCTTTCATGGTAATCAGGTCGATGATGCCGCGGAAGGTGGCCTCAGCGCCGATGGGAAGCTGGATAGGAACGGCATTCGCGCCCAGACGATCTTTCATCATCTGCACAACGCGCATGAAGTTCGCACCCATGATATCCATCTTGTTGACGTAGGCGATGCGGGGCACGCCATACTTGGTAGCCTGGCGCCATACCGTCTCACTCTGAGGCTCAACGCCGCCCTTGGCGCAGAACACAGCCACAGCGCCGTCCAGCACGCGCAGGGCGCGCTCGACCTCCATGGTGAAGTCCACGTGACCGGGGGTGTCGATGATGTTGATACGGTGGCCAAGCCACTGGCAAGTGGTAGCGGCCGACTGGATGGTGATGCCGCGTTCCTGCTCCTGTGCCATAAAGTCCATGGTGGCGCTGCCCTCGTGGGTTTCGCCAAGACGATGTACGCGCCCGGTATAAAACAGGATGCGTTCGGATGTGGTCGTTTTGCCGGCGTCGATGTGTGCCATGATGCCGATATTGCGTACCTTTTCAAGCGGATGGCTTCTGGGCATGGAATGCGTAATCTCCTTACTTCTTAATTGTTGTTATATCTGAAAGGCGCGGCGCTTATCAGGCGCACAGCACCTTACCAGCGGTAATGGGCAAAGGCCTTGTTGGCTTCGGCCATGCGGTGCATTTCTTCCTTGCGGCGGACAGCGTTGCCGGTATTGGCGGCGGCATCCAGCAGCTCGGCGGCCAGGCGCTCGGCCATGGTCTTTTCACCGCGGGTACGGCTGAAATCAACGATCCAGCGCAGCGCCAGGGTCTGACGGCGCTCGGGACGGATTTCCATAGGCACCTGATAGGTGGCGCCGCCGACGCGGCGAGCCTTGACTTCCAGCTGGGGCATGACGTTGGCCAGCGCCTGCTGGAACACTTCGTTGGCTTCCTTGCCGCTCTTCTCGGCGATGGTTTCAAAGGCGTCGTAGCACACCTGCTGGGCTACGCCGCGCTTGCCGTCCAGCATGATCTGGTTGATCAGCTTGGTTACTACAACCGTCCCGTATACGGGATCGGGGAGTACTTCACGCTTGGGGATAAATCCACGACGGGGCATCTTGTTCCCTCCTTGATTGCGGCCCTTTTATCGGATTGTCTTTGGCATGTCAGCATCACGCCGTTACTGAGGATACAGTGCGTTATGCGCGCAGTACGAGCCCTGGCCGCACCCGCCGTTCCGAGCGGATGGGTGGGACGCGCCGCCGCGCCCTGCGCAGCAACCCCTGACAAAAGGAACCCCTGCGGTAATAAATTACTTCTTGGGGCGTTTCGCGCCATAGAGCGAACGGCCCTGGCCGCGCTTGGCTACGCCAGCGGTATCGAGTGCGCCGCGAATGATGTGGTAACGAACGCCGGGCAGGTCGCGTACACGGCCACCGCGGATCAGTACCACGCTGTGCTCCTGCAGATTGTGACCAATGCCGGGGATATAGCAAGTACCCTCGATCTGATTGGTCAGGCGGATTCTCGCGATCTTACGCAGAGCCGAATTCGGCTTCTTGGGCGTCGTGGTTTTGACGCTCAGGCATACGCCGCGCTTTTGCGGGCAACCCTGCAGGATGGGCGCAGTCGACTTTTTGACGACGTCTTCTCTTCCCTTGCGGATCAACTGGTTGATCGTAGGCATGGAAGCACCTCCTGATAATTGATCGGAGCGGGTTCTATCCCGTCTCCTCCTATAAAACTTCCGCAACCCCCGGAAGCTATAGTCTATTTTAGTACGGCAGCGGCGGCGCAGCTGACGCTGATGCGGCACGCGCGCCCCAGGACGGCCATGGATTCGGCCTGCTCCACCGGAACGCCTGCGGCCTCGGCGGCGGCAATTGCCTGCGCGCGGATGCTTTCCTGCGCGTCTTGCGCAACATATATCCGCGCGGCCTTGCCCTGCGCAATCGCGCGCATTACCTGCCTGAATCCGGCGGCGATTTTTCCCTCCGGCAAGCCTGCTGGCACGGCGCGCACCTCCCGCTTCTGCCTATGCTGTCAGGGCAATGAGACGCACGCAAAAAGCGCTGCAGCCGCATATTACTGACAACTGTATCATGATACCATTTGAAACTGGGCTTGTCAACTGCAATTTATCACAAAATTTCAAGCATTTTCGGGCACATTTTCGGATTTGCAGGATGCGGGCGCATTCCCGCCAAGGAATAAATCCCGCTTGCGCTGCGCCATCTCGTCCACGCGCGAAATATACTGGCGGATGTCGCTCACATTGAAGGCGCGGCGGATGAATCCCTGCCGGTCAAACAGGCGCTTGCTGGCCGCGCCCGCGCCCATGGCCAGCACGTTTGCCGTCTCCTCCATCATTTCCACATTGTACAGGCAGGCGTGCCCAGGCAGGGCGTAGCCCACGTTTTCCTGATTGCCGGCCATGTACTTCTGCCGGTACAGATAGTAGGGCTGCATGCCCATTTCGTGCGCGGTTCGCGCGCCCGCGCGCACCATATCGGCCACCATTTCGCCATCGGGCAGCTGCGCCTCCCACAGGTGCAGCAGGCTGCTGCGCTTGATGGACAGGGTGTGCACCGTCATGCTCTCGGGAGCCAGGCTGCGCAGCCAGGTCAGGGTTTCCTCAAACATTTGCAGGTTCTCCCCCGGCAGCCCGGCGATCAGATCCATATTGATATGGCTGAAGCCCATCTGCCGCGCCAGGGCGTAGGCCTCCTCGGTCTGGCGGCAGGTGTGGCGGCGGCCGATGCGCGCAAGCGTTTCATCGTGCTTGGTCTGGGGATTGACGCTGATGCGCGTCACCCCGTAGTCCAGCAGCGCCTGCAGCTTGTCCCGGTCAATGGTATCCGGCCGCCCCGCCTCCACCGTGATCTCACGGCAGCGGGCGGTCAGGGGCTGCGCGGCGCGCAGCACGCGGCGCAGCAGCGGCGCAGGCAGGGCGGTGGGCGTACCGCCGCCCATGTAAAACGCGCGCGGACGCAGACCGGTTTCCTCCAGCAGGGCAATGGTCTGGGCGATTTCGCGCTCCAGCGCCTCTACATAGGGCGCAAGCAGCTCACCCTTGCCTACCTCGCCGGACAGAAAGCTGCAGTACGCACAGCGCGACACGCAGAACGGAATGCCGATATACAGATCGATTTCGTCCCTTGCGGGCAACGTCAACGCCTGCTGCACCTGCACAATTTCGCGCAGCACGGCAGCCTTTTCGTCGCTCACATCAAACACGCGCTGCAATTCATGCACGGCCTCATCCATGGTCATGCCCTTATTCAGATTGGCATACAGCAGGCGCGTGGGACGAATGCCCGTCAGGCTGCCCCAGGGCGGTGCAAAGCCGAAGCGGCGCTTCATCAGCCCGTACACGCCCAGCTTTGCCTGGCGGCGGCGCAGGCGCTTATCCACCACCGCATCCCCCGTGATCCGCTCGCGGGATTCCTCGCAGCGCTCGCCATCCGTCACGTGCACAACGCGCACGCCGTCGGCGATTTCTTCAGTATGACGAATTGTCATTTCTCCGCCCGCCTCATTGGCCAGCACGGTCACGCCGCCCATGTACAGGCGCAGCACCTCGGCCATATCGCTCAGCAGCGTTTCGGAGGCGGCGTACAGCGATACCGTGCTCATAGGTTCCCCCGCAGCGCAGACAGCTCCGCGTCCCCGCCGTGGCCGGGATAAACATGCAGATTGCCGGGCAGATGCAGCAGCCTGCGCAGCGAGCGCACCAAATCGCTCCAGCTGCCGCCGGGCAGATCGGTACGGCCATAGCCGGGGGCAAACAGCGTGTCGCCCGTAAACAGATCGTCGCCACACTGATAGCACACGCCGCCGGGCGTATGGCCAGGGGTATGCATCACGGTAAAGGTCATGCCGGCCAGATGCAGCACATCGCCCTCATGCACCAGATGGGTAGCGGACACGGCAGGCAGCCTGTCCTCGGCGCAGTTGCGCACCGCGTCGGTCATGGCGGGCGCATCCAGCTCATGCACATAAATGGGCACATTGCCCAGCGCGGGCAAGCCCAGGATATGATCAAAATGCGCGTGAGTAATCAGCGCGGCGGCCACCTTCTTGCCCGTCAGCGCAGCCTGCAGCAGCAGGATATCGTCGCCGGGATCGATCACAACCACGCCGTCCTCCGGGTTTTCACACAGGATATAGCAGTTGGTCTGCAGCCGCCCCAGCGGCAGCTTTTGAATGGTTGGCATATGCTTGTCCTCAAAAATTCTTTTCGCTGTCCAGCAGGATCGTCACCGGGCCGTTATTGACCAGCTCTACCTGCATATCGGCGCGGAAGATGCCCTGCGCCACTGTCATGCCCTGATCGCGCATGCGCTGGCACACGCGCTGATACAATGCGTTAGCGCGCTCGGGCACCTCCGCCTGGGTAAAGCCGGGGCGATTCTGCCCGCGCGCGTCGCCCAGCAGCGTAAACTGGCTGACACACAAAACGCTGCCGCCGATATCGCGCACAGAGCGGTTCATCTTGCCGTTTTCATCCTCAAAAATGCGCAGCTTCAGCAGCTTGTCGGCCATGTAGTCCGCGTCCTTTTCGGTATCGCCCACCTTGACGCCCAGCAGCACCAGCAGCCCTTCGCCAATGCTGCCTACTACTTCGCCGCCCACCGTGACGCTTGCGCGCGTAACGCGCTGAATGACTGATCGCATGTTTTTACCTCCCCAGTCGGAACGCCTCGATGACATCGGGGCGCTTGCGGATGCGCGCCAGCACGGCATCCAGCTTCTCGCGGCTTTCCACCTGCACCTCCATCTGGATGGTACAGGTTTTGTTTTTGCTGATCTTTACGCTCATGGCGGAGATCGGCGCGCCGCCATCCTGCACAAATACGGTCAGTTCGCCCAGCAGGCTGGGATGATCGTAGGCGATCACCTGAATGGTGGTGGTAAAGCGCCCGATGCTCTCCTCCGCCCAGGATACGCGGATGGCGCGCTCCGGCTCACTGTGCTGGGCATTGACGCAATCGGCCTTATGCACGGTTACGCCGCGCCCACGCGTGATATATCCCACAATGTCGTCGCCCGGCACGGGATTGCAGCAGCGGGCAAAGCGCACCAGCATGCCGCTGCCGCCCTCCACATAGATGCCCTGCGTGGGCTTGCCCGTGCGCGCGGCTGCGCTCTCCCCCACCTCGGGCAGGGCAGGCGGCGCCTTGGGCGCGGCGGCCTCCTCGGCCTTTTGCTGCTCCTCATACAGGCGGGTAATCACATAGGCGGCGGCGATCATGCCGTAGCCCACCGCGCCGTAGATATCCTCCGCATCGGAGAAGGCGTACTTTTTCAGCAGCGGCTCCAGGTTTTCATCCTTCATCAGCACGCCCAGCTGCAGGCCGCGCCGCTTGGCCTCGCGATCCAGCAGATCCTTGCCCTTGGTCACGTTCTCGCCGCGCAGCTCGCGCTTGAAATACTGGCGGATCTTGGAGCGCGCGCCCTGGGTCTTGACGATCTTGAGCCAGTCCATGCTGGGGCCCTTGGCGGCGGAGGAGGTCATGATCTCCACCCGGTCGCCCGTTTCCAGCGGGGTATCCAGCGGCACGATACGGCCGTTCACCTTGGCGCCAATGCAGCTGTTACCCACGGCGGAATGCACGCGATAGGCAAAGTCCAGCGGGGTCGCGCCGCGGGGCATATCGATGATATCGCCCTTGGGGGTAAAGATGAATACCTGCTCGGCGAAGATATCGGTTTTCAGGCCGTCGATAAACTCATGGCTGTCGCGGGTTTCGCCCTGCCAGTCCAGGATCTGCCGCAGCCAGTACAGCTTGCGGTCAAAGGCCTTGTCGTCGCCGCCCTCCTTATAGCGCCAGTGCGCGGCGATGCCGTACTCGGCCACATGGTGCATTTCCCAGGTGCGGATCTGAATTTCAAAGGGGAAGGGAATGCGCCGGCCGCCGATCACCGTGGTGTGCAGCGACTGGTACATGTTGTTTTTGGGTACCGAAATATAATCCTTGAAGCGTCCGGGCACCTGCGTCCACAGCGTATGGCACACGCCCAGCACCGTGTAACAATCCGGCACGGTATCCACCAGCACGCGGATGGCGATCAGATCGTAAATCTGATCGAAGGGCTTATTCTGAATCACCATTTTGCGGTAGATGCTGTACAGATGCTTGGGGCGGCCCGCCACTTCAAAATGCATGCCCAGATCCTTGAGCTTCTGGGACAATTCCTCAATGACGATTTTGATATTTTCCTCGCGCTCGGCGCGCTTCATGCCCACCTTGCGCGCCACATCCTGATAGCCCTCGGGATCGATATAGCGCAGCGACAGATCCTCCAGCTCGGCCTTGATGGTGTATACGCCCAGGCGGTGTGCCAGCGGCGCGTAAATATCCAGCGTTTCGCGGGCGATGGCCACCTGGCGCTCGACAGGCTGAAACTTGAGCGTGCGCATATTGTGCAGCCGGTCGGCCAGCTTGATCAGCACCACGCGGATATCGCGGCCCATGGCCAGGATCATCTTGCGCAGCGTTTCAGCCTGGCGCTCCTCGCGGTCGGTAAAATCCAGCTGGCTCAGCTTGGTCACGCCGTCCACCAGCATGGCCACCTCCTCGCCAAACTCCTGACGGATCACATCCAGCGTAACGTCCTTGCAGTCCTCCACCGTATCGTGCAGAAGGCCTGCGGCGATGGTGGGCGCGTCGATGCCGATTTCAGTCAGGATGCTGGCCACATAGACGGGATGGATGATGTAGGGCTCGCCGCTCAGGCGGCGCTGCCCGCCGTGCACGCGCTCGGCAAAGGCATAGGCACGCTCCACCAGGGAGGCGTCGGCGTTGGGATGATAATGCTTCATCCGCGCGATCATCTGTTCCAGCGTCATGCATTCATAGGCGGTTGCCATGGTTTTAATTTCCTCCGTTCAGGATCAGGCGATACAAGGGATCTTCCGTCGGGCTGGCTTTGCGCATGGGCAGCAGCTGCGGCGCGGGCTGCAGCGTAATCAGCTCCATGCTTTGCAGCACATAGGCCATTGCGCATTCCCGGGGATTGAGCACGTTGATTTTTTGTCCCGCGCGCAAGGTTCGATAGCAGTCGCGCAGCGCGTTTACGTCAAATTGCAATTGCGCCAGCCGCGCGCGCAGGGCGGGGCTTTGCGGGGCGGACAGAATTTCCGCCTCAGGATACATTTCAGCAAGGCAGGCAATTTCCTGCGGGCACAGCGCGCCGTCGCACAGGATCACCCTGCGGTACGGCCCGCGGCGCTTGAGCCTGCGGCACAGCCATACGGCGCTGTATGCGCGCGGCTCCACGCCGCCATCCTGCGCCGCGTCCAGATCTGGAAACCGCGCGCACAGGGCGTTTGCCGTATCGGCCGTGCGGCACAAAAGCAGCGTGCCCTGCGGCGCGACTGTCATCGCCTCCATCTGCGCGGGAGCGGGCTGGGGGCAATCTTTATATATTCGGCAAAAACGATCAAATTCCTGCAAAAGCGCCAGCGCTTCCTCATCGGGGCGGGGCAGAAAGCGCGCCGTCGCGCGGCCCAGCGCCTCCACGCGGCACTGCGGCGTTACCTTGCCGCAAAAGCTGTTCTGCTCGGGGGTAATCACCAATTCGGTCGCGCCCTGCAGCACGCCCGCGCGATCGCCCATCTGAAAGGCGATACCGTCCATCATCGCGCCGTTTTGCGATAGGGTAAGCTTCAGATGCGCGCCCGTCGCGCCAACCGCCCGGGCGGATAGCACATCAGCATTGCGCAGCAGATAAACCGGCGCGGGATTGCCCATGCCGAAGGGCTCAAGGCTTTTCAGCTCCTCGATCATATCCAGCGTGATTTCTGGCAGGGTGATCTCCGCGTCATAGCGGCTTTCGGGCATGGGCACGCGGCCGTTCAGCTGCTTTTCCACCGCCTGGCTCAGCCGCTCGCGCAGGGTGTCCGCATCCTCGGCGCGGATGCTCAGACCCGCCGCCTGCTTATGCCCGCCAAAGCGCGTAAAGATATCCCCGCAGTCGCACAGCGCCTGATACAGATCCACCCCGCTGGCGCTGCGCGCGCTGCCCACGCACGCGTCGCCATCGCGCGAAAGCGCCACGGTGGGATAGCCGTAGCGCTCGGCCAGCCGCCCGGCGACCAGCCCCACCACGCCGCTTTCCCAGCCCTCGCCCTGCACCACAATGGCGCGCAGCCGGCACAAATCCATCTCGCGTACCTGAGCATCCGCCTCCTCCACAATGCGCTGCTCCACCGCCTTGCGGCGGGTGTTGAGCGCATCTGCCTCAGCGGCCAGCGCGGCGGCGCGGGCTGCGTTGCCGGTGGAGAGCAGATTCAGCGCGATATCCGCCGTATCCATGCGCCCGCAGGCATTGATGCGCGGCGCCAACAGAAACGCGGCCTGCATACCGCCGATATCGGCGTTCTCCTGCATGCCCGCCGTCTGCATCAGCGCGCGCAGGCCGGGGCGCGCCGTCTGCCGCATAGCGCGCAGCCCCAGCGCGGCCAGGGCGCGGTTTTCGCCCAGCAGCGGCACCATATCGGCAATCGTGGCCAGCCCAGCCAGCTCAAGGCTGGGCAGAATCTTCTTGCCCGTCAGCGCGCAGGCCAGCTTGTAGGCAACGCCCGCGCCGCACAGATCGCGGCAGGGATAATCGCCTAACTGCGGATGCAGCGCCGCGTCCGCCTGCGGAAGCTCTGCGGGCAGGGTATGGTGATCGGTCAGGATCACCTGCATGCCCAGGCTCTTGGCCAGGGCAATCTCCTGCACAGCCGTCACGCCGCAGTCCACCGTGATCAGCAGCCCGCAGTGCTCGGCCAGTCGGCGCACGGCGGCCTCGTTCAGGCCATAGCCCTCGTCCTTGCGGCTGGGGATATAGCTGCGCGCGTCCGCCCCCAGGCTGCGCAGCGCCTCCAGCACGATCACGCTGGCGCACACGCCGTCGCAGTCGTAGTCGCCGTACACCGCAATGGGCGTGCGGCGGGCGATGGCCGCGCGGACCATATCGCACGCGGCGCGCATATCCGGCATCAGAAAGGGATCGTTCAGATCGCCCTCCGACGGGTGCAGGAAGGCCTGCGCCTTTTCATAGGTATCCGCGCCGCGGGCAATGAGCAGCGGGGCAAGCAGCGGCGATATGCCAGGGATTTCCCCCTGCGCGCCGCGGCAGATCAGCTGTTGCATAAAACACCTTTTCCAAAATAAAGACAGGCAAAGCGCCCCCTCCCGGCGGGAGAGAACGCTTTGCCCCGTGGCTTACAAATTACTTATACAGCGCGGACTTTTCGCCAAAGAGCGCAAAGCTGCAGCTGAGCACCAGGCGCAGGAACACATAGATCATCGCCACGCTCAGCACGGCGCTGATGGCCATGAAGCGGCCCAGGATGCCGACCATACCGCTCTGGAAGGCGAACATGAGCACCAGACCCACCGCCAGGATAACGCCATAGAAGATGGCCAGGAACTTGAAGCTGCCATCAAAGGCAGAGCCCGCAGCCGCGCGGGAGCCGCGCCCCTTGCCCATGGCGGAGGCCATGCGGCTCAGCACCAGCAGCAGACCATACACGAAGGAAACCTCGCACAGCAGCAGCACGATCATGGAAAGCACGCTCATCTTCCAGTTGGCGGATACGGCGATCAGCGCGGTCAGCAGGCAGAACAGCACCACCTGGGCAACCAGCGTCCACGCGCCCAGCAGGCCGGTCAGGCGATTGCGCACAAGCATCCATACGCAGCACAGCAGCAGCACGGCGCCGGCAGCCAGGATGATCGTATTGAGCAGATTGCCCAGCGTCGCATCGGCTACGGCAGTGGTCTGCACCGTCATGGCGGTGGACATGGCGCCGGAGCGCAGGCAAGCAACGGCGGTAAAGGCCGTCGTCCAATCGCTGGTGGAAATGGTCATCACGCCGTCGCTGAGCAGGGAAGCGGACATCGTGGCGGCAGCCACGGCCTGGCCATCCTGCAGCAGATACAGCGCTTCGCCAGCATGATCAGCCAGCAGAGCGTTGAACTTGCTTACGCCCTTCTTGGTCAGCTGCAGCTGAATGGAGTAGGTGCTGTTATTGGCATAGTAGTAGCTCTGCTTCACATCGCCCGCGTCCATCACAGTCTCGCCCAGACCGGAATTATCCGCATTGGGGAAGGCCAGGGTATACTTGCCCACAGGAGAGAGCAGCATGGCCACGGCGGAATTATAGGCAGTTTCCGGCACAGTCAGCACGATCTGCTTATCCTCAACCTTCACGCTCGCATCGCCCGTTACCAGCTCGGCGCGGGTTTTAAGCACTTTGGCGGCGGATTTGAGCGCCTTGGTAAAATCAGCGTCGGTCATATCTCCCTGCTCGGCAGTAACGGTATAGCTATAACCGCCGCCCAACGCAGCGGAGGGCACGATGGCTTCGCGCCAGTTTTCATTGACGGTGTTGGGAATGAAGGCCACCTGGCGATAGAGGGCTTCCTGATGATCGCCGTCGTCGTCATGGATGGTCACCATTTGGGTGTTGCGGCCCTTGATGCCCAGGAAAGCGCCCGCGACGGTGGCGGCCAGCAGCGCCAGCAGCACGATCGCGCAGACTACGCGATTGAGAACAACGTTCTTAGACATGGTAAACAGTTTCTCCTTTGCGGTATATTTTGAATTTCATGATCGAACAAACGCTTTGCCGCGCCGGCTATCCTGCCTCGCCGATCAGGTGAAACGCCTGATAGGCCGTGCGGTAATGGCAGGCCGTCTGCACAGGCTCGGCCGGCATGGGCTGTGGAATCGCATCCGGCTGCGCCGCCTGCCTGGCCGGGACATGCCGCGCGGCGCTTTGCCCGGCAGGCTCCGTCTTTTCCCGCTGCGGCAGGATGCAGCGCTCCAGCGCGGCACGGGGCAATGCAGGCCGCTCGACGGCAATCTTTTGCCCCAGCGCGGCCGTGCCCGCCCACAAAAGGGAAACAAACAACAGCGCGAAAAACAGCTTTGCGCGCATCAGCCTGCCCCCCTTTCAAAACCTGATTTTACTATTATAATTATTTTTTACCGGTTTGGCAACTGCCGGATATCGCGCCCCAAGAATTGC
>ERZ809296.3991-NODE-3991-length-11866-cov-3.661925_pt1 | contig 11866 bp, 9 predicted proteins | sample MGYA00520511_ERZ809296 | MGnify/ENA primary metagenome ERZ809296 (study PRJEB31576, sample SAMEA3212662) | Homo sapiens | biome: human-gut; feature: human gut; material: fecal | place: Sweden | collected 2012 ... | reverse complement strand
ATCAATGGTGGCACAGGTTTTGGGAGTTACCTCTCCAAATACCAGAACGATCAGGGTCAGGGCACCGGTAGATATACCGGCTCCGGCACTTCCCAGCCAATGAGTGGCGAGAATAGTAGCTAATGAGGAAGCGGAAATATTGACAATGTTGTTTCCGATAAGAATTGCGCTTAACATCTTTCCGGGCTCCTCAATTAACCGGGAAAGAAGAATGGCGCGGCGATCCCCTCCTTCGGCCAGATTCCGCACCCGGATTTTACTCACGGTTGTCATTGCGGTTTCCGAAGAAGAAAAGAATGCCGAACAGGCAATGAGGAAAATCAAAATCAGTACCTGTATGGCGTCAGATGCGTCCAACGTAGTTCACTCCTTTTTTCTAATTGATAAATATGTATGATTAGAGTCTAATATACGCTATTTTCCTGATGATTGCAAGAAAAAAAGCATAATCCGGACAGGACGGACATATAAATAGCGTAGAAAATCAGGAGTTCACAGGAGGAAGTCTATGAAATATCCGGTTACATATATCAGCCAGTCTCTGAAAATGATGAGGGCGCTTCTTGTATCTTATGTGGTGACAGCGCTTTTTCTGCTGCTGACAGCTGCCTTAGTGTATCGTGCAGGTCTGGATGAGAGCAAGGTACAGATCGCCGTCATCCTGATCTATATTGTTTCCTGTTTTCTGGGTGGGTTCCTTGCAGGAAAGATGATGAAAACCAGAAAATTTCTGTGGGGAGGCCTGCTTGGATTTTTGTATTTTGCAGTGATGCTGCTGGTATCGGTGGCAGTCAATCAGGAGTTTGGAGATGCCGTGACAGGAGTAATGACAACTTTCGTGATCTGTACCGTGTCCGGCATGGCAGGCGGTATGTGCGCGTAGCTACAGTGGGGCTGTCACTTTTGACTGCGCAGCAGCTGCGAAACACTGCTTGACGCATTCTTATCCTGTGTGGTATACTCATACCAGTTATGTAGAACTGTAAATTAAGGAGGACGAGACAATGAAACACGTTAAAACTTTAAATACTCAGACCTTACAGAATACCATGAAAAAAGGCGGATGCGGCGAGTGCCAGACTTCCTGCCAGTCTGCATGTAAGACTTCCTGCACTGTAGGAAATCAGACCTGTGAGAATCACAAATAAGGAAATTTAGAGTTTACGAGTAAGCAGCGGCTCCCGTCGCTGCTTATTTTACGTATGGAATTTGAATTAGAAAGAGGAACTGAAAAACAATGGTTCACCAGTATAAAAATAATGGTTATAACATCCTGCTGGATGTGAACAGCGGATCCGTCCATGTGGTGGATGATCTGATTTATGATATGATTCCTTATTATAAGGAAAAGGGACTGGAGGAGACCGTTAATCTCCTGAAGGACAAGTACCCGGAGCAGGATATCCGGGAGGCAGCTGAGGATCTTGACGAGCTGATCAAGGAAGGAAAGCTGTATACAGAGGATATTTATGAAAACTATATTCACGATATTGTAGCTGCCAAGAAGCCGGTCGTGAAGGCGCTGTGTCTGCACATTGCCCATGACTGCAACCTGGCCTGTCGCTACTGCTTTGCAGAGGAGGGCGAGTACCATGGACGCCGTGCCCTCATGAGCTATGAGGTAGGAAAGAAAGCACTGGATTTCCTCATTGCGAACTCCGGTAACAGACGAAATCTGGAAGTGGATTTCTTCGGCGGCGAGCCCCTTATGAACTGGCAGGTAGTAAAGGATCTGGTTGCTTACGGACGTGAGCAGGAGAAGATCCACAATAAGAATTTCCGTTTTACACTGACAACCAACGGTGTGCTTCTGAATGATGAGGTACAGGAGTTTGTGAACAAAGAGATGAGCAACGTAGTGCTCAGTATTGACGGAAGAAAAGAAGTGCATGACTACATGAGACCGTTCCGCAATGGCCGCGGCAGCTATGATCTGATACTTCCGAAATTTGAGAAGCTGGCAGAAAGCCGGAATCAGGAGAAATATTATGTCCGTGGAACCTTTACCCGGAATAACAAGGATTTCTCCAACGACGTCCTACATCTGGCAGATCTGGGATTCAAACAGATCTCCGTGGAACCGGTAGTCGGAAGCGACGAAGAAGAGTACGCACTGCGGGAGGAAGATCTTCCGGAAATCTTTGCTGAATATGATAAACTGGCAGCGGAGATGGTAAAGCGTTATCATACGGATAAAGAATTTAATTTCTTCCATTTTATGCTGGATCTGACCGGCGGCCCCTGTGTGGCAAAACGTCTGTCAGGATGTGGTTCAGGCACAGAGTATCTGGCAGTCACTCCATGGGGAGACCTGTATCCCTGCCATCAGTTCGTAGGCGAGGAAAAATACCTTATGGGAAATGTGGACGAGGGACTGAAACGTACAGACATCCGTGATGAGTTCAAAGAATGTAATGTGTACTCTAAGGAAAAGTGCCGGAACTGCTTCGCAAAATTCTACTGCAGCGGCGGATGTGCGGCAAACTCCTATAAATTCCACGGCTCCATTAATGACGCTTACGATATCAGCTGTGAACTGGAGCGCAAGCGTGTGGAGTGCGCAATCATGATCAAGGCCGCAGAGGCGGAGAAAGATGAGGCAAGAAATGAAGAAAAGTAGAGCAGTTGTCACGCTGCTGGTGACCATTGCCATTACGGCAATTCTGTTGTTCACCTCGGCAGTAGGCTGGGGCGCTGACGGAGCAGGTTCAGCAAAAGACATCAAACTGGGACTCGATCTGGCAGGTGGTGTCAGCATTACCTATCAGGCCGTTGGTGACGAAGCACCGTCTGTAGAAGATATGGCAGATACGGTGTATAAACTTCAGAAGCGTGTAGAAGGCTACAGTACTGAGGCTGAGGTTTACCAGGAAGGTTCCGACCGTATCAATATTGAGATTCCGGGTGTCAGTGATGCAAATGCCATTCTGGCAGAGCTTGGAAAACCAGGTTCTCTGCAGTTCACGACTTCTGACGGAACGGTAGTTCTGGAAGGAACCGATGTAGCAGATGCACAGGCTGGTTCCACTTCTGACGAGATGACACAGGCAAGAAAGTACATTGTAGAACTTACCCTGACGGATGACGGTGCAAAGAAATTTGCCGAAGCAACCCAGGCAAATCTCGGAAAGCAGATTGCCATTGTCTATGACGGCGATGTTATCAGTGCTCCGACCGTACAGTCTGCAATTACAGATGGCAGATGCCAGATCACCGGAGATTTTACTTACGAAGAAGCCGATCAGCTGGCTTCCACCATCCGTATCGGTTCCCTTTCCCTAGAACTGCAGGAGTTACGTTCTAATGTGGTAGGAGCAAAGCTGGGAGCAGAAGCAATTCATACCAGTTTAATTGCAGGTGTGATCGGATTTGCACTGGTTGTTCTGTTCATGATTGCCATTTACAGAATTATGGGACTTGCATCCGGCATAGCACTGACTTCTTATGTAGGTATCGTTCTGGTACTGTTGAATGGATTCCAGATGACCCTGACCCTGCCGGGTATTGCAGGTATCATCCTTTCCATCGGTATGGCGGTGGATGCCAATGTTATTATCTTTACACGTATTCGTGAGGAGATTGCAGCAGGCAAGACCGTTAAATCCGCTATGAAGATCGGTTACCAGAAAGCTCTTTCCGCAATTGTGGATGGTAACATTACCACCCTGATTGCAGCAGCGGTACTGGCAATCAAAGGTTCCGGAAGTGTGAAGGGATTTGCACAGACTCTGGCACTTGGTATTGTTGTTTCCATGTTTACCGCACTAGTAGTATCCAAGCTGGTGATGAATGCACTGTATGCCCTTGGTATGAAAGATGTAAAATGGTACGGCACCTTCAAAGAAAGACAGCCGATCAATTTTGTTGGCAAGAAAAAGATCTGGTTCTCTGTATCTGTTCTGGTTATTGTAGCCGGACTGGCTTATATGGGAATCAATGCAGGCTCCGGCAAAGGCGCGCTGGCATACAGCCTGGAGTTCAAGGGTGGTACTTCCACAACGGTAGAGTTTAACGATGACATGACCATCCAGGAGATTGAACAGAATGTAGTTCCGGTTGTGGCAGAAGTTACCGGAGACAATGATATTCAGACCCAGAAGGTGGCAGGAACCACTCAGGTGGTTATCAAGACAAAAGAGCTGGATCTTGACAAACGTACGGAACTGGATGAGAAGCTGACCGAGGCATTTGATCTGAGCGATACAGCAATCACTGCAGAGAACATCAGCGGAGCCATCAGCCAGGAAGTAAAACATGATGCGATTATTTCCGTGATCATTGCAACGATCTTTATGCTGATTTATATCTGGATTCGGTTTAAGGATGTAAGATTCGCAACCAGTGCAGTTGCCGCACTGCTGCATGACGTTCTGGTAGTGCTTGTATTTTACGGAGCAGCCAGAATCTCTGTTGGAAATACCTTCATTGCCTGCATGCTGACCATTGTTGGTTATTCCATTAATGCAACCATCGTTATTTTCGACCGTATTCGTGAGAACCTGGCAGAGATGAAACGGAAAGATACGCTGGAGGATGTGGTAAATAACAGTATTACCCAGACACTGACCAGAAGTATTTTCACTTCCCTGACCACCTTTATCATGGTAGCGGTTCTCTATGTCATGGGAGTTGCTTCCGTGAAAGAGTTTGCACTGCCGCTGATGGTAGGTATTGCCTGCGGAGCTTATTCTTCCGTATGCATCACCGGTCCGCTGTGGTATGTCATGAAAACAAAACTGGTAAAGAAACAGTAACAGAAATGTAGATGAGGCAGGAGCTTTGGCTCCTGCCTTTTTTGCCCCTAGTATTTGAAATATTAAGATTAATTAAGAATTTCAAAATCAAAAATATGGTATACTTTATATATTAAAATGCACTTGAAAAAGAATAAAGGAGGGCCTCGGGTGGAAGAAAAAAGGCAGCCTGTGATTCAGGTAAAAAACCTCTATAAAATATTCCGGGTGGGGGACGAGAAGGTCCGGGCACTAAACGGTGTGGATCTGACCATCTATAAAGGAGAGTTCTGTGCCATCGTCGGTACATCCGGTTCCGGAAAATCCACTATGCTGAATATGCTGGCGGGGTTGGAAAAACCGACCAAAGGAGAAGTTGTGGTGGCGGGACAGCATCTGGAAAATATGACGGAAAACCAGCTGGTCAAGTTCCGGAGAGAAAAGGTGGGATTTATTTTTCAGTCTTTTAATCTTCTGGGAACCATGAATGCCATTGAAAATGTGGCATTGCCGTTGACCTTCCGGGGAGTGGATAAGAAGGTCAGGGAAGCTAAGGCAGTGAAGATGCTGAAGCTGGTAGGACTGTCCAAACATATGCTGCACCGGCCAAACGAGATGTCCGGTGGACAGCAGCAAAGAGTCGGTGTGGCAAGAGCCCTTGTGCTGGATCCGGAGATTATCTTCGCGGATGAACCGACCGGCAATCTGGATTCCCATACATCCGCAGAAGTACTGGGACTGATGAGAAAAGTGGTACAGGAAAAGAATCAGACCATGGTGATGGTAACTCATGATAACCATCTGGCAGGATTTGCGGATCGCATATTCCATATCATAGATGGAAAAATTGTGAAAATCGAGACACGGAGTGAATATAAGGAGGACGAGCAATGAAGAAGTGGTGGATGAAAGGACTTGCAGTGGCCCTGTGTGCGGGAATGCTGGCACCGGCAGCAGCGGTGAGCGTACCAGGAATAGGGATGACGGTGTATGCGACAAATAACGGAGCAGGAATATCTGGAACGGATAATCCCAAAAAAGATGAAAATCCAAAAAAAGATGAAAATCCAACAACTCCTACAGAAAATCCGGCAGCGGAACTGCAGAAAGCGAAAGATAGTGCCATGGGAAAACTTCAGGACTATCAGCGTTTAGTTGATCCTGACGGAAAAAATGCAACAAAGCTTAACGATATTGTGACCAAGGCATTGAATCAGATCAGTGCTATGACCACAGCAGACGGTGTCAATGATTATATTACCAAGGCAAAAGGGGATATGGATAAAGTAGTCAACCCACCCAAAGATGACAGCAATGACGATGATGATGACGATGAAGATACCGTTCCGGTAAATGCGGATCATTTTCTCATGGTAGGTGGTACCTGGGTAACTCCGGTAGCCAATGCAGGGCAGGAAGTCAGCATTGTTCTTCCGGTTGTCAATATGGGCAAGACCAATGTGACCAATGCAGTGGTTACACCGGTATTAAGTACCGATACAGCAACCTGGCCATTTGAGATTACCCAGTCCAGTTATTCCCAGAACATTGCGGATCTTCCCGGCACTGACACCGGAATGTCTGATATGGATCGGAGACGGGAACTTACCTGGAACCTGAAAACCAGAAGTGATGTGGGAAATGGCTATCAGAAGATTTCTTTCAATGTGCGGTATTTTGCATCTGATGGAAGCAGCCAGACGACCACCCTTGATACTTACATCCAGACCAGTGGTACAGCCGGTGTCAGCGCGGATGGAAAATCATCTGTGCCGCGGGTGATTGTAACCGGATTTGAGACCAATCCGGAGACGGTACATGCAGGCGAAAGTTTTATGCTGACCCTGCATCTGAAAAATACTTCCACAGCAACCAGTGTCAGCAATATGCTGTTTGAGTTTGATGCAGCAGTAGAGGGCAAGGATTCCGAGACGACCTATGAATCTTTCCTGCCGACCGCAGGTTCCAACACGATCTTTGTAGATAAGATGGCAAAAAATGGAACCAAAGATATCCAGATTGAAATGGAAGCAAGAGCCGATCTGGCACAGAAACCATATGCTATCGACGTTAACATGAGCTATGAGGATGAGCATGTCAACGCTTACACTAACAAAGCGAGTGTATCCATTCCAGTGAAACAGGCAGCCCGGGTTGATATGAGTGAGCCGGAGGTGAATCCTTCCAGTATTGAAGTGGGCAGTGAAGCAAATATTATGTTCAGTATCTACAATCTGGGAAAGACCAAGCTTTACAATGTGAAAGTGTCTGCAGACAGTGAATTCGTGAGCAGCGGTGATGCTTTTGTAGGTAATCTGGATTCCGGAGCAACCGGTTCCGTAGATATGTATGTGAATGGTCTGGCACCTACGACAGACGATGGAACGGTAAAACTTAATATTTCTTATGAGGATGAGACCGGAGAGGCAACTGTGATTGAGAAGACAGTTTCCTTATATGTCAGCGAACCTATGATGGATGATAGTATGGGAATGGACGATATGCCTGCGGATGATCAGACCGGAACCGGCGGCAGCGTTGGAAAGGCAGTTCCTGTGATTGTTGTCTTCCTGATTGCAGCAGGTGGTATTGCCATCATCATCAGTCTGAAGAAAAGGAAACTGAAAGAACAGAAAAAACTGGAAGAAGACCTCATTGATCTGGATGAAGAGGATGACGAGAAGGAGTAAAGCATGAAATTTCTGGATTTACTTCGAATGAGCAGTTCGAATCTGCTCAGAAGGAAGCTTCGTACGGCATTGACCGTACTTGGCGTTGTCATAGGAACGGCATCCATTGTAGTCATGATTTCTCTGGGCTTGGGACTTCAGAAAAGTTCACTTGAGCAGATAGAGCAGTATGGAGGGCTGACCACCATCAATGTCAATACATGGGGCAACTGGGACAGCTCTTCCTCAAATACGGAAGAACTCCGGATTGATGATGCATTGGTGGAAAAAATCGCAGCCATGCCTCATGTGGAAATTGCCTCGCCGATGCTGTCTGTTAATGTACTGGCGAAACAGGGGGCTTATATGGGAAACCTGCAGGTATATGGAATGACCCAGGAAGCTATGAAGTCCATGAATATGGAGGTTGGAGAAGGAACGCTTCCTCCTGCCAATGGAGGTCTGCAGTTTTTCTATGGCAATCAGGTCATTACGAATTTTTACAATGCCAAGACCAATGAATACTACTGGGATACAATGACAGTGCCGGATGTAGATTTGATGAAGGATCCAGTGTTTGTGATCTTTGACACGGATGCTTATTATAATTCCACCAGCGGTGGAGATGGCAGCGGTAAGGTGACGGCACCTCCGAAGAAGTATATTATTCCCACCAGCGGATTGATGGCGGGAACGGTAGATGATTACAGCGAGAACAGCTACAATGTGTATGCAGACATTGATCAGCTAAAGGCAATGCTGAAGAAGATTTTCAAGGGAAAAGCCATTCCCGGACAGCCGACGAACAAAGCGGGAAAACCCTATAAAGAGATCTATTATGATCAGGTCTATGTAAAAGTAGACAGCATGGAAAATGTACAGGAGATCCAGAAAGCAATTCAGGACATGGGATATGGAGCAAGCAGTAATGCAGAATGGATGCAGCAGACGAAAGACCAGATGAAAATGATTCAGCTGGTACTGGGCGGGATCGGCGCAGTATCTCTGTTTGTAGCAGCCATCGGTATTGCCAATACCATGATGATGTCCATTTATGAACGGACGAAGGAGATTGGTATTATTAAGGTACTGGGATGCGACATGAACAATATCCGTACGATGTTTTTGCTGGAGGCCGGATTTATTGGATTTTTCGGCGGACTGGTCGGACTGATACTCAGTGAAACGATATCTTTTGTTATTAATATGGTGGCAGCCGGGGCAGACGGAAGTGGATATTATTCCGGCATTTCCTATATACCTGTATGGCTTGTTCTGGCAGCACTGGTATTTGCCGTACTGGTCGGTATGGTGGCTGGTTTCTTCCCGGCACTTCGTGCCATGAAATTAAGCCCGCTGGCGGCCATTCGAAATGAATAAAGAAACAGGAAAAACGAGATAAAGCCCAGAGAAATGAGTTCTGTCTCGTTTTTTTAAAAAGGACATTGACTTCCTGAAAACCTGTGTTACGATAAAGAAAGCGAGGAAGTTAATGATGACAGACAGAAAATTGAACACAAGAGAAGAAGCCGATGCCCGCTACAAATGGGCCATCGAAGATTTATATAAGGATGATGAAGACTGGAAGAGAGATTATGAACTTCTGAAAAGCCGGATCCCAGAACTTACAAAGTTCCGTGGACGGCTTGGCGAGAGCGCAGAAGTTCTCTTATCCATGCAGAAATTAAGTGACGAACTGAACCAACTGCTGGAGAAAGTATATGTTTATGCAAATCAGCGTCTTCATGAAAATACAGATAACAGCACGTACCAGAATCTGGCAAGTCAGGCCCAGGGATTGTTAGTGGAACTCTCCGAGAGCCTGTCTTTTGTGGAGCCAGAGCTCATGGAGCTGCCGGACGGAATCATTGAGACATTCCTGGATGAAAATGAAGAGCTTTTGGTATACCGCCAGTATTTTGAAAATATAATAAGACAGAAAAAACATGTCCTGCCCACAGAACAGGAACAGCTTTTGGCGGCTATGGGAGAGGTAGCAGAAAGCCCGAAGGATATTTTCTCCATGTTTAACAATGCGGATATTCGCTTTCCGGAGATTACCGGAGAAGATGGGCATCCGGTGCAGGTGACCCATGGACGTTATATGTCTCTCATGCAGAGCCGGAACCGTCAGGTGCGAAAAGATGCCTTTGAAGCTATGTATGGAGTCTATGGTGACTGGAGAAATACGCTGGCTGCCATGTATCGTGCCAATGTGAAGCAGGAGGCATTTCTGGCGAAGGCACATAAGTATACATCTGACCTGGAAGCAGCTCTGGATGGAAGTCATATTCCGGTGAAAGTCTATGAGCAGCTTATTGAAGCTGTGCATGAATCCATGCCGCTGATGTACCGTTATATGAAGCTGCGGAAAAAACTTCTTGGCGTGGAAGAACTTCATATGTATGATCTCTATGTGCCTGTGATCGAGCAGGATCACAGTGAGATTCCATTTGAGCAGGCGAAGAAAACTGTATTAGAAGGGCTCGCTCCCATGGGCGAAGAATATTTACATCTGCTCAGAGAAGGATTTGATCACGGATGGATAGATGTCTACGAGAATCAGGGCAAACGGACAGGTGCGTATTCTTGGGGAGCCTATGGAACCCATCCTTACGTGCTGCTCAACTATCAGGGAACGTTGCACGATGTCTTTACACTTGCCCATGAGATGGGGCATGCGCTGCATTCCTGGTATTCTGATGAGCATCAGCCCTATATTTATGCAGGCTACCGGATCTTCGTGGCAGAGGTGGCATCTACCTGTAACGAGGCATTGCTCATTCATTATCTGATGGAACAGAGTAAAAAGGCCGGAGACCGGAAGAAGACCATGTATCTTATGAACTATTTTCTGGAACAGTTCCGGACCACATTGTTCCGGCAGACGATGTTTGCAGAATTTGAGAAGATTACCCACGGACTGCAGGAACAGGGAGAGACATTGACGGCAGACCGGTTATGTGAGATTTATTATGATCTGAATAAGCTGTATTTTGGGGAAGAGATCTGTGTGGATCAGGAGATTGCCATGGAATGGGCCAGGATTCCACATTTCTATACACCATTTTATGTTTATCAGTATGCGACCGGATTTTCGGCAGCCATTGCTCTGTCCAAACAGATTCTGGAACAGGGAGCGCCTGCGGTGGAACAGTATAAGAAATTCCTGAAGGGAGGAAGTTCCATGTATCCGCTGGAACTTCTGAAGATGGCAGGAGTGGATATGGAGCAGAAAGCTCCGGTACAGGATGCACTTGCGGTATTTGCACAATATCTCGATGAGATGGAAAGGCTTGCAGACCATGACACTGTATGAAGCAATTTTTCGGAGAAAATCAATCAGAAAATACAGGGATACAGAGATTGATCCCAAACTGTTGGAGAAGATCGAACAGTATGGAGAGGATGCAGTCGGCATCCGCCCGGAGATCCGGACGAAATGGAAAATTTTAAAAGGCTCTGACAAACGTCTGGCAGGACTTTTTCTGGTGAAAGCACCCTATTATGTGGTGCTTTATTCGGAGATCTGTGAGGACTACCGGAAAAATGCAGGATGTCTTATGGAACAGCTGGTGCTGTATCTGCATACAAAGGGCATCGGCAGCTGTTATCAGGGCGGTGCCCGCGTGAAGCATGAGGATGAAAAAGAACTGGAGCCGGTCATGATCATGGCATTTGGTTACCCGGCAGAACCATTGGAGCGGGATCGGGAAGCATTCAAGCGGATGGAACTGAATCGGTTTGTGAAAGTCCATGGAAATTTTGGCAAAGTGCAGCGAAAACTTCTGGAAGCAGCAAGGGTGGCTCCTTCCGCCATGAACCTGCAGCCCTGGCGTTTTGTAGTGACCGATGGCAAAATTCATATGTTTGTGAAGAAGCCGGGAAAGATCGGCTATCAGATGCAGCAGGATTTTAATCTCTTTGATGCAGGTATTGCACTGGCACATATGCTGGTGACCGCAGAAGAGCAGTGGTTTGACCTGGAATACCAGAAACTGGACAGCATTCTGGAAAAAGATTTCCCAAACAATATGTATGTGGGCAGCCTGCTGATCCTGAATGAAAGTGAAAAGATCTGAAAGATAAAAAATATCTGTTGACAAATGTACCGTTTTCCGGTATCATATGTTTTATCGCTGATACAGTGACAGCGCAACAGATTTTGCACGAGTGGCTCAGTGGTGGAGTATCGCCTTGCCAAGGCGAGGGTCGCGGGTTCGAATCCCGTCTCGTGCTCTTAAAGGATTCAGAATTTATCTGGATCCTTTTTCTTTTGTCGGTCTTCTTGCATTTATTAGTATAATTTATAACATAATTAACATATATTAAATTTACTAATCAGAAAAAGTGTGATATGATAACCTTAACAATGTGAACAACGGGGCAGGATTGTGGCTCCGTAAGATAGAACCATATGAGTTGATGGAGGTAGAGAAGCATGGTAAGACGCGTCTTTGTGGA
>ERZ809296.3988-NODE-3988-length-11867-cov-7.809854_pt1 | contig 11867 bp, 7 predicted proteins | sample MGYA00520511_ERZ809296 | MGnify/ENA primary metagenome ERZ809296 (study PRJEB31576, sample SAMEA3212662) | Homo sapiens | biome: human-gut; feature: human gut; material: fecal | place: Sweden | collected 2012 ... | reverse complement strand
GCGCCCGCCGCTGTCGCTGCCCCCGCCGCAGCCGCTGACTTCCCCGGCGCCTCGACCTCCGCCCCGCTCAAGGGCGTGCGCAAGGTCGTCGCCAAGCGCATGATGGAGTCCCTGACCTCCACCGCGCAGCTGACCCTCAACACGACGGCCAACGCCGCCGGCATCCTCGCGATGCGCAAGAAGGTCAAGAACGCCGACGAGGCCCTGGGCCTGAACAAGATCACGCTCAACGACCTGGTCTGCTTCGCGGTGTCGCGCACCCTGCTCAAGTACCCCGTGTTCAACGCTCACCTGGAGGACGGCGTCCTCACCGAGTTCGAGCAGGTCCACCTCGGCTTCGCGTGCGACACCCCGCGCGGCCTCCTCGTCCCCGTCATTCGCTCCGCGCAGGCCCTGGGCCTCAAGGCGTTCTCCGATGAGGCCAAGCGCCTCGCCGGCGGCGCGATCGACGGCTCCCTGTCGCCCGAATTCCTGAGCGGCGGCACCTTCACGGTCTCCAACATCGGCTCCTTCGGTATCGAGACCTTCACCCCCGTCATCAACCTGCCCCAGACGGCCATCCTGGGCGTCGGTGCGATCACCCCGCGCCCGACCGTGGCCGCTGATGGCTCGATCGGCGTGGAGCAGCGCCTCAACCTGTCGCTGACGATCGACCACCAGGTCATCGACGGCGCGGACGGCGCACGCTTCCTGCGCGACCTGGTCGCCGCCATCGAAAACATCGACGTGACCGTTCTGGCCTGAGGAAAGAGGAATACTCATGAGTGACACGCATTTTGACGTCATCGTCCTCGGTGCGGGCCCCGGCGGCTACCTGGCCGCCGAGCGCCTCGGACACGCGGGCAAGAAGGTCGCCCTCGTTGAGGAGCAGTACCTGGGCGGCACCTGCCTGAACGTGGGCTGCATCCCCACCAAGACCCTGCTCAACGGCGCGAAGAACTACCTGCATGCCAAGGAAGCCAGCCAGTTCGGCGTGGACGCCGAGGGCGTGGCCGTCAACTGGACGCAGATGCAGGCCTGGAAGGATCAGGTCGTCAAGGGCCTGGTTGCCGGCGTCGCAGCCACCGAGCGCAAGGCGGGCGTGACCGTCATCAACGGACGAGGCCACCTCGACGCCCCCGGTCGCGTGACCGTCGAGGGCACGACCTACACCTCGGATCACGTCATCATCGCCACGGGCTCCGTGCCGGCCATGCCCCCGCTGCCCGGCACCCAGGACAACCCCGCACTGGTCGACTCCACGGGCATCCTCTCGCTGCCCGAGGTCCCGGCCCGCCTGGCGATCATCGGCGGCGGCGTCATCGGCGTCGAGTTCGCCTCCCTGTACGCCACCCTCGGCTCCCAGGTGACCGTCATCGAGATGGCCCCCGAGATCCTGCCCTTCATGGACGACGACCTGGCCGCCAAGGCCCGCGCCGCCATGAAGGACGTGACCTTCGAGCTGGGCTGCCGCGTCGAGTCCCTCGACGGAGGCACCGTCCACTACTCCAAGGGCGAGGAGAAGCTGAGCGTCGAGGCCGACGTGGTCCTCATGGCCGTTGGTCGCCGTCCCGCGACGGTGGGCTGGGGTGCCGAAGAGGCCGGCCTCGAGATCAACCGCGGCGTCGTCGTCGACGACACGATGCGCACCAACCTGCCCAACGTGTGGGCCATCGGTGACGTCACCGGACGTTCCCTCCTGGCGCACGCCGCCTACCGCATGGCGGAGATCGCCTCGGCGAACATCCTCGATCCCTCCGCTAAGAAGCGCGGCGAGGTCATGCGCTGGCACACCGTCCCGTGGGCCGTCTTCTCGATCCCCGAGGCCGCCGGCGTCGGTCTGACCGAGTCCGCCGCCAAGCGCGAAGGCCGCGAGGTCCTCGTCGCCAAGGTGCCCGCCCTCATGTCCGGCCGCTTTATCGCGGAGAACGGCTTCAAGGCCCCCGGCGAGGCGAAGATCCTCGTTGACCCCAAGACCCACCAGGTGCTGGGCATCCACGTGCTGGGTGCGTACGCCGCCGAGATGATCTGGGGCGCTCAGGCCGTCCTCGAGATGGAACTGACCGTCGAGGACCTGCGCCAGGTCGTCTTCCCGCACCCCACGGTCTCCGAGGTCATCCGCGAAGCCGCGTGGGCCGTCAAGCTCTAACGAACATCCCCTACGTCAAGGAAGAGTAGAACAATGACTCAGTCTCTTATCATCGACCCCAATGAGGTGCGTCGCCCCGGGTACGTGAAGTTCCCCGAGGTCCCCGTCAACCAGTACACCTTCGACCGTGACACCGAGATCGCCCGCTACGGCGAAAAGGGCATGGTTCAGATGCTCCACGACATGATCGTCGTGCGCACCTTCGAGTCGATGCTGGACTCCATCAAGAAGACCGGTGCCTGGGAAGGCGTCGAGTACAACCACCCCGGCCCCGCCCACCTGGGCATCGGCCAGGAGAGCGCCTACGTCGGCCAGAGCTACGTGCTGTCGCCCGATGACTTCATCTTCGGCTCGCACCGCTCCCACGGTGAGATCCTCGCCAAGTGCTACTCGGCCATGCACCAGATGGACGAGAGCCAGCTCGAGGGCATCATGAAGGGCTTCCTCGGCGGCGAGACCCTCTCCTACGCCGAGAAGATCGACTACAAGGACACGAAGGACCTCACTGAGAACTTCATCCTCTTCGGCGCCCTCGCCGAGATCTTCGCCCGCAAGTCCGGCTTCAACCGCGGCCTGGGCGGCTCGATGCACACCTTCTTCCTGCCCTTCGGTTCCTACCCGAACAACGCGATCGTCGGTGGCTCCGCCCCCATCGCGAACGGTGCGGCCCTCTTCAAGCGCATCAACCGCAAGCCCGGCATCGTCATCTCCAACATCGGTGACGCCGCCATGGCCTGTGGCCCCGTGTGGGAGGCCATGAACTTCGCGTCGATGGACCAGTTCCGCTCGCTGTGGCGCGAGGAGGACGGTGGCAACCCGCCGATCCTGTTCAACTTCTTCAACAACTTCTACGGCATGGGCGGCCAGACCTTCGGCGAGACCATGGGCTACGAGATCCTCGCCCGCGTGGGTGCGGCTCTCAACCCCGAGGCCATGCACGCCGAGCGCGTCGACGGCCTCAACCCGCTGGCCGTCGCGGATGCGACCACCCGCAAGAAGAAGATCCTCGAGGAGGGCCGCGGCCCCGTCCTCATGGACACCATCACCTACCGCTTCTCCGGCCACTCGCCGTCGGACGCCTCCTCGTACCGCACGAAGGAAGAGGTCGAGCTGTGGGAGCAGGTGGACTGCATCAAGGAGTACAGCAACCTGCTCATCTCCAACGGCCTGACCACGCAGGACGAGATCGACGGCTACACGGCCTCGCTGACCGAGAAGCTCGTCAAGGTCCTCAAGCTCTCGATCGACGACGAGGCCACGCCGCGTGTCGCCGACGGCTACATCGACTCCGTCATGTTCTCTAACGAGAAGGTTGAGGCCTTCGACGACGCGACCCCCGAGATTGACCTCGAGGACAACCCGCGCGTCAAGGCGCTGGCCAAGAAGGTGCGCACCTCCGTCGACGAGAACGGCAAGCCCGTCTCCAAGATGCGCATGTACCAGTTCCGTGACGGCCTGTTCGAGGCCATGCTGCACCGCTTCAAGACCGACCCGACGATGGCCGCTTGGGGCGAGGAAAACCGCGACTGGGGCGGCGCCTTCGCCGTCTACCGTGGCCTGACCGAGGCCCTGCCCTACCGTCGCCTGTTCAACTCGCCCATCGCCGAGGCCTCGATCGTGGGCGCCGGCGTCGGCTACGCGATGGCCGGTGGCCGCGCGGTCGTCGAGCTCATGTACTGCGACTTCCTGGGCCGCTCCGGTGACGAGGTCTTCAACCAGATGGCCAAGTGGCAGTCGATGAGCGCCGGCCTGCTCAAGATGCCTCTCGTCCTGCGCGTGTCCGTGGGCGCGAAGTACGGCGCTCAGCACTCCCAGGACTGGAGCGCGCTCGTCGCGCACATCCCGGGCCTGAAGGTCTACTTCCCGACGACCCCGACCGACGCCAAGGGCATGCTCAACCTGGCACTCGCCGGAACCGACCCGGTCGTGTTCCTCGAAAGCCAGAAGCTCTACGACAAGGGCGAGGATTTCGAGCCCGGCGGCGTGCCCGAGGGCTACTACGAGACCGAAGAGGGCGAGCCGGCGATCCGCCGCGAGGGCACCGACATCACGATCGCTGCCTACGGCGCGACCGTGTACAAGGCCCTCGAGGCCGCTGACATCCTGGCTGAGAAGTACGGCCTGAGCGCCGAGGTCATCGACCTGCGCTTCGTCGCACCGCTCAACTACGACAAGCTCATCGCCTCCGTGAAGAAGACCGGTCGCCTGGTCCTCACCTCGGACGCCGTCGAGCGTGGCTCCTTCCTCAACACGGTCGCCGCGAACGTGCAGACCCTGGCCTTCGACGCGCTCGACGCGCCGATCGCCGTCGTCGCCTCGCGCAACGGCATCACGCCCGGACCCGAGATGGAGTCGTACTTCTTCCCGCAGGTCTCCTGGATCCTCGACGCGATTCACGAGCGCATCCTCCCGCTGCCCGGCCACGTGCCCACCACGAAGCACGCGACCGAGGCCGAGATCGCGCGCCTGAACCGCGCGGGACTCTGAGGCGCTGGGGGCGGGCCGTTCCCCTTTCCGGCCCGCCCCCGTCCTTGGCTCGCACTCCCTGACGCGAGCCCGCGAGGCCGGGGCTACACTCCTCCTCACCGTGCCCCGGCCTCGCCCACACACTTGTTTCATTACCGTTTTTCTCCACCCAACGAAGAGATGGCAGAACCTATGGACATCACCAACGACCCGGCAGCAACCCCGGAGCAGCGCATCGAGGCGCTGCGCGCCGGCGTGGCCGACGAGCACTTCCCCAGCTGGGTGCCCGAGTCGAACAACCACATCCACACGTGCTTCTCGTTCAGCCCCTACACGCCCACGCACGCTGCGCTGCTCGCGCGCCGCAACGGCCTGCGCGTCGTCGGCTCGGTCGACCACGACTCGATCGGCGCCGCTGCTGAGATGAGCGAGGCGACCCGCATCCTGGGCATGGGTTCCGTTACCGGCTTCGAGATCCGCGCCCGCTTCGGCGAGGGCACGCCGCTCGCGCAGCGCAAGCTCAACAACCCCGATTCCGAGGGCGTCGCCTACATGACGGTGCAGGGCGTGCCCGCCCCGGCCCGCGAGAAGGTCGCCGAGTGGCTCGCCCCCAAGCGCGCCGCACGCCTGGAGCGCACCCTCGCCATGGCCGAGCGCGCCAACAAGATCCTCACCGACCTTGGCCTGGAGCCCTTCGACCCGCAGGCCGACATGGTCGGCATCTCCCAGTACGCCAATGGCGGTGGGATCACCGAGCGTCACCTGCTGGCCGCCATGGCCTCGGCCCTCATCCGCGGTTTCGGCCGCGGTCCCGCCCTGGTCCAGGGCCTGGACTCGATGGGCGTCGAGATCCCCGAGTCGCTCGCGCGCGTCCTGTCCGACGCCGACAACCCGCACCTCATGTACGACCTGCTGGGCGTCCTGAAGGCCAACTACCTGGATCGCATCTACATCCAGCCCACCGACGAGCTGCCCAGCGCCGCCGAGGTCGTCGAGTTCGCCGACTCGGTTGGCGCGATCGGCACCTACGCCTACCTGGGCGACGTGTCGGCCTCGCCGACTGGCGACAAGAAGGCCGAGAAGTTCGAGGACGATTTCCTCGACGAGCTCTTCGAGTACATGGAGTCGATCGGCCTGCGCGCCGTCACCTACATGCCTCCGCGCAACACCCCCGAGCAGCTTGAGCGCATCCACGCGCTCGCGGCCGCCCACGGCATGCTCGAAATCTCGGGCGTGGACATCAACCAGCCTCGCCAGCGCTTCACCTGCGAGGAGCTGCGCCGCCCCGAGTTCGCGGACCTCAACGAGGCCACGTGGGCCCTCGTCGCGCACGAGGCCCTGTCCTCCGTGGATCCCTCCCTGCACCTGCTGGGCCGCACGGGTCGCCTGACCCCCGAGGCCCTCGCTGAGCGCATCAGCCAGTACGCACCCCTGGGTCGCGCGATTGCCGACGGCGAGGACGCCGCCGCTGTTACCGCCCGAGCCACATCGATTAACTGACGATTTTCGTCGAGAAAGAGAGACATCATGAGTAACGCCCCCGAGGTACGCGGGCTCTTCCTGAAGGCCCTCGGCCGCCCGGTCATCGTGGCCCCCAGCTCGGCCGAGCCGACCGTCACCTTCGACGGCCCGCTCACCGAGGTCTGCCCCTGCTCGCTGAAGGAGACGGAGCTTCCCGTCGTCGTGCGCGCCGGCGAGGAGACCTTCGAGGTCCGCGCCACCGCCACGGGTGAGCGCGCCATCAACGGTCGCATCGCCCTCGTGACGGGCGGCGCTCAGGGCTTCGGCGCGGAGATCGCGCGCGGGCTGGTGGACGCCGGTTGCTTCGTGTACGTCGCCGACCTGAACGGTGAGGGTGCGGCCGCTAAGGCGGCCGAGCTCGGCGGTGAAGGCGTTGCTCATCCGATCACGGTCAACGTCGCCGACGAGGAGTCTGTCGCTGCGATGGCCGCCGAGATCGAGCGCGTCACCGGCGGCCTCGACCTGGTCGTCTCTAACGCGGGTATCGTGCGCGCCGGATCGGTTCTCGAGCAGGACGCCTCCGCCTTCCGCCTGTCCACGGACATCAACTACGTGGCCTTCTTCCTGGTCACCAAGCACCTGGGACAGCTCCTGGCCCGCCAGCACTCGACCGCCCCCGAGTGGCTGACCGACATCATCCAGATCAACTCCAAGTCCGGCCTCGTCGGCTCGAACAAGAACGCCGCCTACGCGGGCTCGAAGTTCGGCGGCATCGGCCTGGTCCAGTCCTTCGCCCTCGAGATGGTTGCTCACGGCGTGAAGGTCAACGCGATCTGCCCCGGCAACTTCTACGACGGCCCGCTCTGGTCCGACCCGGACCGCGGCCTCTTCGTCCAGTACCTGAACTCCGGCAAGGTCCCCGGCGCCAAGACGGTCGCCGACGTCAAGGAGTTCTACGAGGCGAAGGTCCCCATGCGCCGCGGCGCCCAGGGCATCGACGTTCTGCGCGCGATCTTCTACATCGTTGAGCAGGAATACGAGACCGGCCAGGCCGTGCCCGTCACGGGCGGCCAGGTGATGCTCTCCTGACATTGTCACGAGGCCGGGGACACATACGGGTTTCTCCGGAGCTCCCCGGCCTCGTCTTTTCTTCCCACGTCCAGTAGTTTTCCAGTGAAAGAGTCAGTCATGACCCAGATTCCCTCCACCCAGTACGCGATTCAGATCGTCGGCAAGGAAGAGTTCGTCGTTAACCCGGCGAAGCCCGTTGACCCCGTTGGCCCGACGCAGATCATGCTCGAGGTCGAAGCCTGCGGCATTTGCTTCTCTGATACGAAGCTGCTCCACCAGTTTGATGGCCACCCGCGCAAGTCGGACGTGGTGGCGGGTATCGACCTGGACGCCCTCAAGGACATTCCGTCCTACCACCCGAACCAGGAGGCCGTGACGCCCGGCCACGAGCCCGTCGTCCGCGTCGTGCAGGTCGGCGAGAAGGTTACGCACTTCAAGGTCGGCGACCGTCTGCTGGTCCAGGCCGACTGGAAGCACCTGCGCACCGCGAAGTCCAACGGAGCCTTCGGCTACAACTTCGATGGCGCCCTCGAGGAGTTCGTTGTCGTCGACGAGCGCTGCGTCGTGTCCCCGGACGGCGAAGAGTTCCTTATCCACGTGTCGGAGGGTCCGTCGGCCGCAGCCGTCGGCCTCATTGAGCCCTGGGCGACCGTCGAGGGCTCCTACGCGTGGGCCGAGCGGAACCACGTCGCCGACGGCGGCCGCCTGCTGGTTGTTGGTGAGGGCGACATCGACGCTCTGACCGCCGAGCACAAGCCCGCCGAGGTCGTGCGCGTTGCCGCCGACGCCATCGAGGGCGTCGAGGGCGAGTTCGACGACGTCGTGTTCTTCGGTGCCGACGCCGACGCGATCGAGAAGGCCGCGCTCCTGATCGGCACCCGCGGCACCATGTGTGTCGTCCTGGGCGGCGAGAAGATCTCGCGCAAGGTGTCCCTGGACATCGGCCGTGTCCACTACGACTTCACCCGCTTCTGCGGCACGACCGGCTCGGATCCGCGCGAGGGCTACGCCTGGATCCCCGCCAACGGCGACCTGCGCGAGAACGACCGTTGCGTCTTCGTCGGCGCCGCCGGCCCGATGGGCGTCATGCACACGATGCGCGCCGTCACCTCCGGCGTTCCCGGCCTCAGCGTCGTGGGCACCGACCTGTCGGACGAGCGCCTGGAGAACCTGACGAAGGTTGTCGGCCCGACCGCCGAGAAGAACGGCGTGCCGCTGGACATCGTCAACACCTCCTCGACGCCCCTGGAGTACGGCTACACCTACGCGACGTGCCTCGTGCCCGTCCCGGCGCTGGTCTCCCAGGCCGTCGACCTGCTGGCTGAGGGCGGCATCCTGAATGCGTTCGCGGGCATCCCGGCCGGCACGTTCGGCGACTTCGACCTGCAGGGCATCATCGAGCGTCAGATCTTCATGCTGGGCACCTCCGGCTCGGACGTCTCCGACATGCGCACGGTCCTGCGCAAGATCGAGGCTGGCATCATCGACACCACGATCTCCCTGTGGGCGATCACCGGCATGGCGGGCTTCGGCGACGCCATCAACGCGGTGATGGACCGTACCTCGGGCGGCAAGATCATGGTCTTCCCGATGATGCACGACCTGGGCCTGACCCCCGTGTCCGAGCTGGCCGAGAAGCTGCCGACCGTCGCCGCGAAGCTCGACGCCGCCGGCCTGTGGACCAAGGAGGCCGAGGAGGCGCTGCTCGCCACCCGCTGAGCGCTCCGTCTCGACCTTCGCCCCGGCCTCGTCTGTCACTCGGACGAGGCCGGGGCTTCCTCGTGCCGTGATAGCCGCGTACGATGGTGGAATGACTGTCGGCGGAACAAGGAGGTTCCCATGGGAAGCGACGATTGCGTGACACGTGAGCGCTACGTGGCATTGCAGGCGTGGCTGTGCGGGCAAATGTCCCCGCGCGCGCCTCACGCGACGCGGTGTTTCGCAGAGGATCCGCTGTGCCTCTACGACGCGTTTCTGTCAGTGCTTGTCGGCACGGGGTTGGGGTTCTCCCAGTTCGACGATAATCGCGCCCATCACGGGCTCTACGCCTTCGACTTTTTCGTGGGAGACAACAAGGTGCCGCCGCGAGACAAGGGCGTTGATGGGCAGAGGGCGCCCGGAATGGCGGGGGAGTCTGCCACGGACGCCGCCGGCCGCGCGATGTGCCACGCCCTCGTCGACACGTGGCTTGGGGAAACGGGCAGGCGCATCCCGTTCGTGGCCTCCCTGATCGCCTCCGTGGCCACCCTCGAGCTCGTCGCCGACGTGAGCGTCGACGGATGCGTCTTCGAGTGTGAGCTGCTGCCGGGCTACGCGCGCTCCACCGCGAACTGCCCGTGGGAGGACGGGAGCCTGCCGATCGGCTCGCTCGATTCGTCTCTGGTGATCCCCGGTCCGCTCATCTACGTCGAGGCGGGCGTGCGATATGAGGGACAGGTTATGTCCTGCTTGGGCGTCGACGAGGCCGTGGCCTCGTGGGTGCAGATGGGGCTCTCTGTGGAGTCCTCCATGGCCTCCAGCACCGGAGTAACTGCCGTTCTGCGTGCCCCGCACGGGGGCCCTGAGATGCTCGGGTGGGCTGCCGACGCAGTGGCTCGAGCCCTGTCCGCGTGCGGGTTCACCGGGGTAGCGCAGATCCGAGCGCGCTTCGCTCACGCGCCGGCGTAGTATCCGACCGCCGCGCCGTCGCGCATAACGAAGCCCCGGCCTCGTCCGTTGAGACGAGGCCGGGGGCGGTTGTTAAGGGAGAGGACCCTTACGCGTTGGTCTTCTCGGCGGCGACGGGAGCATCGTCCTTCCAGAAGTCCAGCTCGTCGGGGTTCAGACCGATCGAGGAGGCCTTGAAGTGCGGCTCGAGGCCGGCCTTGCGCTGGGCGACGTAGTCGTTCGCGCAGCGGATGGCCTGGTTGCCGAGGATGACGATGACGGGCAGGTTAATGAGCGCCATGAGGCCCATCAGGATGTCACCCAGGTTCCACGCGACCTCGAACTTGAGGAGAGCACCCGCGAAGACGAGCAGCGCGGCCACGGCGCGGAAGATCGAGAGCATCCAGTGCTTCATGTGCTTGTTGCGCAGCAGGAAGCGGAAGTTCACCTCGGCGTAGTAGAAGTTGCCGACCAGCGTCGTGAAGGCGAAGAGGAACAGTGCGACTGAGATGAAGACCTGCGCGACCGGCTGGCCGAGGACCGTGGCCATCGCGTCCTTCACGAGGGGAGCGCCCGTCACGCCGCCGTCCTCTCCGACGCCCGAGGAAAGAACCACGAACGCGGTGAGAGTACAGATCACCATGGTGTCGATGAAGACGGAGAGCATCTGGACGAGGCCCTGCTTAGCCGGGTGAGACACGGAGGCGGAGGCCGCGGCGTTCGGAGCGGAGCCGACACCGGCCTCGTTCGAGTAGAGGCCACGCTTAATGCCGTACATCATCGCCGAGCCCGCGAAACCACCGAAGATGGCCGGGAAGTCGAAAGCGCCGGCGAAGATCGCGGAGAACATCGCAGGGATGTTCTGGTAGTTGAGTGCGACGACAACCAGGCCGACGCCCAGGTAGATGATCGCCATGACGGGCACGAGCAGGCCAGTGACGTCCGTCAGGCGACGGGTGCCGCCGAAGATCGAGCCGGCCATCAGCACCGCGAGGATGGCGCCGATAATCCACGGCGTCCACTCATTCGCCCAGCTGTAATGGGTGAAAGCGTCAGCAACGTTGAAGGAGGCGAGCAGGTTAAAGCCGCCCATGTAAGTCAGAATGAGCACCGAGGCGAAAAGCGTGGCAAGCCAGTTCTGCTTGAGGGCCATCTGGATGTAGTAGGCCGGGCCACCGTAGGAGTGGTGGGGCCCCTGCTTCTTGTAGATCTGCGCGAGCGTCGACTCGATGAAGGCGGATGCGCCACCAAGGGTCGCGATGACCCACATCCAGAACACGGAGCCGGCGCCGCCGAGCGTCACGGCCGTGGCCACACCGGCAATGTTGCCGACGCCCACGCGCGAGGCCGTGGAGACCATCAGAGCGCGGAACGAGGACACCTCGCCTTCCTCGTGGGGAGGCTCAGTCACGACGCGGATCGCTTCCTTAAACAGCCGAAGGGGCAGCGCACGCGTGCGCACGAAGAAGTACAGGCCGACGCCGATCAGAAGGGCGACCAGCAGGTACGTATACATAAAGCCCGAGATCGTGTCGAGAGTGCCGGCGAGATCAAAGGCCGGGCGTAGGGTTCCATTCATCGTTGTTCCTAGCGTTGATGGACGTTCGTGGACGCGGCGAGGCCGCGCTGATGAAACCAAGCATAGCGCGTCGGTCAACGGAAGGTAAAGACTTTACTAAAAAACGTGATGGCTTCGGCCATGTCGGCAGTTCAGACGCTAATGATCGGCAACTTCGCGTTGGGTTACTCGTGGATCTTGCGAGTGCTGGCGCACATTTCGCCCAAATCCTTGTGGTCTGGAGCATGAAAATCGCCGATTTTGGGGCGGTTTCGCTGCATGTGTCGCGAGTAATCGTTGATATCTCGCGAAAGTTGAGGTGTCACTGCATCGACTGCGCTTGATTTGACGATGCTCGGACAAGTGCGTATTGTTTTCCTTGTTGCGCCGAACGGCAGCGAACGAAGCGAGAAGCTCGGGTCGCGGAAACATGGCGCGGAACGCCTTTCGAAAACATGCGAGATATTCGTGTGTGCTTGATCGTGTGGGTGTTGTTTGTGAACTCGATAGTGTGTTTGTTTGTTTTTTTATGCCTGT
>ERZ809296.3986-NODE-3986-length-11870-cov-3.592890_pt1 | contig 11870 bp, 10 predicted proteins | sample MGYA00520511_ERZ809296 | MGnify/ENA primary metagenome ERZ809296 (study PRJEB31576, sample SAMEA3212662) | Homo sapiens | biome: human-gut; feature: human gut; material: fecal | place: Sweden | collected 2012 ... | reverse complement strand
TACAATCATACTAACATTTAACCGCCCTTATGTCAAACATATATTCTATTTTCAATGACCTCGCAAAATCCGAATTGATTTGCTTTTCCTTTCCTTTTATTCGCAGCTGTATTTTTAATCCAAACCCAGCATTTTTTTCAGTTCCTGCAGTTCCTTCGCTGCCTCCGCATCCAGTTTCATAATTTCATCCATGATCTCTGATGTTGGTGGATATTCCACTGGGATATATTCGATCTCCTTGTACTTGTTGATCGAAAGATCATAGGCATTGTCCACGATCTCCTGCTTTGGCACAAGGAAGGATTTTTCGGTTCTTTTCCGCTCTTTTTCGTCTTCTCTGTGACGGAAGCGGTTCAGTATATCCGGAATATCATTTTCTTCCATCGGCGTCCGCTTATCGTCCAGGCTGTATCCATCTGCCTGCATATCATAAAACCACACATCGTCGGTTCCGCCATAGTTAGTCTTGGTAAATACCAGTACCGCCGTAGACACCCCGGCGTATGGCTTGAACACTCCGGACGGCATCGAGATCACAGCCTCCAGTTTCTGATTTTCCACCAGTTCCTTACGGATGTCTTTATGTGCCTTGGACGCACCAAAAAGCACTCCATCCGGGACGATACAGGCACAGCGGCCGCCTACCTTTAACATCCGCACGAACAACGCCAGAAACAGCAGTTCCGTTTTCTTTGTCTTGCATTTTTTCAAAAGATCTGCCGATACGATCTCAGCATCCAGGCTGCCCTTAAAAGGTGGATTGGCCAGAATCAGTGTGTACTTGTCCTGATCCGGATTCTGGTCTGACAGACTATCCCGGTACTCGATCGTCGGGCTCTCCACTCCATGGGTCATCATATTCATGGCTCCGATACGGAGCATGGTGCGGTCCATGTCATATCCATAAAACATATGGTTCATGAAATGATCTTTTTTCTCCCTGTCAAAAAAGATCTCATCCTTTTTATTCTTATGCAGATATTCCCCGGATTCCACCAAAAAACCTGCCGTACCGCAGCTTGGATCACAGATCATATCATCTGCCTTGGGATCCATCATCTCCACCATCATTTTTATAATATGCCGCGGGGTACGGAACTGGCCATTTACTCCTGCCGTAGCCAGTTTGGACAAGAGGTACTCGTACACATCTCCCCTGGCATCTGTTTCCTTCAATTTTTCCATCTGTGCATAAAGCTCGTCCATGGCATCCACCACCTTGGACAACATCAACGGCGTAGGCAGTTTGAAAATAGCATCATCCATATATTTGGAATATGCACTTTCCTTGCTGTTGTGCAGATTCTTAATAAATGGAAAGACCATTTCCTGCACCACCGCATACATGCGCTCAGCCGGATAATCCCGAAAAACCGACCATTTTAACTGGGATCCTTCCACCACTCTGTCACCGATCTGCACTTCCCCGGCAAAAATACTGTTGTGCGGCAGCCCCAGCATGGCACTTTCCTTTGCTCTGGTATTGTCCGTCTCATCCAGATCATGGATAAACATAAGGTACGTCATCTGCTCAATCACATCCAACGGATTTGTCAGACCACCTGTCCAGAAAATCTCCCACAAACTGTCTATTTTGTTCTTTAATTCACCCGTTATCATATCTTGTACTCCTTCTATTCAGTTATCTATTTCCTCAAGTATATCATATACCCACATTTGACGCCATTCAAATACTGTGATATTTTTATTTATAACAATATCAGGAGGTTTTCTTATGAATGTAATGCCTGTAGATCAGTTGATTATAGAAGTAACTAAAATATGCAAAAAAAATGGCGTGAAACGACTGGACCTTTTTGGTTCTTTCGCCACAGGGACTGCCACTCCTACCAGCGACATTGACTTTGTTGTTTATGGATGTGATGACATTATGCAGTTGGAATACGATCTTTCCACCATTGACACCCTGCGCAAAATCGACATCTTTGACCACGATGAAATTCACAACAAATATTTATTGGAGGATATAGAAAAATATGGAGAACAAATTTATTAACCGCTACAACACCTTTTGCAAAAGTCTTCAAAATCTTGAAAAAAGTAAGACGGCTGATCCCAAAGCAGCATTTGTTTTGGAAGGAACCGTCTTGAATTTCAGTCTGACTTTCGATATTTCCTGGAAAGTCATGAAAGATATTTTAATTAAAAAACTTGGCATCCTGGATTTTGCCATTGGCTCACCACGGGAAACCCTTCAGCAGGCATTTACCAACAAACTCATTCAAGATGACCGCTGGCTGCAAATGCTTCGTCTGCGCAACCGGTTGGCTCATGATTACGACGGCAGTTACGCCGCTGCCAGCTTTTCAGAAATCATAGATGTATATTACCCTCTCTTTGTCCAGTTCAAAGAAGCAGCAGCCAAGTACTACCATTCCTGACTTTCCTACTTCTTCTCCACTTTTCCGCTCAAGAACTCATGGCTGTAGGTTCCTGTTTTCTGCTGTTCTTTATTTCTGGTTGCCAGGAGGATCCGGTTGCCGGTAACTACCGTTCCGATATACTCATCATCGTTGGATGGATCGTCATAATAAGTGAGAAGCTGTCCATCCTCTGTCATAACCTTCAGGCTCTTGCCCTGTTTTCTGTCATACTCACGGTAGTATCCGGAGGCATCAAAATATGCGATCACATCGGAATTACCATACATCACAGCGATACCAAAAGAATCTTCCATGATCTTTTTCGCTTTATCTGCCAGTTTTTCTTTCGTTCCATCGGCATTGATGGCTACACTCCAAAGAGTTGCTGTGTCATTTTTCTCCACCGAAATAAACACTTCCGTTGCACTGACATACAAAAGGAATTTCTCGCCGTCTTTCGGCAGTCCCAGACTTTCATAAGTATATTCTGTCTTGCCGCCTCCGGTGGCTATGGCTACAATGCCCTCGTCACTGCCTTCCTTGCTGTTGCTTTCGTAACGACAGTTCTCACTGCAGAATGTGTATCGGCGGCACAGCTCTTTCCGGTCTGAATCCTTGGAATCTGATATCGCAGAAGCACTGACCGCACTGCCGGTGGCTGTATCCGCAGAGCCGCTGGAATTTTTCTCGATCCAGTACTGCTGCATCTTCTTCATATTCTCGAAGAAATGGCCGCTCCACCGGTCAAACAGCAAGCGGATCTCCTTACTTTCCTCTGTCTTTCCGGTGGCTGTATCTTTATATTTTGCCTTGGCCGTTATTACATAATATTCAATGTCGTCCCCTTCTTTTTCCGGTTTGCCATCTGCCCGCTGCAGATCCACAGCCTCTACAAACTCTGCTTTGTCTGTACCGGACTGGGTAAGATCCTTTTTGTGGTCCTCAAAGTACACTCTCACATTTTCTGTAGCCATCACCGTCATATAACGATAATATGGGTAAAACTGATGACCCAGAGTGAAGATAAGGCACCCTGCCACCAATGTTCCCAGACGGATCAGCCACCGTGCTACTTTCCTTTCATGAAGCCATTTTTTGTCCACGGCCCAGAACCAGAATGGACATACCAGAATGGCTGCAATGACAAACGGCCAAAATGTATCCATCACGATAATGTACATGACTGCGTACAACATAACAATAAAACTATACAAACTAATCAGCGCACCTGCAATCTTAGATGCCAATGCTCCTAACTTCATCCCTTTGTTTCCTCCTGAATTTTTTCTCCAAAATAAGAATCCAGTATGTCACACACCTGACCTACCAGTTCGATACATGGTCTCTTCTTGTAGTACTCTTGGGTTCTCGGCTCCGGTGTCGTTCCCTCTGCATATTTAGGATGTACCTTGGACACATCTCCATCCAGTCCCAGAAGCTGGCCACAGATCAGACTGCCGTTTTCCTCTTCAAACTGAGCCGCCAGTTTCTGCACCACATCATAGTTATTTTTCTTGGATTCCCGGTCAGACGGGTCAGCACTACCCGTCAGGGCACCTGCCACCATAAACATACCGGACACGGCACCGCACACCAGCCGCAGCCGTCCCATGCCGCCGCCAAAGGACTGCCCTGCTTTCATCAGTTCATCCTCCGGCATATCAAACAGATCGCTGTAAGCCCGCAGCACCGACTGGCTGCAGTTAAATCCCTGCTTAAAATAAGCCATTGCCTGCTCTCTTCTTGTCATATCAAACACTCTCCTTTATTGGTATCAGATCGTAAGATCCCGAATATGCTTTATCCCAACCAGTTTCACACCCTCCAGTGGAATAGTCCCGGCCTTTACAATGGCCTGGCGGTTGGCCTCCGGCAAAATAATCGTGGTATAACCGGTTTTCAGTGCCTCCTGCACCCGCCGTTCCGCCTGGGACACCGCCCGGACTTCTCCTACCAGGCCCACTTCTCCAAACAAAACCGTGTGGGCATCCAGACTCCGTCCGTAATGACTGGAGATCAAAGCTGCCACCAGCGCCAGGTCCAGTGCCGGTTCCACGATCCGCATGCCTCCTGCCACATTCACATAAGCATCACAGGTTCCCAGATGCAGTCCCATTCGTTTTTCCAGTACCGCCATCAAAAGGTTCACCCGGTTATAATCCGTTCCTACCGCCGTTCGCCTTGGCATAGGGAAACTGGTCTGGCACACCAGCGCCTGCACCTCGATCAAAAATGGTCTGCTGCCTTCCATGGTGCACACCACTACTGAACCGGCTTCATTCTCCAGCCGCCCCTGCATCAGATACTGAGACGGATTAGGGACCTCTACCAGCCCCTGGTTTCTCATTTCGAATACACCTACTTCATTGGTAGAACCAAAACGATTTTTTACCCCTCGGAGCATCCGGTACATAGCGGTTTTGTCCCCCTCAAAATACAGTACCGTGTCCACCATGTGCTCCAGCATCCTGGGACCGGCCACATTTCCCTCCTTGGTCACATGCCCCACGATAAAAATAGCAATATTTTTACTTTTGGCCAGATGCAGCAAAGTAGATGTGATCTCCCGGACCTGACTGACGCTTCCCGGTGCCCCGTCTATACTGTCCTCTATAATAGTCTGGATGGAATCTACTACCATAACGGTTGGCTGTACTTCATCCACCCAGCGAAGAATACTTCCCATAGAAGTCTCCGACAGCAGGTACAAAGAATCTGTAAAATCACCGATCCGCTCAGCACGCATCTTGATCTGTCTGGCGGATTCTTCTCCCGACACATACAATACTTTTTCTTCTTTTTGGGACAGAAGACGACAAGTCTGCAAAAGCAATGTGGACTTGCCGATTCCCGGATCGCCGCCTACCAGAATCAATGATCCCGGCACGATACCGCCGCCTAACACCCGGTCCAGCTCCTTCATGCCGGTCTCTCTTCTCGTCTCCTGCTGGGTCTCGATCTCGTTGATCTTCTCCGGCCGGTTATCCGACAGCGCCGTCCCCCGGCTGCGGACCGCCTTCTTTCCGCCGGTAACCGACGAAGCCTCTACCAGCGTGTTCCACTGGTGGCACCCGGGACACTGCCCCTGCCACTTGGAAACCTCTGTTCCACATTCCTTACAGAAAAAAATTGTCTTTTCTTTTGCCATTCTAGTCCCCCTATATAAGTAATGGGAGCACCGGCCAATCCTGCACCGGTGCCCCCGACATAATATTACAAAATTTTTAGCACTTGATTACTTTGACGCTTGCCTTGCTTCCCTCGTCCAATTCCAGGCTTGCATTCAGCTTGCCTCCCAGATTCGTTGGGATGCGTCCTGCAGATACACCATTTACTACCAATTTATACTCGGTAGAAGGTTCCATCTCCAGAGTAAAACTAATGTCCCCTGCTGCTTCTACCTCAAACTCAGCTACTTCTTTGTTGCCTCTGAAATTCGTAACAGCAGATCCCGGAACTGACTCATATACCATAGTTCCGTTCTTCTCCAATCGTGTAATCTCATTAAAAGTCTTAATCTTGTAAGAGGCTCCCTCAAATGGAAAATCTGCTTTTTTTGTCTTTGTGTCCAGCAAATAATTGCCAAAACTCAGTGTTCCATTATCCTCTTTGCGGATCAACTCTTCTACAACGCTCATTATAATGTCCTCCTTCGTCATTTACACGGTATCTTCTCCCCTGCCCCTGCAGTGAAAAAGTTCTGTTTTCTTACTTACAAGTATACAATAACTGCCTGTAATTTGCTATACATTTTTTGTGAATTTTTTCGTAACCACCCGCTCTTTTTCCCCGTCTTTTTCAAGTACAGCTTCCACCGCATCTCCCATGCGCACCTCACCGGCTATAACCGATTCTGCCAGCACATCTTCCAGTTCTGTCTGCATGGCACGGCGGATCGGCCGGGCACCATAATCCTTGTCAAAACCTTTTTTTGCGATAAAATCAACGACTTCTTCTGTCACCGTCAGATCCATATCCATCTGCTCTTTGACACGCTTCACAAAGCCCTGGATCATAATCTGTGTGATCTGGTGGATGTGGTCTTTATTCAGAGCATGGAATACAATCATCTCATCCACACGGTTGATAAATTCCGGCTTAAAAATGTGCCGTACTTCTTCCATAACACCCGCCTTCATTTTTTTGTGGTTTTCTTCCTCGCTGGTCTCCTGGCCAAATCCCAGTGTCTTCGGGGAAATGATCCGGCTGGCTCCGGCATTGGAAGTCATGATGATAATGGTGTTTTTAAAATCTACCCTTCGTCCCTGGGCATCGGTAATATGTCCATCTTCCAACACCTGTAAAAGCATGTTAAATACATCCGGATGTGCCTTCTCAATCTCATCAAACAAAAGCACGGAATACGGCTTTCTTCTCACCTTTTCACTAAGCTGTCCGCCCTCTTCATATCCTACATATCCCGGCGGGGATCCGATCATCTTGGAGACGCTGGCCTTTTCCATATACTCCGACATATCTACCCGGATCATATCTTTCTCTGATCCAAATACCGCCTCTGCCAGTGCTTTACTAAGTTCAGTTTTTCCCACACCGGTAGGTCCTAAGAACAGGAAAGAACCGATCGGGCGTTTCGGATCCTTCAGACCCACTCGGCCCCGGCGGATGGCTCTGGCTACTGCCGTTACCGCCTCCGACTGACCTACCACTCTCTGATGGAGAATGTTCTCTAATTCCTTCAGCCGCTGCATCTCTTCTGCTGCCAGCTTCTGTACCGGAATATGAGTCCACTTGGACACGATCTGTGCAATATCTTCTTCTTTGATTACATCCGAAGCTTTTTTCTCCCTGCGGGCTTCCTTTTTGTACTCTTTCTCCAGTTTTTCCTGCAGTGCCTTTTCCTGGCTGCGTACTTCTCTGGCCAGATCCAGATCCCCTGCGATCAACGCATTTTCTCTGGCATCATATAATTCCTGTTTCTGCTTTTCCCATGCCTTGATCTTGTTATCTTTACTTACTGCCTTTTTCAGACGGTAGCTGGCACAGGCCTCGTCGATGAGGTCGATGGCCTTGTCCGGCAGATACCGGTCATTCAGGTAGCGGACAGAAAGCCGCACCGCTGCCTCCAGTGCTCCATCATCAATCTTCACGCCATGATACTCCTCATAACGGGAACGAAGCCCCTTTAACATACCGATAGTCTGGGCTTCGTTAGGTTCCTCAATGGTCACCGGCTGAAAACGACGCTCCAGTGCCGCATCCTTCTCAATATGCTTGCGGTACTCTTCTCTTGTGGTAGCACCGATCACCTGGATCTCCCCTCTGGCCATGGCCGGCTTCAATATATTGGAGGCATCAATGGCTCCTTCGGCTCCGCCGGCTCCAATCACCGTATGGATCTCATCAATAAACAAAAGGACATCCCCACATTCTGTGGTCTCACGGATAGCCCGTTTGATCCGCTCTTCAAACTCTCCACGGTACTTAGAACCTGCCACCATGCCCGACAGATCCAGCGTAAGGACCCGCTTGTCTGCCAGTGTTCCCGGCACCTCGCCCTCTACAATACGCTGTGCCAGTCCCTCGGCGATGGCAGTTTTACCCACTCCCGGTTCACCGATGAGACATGGATTGTTCTTAGTTCGTCTGCTGAGGATCTCAATCACCGAATCGATCTCTTCTTCACGATTCAAAACCGGATCCAATTTTCCCTCTTTGGCATACTCGTTGAGATTTCTTGTATACTGTTTCAGCATAGGAGTTTTGTTATTTTTACTGCGTTTTTTTCCGCGGCTTGCCACCAGTTCATTTTTAGCAGAGACAGCGTCTCCCCCCAGTGTTACCACAATATCCGTGAAAATTTTCTGCACATTGGCTTTCAACTTGGTAAGCAGATGAAATGCCACACTGGAAGTGTCTTTAAGAACAGCCAAAAGCATATGCTCTGTTCCAATGGATTCAGATGAATACCGTTTTGCCTCTGCCTCGCTTTGGAGCAAAAGTTCCTCTAATTTGGGGGATAATTCTCCCTTGGGACGGTCCAGCACATCCGATGGTCCTCCACAATAGTTCTCTATAGTAAACTCAATATCTTTTTTATCTATATCATTTTCTTTCAAAATACGGCTCGCCATACCGGATACTGCCGCCAGTCCATACAGAAGATGCTCTGTTCCAATGACAGAGCGGCCCATCTTAGCAGCATACCTGGATGCCTTGCTAATGGCCTTTTCCGCCTGCTCTGTATAGTTTTTCTTCATGAATTACTTCCTCCTGCATTCCTCATATTGGTCATAAATCTGATCCACCAGTTCATGGACTTCTTCCCGGTTTACCTGCTTGCACATAGCTCTGGCTAGTACAAGCTGCAATGTCTCATCCAACTCTACCATTGCCTTCACTTTGTCCATATCTACCGACACCATGGCTCCTTTGCGATGGTCCAGCTGTACATAGCCTTCCTGCCGCAGCACGGAATATGCTTTATTCACCGTGTGCATATTGATCCCGATCTGTTCTGCCATATCACGCACAGAAGGGAGATTCTGCCCCTGGGTAAGATCCTGCCGCACAATCGCCAGGATGATCTGGTTGCGAAGCTGGATATACAACGCTTCATTGCAGTCAAAATCAATGGAAATATACAAGGGAATCACTCCTTCCTGTCTTCGCCTTTGTGTGTTCTATCGAAAGTGTAACAAATATACTATTAAAAATCAAGGTAATCTCCCTTGTTTTTTTCTTCTTTACGTCGGATGGCCATTTTTAACATGGCGATCAAAAGTACCAGGATCACCACCACCAGTACAATCAGGATCACCACCATCACGTAGTTATTAAAATTAACAGCGCCTCTCTGCTCCGTAGTTCCCCGGTTCACCTTCTCTGTCATACTGCCGGTATAACGCTGCAGCGTCTTTTCCTGTCTGTCGTACTGGTACAGATACGGCTTGCCGGATGGTCCCTTGAGATACAGCAGAAGGTAGTTGCCATCCAGATCATTTTCTATGGTATAGGCAGGAACGGTGATCCCCTCCAGTTCGATATTGGAAAGCACATAGCCTGCCGGTACATTCTCTGCTCCGGAAGGGTCTAATACCTCAAATTCATACTGATTAGAAAGCAGGATCTTGTCGTTATTTTTGCGGATGGAAAAAGAAATATCTGCCGTATCCTTTGCTTCATTCTGTTTTTTCTCCCGCTGTTCTGTCTCTTCTTTCGTTTCCTTTTTCACCTGGATCCGGTAAAGCTTCTGCTCGCCGTTTTCTGCCGTCACTTGGATCTTCACTTCGTTGTTTCCCGTCTGCAGATCTTCGTTGCCGGTCACGGTAACAATGGCTTTTTCCTGCTCAGTCTGGTAACTGGTATACAAAATGTCCGTGTTACTGTCCACCGTAGCATTATATTCGGTGGTGTCCGGATCAAAAACCGGCGTGATACTAAGGGCTGTGGTCTTCAAAGACACCAGTTTATTTTTATTGCTGAGAACCGGTGCCGGTGTTACTACCGGCGCCTGGGTAACTTTCGGCGGTGCCGTCTTCTGGACCGCTGTTTTTTTCACGATCTGCAGAGTGAGACGGTTGCTGGAGATGGAAAAAGCGTTTCCTTCGGCATCCGTTACGCTGGCGGTAGAGGACAAAGAAAGGTCCGTCGTTCCTTTTTTTAGTGCTACAAACTCCAGGGCAAATGTCTTTTTCGTAGTGGCGGTGGTGTTTCCGGTAGAAGAAACCACCAGGGTACTGCCTGAAGCCCGTACTTTGCTGCCACCTTTCACAAACTGGAGATACTCTGAGTCATAGTCGATGACAAACTCTGCGTCCATAAACTCGGAGGCAGCGATGATCTGACAGACCACTACCACCTTGGCTCCTTTTTTTACCTGCTGACTGGCGGTAGAAAATGTAATGGTTCCGCTTTCTGCCTGAACCGGTACACTTTTTTCGTTCCACGCCAAAATCACAAACAGCAAAAGAGCCATGATAGTCAAGACTCTTTTGCCGGAAAACTGTTTCTTATTCATACATTTCCTCCTATTGTGGCGCCGCACATGGAGAAGACGGCATTTCTGTAAAGACCGGGATCGAGAACACAATACTGGATGCGTCCATCAGTCCGGCATACGCATTTTTCGTCTTAATCGCCTCGGAATAGGCTGCCTCCACATTGGTCATATACTGGTGGCTGTAACGGCTGTTGGCCGTCAGGTTAAACTTCTCCAGATATCCGGTATTCTGTCCTTTCTGAATGTAACTTTGTCCGATATACTGGGCTCCTCCCACGATGGAACGGTATCGGTCAGTCCATGGCCGCAGATAAGTCGTTCCGCTGCTGGCCCACTTCAGGCCATTTACTGCCGGGTTGCTTCCGCTGGTGGCACCAATGTTATAAAAGTTAAAGATGCCCGGATAGGAGGAATTGGTTCCTGTCACAGCAATACTGGTAGTCGTAGCACTGGTAACAACTTCCTGCTTCACACGGGATGCCAGATGGTACGGACTGACTCCGTTGATCTTTGCCGCCGCCAAAAAAGCATTGGTATAAGTAATACTGCGGTTTGTCTTGTTGTCCGTTGTGTCTACATAACTAAAGGATTTACCGTAAAATGGTGTATTGCTGAGGATCTTGTTAACTCCTGCCGCCGTCTGATATTCCGGCTGGTATTCCAGACTTTCAAACATAAAGACCGTCCGGTCGTTCAGGAAGTTTCTCGGGTCCATATAATACGCAATGGCTTCTTTGGACGCTGCCACCCAGGTGCTTCCGTCAAAGACTTTCCAGGTACCGGTGGCACTGTCATAGGCACCGGCTTCTTTAGATTTCCATGCCTCGGATTTGCTGTTGGAAATAAGATTTTCTCCCAGTTTGCTTTCTGCTGTCAGGGCATCCTGGAACTTCACTCCCGTCTTAAATGCCTTAAACTGCCAGTACGGATATTTCTGGTGAAGGGCACGCAGATACGGTTTGTAGGATTCCGGAAATCCCTGGGCTGTCATACTCTTTTCAAAATCCGCCTCAGACAAAGCCACTACCTTTACTTTTTTCTGCACTACCGGCTTGGTGAGAGTTATGTACTTGGACAAAGTCCATCCCTTTACGGTTTTATTTTTATACTTGGCACTGATGCGGTACCATTTTTTCTTCTTTACTACTTTATTGGACAAAATAGTAACTGCCGTGTTCTTTTTCAAAGTTACTTTTTTCTTTCTTGACTTTACAACAGTACTACCGGATTTAGCTTTTTTATACAGTTTGATACTTTTTTTCAGACTGTTTACCTTGGCCGTCGGCTTTGTTTTCAATGTCATGGTCACATAATATTCCGGTATATAAGCGGTTCTCTTTTTCTTTTTATATGTAAAACGGATCTTGAGCCATTTTACCCCTTTGACTCTGGACTCCCCTAAAATTGTTACTTTCTTGTTTTTGTTCAAAGTTACTTTCCGCTTTGATACTTTGTAATAAGAGTATTTTTTGTTTTTATATACTTTCGTCTTTACCCGGATCCTGGCTGCCACAGAGATAGGATTG
>ERZ809296.3966-NODE-3966-length-11916-cov-5.866875_pt1 | contig 11916 bp, 11 predicted proteins | sample MGYA00520511_ERZ809296 | MGnify/ENA primary metagenome ERZ809296 (study PRJEB31576, sample SAMEA3212662) | Homo sapiens | biome: human-gut; feature: human gut; material: fecal | place: Sweden | collected 2012 ... | reverse complement strand
GGCCGAGTTCTTTGGTGTGACAGAGTATGAAATTCGCAAGGCTGTCAAGCTGGCACAACTGATCCCGCCGCTTGCTGAGATCGTGGAGAATGAGCCCAAGAAGCTGAATCTGACCTGTGCCGACTTGATTGCAGATTACGATGAGACTGCGCAGACGGCGTTCATTGAGATGTGCCAGATTGAAGGCTATGCACTGAACAAACAGACAATGGCGTTTATTCAGGCGCAATGCCCGCCGCCATCAGCGGACCAACAGGCAATTTACGCCGCATGGCGGGAAGCGCGGGCAAAGGCAGCACAGCGAACAGCCGCACCGCCGAAAAAGCTGAGCTTTGACCGAAAGCGCTTTGCGCCGTACTTGAGCAAATTCAAGAGCGACAAGGAAATCGAAGACCTGTTTCTGGAGTTTCTCAGGCAGTACAGATTGAAATAGCAAAGGCGTTTCAATTTCTGAGTATCTTTGTGCTATAAACAAGTCGGAAAACGGAGGCTGGATGTTGTAATTACTCTAAAAGTAAGCCAGTTAAATCAACTTCCTCCTCCTTTTTGCGACTTTCAAGTATATTCTTTAATTCCAACATGGTAGATATCCATTCGCCAAGCCAAGATGCCTTTATCAATGAATATACCTCTGGGTCGCTCATAAAATTAATCGCTTCTAGTTGCTCACCGACTCTATAGTCCCTTTTTTCAATAAGAAAGTCCTTAAGCATATCGTCTGCTTGCCTTGTTTGCTTTTTATATGTCTTGCCTCTTGGACGCCTATAGTATCGAGCCATATGGTATATGAATCCGATGGCGTTTTCTCTAAAATCATCATACATCAATAACTGAATTTCATTTTTATCATCAAAGACCTCAAACTCAATTTGTGGGGACATCGATTGAAAATATAGATCATATTTATCGGTGCTATCATTGACTCCGATCGAAGCATCGAATTCAATTATGTAAGGCAATAAAATATTTTGTTCAAAGCGCTGCTCAGCCATGTCACGCAACATAGAAAAAACGCTATCGTGTGAGGCTCTATAATAATCTTTTCTTATGAGCTCAAGCCCCATTTTCTTCATACTTTGGTCAGATAGATCTCTTAGGAAGATTGCTGTAAAGTACTCCTGAAATGAACGATGGGTGAATTTGTAAGAAACTCCTTCTTTATATAGAACGCAAATCGAGTTTACCAAATCAAGAATATAGTTCTCTGCGTCAAAATCTACAGTGTTGATGCTTTTGCTGACTTTCTTCAAAAACGACAAAAGTTCTTCGTGTGTCATCTCATATTTGCTTTGGTAATATGTAACAAAGCAAAAATAAGCAAATACTTTCCGAAAAGAGTCATACGACAGCGAGCTTCGCATCTCTCGTCGATAGCCTGCCTTTGTCGCATCATGCTTGGAATAAAGGGTCTCAAACGCATTCGAATAAAAGAGGTGCAACTTCTCCGGAATTTCTGCATAATTGTCGAAAGTTAACAGCATTATGTTTAACAGCAATGGATTCGATGCAAAGGAACGATGACGTTCGAATAGTCCTGCGTCAAGGGCTGCTAAGAAACGGCTTTTTATCTCTTTATCAAACTCGAGCTTCCTTACTAAAGATAATGCCTGTTCCTTGCTTAAATTGCAGAGACGTAAAACTGAGAATCTTTGAAATTCCACAAATTCGCTATACGGCCGCGATGAAATAATAAAGTAATTATTAGAGTAGCGATCGCAAAACCGATCAAGTTTTCGAAAAAACGTATCCCTTTTCAAAGTGGAAACTTCATCGTATCCGTCTAGCAAGAAAACAAAACAGCCAGACTGGAGCGCATAATCCATGTATTCTTTTTTAATTGTGCTCCCTAGGTCATAAAGCCGTTGAAATATAAAGTCGCAGATTTCATAATCCTCGTTCATTGAATTCAAGTCTTTCAGTTCAATGAAAACAGGGATCAAGCGTTTCTTTGACACTTCTTGTACAAAGAGATATTTTAAGAAAGTTGATTTTCCAATCCCACCCGAACCTTGAATGATGATAAAATTAGATATATCAAACAAATTATCAATCGAGTTACCGCATATCATACAGGCCCTTTCCTTATGAAGGTTTGGGCATTCGAAAAAATCATTAATGCTCTTTGGCTCTGTACGGTACAAAATGGTTTTGATTTTCCCGTACTTTTCAACAGCATTTTTGAGATATTTACAAAAAGCAACATCAAAATCAACTTTGAATTTTTCCCATCCATCCCTTGCGAATCCAGCTACCCCTTTAAGAATAGGATCCGCATACTTGTTCAGGAGCGCCGTAACAATTCCTGTATACATTTCAGTCTCAGCCACTAATTCCCACCTCCATTATTAGTATAACATTTAATGTCGATTCATGCAATGAAGTGTCGGAATTATTACATTAATGATTTAATAGATTTCAGATTATCTCTTTAGAAGTGTTTATATGCCGGTATAGCCCGTATTTCCGGGCTTTCCCGGTATTTTTTTATCGGAAGAACCTCACATATACTTGCATAACCCCTCACGTTTTTGCGGTCAAAAGTAGTAGAAGCGGTAGTAAAATACCCGTGTGCTACTAAGCGGCGGCCTTGGGTTCCCCGGCGTTCTCCACGGCGGGGGCGGCAACTTCCACGGTGTTCTCCACGGTGGTTTCCGCCGCTTCCACGGCCTTTTCTGCCTTGGATGCTTCCAGCCGCGCCATTTCCGCCTGCGCGGAATGGAATGTGGCGTGGGCGTAATAGTTCAGCGTCATGGTGATGTTGGCGTGTCCCATGATGTACTGCAATGCTTTGGGGTTCATGCCGTCATTCGCCATTCTTGTGCAGAACGTGTGCCGCATGGTGTGTGGCGTCATTACTGCTGGCAACGGCTCCTTGTGGCACTTGTTAAACTTCTTGGCAAGGCACTTGAACATTGCATCATAGTTTACCGCTGCTTTCGGCAGGCCGTCCCGGTTCAGGAACAGGAAATCACTATATCCGTCCACCTGGATTGACTTGCCCTGTTTGCGGTTCTTCAACACGCGCTGGAACGCTTCATACGCTGCTGCGCTCATTGGCACCTGTCGGAATCCGCTGTCTGTCTTGGGCGTTTCGATGTAGTAGCCATCCTCCGTACTTCTTAAAAGCTGGTGGTCTACATTGATAAATCGCTGCTCAAAATTCAGGTCAGCGGGGGTCAGGCCGCATAGTTCGGAAATACGAAGTCCCGTTTCCAGCAGGATTACAACCTCGTCATAATACTTGGAATAGACGCTATCGCCCTGCATGAAGTCCAGGAGTTCTTTTTCCTGTGTTGGGGTCAGTGGCACTTTTGGTTCGGTATCGTCGCTGATTACTTCGCTGATCTGGAAGTCAAACGGGTTCTTCCGCAGGCAATCGTCCTGAATGGCCATATAAAAAATGGCTTTCAGGGAACGCTTGCTGTTGCAGATCGTGGTGTAGGCCACGCCTTTTTCCTGCATACGCAAAGCCCATTCTTTGGCATCGGACAGCTTTACGCTGTCGATGCTGGCCGCCCCCAGCTTATCTTCGGATAGAAGTTTCATCAACTGCTGGCGTCCTTTTTGGGTTCCTCGCTTCACATTTCCCCGCTGCCGGATGTACTTGGCATAAAGCTGGTAGACCGTCATTTTCTTGCCGATGGGGTCTATCCCGTCGTCAATGTCTTTCTCTATCTGCTTGATCTTCTCGCGGAGCGAAATATCAGGCCGCTTCCCGGCAGGGATTTTGTCAGTGGGTACTAACTTCCATGAGTAAACAAACTTCGGTTCTCCAAAAGTGTCCGTATATTTGTAAGCATATCTTCCGTCTGCGCGCTGGCTCTCTCCAGATTTCAAAAGGCGGCCTTTGCTGTCACGCCTCTTTACATCTCGTTCTTGCTTTGACATATCTCGTCATGCTCCTTTCCATGACGGAAAGAGCCGCATATATGCTTGTAACTTATTATAGCATATCTGCGGCCCTTTTTCACTATCAGATTGCGTCCAGGGTGTCAATTATTTTCTCAAATTGCTTCCGCTTGATCTGGATGCGGTTGCCATTCATAATGACCCAGCCAGCGGATTGATTTTCTTCGGCCAGTTTACGCAGTTTGTTTTCCCCGATACGAAAATATTTAGACGCTTCCTCTATGGTCAGCGTGTATTTTTCCCAGATAGGCACATCATTACTGTTCATAATGCAGCCCCCTTTCACTAAAATAAAGGTTGGTGCTACGAAAGGGGCATAAATCGGACGGCTGATGGCATCAGCTCCACAGGAATTTCACCTCGGCCCATGCTTGTGGGTGCGCCGCGCAATGCTGTGAGGGCGTTCAACGCGGGAGTATCGTTAGCGTATGTGCCGCTGCTTGTGAGCTGCCAACTCTCGGTGTAAATGGTTCTCGCTCACTCATGGGATATGAGGTCATGGCGCATCCACCGACGCGGAACATACAGAATGTGTCCGTTGCCCTATACTGCGCCGGTGGCCTCCCATCGGGCTTTCTTTTTCAAGGTGCTGCCAGCGGCCCGCCGTGGGTTGGTGAAACAGGGAAAGGGTTAAGCTGTTTCAGCCTCCGGGGGCCGGTTCGTCACTTCGTCGTGACGATAGCGTGGATGAGCTTGATTTCCAGACGGCGCTTCATGGCTTCGTCCAGGCACACATGAGGATAGCCGTTCTCGTCATAGAGCGTCCGGGTACACAGCTTGTTCATGTAACCGCTGTAATACCGCAAAACACAGTCTACGGCTTCGGCATCCCCAGCGCGGGCGGCCTCGATTACCGAGAGGGGCAAAAGCTCAATGCTCTTGTAATCTTTCATCCGCGTTTAACCTCCTTTCGGCATCAACGCCTTTAGCTGTTTCCGCAGCTCCGATAAGGTCTTTGTCCTGTGCCGCTGGACGGCGCTTCGGGACATCCCCATGAGGCCGCCGATCTCGCCGTCTGCCAGTTCCAGAACACAATGCAGAATTAAAATACTCTGCTCCATGCTGGGAAGTGCGGCAAAGGCTTCGGCTACAAGCTCATTGTCGATATGTAAATCACAGCCATGCGACGAAAAAGTAAAGCTGTCGCTGGGGTAGCGATCTACCGTAAAGAGCTTGTCCATTTCCGCCTGCGATAAGGAACCGAGCGAAACTTCACGTTTGCGTCGGCGCTTATTTTCCCGCAGGTAGTCAAGGGCCTCGTGGTACAGTACCAGCTTGCAATATCGCTCAAACTGGCACCGCTCGTCATAGTCGCGGGGGATAGCATCCATCTTCTCACCCCCTTTCTCTGGGGGATGTTGGTGGTTCTCTCCCTTTCCGCTAACAAAGCGTTTGCAACCGCGCCAGCTACCCGCTAAAGACCTCCTTTTTGAAAATTTCTCAAAAAATTTTTCTGGCCTGGGGCGGTGTCCAAAATGCGACAAAAATCGCCCGGCAGGTCGTAGACCCACCGGGCGTTGATTTGAAGTATTTTGCTGTTTATTTACATGGTATAGTACATACTCATGGCTGGAATATTCCTGCGGAGGGGCAAGGCTTTTTTTAAGTGGTAGAAGTGGATTAGATCATAGCGATAGCATAACAGCATGGTGGTGTCCTCCCGTGGGCCGCCATACCTCTAACTGCTGAAAATGAACAGAAAGGAAGCGGCGGCCTTGATTTTGTCAAAGCCGCCGCGAATAAAGAAAGTGCATAACAATGCGGTTGCTGTACGACGGCTTTTTTTCTTTGCCGTCGTGCGGCAACAAGTTTCTATTTTTCTTTAATTGTAATCGGAAAATCTCACCAAATTGTCACTACCAAACGCTGTTTCGACAAAATAACAGGCTGAAATGTCACAAAACTGTGACATTTGAAAACCGGGGGCAAAATTGCCCCCGGTTTTCAAAGAAAATTCAATTTTGCCGCAGCCGCTCTATGATGCTGACTTTGGCTATCTGCCGGTACAAAAGTGCCGGTATCGCAACAGTCAAAAGGATAAGGAATGGATAGATCACCAGCATGGGCCACATAACAAATCGGTATGTGAAAAACCAAATCCCGTTAGAAATTCCTCGCACGATTACGACGGAAGATAGCACGCCCAGGATAACAGATGTGATGATCGTCCCCACAGAATAATACAATCCCTCAAAAGAGAGCATACGTTTTAGCTGTTTCCCGGTCATGCCAATGCTTTGCAGCATGGCAAATTCCTTTTTGCGGGTAATAATGCTTGTCAGAACAGAGTTGACAAAGTTTGCAATGCCAATAATGCCAATGATGATACTTAACGCCCCGCCGATTGTAATGATAAGGGACGTAAGGCTGTCAAAGGAATTGACATAGGTTTCCTTGGATGCAAAATCCATACTTGGCTCAATGCTGTCAATGTAACTGTTCAAAAATTCGCCCATTTGATTTTCTGCTTCAGCTTTCACATTGAACGGGAAACTGACAAGGTGCGGCTGATCGCACAGCGGCAAATAGTTTTCTGTGGGCAGATAAAATCTTGTTGAACCTGTGTTCCGGGTCGTCGCTGTGTTTTCGTTGGTACGGACTTTCGCCATGATGATAAAATCATAACTGCCATTCGTCGTACTGGAAAGACCGTCCATATCAATGTGGTGGAGGCGAACCGTATCCCCCACGCTAATATTTGGATTATCTATGATCGTTCCATCATCGGTACTCTCGACACTCAATAGGATATACTTTCCTGTTTTCAACTTCTCCAGGTCGATTGCTCCCTCCACAGCCTCCATACCGTTCAGCAGAAAATCATCAGCTCCATATACATCAACAAGCGGATTGCCGTTTTCGTCCGTGTTGTAGTTGGAAAAGGCATCGCTTTCCACAGAAAATCCTTCTTCCAGCAATCGGGAAGTGTAGAGCCTGCCGCCATCTTCATAGGCTTCATTCTGCTGGACAGCATCAATAAATGTTTCCGACAGGTCGCTCCCGCTTGTTTCAAAGCGAAACTGAAAATAGTCTGCGGTAGAAATCACGAAGTCTGTATCTAAAAATTTCGCAATATATTTGTCAATGTCAAAGCCGCTGGACAGAGTAAATACCGTGTTGAACAGCACCAAGCTCAATGTCATGGACACAATTACCAGCACAGTACGCTTACGGTTGCGCCCCAGGTTTGCCAGGGCCATGAAATGGAGCTTTGCGCCATGTGTTGACTTCTTATCCTTGGCCTTTCGCTTTCCAAACGCCGCCGCATCGTTCTCTGTGTAGCGGATGGCCTCGATTGCGGAAACTGTGCCTGCAATTTTGGCAGGCTTACGGACGCTGACAAAGACCGTAAAGAGGGCAAAGGCGGCGGAGCCAATGAAAATGAGGGGATTTACCGTCACCTTGATACCAGCGTCGGCGGTGTAGATCGTTCCGTTCATCAGGAATGGCACCAAGGCCCGGCCAATGAAGAAACCTACCAACAGGCCAACAGGAATACCAATCAGGGCCAGCTGCAGCGCCTGCCGGTTGATAAGCCGCTTGATCTGCCGTTTTGTCGTTCCCAATGTTTTTAGCTGCCCATAAGATTGAATGTCTTGGATAACGGAAATCTGGAAAATATTGTAGATAATCAAATATCCCGTTACGATAATCAGCAGAACGCCAACGATGCCGGAAATGAGCATGGCCGGGTTGTCCGACAGTACACCGCTCTGATAGGCCGGACTGACACGGGCGATAATATAATTGCCGTCCTCTGGATTGCCGCCCATCGTGTCACAGGTATAGCCTGTTTCGGAAAGAATCTGGTGGAGCTGGGCCTCTATATCGCCGTTCCCCTTGAACATCACATAGGCGGTGACAACGCCGGAATAGTCGTTGTCTATGGGATAGGTATAGGCCAGAATATCCGAGTGAGCATCCACAAAGGCTTTTGATACGATCAGCCGTCCGATGTTGCTCAAGCTGTCCGTCTCCCAAAAACCGCAAAGCGTGAAATCCGTGGTGTACTCTGTCCCCTTGATGTCATAGGTCAGTGAAATGGTTTCCCCAATCTGCGCCGGTACACCCAGGGCATCCAGCGTCTTTGTGTCCGCGATGATCTCATTTTCCGCTTCGGGTCGGTGGCCTGTTGTGGGGGTGTAACGGGCAAATTCCAATGCGGTATCGTCCATATACCACAGGTCAGAGCGCCAGCGTTCCAGACCCGGATTTTTCAGCCGATAGGAAACCGCCTTTGTATAGGCAATGCGGTCAATCAGGGGATTTCCCGCCACATCGTTGAAAACTTCATCGCTGATATAGTTCAAGACCGCCTGCCCGTCGCCGCCCGCTTTGCGGATATTCTGATCGTGAACGGTGTCCATCAGGCCGGAACCCAGGGTGAAGATTGTGGTGAAAAGTATCGTAGTCAGAATGATTGCGATAATCGCAATGATATTTCTGCTTTTGCTTGCTGTGAAATAGCGGCCTGACAGCTTTTTTATGACAGCACCGTTGTTGTTGCCAAATAAAATATCATTCATCGCCTGCGCCCTCCTTACTCGGAAATCCTGCCGTCCTCAATGCGAATAATGCGGTCGGCAAGTTGGGCGACTTCATTGTTGTGGGTAATCATCACCAGCGTTTGATGAAATTTGTTGCTGGTGACTTTCAAAAGCCCCAGTACATCACTGCTTGTCCGGCTGTCCAAGTTGCCGGTCGGTTCATCTGCCAAGACGATAGCGGGCTTGGAAACGAGAGCGCGGGCAATGGCGACACGTTGCTGCTGTCCGCCGGACAGATTGTTGGGCATACTGTTCAGCTTATCCCCCAAAGCCAGCAGGCGTACCACTTCATCCATGAATTTCCGGTCTACGGTATCACCGTCCAGTTCCACAGGCAGGACAATGTTTTCATAGACGTTCAAAACAGGAACGAGGTTGTAATTTTGGAAGATAAAGCCGATGTTGCGTCTGCGGAAAATGGTAAGCTGTTCATCATTCAGTTCGGCCAGATTTTTGCCTTTCACCTTGACGCTGCCGGAGGTCGGCACATCCAGACCTCCCATCATGTTCAGCAGAGTAGACTTGCCGCTGCCGGAGGTTCCGACGATAGCGACAAATTCCCCTTGCTCAATGGAGAGGGATACGCCGTCCAACGCCTTTGTGATGTTCGGCTCCGCGCCATAGTATTTTTTGAGGTCAGTTGTTTGCAAAATGCTCATGGTAAGCACCATCCTTTCTGTGATGCCGTCAGTCTAACAGCCAATCCTCACAGAAATGTCACAGACCGCACGTTTTTCACCCTTGAAATGTCACAATCCCGTGACATTTTCAAGAAATTTTCATTCATGGGGCAGAAGTACGGAAAATGTAGAGCCACGCCCTACTGTCGAAGTGACCTTGATGTAGCCGCCCTGCATGGTGACGATCTCACGGGCAAGGTACAGCCCAATGCCGATACCCTCAATGTCGTGTACTTCTTCTTCCCGGTAAAAGCGTTTGAAGATCATGCCTTGCCGGTTCTCCGCTATCCCTTTGCCGCTGTCCGTAATGTCGATCTTCACATAGAACTCCCAGCTTTGCACGGAAACCTGAATATCGCCGTCCGCTGGGGTGTACTTCACTGCATTATCCAGAATGTTGAACAGGGCTTCGCTCGTCCATTTCCTGTCATGGGCCAGCACAATATCTGTTGGACAATCCACGCTGACATGGATATTTTTTCTTTCCGCATTCAGCAGAATACCGCCCAATGCTGCCGCCAGCGTATCATAAATCGGCTGCACTTTTCTCTCCAATGAAATAACGCCGGTTTCCAGGCGGGAGGTCTTTATCATGGCCTGCATGAGAAAGTCCAGCTTTTCAAGCTGGCCGCTGGATGCCTGCAAAAACTCCCGCCGCTTTTCTTCGGGCATGGGCTGCTCCAGCAGCGTGGCATTTACCATTTTGAGGTTGCTGATCGGCGTTTTCACTTGATGGGATATGTCGGAAATCAATTCCTGCAAGTCGGCCCGTTCTTTTGATATGCTCTCCCGGTTCTCCCGCAGAACTTCATAGAGGCGAGCCAGCCGGTGATTGATCTTATAAAACAGATTTTCTTCCTCATAGATTTGCGGCGGCGCTGCTGCTCCATCCAGCATATCGTCTATCGTCCGGCACAGGTTGTCCGAAAACAAAACCAGCTTGTGACGGAGAAAGGCTACAAAAGCAGTAGCACAGGCAAACACCAGCGCGGCGAACAACAATCCCAGCCATACGACTGCCGGATTTTTGGTAAGGAGGACAGCCGCGACGATGGCAACGGCGGAAATCACACCTAAAAAGGCAGCGCCTACCGCACAGGCACGGTTGATGGAAAGTTTACCAGCACTCACTTTTTCAGCCCCCCAATCCACATATACCCCATACCATAGACGGTTTTGATATATTGCAGGCCGTCTATCTCAATTTTCCCCCGGATGCGGCTGATGGCAACGGTTAGGGCGTGTTCATCCACAAAGTTTTCGTCTGCGTCCCACAGCTTTTCAAGAAGTACCTGTCGGGTCAATACGATTTGCGGATTTCTCACCAGCACCTTTAGCAAGCGGTATTCCATCGGCGTGAAAGTGATCGGTTCTCCTGCAAGGGTAGCGGTCAGTTCCGAAAAATTGATGGACAGCGTACCGTCCGTATAGCAATCACCACCTGTCTGCTTCTGGATGCGGGCCAGCAGCGCCGAAACCTTTTTACGGAATACACTCATAGGAAATGGCTTTGTCACATAATCATCCGCCCCCAACTCAAAGCCTTTCAGCATATCGCTCTCCATATCATTTGCCGTCAGAAAAATCACAGCGGTATCTGGACGGCGCTCTTTGATTTCCTTACAGAAGTCAAACCCGTTTCCATCAGGCAAATTGACATCAAGCACAATCAGATCATAGTCCTGCGCTTCGCAGAAATTAGCAGCCGCAGATTTTGTCATGGCAGCGTCTACAGTATAACCTGTCGCTGAAAGATTGTAACAAAGGGTATTATTCAAAAGGCGGTCATCCTCAACTACCAAAATACGCATCCTATCACGCTCCTTTCTGTTCAGCGTAACACCCAAATGTCACAGAAACCTCACGACAACGCTATTTTTTGTTTTCTTTATACCGTTTATCAACCGGCTTCTCAGCCTCTTTAGGCACAAGCCAGATCGTCGCCACTTTCATAGCGCCGGGGATGCGTCCCGCAGCGCAGTAATAGTTTATCCATCGCGGGGTCACGCCCCATTTTTCGCTTGCTTCTTTCAACGTCATGTAGTCCATACTGCATACCTCCACAGGCTACATTATAATTCTTCTGCTCGAAGAAAGCAACCTGCAAAATATGAATTATAAAATTTAAGCAAGCGGCATATAGCGACATTCCACGGGCAGACTATGAAATATAAAATGTAAGTGGGTGATGCAATATGGCGAAAGTCGAAGATTGCCCCGGATTTGAAACTTTTGGCGCGGACGTAAAGGCGGCGCGGAAAGCAAAGCATCTGACACGAAAGACATTAGCGGAAATGGTAAGCATCGAGTGGCGCTACCTCGCCAATATCGAGAACGAGGGGACTATCCCCAGCCTGCCGGTGATTATCCAGCTTGTGAAGATATGCGGCCTGCCGATGGAACGGTATTTCAATCCCGAAGTGATGCGGGAGGAAAGCGAACAGCGCCAGCGGGTCAGCCACAAGCTGAAATTATGCCCGGAACAATACCTGCCAATCGTGGAGGGTGCCATAGACGGGGCCTTAGCAATCAAAGAGCCAGACGAAGAAACGGAGGGTGTCTAAGCATCCTCTGTTTTCTCTTTTGCGGAGGGACGCGCAAGCGCCCTCTATTTTTTTTGCACTTTTTTCTTTCCAGGGGGCTATTTTGCGGGTAGTTTGGGGCTTTCAGAACGTCTTGTTAGTGGAGAAAGAGTAACGTAGCAAGCATAGGGAGTGTAGCCACACTCCCGAACAAACGGCCCGCCCCGTCCCTGCCGGGCCGCGTCCGTTTTGCTTGTT
>ERZ809296.3961-NODE-3961-length-11922-cov-4.478385_pt1 | contig 11922 bp, 9 predicted proteins | sample MGYA00520511_ERZ809296 | MGnify/ENA primary metagenome ERZ809296 (study PRJEB31576, sample SAMEA3212662) | Homo sapiens | biome: human-gut; feature: human gut; material: fecal | place: Sweden | collected 2012 ... | reverse complement strand
CATGCCCCTATCTCAAGCCCAAACCAAAGTGCGCAAAATCTCGGGCGTTATCACGCGTGGTGCCGGAACATCCGGCCCGCCATCCCGCCGTGCAGGGTGAGACACCACACGGTGATGGCGGACGGCACGTACATGGACCACGGCCGGTGCCTGGTCATGTCCATCGACGGCGAAAGCGGCGAGACGCCGGGCATGCAATGGCACCCGAACGAGTCGAAGGCCGCGTACATGGCGCTGTTCTCGCGCATCCCCGCGCCCGACGTGCCGATCACGGACGGGCTTCGCGGCGGCGGAGAGCGCATGCCGCGAGATATGGCCGTCCACTCGGATCCAGCGCTGCCTGATGCACGTGCAGCGCAACACGAGGACCGACCTGACCTCCAGACCCCCTTCCGACGTTCTCACTACTCGACCTTTTAAGCCTTTGTTCACAGCGATAACCTTCCCGCCAGCGTCAACGCCTACCGCGGATTACACGCGCGACGGCTTTCAATACGTCGCGACGTCTGGAACCAATAGGCATCAATGGATCAACAAACTTACGAATCGGATTGTCTTCACCAACTGCACGCTCATGCTTCGGCAAGAAAACGTCTTCTGGAATCTGTGGCTCGTTTGCCAGTATCACACGCTTAATTAAACGTTCGTAGAATGGTGTCTCACGGGCATAGTCCCAATACATCGAAGCGTAATCGCAATCCGGATCCACCCAAGGTTTCTGATAACCGGCGTAATGGATAATCTGCGGATTGCTGCGCGATTTTACGTAGGCGTCATAAACATCATTGGGTGCCTGCGTAAACAGGTTGCCAACGCGTCCACCACAATCGTGCACCACATTCCACTCCCACGGAAGGTATAGCACTTTGCCCTCGCAATATGCGTTCAACACATCCTGATCATTGTAAATGTAATTTGGGTTCGATGCGTAAGTGAGCCATTGCCCGATAGAGTAGCGATTGCGCATCCCCTTCGTGTTGAGGACCAGCACTCCAGCTTGGAAGTAGTCGTATGGATTCTTCATCTTCAGCACATCCCTCGCATATGACATACGCTTGCCGTGCTTCACGTTTAGGTTGCCAAGGAAGTCGATGTCGCGGACAGCCCCCAACAGGTTGTCCTGAAGATCGATGTCATACAACTTCGCAATATCACCAACAATAATGATGTCGGAATCGAGATAGAGCACCTTGTCGTAATTCGGCAGGAGTTGCTGAATGAGGAAACGGTAGTACGTTTCGATACTGATATGCGCATTGTTTGTGGACAAATCGTAGCCAGACAGCTCACGTTTCACATTCAGGAACCGCAGACTCATGTTCGGAAACTGCTCGAAGAAGCGCCACATACGCTCTTGCTTGTCCCCTGCGATATCCTGCTGCAAAACAATTACATCGTAGAAACGGTCTGAATTCGCGTTCTTGATGGCGGAATAGATAGTAGTAGTCAATTGTGGCACATAGTTGTTATCGGCAGCGAACACCACCGGTATAACCGGTTTCCCATGCGAATTCGGAAGTTCAAGCTGCGGAGCCGGCTCCGGGTTCGTGAAATGAACGCATTGTAGTTCCTTGAATTTCCAGTTGGAACCGATGCGCCTATGATGCATCAGATAAATATTCAGCAAACGTTCAGAAAGATGCCCTGGCGTGCGCAATGCTTCCTTACTGCACGTGCTGTAGTCGGTGCTCTTGTCGAACTCCTCAAGAATCGGGAACAACCATTCGCAGTAGTCGAAGAAGATTGCCTTCTTCATAATGAACATGTTGCAGAAGCAAGCCTGATGACCGTCCAAGAACGCATCGGCATCCTCCTGATAATCCGGATGCATCTTACACAAGATCCGGTAGCAACGTTCCAAATCATCGTCGTGCAGTAATGGAGCCGCCTCCCATAACGCCTGCGGAGTGCCATGTTTATTGATGATTTTCTTAAGATCACTGAAAGGCGTAGTAATGACATCAAACTGTTTTACAGTATTGATGATGCTCTCATCAATTAAATCATATTCTTTTGCGGATTCCTCATCGATATAATTGTCGATAACCTCACCGAACATGTTCTCCTCATGCTCGACGTTCGAGAAGTCAAAATAACGACGATAATGACAGAAGCCGTAGTATTCAGCGTCAATATTCTTCCAAGCCCAATACTGTGCAGTCAATTCACAATAACGAGCATTTTTTTCAGATATGTTTTCACCGTCATCGTCGCGCCAGAAATACGGAAAACGAATCGAACTATTTTTTGCTCCGACATGAATCGGCTGCAATACAGTACTGTGGAATACATTTGTATTCTTATGCGCAGAAACCAAGATTTTAACGTCTTGTTGCTCTTGATTAGCATGGATACGTTGAGACTCAGTGAATTCACGAATATGATTCAATGCAGCATTTTTCATCTGAGTATAAGATGCTGATGGAGTCTGGATATCTTGCATTAATTCTTCCGCCAAATTGGCCCAGTCCAAGAAAGAAGGAGACGATGGCACAAAGCGGCCGAGCATAGCGTAGGCGTCATCGCGAGCAAACCTCATGAGCTCGGTAGCAGTTTCATCGATTCCAATGATCGATGAAACTGATTCTGCTGTTTCCAACTTATAATCGTCATCTACACGGTCTTTCCACTCATTCATTAGTGAAAAGATGAGTTTTGTCTTCAAACAAGATGCTGATTCGCGTACTGGCAACGTTCCCATAGAATCGGCAAAATGTTGTGCTTCAATCCAACAGGCCTTCATCTGATCTACATCGGAAAGAAAACGTTCGGGAGAGATTGTTCTGTTGGAAGTAACGCCTCTTCCAATGTTATAGATATAACCCCGAATGCGCGTATTGGAAGATTCATGTTCAGACATACTAGCGAGTACTAAGAATTCATAACTATCTTCAGCACGTTCGAGACGTGATGTCGTCATACTCGAAAAAGCTTTGCGGCATATATCACCTCGAAAAGCTTTATGCGTTACATGCCAATCTCTTCCGTATTCACTCTTTGAAGTGAACGTACTGGTCAGAAGTTCTTCTTGGCTAGATTCAGGTGAATCTGCATTCGCCCATGTTTCAAATTCACGAGCGGCATGATCGTCCATACCGTTTTGTTCTTTACATATCAGCCCAAATCGTAGAATATCTGGATTCGATTGCTCAATCTCAGAATAGATTTTATGCAAAGTTGTTTTTTCAAAAGCATCATCTGAATCAAGAAAAAGGATGTATTCCCCACGACTGAGAGCCGTTCCGCTTTTCCTGGCAAGGTGCAATCCCTCATTCATGGTCTTATCCAGAACTCGAATTCTTCCATCCTGAGCGGAAAAACGAGAAGCCACGGCAAGAGAGCCGTCGGTACTTGCATCATTGATGACGATGGCCTCCCACTGATCAAAATCCTGGGCGATGATGCTCTCTAAGCATTCCGATAAATACTCTTCACTGTTGTAGCAGGGGATTACGATACTAAAAAATGGCATGTTATCAATCATCGTCATTTGTTCTTTCTTTTGATTGACCTGAAAAGAGGCATGAAAGGGTGGAAGATGGACAAAAGATTCCGGGAGGAGGGTCGTATAGTTCGGTTCGCCATAGAATTTCGTGTTTGCAAATCCAAGAAATGTCTAAGTACCTGGCTACGGTACAACTCATACTGTTTGTTAGAACTCGCCCCCATCAGTTCTTCAGCGATCTGCTTCCATTGAACATAACGCGCATTGACGTCAAAAACATCGCCGGCATCCCAATGGGAATATGCATCATCTCGCGTGAGACGCATTAGTTCCGTTGCAATATCTTCTCTTGTGAAAGAGTCTCGCAAGTCGGTAAGCGTTGTCAATTTATCTTTATCGGACAAACGTACATACCAATCACCGAACAGCATTTCAAGAAGTCTACGATGTAATTCACGAACGCATGGCATAAGGTCGAATGTCGAAAACTTACTTGCATAATCAAAAGCAACACGTATTAAATTTGCATAATTCGTGGACAATGCAGCAAACTGTTGCTTTGACATTGGTTTGAAAGTAGTAATGCCTCTTCCTAAATAATATCGATAGCCAATCATCTCATTATGGAAAATCTCGGTATTGGCAAGACTGGCAATAACCAGCCATTCATAACTATCTTGCCCCCTTCCAAGACGGGAGCCTGTCATGAGACTAAAAGCTCTTTTAAGTAAATCAGTCCGGTACAAACGTTGTAGAATACGCCAATCCTGACGACGATTCTCGCGGGACGTGAAAGAAGAAAAAGCAATCTCGGATTTATGCAACGTGGGCAGATCACGGTTACTTAATTGAAGAATATCAGAGCAAGTTGAAGCGGGCATCTCTTCGCCAAAGAGCTCGGTTCCAAAGTGAAGAATATCAAAGGAATATAACGAAGCAAGATCGGCTAGCGAAGAGAGTGCATTATCCGCAAGTTCATCATCAGCATCCAAGAATAGAGTGTATTGCCCACGAGCGTGCGCTACTCCACTTTTTCTTGCAAGATGCGTCCCTTCATTCTTTTCCTTATTGATAACCTTAATTCTCTTATCCACTTCAGAAAGCTCACTGGCAACATAAAAGGCGTTATCGGGACTAGCATCGATAACAATGACCGCTTCCCATTCCGAAAAGGTTTGTTTCTGCAAAGAGAGAATACATTTCCGAAGGTAACCTGCATTATTATATGAAGGAATGACGATAGAGAAAAAAGGGGGTGCTTGTGATTCTGTCAACTGTTCACTCGTCATTTCTTTCTCCGGTCTTCATCAGGGCAGCAATAAATAAGATATCTATAAATGGCTTTATTGGCGTCATTCCAGTCTTTACAACATCCAGAACAACGCAAAAAAACTATTTAACTATGCCTTCGCATTTGATTGATAGAATATCATTATTAAGCAAGGCGTAATCACCATTTCTTGTATCACGTATTGCGAAAGTGCAAGAGTCTTCTCCATTGGCGAATGCAATGGCTTTGGGCTTCTTCGAATCAGCGGGGTCATCAATGCGAAGTGAAGCCACAATTTGAAAATCACCATTATTGAAAATGTTAACAGGCAATGCGAAACGGACTTTATGATGGCCTGGATTATGGAAGCGATACAGCTTGGGTCCTGGATCGAAGGTAAGACCGCCTCTCTTCGTGTCCAGCAAAGTCATTGTAAAGTAGAAATCAACATCATCATTGAAAGAATATTCAATATCGAATTCGAAGATGTCATCTTTCCCGCATACCGGTTCCGATACGGGAAGAACTTTAATCCATGGTTCGTTGTTCTTTTTGGCACTTTGCTCTTCTGTTTTTGGTTCTTTATTCTCCGCCTTTAAATTCTCCAAAGTGTACCGATCCGCGACATTATTCTTGTCTCCACTCGCCACAATTTCTCCGTCCTTGATGAGGATGGCCTTATTGCAGTACTTCTTCACCGCATCCATGGAGTGAGTAACGAGAATAACAGTCTTGGTAGGATCTTTCTTGATCTCCGCAAAGAAGTTATCACACTTGCGTTGGAACGCCTCGTCGCCGACAGCAAGCACCTCGTCAAGCACCAGAATATCGCCCTGCGCCTTGATGGCCACAGAGAAGGCGAGACGCACTTGCATGCCGGAAGAATAGTTCTTGAGCTTCTGATCCATAAAATCTTCGAGCTCGGCGAACTCCACGATGTCATCGTACATGGCATCGATTTCCGTGCGGGTGAAGCCGAGCAACGCGCCATTCAGGTACACATTTTCACGGCCGGTCAGCTCAGGGTTGAATCCCACGCCAAGTTCAATGAACGGGACCAGCTTGCCCTTGACGGTGACGGAACCCTGCTCCGGAGTGTAAATCCGAGAAATAATCTTCAGCAGTGTGGACTTTCCGGATCCGTTACGCCCAACAATGCCGAAAAAGTCGCCCTGCTGCACCTCGAAATTGATATCGCGCAGCACATGTTGTTCGGCATAGCCTTTGATGCCCTTCGTCCAATTCAGGAATGCCATCTTCAGGCCGGTCGCCTGCTCGGTGGGTAAACGGAACATCTTGGCCACATGGTCGACCTTGAGCACCACCGGACGTTCGTCCACGGTTTTCTCCTGCGTCTTCTCAGTCATTGCAACTTCAGCCATAATCAGAGCACCTCCGCGAACTTGGAGCTGTACTTGCGGAACACATGAATACCTAGGCACAAAATAAAAACAGACAAAACATATGGCAGCAGGCACAGCAGCCTGTTATCAACCATGGTCCACACTGTTGGCACGTATTCCGGGGAAAGCAGATTGTGACGAATATCCATGATTACCTGTGTGGAAGGATTCAGCATGAGCAATTTACCAGCCCAAGAGAACTCCGGATTATTGGCCACCATCGAAATCGGGTAAATTATAGGCGTGGCATAGAACATGGCCTGCAACACGACCTCCCATATATGCGCCACATCACGGAAGTACACGAACAACGAGGCGAGCAGCAATGCCATACCCAATCCTAAGCAATACAGCTGAATGATGTTGAACGGCACGAGCAACACGCGCCAGGTGTAGTGCGCATGGGCGAAGAAGCCGAACAGGAGCACCACGCACAGGTTGATGCCCAACGAAATCATAGAACCCATCGTGGTGGACGCCACGATGATGTAATTCGGGAAGTGTACTTTGCGTAGCAAATCACCACGTCCAACGATGGATTGCATACCCATGCTGGTTGATTCGGAGAAGAAGCTCCACAAACAGGTACCGCATAGCAATGAAATCGGGAAGGTTGGGGTGCCATCCGAGAACTTCAGGAACTTCACGAACACCACATACATCACGGCGAACAACATCAACGGCTTCAGCACGGACCATACCATGCCCAAGAATGATCCCTGATAGCGCAGATGGAAGTCAGTCTTCACCAGTTCCTTGAAAACCACCATCGCGTAGTGGTACCTCTTCTTGAGGCTCTTAAAAAAATCTTTCACAAACATTCCATCCTACTAGTGCGAAGCGTTTGGACGCAAAATCATGTGGCAGTGCGATTGATGCGCTCTCCTTCGACAGTACTCTCATATATTCTAGTGAGGAAAGGACGTTTGTCTTAGTAAGACGGAATATCTCACATGGTTCTCACAGCGGAACAGCACCATTCGAACATCCGAATCTTCGTGTCGGCACATAAGCAGGCCACGTTTCCCAAGGGGAAGAGCATTCTTCCAGTGCAGGTAGGCGCCGCTCACGCCACGACCCGTTTCCCGAACACCTTACATGACGATGAAGGCGAAAACATCTCTGCCGAAAACCCGCGGTATTGCGAGCTGACCGCGCAATACTGGGCTTGGAAGAACGAAGATGCCGATTATTACGGTTTCTGCCACTATCGTAGGTATTTCGATTTCACGGATACCGCACATAAGGAAAACGATTACGGCGAAATCACTGACTCATATATTGATAGTCGCACGATTGCCGAATATGGCATCAACGACAAGGCGATCGCACATGCAGTGGACGGATGGGACATCATCACCACACCTTTGAACGATGTTCGTCGTATCGGCGGATTTTCAAACCTTAAGCAGCATTGGGACGCCGACGAACATCTGCGACTGAATGACTTATGCCATATGTACGACATTCTGTGCGAGCGGCATCCCGATTACAAGACGGATGCCGATGCCGTACTCAACGGCCGCACCGCAGCATTCTGCAATATGTTCATCATGAGGAAAGAAATCTTCTTCGAATACAACGAGTGGCTATTCCCGTTGCTTGACGAGTTCGCAATGACCGTGGGTTACACCCCCTCACATTGTAGTATGGACTTAGTCAGCACCTCTCGTCGTAGGCGAATTTGTTGGTGTCGCTGACGAAAGTTTTGCGGTCGTTCTTGTCCATGACAGCGAGGATGATGCCAGCGATAATGAGCAGAAGACCCGTGATGACCGGCGTTGCCGCGCCGATGAATGTGGGGAAGCGGTGACCACGCCGGTCTTGGCGCCTGCGTCTGTACGGTGAAGTCGTCGACATACATGTAGATGACCGTATTAGGCCGCGTCGCATGGAAGTCATGTATCACCTGATTGATAGTCACCCCTCATTATGGCGAGAAAGAAGCGTGGCAACGGTGGAACTGGTAGGCTTTTTGCACAACGTCAACTATGAGGCAAGGAATATGAACGAGGTATGTATGCTCAGTCGGAGCGAGCGGAACGGTGTCGCGACTAGGTCTGTATGGCCGGTGCAGTGGCTTGACTGGACGAAGAGACGGCTGGGGTTGATGGCACTGAGTTTGGTGCTGGGCATATTGGCGGCATGCGGCGAGATGCTGCGGTCTCAGGGAGATTTGGTGTGGAGTCTTGTCGGTCTCGTACACGGGCTGTGCTATGCGGCTATAGCGTTCATGTTCGTGCTGTTGCTAGAACTTGGGATGCGTTGGCTGAGTCGGGAGGACGATGCGCAGGCGACATATAGGATATCGTTTCGGCACAATTTTCGCGGATGGGGTGTGCTGTTCCTGATCATCGTGCTGTGCTGGATGCCGTATGCGATTGCGTTGTATCCGGGGGTGATGTGGTACGACACCAGTAACCAGCTGTTGCAATGGAACCATCTGCCCAATCTGTTTACGGATGGACAGCTCACTGACCACCATCCGATTGCTGACACGGCGATTTTTGGCCTGTTCGTCCAGTTCGGGAATCTTATCGGCTCCGGTGATCTGGGCATTTTTCTGTATACGATGATCCAGACCGTGGTGACCGCGTCGGCAATGGCGTATTGTTTGCTGTACATGCGTAGAATCGGGGCCTCCCACCGCCTGTGCATGGCTGCTTTGGCGTTCGTGAGCCTGTTCCCGATCTTTCCGATGTACTCCAGCCCGATGGTCAAGGATTCGTTGTTCCTGCCGATTATGGTGCTGTTCGGCGTGCAATGTGTGGAAATCGTTCGCAGCCGTGGTGAGGGTCTGCGGCGGACATCGTTCTGGGGCACGTTGATCGGGCTGGCGTTGGCGCTTTCCCTGACCAAGAAGACCGGTATGTATATCGCGATACTGGTCTGCCTGCTACTGGTCGCCGTGACACGACGGGGACTCCGTCGTCGTCTGATCGTCGTGGTTGCTGCGGTCGCGGCGGTCATGATGATCATGCTACCGAAAGTGGTGTTTCCGTTGGCTGATGTCGCACCGGGTGGCAAGCAGGAGATGCTGTCCATCCCCTTCCAGCAGTCGGCGCGTCTGCTGCGCTACTATGGTGATGTCATTCCCAAAGAGCAACGCGATGCGATTGAGCGGGTGCTCGGTGAGGATGTCGCGCGGCGTTATGCGGTTACCAGTGCCGATGCGGTGAAAGGATACGTTTGGGACAGCGAGAAAGACCGGTATCTGCTCCCGTATGCGAAGGCTTGGTTGCAAGGATTGGCGGAGCATCCGCTGACGTATGTTGAGGCGTTCCTGGGCGTGGAAAGCGCTTGGTTGGCATTGCCGAACGCCGGCGACGAGCATGTCGGCGATCTGCTGATGCCGGTGTACGCGCAGGGTACCAATCATTCGTTTTTTGAGGGGCACGAGCAGCTTGGACTGACTGCATCCGATACAACGATGGCTTCTCGAATCGAACACCTCATCGATTGGGCCGAGCGGACGCCGGTCGGCATGATGCTGTTCTCCCGTGCGATCTGGACCACTTGGATGACGGCCTTTGTGGTGTATGAGTGCCTGCGACGGCGTCGTCATGATGGATGGTTGCGATTGCTGGGCGTCACACCATTGGTGGTCTCATATTGTTTCCTGTGGATTTCCCCGGTTTCCGGGTCAATTGAGTCGATGCGCTATATGGTGCCGCAGGTGTATATTATGCCGCTGGCATTTGCGGTGCTTGCTGTGCGTAGTATGGGAACGGCAACAACGCAACCTGCCGGAATACAGGCCGTCGACACCAAGGAGGTCGTGGCTTCATGACAGAAACCAATGCACCGGTTCATAATCAGCCGCAGCCCGCACCGGTGAAACGGAATGGAGTATTGCGGTTCGTGTACGTGCTGAACATCGTCTCCTGCTTCGCCGTTGTGCTGCTGCACACCACATTGCCGGTGTACAGCCCCCAGCCGACTTGGCATTGGCTGGAGATGCTCAGTCTCCAGTCGCTGGCGATCTTTGCGGTACCGGTGTTCTTCATGGTCAGCGGCATGAATCTTCTCGGATACCGCAATCGATATCCGACTTCCGTGTTCTTCCGTAAACGGTTCTGGCGGGTGGGCAAGGCGATGCTGCTGGGCAGTCTGGCCTGCTACGTGCTGTTCTGCGTCTTCCCGTATTCGTTTTACGGGGCGGAACAGTTCGCGGGCGTCTTCGGCGTCGTGGATTTCATCAAGCGGTTCCTGACGAATCAGATCAACGACACATACTGGTTCTTCTATTCGATTATCTACCTGTATGTGCTGACGCCGATTCTGTCGTTGGTCGTGCACAATAGACGCTGTGTGGAATATCTGCTGGTGCTGACGGCGGCAATCAGCGTTGGTCTGCCGTTGACGGAACGGTTCGGTCTGAATCCGATATATGTGAACTCGCTGCTTTCCTGGTCGCTGTTTTCATCGGTCGCGTTGCTGTATTTTCTGGCGGGATATTACGTTCATACATATTGGAAGCCAATCCGTCATCAGACGGCGATTATGGCGGTGCTGTTCGTGGCGTCTTCCGCTGGTATGGCGCTGCTTGGCGCCTGGTCGAACGGATACGCGAAACCGTCGGGATTGAACACGCAATACGATTCGTATTATGTGGGCATCACATCGCCGCTATGCGTCATGCAGGCAATCGCGTTGTTCCTGCTGGCGCAGTCGGCGGAGCGTTGGCTGCGTTCGATTCCCGAGCGTGCGCTGCGTGTGGTGAAATTGCTTTCCAGTGCGGCGCTGGGCGTGTATCTGTTCCATACGGTGCTGATTAATTGGATGGGTGTGAGTCTGCCATCGGCGATTGCGAATACGCTCGGTATGTTGCCGCTGACGAAGGCCGTGGTGGTGTATGTCGTGACAGTGGCGCTGGTGATTGCTGGCACCTGGCTCATCGCGCGGTGCAAGAGTCTCCTGCCGCATTGGATGTGACCTGAGCCTCCGGCAAGGTGGTACGGGGGCGGTCATCCCATAATGCCAGAATGGCTCGCCCCATTACCATGTTCGGTAGGTTCCGATGGTCGGGGCCGGGTCGCCGGTTCCAGTATGACTCTCTCGCCCTGTCGTTGATGATCCGGGGGGTGTTGTCGCCGAGAACGGGGACGCCCGATGACCGCTGATAGGAACCAGGCCGGCTACACGGACGCTTCAGGGGCGCATGGCGTACAAGGGGCGGAACATGGTCGAACGCGTCTTCAACCGCAGGAAGCACTACCGCAGGGCCGCCACCCGCCACGACAGGCTCGACGAGACCTTCCTCCCCAACCTCCAGCTCATCCTCATCGCCATCTACCTGAAAAAACACAGCCAAAAACCCAACTAGTGTAAACACACCCTAGTTAACATAAATCTTCCCTCATCCTTGAAAGCCTCAATCTCCGTTGGTCACGATTATAGGCATATCTTGCAGACCAGCCCAGAAGCTAGAGTTGTACTCATGTCTGAACAGATTGAGAATCCTTCCGTTGCCGTTCTCCTCCCCTGTTACAACGAGGAGGTCACCATCGGCAAGGTTGTTCGCGACTTCAAGGATTCCTTGCCGGATGCGACCATCTACGTGTACGACAACAACTCCACGGACCGCACCGCCGAGATCGCCGAGGCCGAAGGCGCGATCGTCCGCAGGGAGCCACGCCAAGGCAAGGGCAACGTAATCCGCGCCATGTTCGAGGACATCGATGCCGACGTGTACGTCATGGCCGACGGTGATGATACGTATCCCGCCGACGCCGCGCCCGCCATGGTGGCCAAGGTGCTCGAAGGCTACGACATGGTGATCGGCGACCGCCTCTCCTCCACAT
>ERZ809296.3947-NODE-3947-length-11967-cov-6.327737_pt1 | contig 11967 bp, 7 predicted proteins | sample MGYA00520511_ERZ809296 | MGnify/ENA primary metagenome ERZ809296 (study PRJEB31576, sample SAMEA3212662) | Homo sapiens | biome: human-gut; feature: human gut; material: fecal | place: Sweden | collected 2012 ... | reverse complement strand
GCCGCCGCCACGCCGCAGGGGAGGGCCGTGCAGCCTGCCTCGCCCGCCTGCCAGCGGACGGCGGACAAACTGCCCGCCCGGAAATTCCAGAGCAGGGCGGCGGCCGCGGGGACCTCGTTCTCCCGCGCCAGCGCGTCCAACGCCGGGGCCAGGACGGCCTCTTCCGGCAGTGCCTCCCCGGAGCGCAGCACGCAGACCAGCCCCGGCAGGCAGACCATCGGCGCTGTTTCGGCTTCGGACAAAAAGGGCCGGGATCCCATCCACAGGGGCAGGGGCAGGTCCGCCGCCCCATGCCCCGCCAGGGGGTTGAGCTGGACGGTGCAGGGGGCGTCGCTCCCGCCGATCTCCACGGGCAGTTTTTTGTCCCGCCGGATGCCCCGGCCCACGGCGAAGGACAGGCCCCCCAGCAGCAGGGCCGTGCCGCTGACGGCCCCGGTCACGGTCTCGACCCGGACCACGCCCTTGCCCTGGGGCGGGGTCAGAAAGAACACGTCCTTGGCCCCCAGCTCCCGGATGGCCCTCAGCTTCCCGGCGATGGCCGGGCGGTCCACTGCGTCCACCGGGGTCTTCACCAGCAGCACCGGCCAGGTGGGGAGACCGGCAGTTTGAAAAGACAGCTTCACAGAAATTCCCTCGTTTCCTCCCGCCCTCCCGGCCGCCCGCCCTGGGGGGCGAAGGGTTGGAAAAACACGGGTTTTGTGGGTATTGTAGCATAAAACCCCCGTTTGGTAAAGGTTTCGTCGGGATTTCTCCCAAAAACGGTGACAATATTTTGCGGAAACTTTACAAATTAGGTGTTTTCAGCGGCTGTCAGATATGATATAATACCATGAACTATGGAGATTTCTCATCGAATCCAACGACCCGATGACATTTTTGATGCAGAACGATCGTCAGGAGGATGATACTGCTTATGCGTTACGACGATTACGACGATTACAGCCGCTCTTCCAGAGGGAGCTCCCGCCGGGGCTCCTTTGATGCTTCTGGTAGCCGGGACTATGACTATTATGACCGGGACCGGGACTATCGCAACGGCGGCACCTACGACCGGTACGACCGGGCGCTCTATGGCCGGGACTATGACAACTACGACGACTATGACCGGGGTTACGACCGCTACTCCACCAGGGGCTACGACAACTACAACACCCGCTCCCGCCGGGACGACGACATCGACCTGTCCGACTGGGAGCGCACCGCCCCCGACTGGGAGGACCACGGTGCCAGCCGGAAGAAGAAGTCCTCTTCCTCCTCCGGTTCCAGCCGCAGCCGTTCCTCCGGCCCCTCGTCCCGCAGCTCCGGCAGCCGGGACCGGGACCGCCACCGTTCCTCGTCCGGCTCCAGCCGGGACAGAGATCGGGATCGGGACCGCCGCCGGTCCTCCGCCGGCTCCGGCCGCGACCGGGACTACGACCGGGACCGCCGCAGCAGCCGCAGCCGGGACTATGACCGCGACTACGACCGAGACCGCCGCCGTCGGGACCGGGATCGTGACCGGGACCGGGATTACGACCGGGGCGGCCGCCGGGGGGGCTTCATGCAGTTTTTGCCCATCATCATCGGCCTGGTGGTGATCGTGCTGGCGGTGCTGGTGATCCGGTCCATGGTGGCCGGCAAGGGCGACTATAAGATCGACTTCTCCACCTCGGAGATCGTGGTGGGCGAGACCGCCACCGCCACCTTAAACACCGGCAGCACAAGCTCGTCCAACGGCAGCGCTGAGCCTACCGTCACCTGGACCAGCAGCGAGAACAACGTGGTCACCGTGGAGGGCGACGGCCTCACCGCCACCCTCACCGCCGAGAGCCTGGGCAGCGCCACCATCACCGCCTCCATCGACGGCGAAAAGGTCGCCAGCGGCACCGTCACCGTGGTGGAGAGCGCCACGGGCGTGGACAGCATCCGCGTGACCAACGAGAGCATCACCGTCCGCTCTGGCGAGACCTATCCCATCGACGCCACCGTGGTCATGGACGACACCTCCAAGACCCCCGCCACCATCAAGTGGAGCAGCAACGACACGTCTGTGGCCACCGTGGACGACAAGGGTGTCGTCACGGCCAAGCAGGTGGGCAGCGCCATCATCAAGGGCGTGGCCGGGTCGAAGACCGTGGAGGTGGCCGTGAGCGTCGTGGAGAACCCCAACTCCACCCCCCATGACTCCACCAAGGACGCCGGAAACGCCGCCGACGACGGCAGCACCGGCACCACCACCAACAACAATAACAACACCGGCACCGGCACCACCACCGGCGGCACCACGGGGTCCAACGACACCACCGGCACCGGGACCACCGGGAACACCACCACCGGCGGCACCGGCTCCAACGACACCACCGGGACCACCACTGGCGGCACCGGCACCGGGACCACCGGCGGAACCACAGAAGGGACCAGCACCGGCGACTCCGAAGAATAACGCAGACCAAGTGCGCGGACAGGCCCCAGCCTGCCCGCGCATTTTCTCTCAGGAGGGATCCAAACCAATGTCTCATCATCATCCGACCCACAAAAAACTCTTTTCCAAGCTGGGCCAGGACCGGCAGGTCTCCGAGACCGTCCGCCTGGGCCTGCTGCTGGCCCTCTCCGGGGGCCTCATGGACGCCTACTCCTACCTGTTCCGCGGCGAGGTCTTTGCCAACGCCCAGACGGGCAACATCCTGCTCTTCAGCGTGAACCTCTCCCAGGGCAACTGGGGCATGGTCAAGGAGTACGGCTGCCCCGTGCTGGCCTTCGGCGCGGGCATCGCCCTGGCCTTTCTCATCCGGCAGCATTTCCAGCGCCGGAAGATCCGCCTGCACTGGCGGCAGATCGGTGTGCTGATCGAGATCGGGGTGCTGATCTTCGTGGCCTTCCAGCCCCAGACGAGGAATCTGCTGGCCAACAGCCTGACCTCCCTGGCCTGCGGCTTCCAGGTGGAGGCCTTCCGTAAAATTCACGGCAACTCCATCGCCACGACCATGTGCATCGGCAACTTCCGGGCCGGCCTGCACGCCCTGGGAGAGTATTGGTTCTCCCGCAAGAGGAGCGACCGCAACAAGGCCCTGACCTATTTCATCGTCATCGCCTTTTTCGCCCTGGGGGCCGTCCTGGGCAGCCGCCTCATCGCCCGGATGGGGCAGTGGGCCATCCTGTGCAGCAGCGCCCTGCTGGCCGCCTGCTTCCTGCTCATGTTCATCCAAACCGAAGAAGAAAAACGGGACGCCCTTTGACGAACCACCGAGGTGTGTGCTATACTCCGAATAGAGAAGCGAAGGAAGCAGGTGGGGGATTTGACGGCAACAGAAACGATGGATCAAAAACACCAGGAGGACCTGGTAAGACTTCGTAAACTACGCCTGATGGATGATGCATTTTTTACGAAGTGTTTTGACGGAGAGACTGCGTGCGTGAAGCTGGTCCTACAAATTATTTTGGACAAGCCGGATCTGGACGTGGTCGATGTTCGGACGCAAGTCTTTGTGGAGCATCTGCTGAACCGCTCTGTCCGCCTGGACGTTCTGGCGACCGACAGCGAAGGTCGAAAGTTCAACATCGAAATTCAGCGCTCAGACAAAGGCGCAGGCCGAAAACGGGCACGGTATAACAGCAGCATGATGGACGTGAATCTGCTGGAAAAGGGTAATGACTTCGAGGCGCTGCCAGAAACCTATGTCATCTTCATCACAGAGAATGATGTGATCGGCCTGGGGGAAGCTATCTATGAGATCGAGCGTTGCTTTGTCAAAAGCGGCAAACGGTTTGGGGATGGTTCGCATATCCTCTATGTGAACGGGTCCTATCGGGACGATTCCCCGGTCGGAAAGCTCATGCATGATTTTTCCTGTACAGACCCCTCCGATATGTGCTATACTGTGTTAGCAGATCGGGCAAGATTCTTCAAGGAAAGCAAGGAGGGAAACGCGATTATGAGCAAGATTTTGGAAGACATGAGACGACAGTCTTATCAAGAGGGCATAAAAGCGGTTGCGCTTCGCATGCTGGAATCTCAAAAACTTTCGTTGGAGGAAATTTCTGCGCTGTCCGGACTTTCTTTGGACGAAGTGAAGAAGCTGAGCGAAACCAAAACGGCTTGATTCAAACTGGAAAGCACGACGAGAAATAACAAAGGCTGGGGACCTGGAAACGGGTCCTCAGCCTTTTTGTGGTGGGGTACGATGCGGCGGCATCGCGGCGCAGCCGGACACCATTACTCCTTCCGCCCGTGAAACAGCAGCGCCAGGTAATCCTTTTGCAGCTGCGGGTAGAGCAGGCGGGAGACGGGGAGGGATTTCCCCGAAAACGTCCGCACCTCCGTCGGCGCGAAGGCCGCGACCTGGAGCATGTTCACGATGTAGGACCGGTGGATCCGCATGAACTCCTCCCGCGCCAGCAGCTGCGCCTCGTACTGCCGGAGCACGCCAGGGACCTCCCGCACGGAGCCGTCGGTCAGGTTAAAATACAGGTGCTTCTGGTTGACCTCCACATACACCAGCTGGGAGAAGGGAACCCGGAAGAGCACCTTCCCCGCCTTCAGCGTCAGCCCGTCCTGCGGCTGCAGCTCCTTCCGATAGAGCTGGTCCAGGATGGGGTAGAGCGCCTGGGGGGTGATGGGCTTGAGCAGGTAGGACAGCGCGTGGACGGCGTAGCTCTCGTAGGCGAAGTCCGGGGTGGAGGTGAGGAAGACCAGCGCCGCCGCCGCGTCGAACTGGCGGATCTCCCGCGCGGCGGCCATGCCGTCCATGCCGGGCATGAGCACGTCGAGCAGATACAGCGTAAACGGCTCCTTTCGGGCCGCGTCCAGCAGCTCCACGGGGCTGCGGAACACCCGCACCCGCACCGGGTGCTGCCGCTCCCGCTGCCAGGCGTACAGCAAATGCTGCAAGGCCCCGCACTCCTGCTCCTGGTCATCGCAGATGGCAATATACATCCTCCGTCCCCCCTCTGGGCTGTCCCGACAGGACAAAATTTCTCAACATAATTCTACCATGACCAGCCCCTGCTTTCCAGCAAAAAAGGATACATTTGAGGAAAAAACACGCGCATTTCAGGAGAAACTGAACACCACACCGCCAAAACCGTGCTATCCTACCCCCAACAAAGGTTCAGGCCGACCGAACAAAACAGGCTCACGATCCATAAGGAGGAATGGAAATCATGAAACTAGGAAAAAAACTCCTCAGTCTCCTCACCGTTCTCTGCCTCACGCTGTCCCTCTTCCCCACGATGGCGCTGGCGGATACGCCTACGGTAAGTACTGTGGTGATTGGGAATAGAGATGGTTATGGTGGTGGGATATCCTTAAACCAAAGCACTCCTTATCTAGCTAGTGGTGCATCGCGTGCAATAGACGAAGTACCAACTGGAGGCACAGGATATATTTATTTCAATACTGCTACGAATACAGTTGAACTGCATAACTATAATGATAGTTCTCTTTCCTATTATGAAACGCGTGGCATTTGCGCGACCTCTGGAGACTTAAATATCAAGCTGTTTGGCGATAATTACATCAAATCGTCAAGTAACGGGATTTATTCTACTGGTAAACTTACGATCAGTGGCTCTGAAAGTGGGACCAATTCCTTGACGTTGACTCCTTCGACAAACGGAACTACCATCTATGCCGCAGACACCATAACGATTCAGAATGGCGCAAAGGTTACTGCTCCGGGTGGACAGTCTGGCCAGTCAATTCATATGAATAATGACAACGGCAACTCAGAAATAGTAATCAAAGACAAGGGAACGGTAGTAAATGCGGTCAACAGTTCCAGTAAAGGTATAATACGTTGTGGTTATACGATGACAAGTGGTAAATACGTTGGAGCAATCCGACTCAAAAAAGGCGCTGAGTTAAATGCTACGGAAGTACAGGGAACGCTGTATAGAGACGATAATACGCAGCCTGTTACGACACATTCTGTCTCCGGTAAAATTACATGTGGAGAAGCAGTTGTTGCTGATGCAATCGTTCAGTTGAATTCAACTGACACTGCCACTAACGCGGCAGTGATAAACCTCGTTGCTAGGACAAAAGCGAATGGTACTTTCAACTTTGCCAGTGTACCTAGTGGGGAGTATAATGTTAAAGTTGATAAAACTGGATATACTGCATCGCTAACAAGTATTCAGGTAGGAAAAAGTGATCTTCAAGACCAGAATATTACACTTACTCCTGTCAGCTATGGTATCTCCGTACAGGGTACACCTGTTACTGGCGCGAACATGAACAATGTTCTTGGTGATGCCGGTGCTCCTACCGTTACATACAAACCCGAAACTAAAACGCTGACACTGAACAATGCAACAATTAGTTCCGAAAATACACGGGGTCAGGGGATTTATGCATCTGATGCTTTGACGATTAACCTCATCGGAACAAACAAGATCACAGGCAGTAAGAATTCTATCTATTCTACCCAACCCCTCACCATCACGAGTGAAAACGAAACCAAGGGTAGCCTGACGATGAGTAGTGCGGGCGACTTGACTACAGTCTACGCAACGGCTCCCATTACGATTCAGGGTAGTGCAGTGGTCAACGCAACGATTGATGGCAACGCCCAAGCGATTAATTCGGATGTTAGAGGTGGCAAGATCACAATTAAAGATACAGCCCAAGTAACAGCGAAGAATATATACGCTATTTCCGATAACAAAGCGAAACATAGTTATGCTGTTTTGGCTGGCACTGATACGGACCCTAATGGCACTATCGAAGTCGAAAAGAATGCCTCTTTGGTAGCACAGGGGAGCACCTATGCACTTAGATGTGAGACTTTCAACTATCCTACGGAAAAAGTAAAGGTTAGTACGAACTATTCTGGTGCCAACCCTGTGACTTATGATACAGCCAAACTTGCAACCTACAAATATGTAGAAGTTGCTCCTGTTGAAGAGTACGATGTTTGGGTTGGTGATACCCTAGTTACCAGCCAGAACAAGAACAATGTTCTGAACAATGGTAAAGTCACCTATGCCCCAGACACCCAAACGCTGACCCTCACAGACGCAACAATCACCGGCGCCCCCAACCGCCAGTACACTTCCAATATCACGGACGCCTGCGGCATTTACTCCAAGCATGACCTGACCATCAAACTGATCGGTGACAATAATAAGGTTCAGGGTGCGGCGGAACAACCCGATGGCAACTACGGCATCTTTGTGGATGGCAGACTGACCTTTACCGAGGGAAGCAGTACGAGCACTACTGAGTCTGAGACTGTGCCTACGCCGAGCATCACCGTCTCCGGCGGCAAATCCAACAACAGCGGCAACGCCTGGGTGCCGGGGGTTTATGCCAGCGGCATCACGGTGAAGAACTGCAATGTTACCGTCTCCGGCGGCACGGCGACGAGCGACAACTACCCGGCTGCGTATGCCATGTCGAAGGCTCCGACGCTGGTTGGGGCGAAGGTTGCCAAAGTGAACACGGCAACGAGTGAACCTGATACTACAGTAGAGACTTATGATCCTTCGCATATCAGCCGGTATAAGTACCTGAAAATTGAGCAGGATGCGAATGATAAATCTGTTGCGGCCCCGGTGATTGCGCCGGAGGGCGGGTATGTTACGAGTGATCCTACGGTGACGATTACTTGCCCGACGAGTGATGCAGAGATTCATTACACTATAGATGGTAGTGAACCCACAGCAAGCAGTAAAAAATATGAGAATGCTTTTTCAATCGCGCCTAGTGACGCGCCAATAACTGTCAAAGCAATCGCTGTTAAGATCGTCAATGGGCAACAGCAGCAGAGTGCGCTTGTTGAAGCTAAGTTTACCAAGCGCGAGCCTGGTAACGAGGTTACCGCAGTGACCCTTAGTTTGGATGCGCGTGATCGTACCCTGAAGGTTGGGGACACAAGTGAGTTGACTGCTACGGTCAAGCATGTGAACACAACCATCTCTGATGTGAACGTCACTTGGGCGTCTGACAACACTGACGTGGCTACCGTGGAGAACGGGAAGATCACGGCTCAGAGCGTTGGCAAAGCGCGGGTCACGGCGGCTGTGGTGGAGAACGGGGTGACGTACTCGGATTTCTGCGACGTGATCGTGGAGGCGCGGCCTTCTTCTTCCCATCATAGCTCCAGCAGCACGACGTATTATGACGTGAACGCTGCGGTGAGCGGCGAGGGCGGCTCTGTGGCGGCTAGCACGAAGCGCGCCAGTAAAGGGACGACTGTGACCGTGACCGCGACGGCGGCGAGCGGGTATCAGGTGGCGCAGGTTTCCGCCGTGGACAAGGACGGGAAGACTGTGAGCCTGACCGACAAGGGTGACGGCGTGTATACGTTTGTCATGCCGGCGAGCAAGGTGAACGTGACGGTGCGCTTTGCCCAGGTCCAGAAGCCGGAGGAGAAGGACCCCTATGGGGACGTGAGCAAGGACAGCTATTACTACGACGCCGTAAAGTGGGCCGCCGAGACAGGCGTGACCACCGGCGTGGGGGACGGGCTGTTTGCCCCCGAGTGGGTCTGCACCCGCGGGCAGATCGTGACCTTCCTGTGGCGCGCCAGCGGCAGCCCCGCGCCGAAGGCGACGGAACTGCCCTTTACGGATGTGGCCGCCGACGCCTACTACGCCCAGGCCGTCCTCTGGGCCGTGGAGAACGGCATCACGAACGGCACGAGCGAGACGACGTTCGGTCCCGACCAGACCTGCACCCGCGCCCATGCCGTGGCCTTCCTCTACCGGATGAGCGGCAGCCCCGCGGCGGCAGGCAGCACCTTCTCGGACGTGGCCGCCGACGCCTACTACAGCACTGCCGTTGCCTGGGCCGTGGAGAAGGGCATCACGAATGGGACGAGCGGGACGACGTTCAGCCCGGATGACACCTGCACCCGCGGGCAGATCGTGACCTTCCTGTATCGTCTGGCCCAGACGAAATAACCGAACATGAACCGGGGTTCCCCGAACGCATGAAAAAATTCCCTCCGCTGCGGCGGAGGGAGTTTTTTGTGCTTCGGAAGTCGTGTCAGCGCTTCAGTTCGAGCGTCACGTTGCCGTCCGGGTCGATGGCCAGGCTCATCTGGCGGATGTGCTTCTCGTAAAACTGCTGCCGCTCGGCGGGCGTCATGGAGATGCGGGTGGCGTGGAGGGCGTTGTCGAACATCTCGTTGACGTTCAGGTGGATGGCCTTGCTCAGGGTCTGGTTCAGAGCCTTGAAGAGGGCGCTGCGGCGGATCTCCTCGGCGTTGCCGGAGTAGAAATCGTCGATGAAGCAGTAGAAGATCTCAGAGTCGGCCAGGGCCTTCTTCATGTCGATGCCGCATTTCTCCCGCTCCACCATGACCAGGAATTTGGCGTGGGGCATAGAGGTGATGAGCCCCCAATAGTCGGAGTCGCTGGAGACGATGAGGAAGGAGTCCACGTTGTTTCGGTAGTGCTCCTCGCAGGCGCGGGCGGTGAGGGTGATGTCCACCAGGGATTTGTTCTGCTTCACCCGCTCGATCATGATGTGCTCCACGGTCAGGTCGGTGTAGTCCTCCAGCATTTTCCAGGCTGAGGCGGCGTGGACATCGTTGAAGAGGATGATGCGGCTGATTTTCCGGGTGTATTGCTCGTCCAGGTTCCGCAGGGTGGCGCAGAGGCGGTAGGGGTCGGAGTTTTCGCAGTTGACCACCATGACGACCTTTTCGCTCTCCTCCAGGAAGTCATAGATGCTGCCCTTGACGTAGCTGCTCACGTCGGAGACCCGGCTGTACTCGGAGAATCTGTCGTTGTGCCACTCATACAGCAGGGTGGCAAAGCGCTTGTCGTTGTAGAGGACGTTGCCCTCCTTGGCGGGGACCCAGTTGATGTAGACCTGATAGGGGTAGTCGGACCGGTTGGCATAGTAGCGGTCGGCGGCGGCCTTGGTGCCCGCCTCGGTCAGGCCGTCTGGCATGACGATGAGGTCCCGGATGTACTCCCAGTTGAGCCACAGGGGGAAGAGGGGCTTGCAGTTGTTGATCCGGTCGGAGATGACCCGGTTGATCTCGATGATGTGCTGGTAGAGCTTGATGCTGGACTTTTTGATGAAGCGCACCCCGTCCAGCTCCAGCTGGTTGATGCTCTCCACGGGGACGTACTCCGGCATGGTCAAAATAGAGCGATGCTCAAAGCGCATGCCCTCGTTGATATACTTAAAATTTCTTTGGATGGCCGTGCGGATCAGGCAGAGATTGCGGATGATCCGGGCGTTTTTTTCTTTGTCCAGCCGGTCGTAAATGTCTAGCTGCGGCGGCTCATGTTCGTTTTCAAACATTCGTTTGGGGACACCGATGAGATAGGCAACACGCGAGACCAGGTCGCGGGTGCTGTTTCGATAAAAAGTTCTTTCTTCTGCCTCCATGGGCTGCGTCGGATCGGCAAAGCTGGGCTGAAATTCGTTTTGTTCTTGCATGGTCTCACTCCTTTCTGCAAGAGGATGGGAAGGGGAATGACGGGCCGCAGGGGTCTGCGGCCCCTACGGGGGGGATTGCGGGCGAATGGGAAGGGGAATGACGGGCCGCAGGGGTCTGCGGCCCCTACGAGGGGGAGGGGGGCGTCCCGTTAAATTTCTCGGCGGCCTTCTAAGGCACGCATGAGGGTGGCGTCGTCGGCATACTCTAAATGGCCGCCCACGGGCACGCCGTAGGCCAGGCGGGTGACTTTGACGCCAAAGGGTTTTAAGAGGCGGGAGAGATACATGGCGGTGGCCTCGCCCTCGGTGTCGGGGTTCGTGGCCATGATGACCTCGCGTACCTCGCCCTGGGCTACGCGGTCGAGCAGGGACTTGATGTGCAGGTCGTCCGGCCCCACGCCGTTCATGGGGGAGAGGACGCCGTGGAGGACGTGGTAGCGGCCGTTGTATTCTCTGGCCCGCTCCATGGCGATGACGTCCTTGGGGTCCGCCACCACGCAGATGACGCTGCCGTCCCGCTTGTCGCTGGCGCAGATGGGACAGAGTCCGTCCCCCTCCGTCAGGTTCTGGCAGACGGGACAGAGCGCGATGGTGTGCTTGGCGTTCCGCACGGACTGGGCAAAGGCCTCCACCTCCTCCTCCGGCAGGGAGAGGACGAAGAAGGCCAGGCGCTGGGCGGTCTTGCGGCCGATGCCCGGCAGGCGGGCAAACTGCTCCACCAAGGCCTCCAGGGCAGGGGGAAAATATTCCATAGGGATCGGGTTCCTCTTTTCTTGGGGGATTGCAGATGTTATTGACCCCGCAGGATGCGAATGGCTTCCGACGGGTCCTTGGCACCGTAGACGGCGCTGCCGGCCACCAGGACATCGGCGCCGGCTTCCACGACGAGCGGGGCCGTCTTGGGGTCCACGCCGCCGTCTACCTCCAGGCGGCAGTCGGGATTGCGCTCCTGGATATACTGGCGGATCTTCTGGATCTTGGGCAGCTGGTCGGTCATAAACTTCTGGCCGCCAAAGCCCGGCTCCACGGTCATCACCAGGATGAGGTCCACGTCCTTCACATAGGGCAGCACGGCCTCGGCGGCGGTGATGGGCCGCAGGACGATGCCCTTCTTCACGCCCTTTTTGTCCATGGCGTCCAAGGCGGCGCGGATGCCGGGGGGCATGTCGGCTTCCAGATGGATGGAGAGCAGGTCGGCTCCGGCGTCGGCAAAGGCGTCGATGTAGCGCACGGGCTTTTCGATCATCAGGTGGACATCCAGGAACATGTCCGTGGCCTTCCGCAGGGATTTGACCACGGGCACGCCGATGCTGATGTTCGAGACGAACATGCCGTCCATCACGTCCACGTGCAGCCAGTCGGCGGAGCTGACCCGCTGGACCTCCCGGCCCAGGTCAGCGAAGTCGGCGGACAGGATGGAGGGTGCGATGAGAGTCATAGTACAGTTCATTCCTTTCTTTGCTAGGATGGGTGCTCCCGGTTCGGACAGGGCGGCACACCCGGCTACCCTGTCGCATAGGATACGGCAAGCGGCGGCGGAGACGCAGACCCCTGGCCTGCCCCGCCCAGGAGCACCGGGACCGCCGCCG
>ERZ809296.3946-NODE-3946-length-11968-cov-4.085621_pt1 | contig 11968 bp, 13 predicted proteins | sample MGYA00520511_ERZ809296 | MGnify/ENA primary metagenome ERZ809296 (study PRJEB31576, sample SAMEA3212662) | Homo sapiens | biome: human-gut; feature: human gut; material: fecal | place: Sweden | collected 2012 ... | reverse complement strand
CGTTCTTGCTTGCAAGATAAGACATTTGAGCTTGTAACCCGCTAAAACATGAGGAAGCAGCGATTTACAACGTAAATCTGCGAATTCCGAATGTTTTATAGAATTGTGGGAGTTACATTGTAACGGAGCAATTCGTGGGCATTTTGTAGGATATACCTTCAACAGATATATCCTAGAAAGTATATCATGCAAATTTGCAGGAGACAAGGAGATTTTCAGAGGGGACGCTATCTATGAAAACAGTCGTATTTCATTTACAGGCGAAAACATGTGAAAAAGACATTTCAAAGTTAAAAGAAGAAATATTATCTTATAATATAAGAATCGAAGAAAAAGAACTTTCCGAGGTAAAAGAAGAAAAAGACAGTATTCTGGCGATTACGGATCAGTTTTTGGATGTTGATTATGCGAAGGAACACAACATCGCAGTTATTTTCTATGAGACACCGGGAACGAACCGCAGTGTGTCCGGTGTGGACATGGTCGTGCAGGGATTTGAAGAGCTGAATGTAGAGTATCTGCAGCTTATTTATATGCGACATCACGGATTGCCGTGGATCATTGCAAAGACGGATCGGATCTGCATCCGCGAGAGCGTGGAGGGGGATCTTACGGCTTTTCGGAAGCTCTACCAGGAAGAAGGGATGCTGGATTATCTGCCGAATCCGGAGTTTGAAGGTGAGGAAGGAAGAGAAAACTTTCGTCATTATATCCGTAGCATGTACCGTTTTTATAATTACGGGATCTGGACAGTGCTCGAGCGAAAAAGCGGTGCAATTATCGGAAGAGTCGGCATTGAAAACGGAGAATATCAGGGACAGAGCGTACTGGAACTTGGCTATCTGATCGGGAAAGACTGGCGGCGACAGGGATTTGCAAGAGAAGCTGTTTCGATGACGGAACGGTTTGCAGCGGAAGTTTTGCAGGCGGATTCACTCCATGCTTTTATTCACCCGCAAAATGAATCATCTATTGCATTTATTAAAGCAATTGGATACGAAAAACTGGAACTGCCAGGAGAGGACGGAGTTCTGGTCTGGCAAAAAAATCTGCAAAAGGGCAGAATTTAGAAAACGTTTAGAAAAATTTCTCCGGATTGTTTAGAAAGAGCGATTAATATGAAATAGCTCTCGCAGATGAATGAGCTTAAAAACAAAAGAGGTGGAAAAATGCAAATCGAATTTCAGATTTTAGATGCACTGCAAAAGATACATACGCCAGTTCTGGATGGCGTGATGTGTCTGATCACATCACTTGGAAATGCCGGGATCATCTGGATTTTACTGACCATTGCCCTGCTGATTAATCCAAAGATCAGAAGAACAAAAGACGGAACAGCGTGCAGACTTTTCGGGGAATCCGGCAGACGAAGCGGATGTATTTTGCTTGCAGCACTGATTCTTGACCTGATTCTGTGCAACGGTATTTTAAAAAATCTGTTTCACAGAGTACGGCCGTATGACATCAGAACATCCATCGAACTTCTGGTAAAAAGACCGCTGGATTATTCATTTCCGTCCGGACATACGGCAGCTTCCTTTACTGCGGTGGTGGCACTTTCTTTTGCCGGTGAGAAAAGGGCATGGAAAGCGGCATTGGTTCTTGCATGTCTGATCGCATTTTCCAGAATGTATCTGTATGTACACTATCCGACTGATGTGCTCGGCGGTGTGCTTGTGGGCATCCTGGCAGGATATGGCGGATACCGGGTGGTGAAAGCACTGGAACAGTATAAAAAGGAAAAATAATACAGCATTTTACGAAAGCCCCGTTCTGTGGTATGATAACAGTCAGATTATTACACTACAGAAAGGGGCATTTTCAATGGGAGATACCTCAAAATATAAAGAAGAAAAACAGATCGCACTCGGGATCCTGGCTCATGTGGATGCCGGAAAGACGACACTCTCCGAATCCATGCTGCACAAGGGCGGTATTGTGGACAATATAGGCAGAGTCGATAAAAAGAATGCCTTTCTCGATAATTACGAACTGGAAAAGGAGCGGGGCATCACAATCTTTTCCAAGCAGGCGGTGTTTCGGATTGGAAATATGAGAGTAACGCTTCTGGATACACCGGGACATATTGATTTTTCGGCGGAGATGGAGCGGACGCTTCAGGTGCTTGACTATGCGGTGCTTGTCATCAACGGGGCGGACGGTGTGCAGGGACATACCAGAACGCTCTGGAGACTCCTGGAGCGTTATCAGATCCCGGTGTTTTTGTTTATCAACAAAATGGATCAGTTCAAAGGAAATGATGAGGAAAAGCAGGAAGAGCAGGAGCGTCTCCTTGCCAGTCTTCAGAAAGAGCTGAGTACTTCTTGCCTTGATTTTGGCGGAGAATGGGATGCGGCATTTCTGGAGAACCTGGCTTTGTGTGAGGAAGAGGTGCTGGAGCATTATCTGGAATCGGGAGAAGTAGAAGAGGCAGATATTGTAAAAATGGTCGCACAGCGGAAAGTATTTCCATGCTATTTTGGTTCTGCATTGAAAGAGGAAGGTGTGGACAAATTTCTGAAAGGTGTGGAAACTTATACGGCAGAAAGAAAATACGGGGATAAGTTTGCAGCCAGAGTTTTCAAGATTGCAAGAGATGCACAGGGAAACCGGCTGACCTACCTCAAAGTGACCGGCGGCGTGCTGAAGGTCAAGATGCTGCTCAAAGGTGAAAATCGCAATGCAGAGGAGACGGAGATCTGGGAAGAAAAGGTCGACCAGATCCGCATTTATTCCGGGGCACGTTACGAGATGGTACAGGAGGCGAAAGCGGGGACGGTCTGTGCAGTCACCGGGCTGGAGCACACGTTTGCAGGGGAAGGGCTCGGCGAGGAAGGAGACAGTACGATCCCGCTGCTGGAGCCGGTGATCTCCTACAAAATCGAACTGCCGCCGGAGTGCGATGCACATCAGATGCTTCGCAAACTGCGTCAGCTGGAGGAAGAAGAACCGCAGCTTCATATTGTATGGGAGGAGCAGAGTTCTGAGATCCATGCAAAGCTGATGGGAGATGTGCAGATTGAGATTTTGAAGAGTCTGATCAAAGAACGGTTTGGCGTAGTGGTTGATTTCGGAGAGGGCAGCATTGTTTACAAAGAGACGATCGCGGGACCGGTGGAAGGCATCGGACATTTTGAGCCGCTGCGTCACTATGCGGAGGTGCATTTGCTTCTGGAGCCTCTGGAGCGGGGAAGCGGCGTTCAGTTTGATACGGATTGCAGCGAAGATCTGCTGGACCGGAACTGGCAGCGGCTGATCCTTACGCATCTGGAGGAAAAAGAGCATATCGGTGTGCTGACCGGTTCGGCGATCACAGATATCAAGATTACATTGATTGCAGGAAGGGCACATCAGAAACACACCGAGGGCGGTGATTTCCGTCAGGCGACGTATCGTGCCGTGCGTCAGGGACTGAAGCGTGCCAGAAGTATTCTGCTGGAGCCGTGTTATGAGTTCTGTCTGGAGATTCCGATGGAGAATGTCGGAAGAGCGATGACGGATCTTCAGAATATGGGGGCAGATTTTGAGCAGCCGATGATCGAGGACAAGATGGCAGGCATCAAAGGCCGGGCTCCGGTTTCTACAATGCGTGGTTATCAGAAAGAAGTTATTTCCTACACAAGAGGATTTGGAAATCTGGTCTGCAGTTTTGGCGGTTATATCGAATGTCACAATGCAGAAGAAGTGATCGCGGCATATGATTATGATTCGGAGCATGATCTGATGAATCCGACCGGATCGGTATTCTGTGCACACGGAGCCGGATTTGTCGTTCCGTGGGATCAGGTTCCAGACTATATGCATCTGGAAGAACGCAGGATCGCAGATATACAGTCAGCAGATGGGGAACAGGCATCTGATGATAAAAAGAGAAGCGAAAGTGGACAGGCAGACGGCAGCTGGATCAGTTCCGCAGAATACAAAAAGCGACAGGCAGATTACTGGAGGGGCGAAAAAGAGCTGGAAGAGATTTTTGCCCGCACGTACGGAGAAGTTAAAAGAAGGCTTCCGTCCGAGCAGGAATATCGCAGAGTACATGTCACAGCTTCCGAGCCGGTCTATCGTCCTGCAAAACCGAAAAAAGCGGAAAAAGAATACCTTCTGGTGGACGGTTACAACATTATTTTCGCCTGGGAAGAGTTAAAAGAGCTGTCAAAGATCAACATTGACAGTGCGAGAGACCGCCTGAAAGATATTCTGTGCAATTATCAGGGGTATTGCAAGTGTACGCTGATCCTGGTATTTGATGCTTACCGTGTGAAAGGACACCGGGAGGAGATCACAAAATATCACAATATCCATGTGGTCTATACAAAAGAGGCAGAAACAGCCGATATGTTTATCGAAAAAACCGTCCATGCGATCGGCAGGAAATATCAGGTTACAGTAGCAACTTCCGACGGACTGGAACAGGTGATCATCATGGGACAGGGCGGAAAGAGGCTGTCCGCTGCGGGCCTCAAAGAAGAAGTCGATATGGCGGCAGCTCAGATGAAAGAACATCTGGAGGCGGCGAAGCCAAAAACAAAAACCTATCTTGGGGAATATTTTTCGGAAGATTCTGGAAAAGCAGAGTAAAATTTTTTGCCGGACAGAAGCCCGGAAAAATGAATATCATATAAAACATAGTATAAATGTCATATAGTGAGGTATCGAAAATGAAAATGGCAGAAGAGCTTCAAAGAGAGCTCCGCAGTATCAACCGTAAAAGTTATCCGGCGTACAAGGGGCTGAAAGGGGCATATCAGTTCCCGGATTACCAGCTTTTTATCGAGCATGTGCAGGGTGATCCATTCGCAGCACCGTCCGCGCTGCGGATTTTTGTGCCGCACAGCAAGGCAAAATTTCCGGAAAGATATTATTGGGATAAGTGCAGCAAGGTTGCATTGCAGGATGCTTTGCTCCGACGTTTTGCGGAAATATCCGCAAAATTCTGTTACCAGGCAAAAGGCTCCGGTAAGAGCGGTGTGATCCAGGTCAGTCACTGCGGACAGGAAGTTCTGGAGCGAACTGCCTGTGAGATTACAAAGGAAGGCATCCACATCCGCTTTTTTGTCGGTTTTCCGGCAAATGGACGCACGATCAATTCCGGCGAACTGGAAAAGATTCTGTTTGTGTATCTTCCGAAGTGCGTGGAAATGTCTCTGTATCACAGAAAAGTTCCGGAAAGAGAGACCGAGCAGGTGATCTGTTTAAAAGAGGATCAGAGGGTAATAAGGGAAGAATTAAAGAAAAGAGGTCTGATCGCATTTGTGGCAAATGGTTCGATTCTGCCAAGACAGAGCGGAAATTCTGATCTGCCGATGAAGGATGCCGTCCCGTTTCAGTCCCCAAAGAGCATGGAAATCACCATACAGCTTCGACATCGTGGTTCGATCACAGGTATGGGGATCAGAAAAGGGATCACGCTGATCGCCGGCGGCGGTTATCATGGAAAATCGACGCTGCTTGAGGCACTCGAAAAAGGCGTTTACGATCACATCGCCGGAGATGGAAGAGAATTTGTGATCACGGATGATACTGCCTGGAAACTTCGGGCGGAGGATGGCAGAAAGATTAAGGATGTCGATATTTCGCTGTTTATCAATCATCTTCCAAATGGAAGAAATACCAGAAGATTTTCTACTCTGGATGCCAGCGGCAGTACCTCACAGGCGGCAAATATTATAGAAGCGATCGAGGCGAAAAGCCAGGTTCTGCTGATTGATGAAGACACTTCCGCAACGAATTTTATGGTGCGTGATGAGCTGATGCAGCGTGTGATCCAGAAGGACAAGGAGCCGATCACGCCGTTTCTGGAGCGGGCGAGAGATCTCTATGAAAAGGCAGGCATCTCTACGATCCTGGTAGTCGGAAGCTGTGGTTCGTATTTTTATATCGCAGATCAGATCATTCAGATGGACAATTACTGTCCGGTGGATATTACAGAGAAAACCAGAAAACTGCTGAAAGAATATAAAAAACCGGACTGTAAGGCAGAAGGCTTTGCACTGCCGTCTGAAAAAAGAAGTATATCCTTTGGAAGCTCTGTGGTACGAAGGAAAAATTACCGCGGAACCGGTATGGTAGAAGAACACGAAAAATTAAAAGTGATGGGAAGAGAAAGTCTGATGCTTGGCAAAGAACAGCTGGATCTTCGCTATCTGGAACAGCTTGCGGACCGGGAACAGACCCAGACACTGGGGTATCTTCTCAAATATGCAAAAGAGCAGTACAGCGGCAAAACAACAGATCTTACGGCACTGATGGAATCCCTGATCCGGAAACTGGAAAAAGAAGGGATCGGAAGTGTGAGCGGGCAGAAAGAAATTCCGGCCGGGATGGCAATGCCACGAAGACAGGAGATTTATGCGTGCTTTAATCGCTTCTGACCCTGGCCTTTGAAATTCAAAGATGCCATAAAACCACTCCTGTGCAAGCACATCGTGATTTCAGGCTTCTGACCCTGGCATCTTTGAATCGTTACAAAAATATTACAAATATTTACAATTTTACATATTTGTATCAAAATTGTTATGTACCATGTATGTGTCGGGGGATCTGGAAGTGCAGTACATGAAAAGATTGCCCACGACATTCTTGAAAGCATCTGTCAGGAGATGACAGGCGGAGAAAATGTGAAATGCTGAAGAGAAAGCGTGGGTGTTTTCTGTTCGGTTCGATGATAAAGGAGGTACAAAACGTATGAAACGCAGAAAATATTTACTTGCCTGCCTGCTTGCAGGTGTTACCATTGCCATGCCGACAGGGCAGCTCAGTTTTGCAGCAGGGGCACAGAACGATATCAGCCTGATGGCAGAGTCCGAAAGCCAGAGCGAGACACAGTCTGAAAGCCAGAGTGAATCGGAGACGGAGACACAGGACCCGAATGTTCCGGAAGGATACAAAGGCATTTACAAGGTCAGTGACCTGAGTCTGTTATCTTCCAAGCCGGACGGAAAATATATGCTGATGGCGGATCTGGATCTGAATAGTGCAGAACAGGCAAGTATTTCTGCATTTCGCGGTACACTGGATGGAAACAACCATACGATCAAAGGACTGAAGCAGGCACTGTTCCAGGTGCTTGAAGAGGGAACGGTGAGCAACCTGAATTTATCGGGTGTGCAGATCAGCGGCAGCGGCGATACCGGTGCACTTGCAAATGTCATCGGAACCGGCAAAAAAAGTGCAGTTACGATCCAGAATATCACGATCACCGGAAGTGTTACAGGTACCGGGAATACCGGAGCACTGGCGGGTGTTTTGAAGGGGACAGATGTCGTGATCTCGAGGATCGCTAATAGTGCGACTGTAGCCGGAACGGCAAATGCCGGCGGCCTGATCGGACTTGTACAGGCAACAGATGACCAGGAAGGGGCGGCATCTGTGAAGCTGACAGAGAGCTATAACATCGGAGAGGTCAGTGCGGTAACAGCAGGAGGACTGATCGGTGCAGCAGAGATCCCAAATCTGGCAGCGGCAAGAAACATTGAGATCGCAAACTGCTACAACGCAGGCGTATTGGAAAAAGGGGCCAATATCGTAGCGAAGATCACAGCAGGGAACGGTCAGGTTGTGATCAATAAATGTGTCGGTATTCAGTTTTATTATTCTGTGGCATCCGGCATGGTCGGCACGTCCACAATGGCAGCAGGCAGCACACAGACATCCGGCTGCAGCATTTCAAACAGCTACTATTACAGCATGAATCCGGTCTATGCATTTGAAACAGGAAACTGCATTACTGGAACAGCAACGGCACTCAATGATGTGCAGATCAAGACACAGAGCTATTTCAAAGATTTTGATTTCGATGGCATCTGGGCTTTGAATGCAGCAGAAAACGGCGGTTATCCGTATCTGAAACAGACCACCATGCTGCCGGTCAGCTATGTGGCACCGACTGCCGGAACGGTTCTAATAGACAGCAAAACGGGCGGCAAGTATCTTGTAAGCACCAGAAGCAAAGCAGTTTCCTACGCAGGCGTGCTGGATGAGGAGATCACTTCCGTGAGCATCCCATCTCAGGTGGAGATCAACGGCATAACGTATAATGTAACGGCGATCGCAGAAGGGGCACTGAGAGGAAACACAAAGATCACCTATGTATCCGTTCCGTACAGTGTGACGGAAGTTGGAAAATATGCATTTAAGGGATGCACATCTCTTGTAAAAGTAAGCACCCTCAAATATGTGAAGAATATTTATCAGGAAGCATTTGACGGCTGTACAAATCTGACCACGATCGGCGTAACCAATTATCGGATCACACTTCCGTCTGTTGAAATGATCGGTGTGCGTGCATTCCGCAGAGTGCCAAAGGTGCACAGAGTTTATATTTCCTCAAAGAATCTGACTACAATCAAGAAAGGTGCGTTCCGTGAGTGTACCGGCATGACCAAGTTTAACGTAGTTTCAACGAAACTGAACAGTCTGCAGAAATATGCACTGTATGGAAACAGCAAGCTGAAAACGATCATCTTCAAAAGCGAGCACCTGACAAAGAGCAATGTGGGAAGCAAGACATTTAGCGGAATCAAATCAACGGCAACCTTTACGGTTCCGGCAGGTTCCGTTCAGAATTATAAAGATTTATTTAAGAGCAAGGGAGCGGGGAGTAAATTTAAGGTTAAAAGTTTGTAAAAAAGATTGAGAAGCGTTAAGGGTATTTACAAAAAACTCATATAAAATAAAAAAACTTCTGAGATCCGGTATGGATTTCAGAAGTTTTTTAATACTTAGCTTATAACCTTTTCAGGCTTTTGCTGTGTCACGGAAGATCACATGGCTGTAATTTTTCAGGGCACTTTGCAGAACCAGTCCGATCACACCGCAGGAAAGTACTTCACCGATGCCGACTGTCAGCATCATAAACGGGATCGGCAGATTGACACCGTATCCGTAGTAAAGGACGAACGGTACGATCAGGGTGTTGGCAATGATCGGCGGCAGCGGAGCTAAGAATCTGCTCTTTTTACGCAGGGCATAAGTTCCGAGGGCTCCAAGCAGTGTGGCAATGCTGCCGAAAATAATATCAGCAGGGATTGCACCGCCGAACAGGTTGGCAATAATACATCCGACAAACAGTCCCGGAATCGCAGCCGGTGTGAAGAATGGCAGGATGGTCAGTGCTTCAGAAATACGAACCTGTACTTCACCGAAACTGAACGGTGCAAAGATGATCGTCAGCACGACATAGATCGCTGCGATCACAGCAGCCTGGGTTAAAAAGGTTACCTTGTTAGACTTTTTCATGATATTTTTCTCCTTTAGTTTTGTTTTATGAGTGGAAGGTCACGAACACTCAGCACATTTTACGGCGGTGACCGCCGGCAAGCCCGATAAGACCTTGTTTTTAAGGGCTTTGCAACGGCTCAAAGTATAACACAGTGCCGGAAAGATTGCAACAGAAAGCTGGAAAATCCATGCTGTGCCAGAATCTGGAAGCGTATTTCGACACTTCCCTGAAAGTGTATAAAAATTTGGCATTTTTGGAGGAATGTATACCAGATTTGGTAGACAAAAAGGGAAAAGTAAGATAAACTAAAATTTGTGGTAAATGCTCTTTTGCATTTACAAAGAGGTAAAAAAGAAATCATGTATCAGAAAAGGCGAAGATGGAGTATGAGGAGGAAAAATGAAGTTTGAAAAAGAAGTGATGCAGAATCTTGCTATGGTCACACAGCTTGGGATTTCTATGCTGGCTCCGATCATTCTCTGCGTATTCGCAGGCCACTGGCTGGATGAGCATTTCGGGTTTCACAGCGTGATCGTGCTGCTTCTCTTTGGTATCGCAGCAGGTGTACGCAACTGTTATCTGATCTTAAAACAGCTTATTCCGAAAAAAGGAGAAAAGAAACATGGAAGATAAGGTATTGAAAAGTCTGATTTCCGGTATCCTATTATGTGGAATACTGTTTCAGGCAGTCTTTGTGTGGTTTTCTGATGCAAAGGTCTTTTTTTCACTGGGGCTGTGGATCGGAGTCGGCGTTGCCGTTTTTATGGCATGGCACATCAGGTACAGTTTAGAAGATGCACTTGATATGTCAGAGGGCGATGCTCCGAAACATATGTACCGTATGTATGGCATCCGTATGGCAGTCGTGCTGGTTGTATTTTTTATTACTGCCTATTTTGAGATCGGCAGTATGATCGGCGTTCTGCTTGGAGTGATGACTCTGAAAGTCGGAGCATATATGCAGCCTTTGCTTCAGAAAATAAAAAAGAAAAGAAGGTGAATGAGTGAGAGCAGGTTTTTTGCTGGCGGCAAGTGGTGACGTGGATTTTATGATCCATGGATTGTTCAAGTACAGGTTATTCGGACAGGAATTCTGGATCACGACCACGCATGTCAGCATACTCGTGGTGATGCTGGTACTGTTTGTGTTTGCACTTGCGGCAAACCGGACGATGCGTCACGCACAGGAAGTGCCGGGATTTTTCCAGAACATCGTCGAGATGATCGTGGAAATGCTGGATGGCATGGTAGAGAGCAGCATGGGAAGTTATGCGAAGAAATATCGCAACTACATCGGATCGATCTTTATCTTTATTTTTGTCAGCAATATCTCAGGTCTGTTTGGGCTTCGGCCTCCGACAGCGGACTATGGCGTAACACTTCCACTGGGAATTATCACATTTTGTATCATACAGTACAACAATGTGAAGTATAACAAATTTGGTGCATTTACCGATCTGTTTAAGCCAATCCCGATCCTCTTCCCGATCAACCTGATCGGAGAGATCGCAGTGCCGTTTTCTCTGTCACTGCGTCTGTTCGGAAATGTGCTTTCCGGAACGGTTATGATGTCACTGATCTACTCACTGCTTTCCAAGATCGCAGTGGGCTGGCCGGGATTTCTTCATATTTACTTTGATCTTTTCTCCGGTGCAATACAGACCTATGTGTTCTGTATGCTGACAATGGTATTTACTTCACAGAAAATGCCGCAGGAAAATTAAAAGATGTCAAAACCCCGGAAGCGGATCCGTTCGCAGCAGGTGGGCGGCATCAACTGGCAACATCAAGAAATCATATTTTAATATTTAGGAGGTACATCTCATGGATGGAATTACAGGTAAGGCACTGGTTTTAGCATGCTCTGCAATTGGTGCAGGTCTTGCAATGATCGCAGGTATTGGTCCTGGTGTAGGTCAGGGTATCGCACCCGGATATGGTGCAAGTGCAGTAGGAAGAAACCCGGGAGCAAAAGGTGATATTATGTCAACCATGCTTTTAGGTCAGGCAGTTGCCGAGACAACAGGTCTTTATGGTCTTGCTATCGCATTTATCCTGCTGTTCGCAAACCCGCTGATCGGCAAGCTGTAAAAAGGGGGCAAAACGTTGGAACGACTGTTTAATCTGGATCCTCAGCTGATTCACGACGCCGTTCTGCTGGCACTTGCAGTATTTGTCATGTTTACGTTTCTGTCCTATCTGCTGTTTAATCCGGCAAGAGATTTCCTGAAAAAGAGACAGGATAAGATCAAAAATGATCTGGATACCGCCGCAGCAGATAAAGCAGATGCACGTAAACTCAAAGAAGATTACAATGCGAAAATTCAGAATATCAATGCAGAGGCAGAAGAAATTCTGGCACAGGCAAGACAGAAAGCTCTGGATAACGAAGCGAAGATCATTGCCGAAGCAAAAGAAGAAGCTGCAAGAATTCTTTCAAGAGCAAATGCCCAGGTTGAACTGGAGCGTAAAGCTGCTGCAGATGATATGAAGAAAGAAATGATCGCACTTGCATCTTTGATGGCAGAAAAGGCAGTAGCCGGTGCGGTTGATGCAAAAGTTCAGGATACGATGGTAGAGAGTACACTGAAAGAAATAGGGGAGGACACATGGCGAAAGTAGCGGCGAAGGTATACGGTGACGCGCTGTTCGAGCTGGCGGTGGAAGAGAACCGCTGTGACCAGTTTCTGGAAGAGATTTGTGAGATCGGAAGAGCGTCGTGTAGGGAAAGAGTGTAGATCTCGGTGG
>ERZ809296.3935-NODE-3935-length-11992-cov-4.742062_pt1 | contig 11992 bp, 8 predicted proteins | sample MGYA00520511_ERZ809296 | MGnify/ENA primary metagenome ERZ809296 (study PRJEB31576, sample SAMEA3212662) | Homo sapiens | biome: human-gut; feature: human gut; material: fecal | place: Sweden | collected 2012 ... | reverse complement strand
AAAAGAGTTTTTACTATGCTACAGAAAAAAAAGTTATTTAAAACTATCCCTGTTATTTTTCTCGGTGTCCTGCTTTTTTGCTCAGCTTACAGACAACACCTCATTTTATCCATGTGAGAGCCTGACAAATTATTTTTCCCGCGCTTCCTATGGGGCACGGCATATGACCGGAAATGTATTTCATTACACTGCCAAAGGCACAATTGCATCCTACGAAACAACAGACGACGGCTATGAGACGATGAACAGTCCTACGCTGATACCATGGATTATTATCTTGGAACACTCGCCCACGAATACGGACACTGCATGGGACTCCCGGATTATTATAAATATGGATTAAGGGAAAATTTTAAGGCTACAATGGGTGACGCCGGTCTTGAACGTATGGATGAATCAGAAGGTGATTTTTGTCCGTTATCAAAACTGCTGCTCGGATGGTATACTCCTGCATCTGTACAGATTTATCAACCCAGCGATAAAAAATCCGACAGACTTTTTTCATCACTCTCTTCTTCAGACCGCAATACATCTGCTCAGACTTTTACCCTGACAGATGATACACAGGAGGGAAGCTGTCTGATCATACCGCGTACGGATCATTCCGGTTATTTTTCCGAATATATGATCATTGACTATATTACCCCGAACGGTAATTATGACACGCTGTTTTCTTCTGGCGGACTTCGCATTTATCATGTCGACACCACTCTTGCAAGTGATGAATATGGATCTTTCTATCTGGCATCTGATAACTACAGTCCAGTCTATGATTCCACCAATAATGGCAAACGTGTCTTACGGCTGGTCAATGATGGAAACGGTTTTTTCTGTGACAAAGATGTGATTGATGACACTATTACAGGTTTTGGCTGGTACGATGAAAACGGACAGGTGACGGTTAATACCGGATATATGATCACTATTGACTCTGTATCTGCAGATCAGAAGAACTGCACGGTGACTATTTTACCGGATAAATAATACAAAATCCCATTCTATCACAATCTGATTTTCCAGCTAAACATACACAAAAAGCCCGTCCCTCATGCCGGATTCCTCATGGAACCCCTGCACAAAGGACGGGCTTTCTCATATCTTACAGGCTAATCTTCCTGTATTATTTATTTGCCTAACTCAGCTTTTAATGCTGTTGTTAAAGCAGGAACGATCTTATTCAGATCACCAACCAGACCGTAATCAGCTACGTCGAAGATTGGAGCATCTTCATCTTTGTTGATTGCGATGATCAGGTCAGACTCTTCCATACCAGCTACGTGCTGGATTGCTCCGGAAATACCGATTGCAAAGTAGATCTGAGGACGAACAGTTTTACCAGTCTGACCTACCTGTAAATCAACTGGTAACCAGCCATTCTCTACAACTGCACGGGAGCAGCTTACAGTACCGCCAAGTACCTCTGCAAGATCTTCCAAAAGTTTGAAGTTCTCTTTGGAACCAACTCCACGACCACCGGAAACAAGGATCTTTGCTTCCATAATGTTTGCTGTGCTCTTAACAGCTTTTACGATGTTTAAGATCTCAACATATCTGTTGTTTGGTGTAAATCCCGGGTTGTACTCTACAACGTTTGCTTTTGCACCGCTGATCGGAGCGATCTTCTGCATAACACCTGGACGTACAGTTGCCATCTGAGGACGGTTGTCCGGGCAGGCAATTGTTGCGATGGTGTTACCACCAAATGCAGGACGTGTCATTAATAACTGGTTGTGTTTCTGCTCTGATTCTTTACCAGGTGCAGCAACCAGTGGGAAATCACCGATCTCAAGAGATGTACAGTCTGCTGTCAGACCTGTTTTTACTCTTGCAGAAACAGTAGGTCCTAAGTCACGGCCGATAGCAGTTGCACCAACTAACATGATTTCAGGTTTGAACTCGTTAATTACAGATGCTAATGCATGAGCATACGGCTCTGTTCTGTAGTCTTTTAATTCAGGATCATCTACTACGATAACTTTGTCAGCACCATACTCAGCTAACTGATCTGCTAATCCTTTTACACCAGAACCAATTAATACAGCAGTTACGTCTGTACCTAAATCTTTTGCTAAGTCTTTGCCTTTTCCAAGTAACTCAAATGCAACGCCATCTAATACGTTATCTACCTGCTGTGCAAAGACAAATACTCCTTTATATTCTTCTAATGCCATGTTATTCACCACTTTTCCTTTTTTTATTAGATAATGTGTTTCTCTTTGAATTTACCGATCAAATATGCTACGGATTCTGCCGGATCAAGGTTTACTTTCTCACCAGCACCCTTTGCAACTTTATCAGATGCTTTTGCAATCTTAGTAGGAGATCCCTTTAAACCAAGATCAGAATCGTCAACATCCTTTAAGTCTGCTCTGCCCCAAACGGTTACTTCTTTGTCAAATGCATCGAAGATTCCGCCCGGTGTCATGTAACGCGGCTCATTTAATTCAGAAAGAGCAGTTACCAGACAAGGCATTTTTGCTTTTAACTCATGATATCTGTCTTCGTACTGACGTTTTACAACAACAGAATCACCCTCTACTTTGATGTCTGCTGCGTAAGAGATAACCGGAAGTCCAAGATGCTCAGCGATCTGAGGACCAACCTGTGCAGTATCACCATCGATAGCCTGACGTCCTGTGATGATCAGGTCATAGTCTAAGTTACGAAGTGCACCAGCGATTGTGGTAGATGTTGCCCATGTATCAGCTCCACCTAATACGCGGTCTGTTACAAGAACTGCTTCATCAGCACCCATTGCTAATGCTTCACGAAGAACTGCATCAGCCTTTGGAAGTCCCATGGTAAGAACTGTAACTTTTGCTCCTGTCTCATCTTTGATTCTAAGTGCTGCTTCAAGACCAGCTTTATCATCTGGGTTCATGATAGCAAGCATTGCTGCTCTGTCAAGCGTTCCATCCGGGTTGAACTTAACGCCGCCCTTTGTATCAGGAACCTGTTTAATACATACTACGATATTCATGTATTTTTCACTCCTTATGTTTTATATGTTTAAATTTTACGCGGATTGATTCGAAATTACTTTAACAGTGCACCGGAGATTACCATACGCTGGACTTCGCTTGTACCCTCGTAGATCTCAGTGATCTTAGCATCACGCATCATACGCTCTACATCGTACTCTCTGATATATCCGTATCCACCGAATAACTGAACAACCTCAGTTGTAACAGCCATTGCAGTCTCTGCTGCGAATAATTTCGCTTTTGCAGCTTCTACAGAATATACTTTCTGAGTAGCTTTTGCCATTGCAGCTTTGTAAACTAAAAGCTGTGCAGCTTCGATTCTTGCAGCCATATCAGCAAGTTTGAACTGTGTATTCTGCTGCTGTGCGATTGAACGTCCAAACTGTTTTCTCTCTTTTGTATAAGCGATAGCTCTGTCTAATGCGCCCTCAGCGATACCAAGTGCCTGAGCAGCAATACCGATACGTCCACCATCAAGTGTGTGCATTGCGATCGGGAAACCTTTTCCTTCCGGTCCTAACAGATTCTCTTTCGGGATTCTGCAGTCTTCGAAGATCAGCTCATAAGTAGATGATCCACGGATACCCATCTTCTTCTCTTTTGTTCCGAATGAGAAGCCTGGAGCTCCCTTATCAACGATGAATGCAGAGAAGTTCTTCTTCTTTCTGCCTCTCTTATCCTCTGTGATGCTTGTGATTGCGATTACGATATAAACGTCTGCAACTTTACCGTTGGTAATGAAACATTTAGATCCGTTTAATACCCACTCGTCACCATCTAAAACAGCTTTTGTCTGTGCACCCTGTGCATCAGTACCAGCACCCGGCTCAGTTAATGCGAATGCACCTAACTTCTCGCCTGTTGCAAGTGGTTTTACATATTTCTGTTTCTGCTCTTCTGTACCATATGTCATGATCGGATCGATGCACAGAGATGTATGTGCAGATACAACAACACCTGTGGTTGCGCAAACTTTAGATAACTCTTCTACGCACATAACGTATGTAAGAGGATCACAACCCTGTCCACCATATTCTTTCGGAACCGGGATTCCCATGAATCCGTATTTCTGCATTTTCTTAACCGTTTCAGCCGGGAAAGCTTCTGTCTCATCTGTTTCCTGTGCAAGCGGTTTTACTTCTGTTTCAGCAAATTCCTTGAATAAGGAACGCGCCATTTCATGTTTCTTGTCTAAAGTGAAATCCATGATCTAATTTTCCTCCATAAATATTTATTTTACTGAGCATCGACCGGAGTCTTTGTACGATCAGCATTGTATACATAGAATCCCTTGCCGCTCTTTGCTCCAAGGTTACCACCACGAACCATCTTACGGATCAGTGGGCATGCACGATATTTGCTGTCGCCTGTCTCTTTGTAAAGTACATCCATGATAGCAAGGCAGATATCAAGACCGATGAAATCACCTAACTCTAACGGTCCCATTGGGTGGTTAGCACCAAGTTTCATAGCTGCATCGATACCAGCGATATCGGAAACACCTTCCATTTTGATGAATGCAGCTTCGTTGATCATTGGGATTAAGATACGGTTTACAACGAAACCAGCAGCCTCATTAACCTGTACCGGAGTTTTTCCGATCTCTTCAGAAATTTTCTTAATAGCGGAAACAGTTTCATCCGGAGTATTCACACCAGCGATAACCTCGATCAGTTTCATACGGTCTGCCGGGTTGAAGAAATGCATACCAACCATTGGACGGTTTAATCCGTTTCCGATCTCTGTGATGGAAAGACTGGATGTGTTAGAAGCGAAGATACAATCTGGTTTTGCGATCTCGTCTAATTCTTTGAAAGTAGTTTTCTTTACTTCCATGTTCTCGAAAGCTGCCTCTACGATCAGATCACAGTCTTTGCAAAGGTCTTCTTTTAAACCTGGAGTGATTTTTGCAAGGATGCCATCAACAGCTTCCTGTGTCATTTTTCCTTTTTCTACTAATCTTGCATAACCTTTTTTGATTTTCTCTTTTCCGCCTTCAGCCCACTCCTGCTTGATATCGCAAAGAGCTACTTCATATCCTTCTACCTGAGCAAATGCTTTTGCAATGCCCTGTCCCATAGTTCCTGCACCAATAACGCCAACCTTCATTTCGGTTACCTCCTGAAAATAATTATGTTAACTGTATGTTTGAAAAATGCAATCCCCGGGAAGTCATTCCCCGGGAATTACTATAAAAAACTATTATCTCTCAACGATTGTAGAGCATCCCATACCACCGCCGATGCAAAGTGTAGCAAGACCTCTCTTAGCGTCTCTCTTCTGCATCTCATGCAGTAATGTAACAAGGATACGGCATCCGGAAGCACCTACCGGGTGTCCTAATGCGATTGCACCACCGTTTACGTTTACTTTTGACATATCGAATTTCAGATCTCTTGCTACTGCAATAGACTGAGCTGCGAATGCTTCGTTTGCTTCGATTAAGTCCATATCATCAATGGATAAACCTGTTTTAGCTAATACTTTTCTTGTAGAAGCAACAGGACCAACACCCATGATCTCTGGCTCAACTCCGCCAAGAGCACCTGCTACCCATGTAGCCATTGGTGTAACACCAAGCTCTTTTGCTTTTTCTTCACTCATAACAACGATTGCTGCTGCACCATCGTTGATACCGGAAGCGTTACCTGCTGTAACAAGTCCGCCCTCTTTACCGGAGCAGCATTTTAATTTTGCTAAAGACTCAGCAGTTGTACCGGCACGTGGTCCCTCATCTTTCACGAAATCAACGATCTCTTTTTTCACTTTAACAGGAACTGGAACGATCTCATCATCAAATTTGCCTTCAGCGATTGCTTTTTCACATTTCTGCTGGCTGTTTGCTGAGAACTCGTCAAGTTCTTCTCTTGTAATGCCATATTTATCACATACGTTCTCTGCAGTGATCATCATATGATAGTGGTTGAATGCATCTGTTAATGCATCATTTACCATTGTATCGATGATCGTTGCATTGTTCATACGATATCCAAAACGAGCTTTTGTCATAGCATATGGTGCCATAGACATGTTTTCCATACCACCTGCAACAACGATATCAGCTTCACCTGCCATGATCATGGTAGCTGCATCATTGACACATTTTAAACCAGAACCACAAACAACGTTGATTGTGATTGCCGGAACTTCGATTGGCAGTCCTGCTTTGATTGCTGCCTGACGTGCAACGTTCTGTCCCTGAGCTGCCTGGATTACACAACCCATTTTTACCTCGTCAACCATCTCCGGTTTAACGTTTGCTCTTCTTAAAGCCTCTTTGATAACGATTGCACCTAAGTCTGCTGCTGGAGTATTGCTTAATGCTCCACCCATTTTACCGATTGCGGTACGGCAGGCACCTGCTAAAACTACTTTCTTTGCCATTTTGAATTCTCCTTTCAATTTAACACAAAGCTCTGCTTTTGCAGAGAATTTGTTTCTTTCTCTTTAAAGTTGCCGAAAAATGCTGTTAATTTTTTAACAATCTTTTTTAAAAAAATAAATTCAAACTTTCGGTTGAAATTTATCTTTTTTTCTTTCATTTTAAAAAGCTTATTTGCTATGTAATCAGCTATTTTTCTGCATTTCTTGTACTTTCTTATGCTAACATATTTCACAATTAATTGCAATAGCTTTCTTTATTTTTCATCTTTGTAAACAATTTTTTACATCCTTTTTGCTCCATTTTGCGGGGTTTTTTGTTAAATTTTTATCATTTTATCATTTTGTTTAATAAAACACATGATTACCTATAACTGTTCCTTCTATAATGCCATTATTCACACGAAAATACAGACAATTTGTTGTGCTCGTTCCACCCAGAACCGCCTGTGCCGCACTCATACAATCGGAAGCGACTCCCTGCTCCAGACGGTATGCAAGACGACCGCTGGCAACCGGAGAGAACTGCCCTCCCTGATAAATCACACCGGAAACCGTATTCGGAAAATAGGAGCTTCTGACACGGTTCATGATCACGCTGCCCACCGCAAGTTTTCCATCATATGGCTCGCCCCATGCCTCACACTGGATGATGGCAGCTAACAGATACGCATCGCTCTGTGCCGGTGCGTATGTCACATTCGACCTGTTTTCCTGTTCCTGCTTTTTGATGGCTGCAAGGCGCGCAGCATCCTCTTTTGCCTTCTGTATCTCAAGCTGCTTTTCGTATTCGATCATTTTCTCGATCTTTGCATCGATCGATTCCACATCGGACTGTGCATCTTCAATTTTCTCGCTGGATTCCTGTATCTTCTTCTGCGTATCCTCGATCAGGCTGTTGACTTTTTCCTGCTCTTTCTGTTTTTCCTGCTGTAATACAGTCAGTTCTTCCTTCTGCTCCTCGAGTTCCTTTTTCTGTTTTTTGATCTGCTCCGTGAGCTCCTGATATGCCGTAAGCATATTTCTGTCATACTGATTGATTGCACTTGTATATTCCGCCTGATTTAAAAATTCTGCGATGGAGGACACATGAATAAGCATGTCCCATACAGACTGATTGCCATTTTCATAAATATACTGAATGCGCACTTTCATATCTTCATACTGTTCTGCAGATCGTTCCTCGGAACGTTTCAGATCTTCCGCCGCCGTATTGATCTCGTCCTCTTTCTGCGCTGCCTGCTGCTCTAACTGGTTCATATCGGAAGTGATCGTATTTAACTGTCCGTTCAGTCCGCTAAGGTCGCTCTCCAATCCCTGTTTTTCATTGGTCAGGCTGTCCACCTGATCTTTCGCATCTTCTTTCTGTTTCTTAAGGTCTGTGATCTGGTCTTTTGCCTTATCAATATCTTTCTGTGTCGTTCCTGCATGGACAGTTGCCGTAACAAGTATGCAGCCGGTCAGTATTCCTCCCAGGATTCTTCTCAAAAAATTGTGTCTCATGCTGTTCCTTTCGGCTGAACAGTAAGCTTTCTGCTGCTGTTGTATTTTTCGTTCATTGTATTTCTTCTATTAATATGGTATTATAGCATGTAAAGCACAATATGAATATTAATTTTTTCACATACCATTATTGGGGGAATATTCAGGCATCTGATGTCTGGATATGGTATAAAAAGAGCCTGATAATCATCACAGGGGGAGGATTTACCTATGCAATTTGTAAAAACAGCAGATTTAAAACCCGGCATGAGACTTGCAAAACCAATCTACAATAAGATGGGTGTTCTTCTTTATGAAAGAGACACACTTTTAACCATGCAGGGTATTAACAGTATCGAAAACTTTGGTCTGATCGGTATTTTTATTCTTGAGCCGGCAGAGCCGGTACCGCCTCTTTCCAGAGAGGATCTTGAATTCGAACAGTTCCAGACTATATATGTTTTTAAATTAAAAGAAAATATGGATCGTCTGCAGGCCAATCAGGCACCTGTTTCGCTGAGCGATCTCGTCAGAGACATCCAGACACATTACGGCAGTCTTGATCACAAATTAAATTTTGCACAAAACCTGCGAAGTTCTGCAGATTTTGTTTACAAACATTCCATCAGTGTCGGCATTCTCTGTGCGATGATCACAAATCAGATGCATCTGCCTGCTGCAGAACAGACAGCCCTTATCACAGCTGCGCTTCTCTACGATTTTGGTTATCTGTATGTACCACAGACAGTGTTAGACAAGGGGGATGACCTTACAACAGCAGATAAGGATTTTATCCAGCTCAACTTAGAGCGCGGTTATGAAACGCTCCGCCCGGACCGTGGTGATTATAAATTCCCGGTACATACGCTTGATATCATCCAGCAGATCATTTTTAAAAACAGCCGTACTTTAAAAGTCAAAGAACCGGCAGACAATATCCGTCTTCTCGTCGATATTTTAGCAGTAGCGGACGAATTTGACCATCTGACCGCAATGAACATTAACAAACCGCCAATTTCAGAAATTGCTGCCATGGGACGTCTGAAAAAGGATAAAGCCACCTACAATCCGCTCGTACTTTCCGCTTTAGCAGAATGTATCCATATTCTTCCGACCGGTGCATGTGTTGATCTTTCCGATGGAGAAAAAGCCCTTGTGCTTGCAGAGAATCCGGCTGATTTTCTTCATCCGATGGTACTGAAGTTTTCCACAAACATGATATACGATTTAAGTGACCCGGTGATCAACAAATCTTTAAAGATCACAGATATCATGAAAACCATGGACAACCGTATCGCATTGGATAAAGATTCTGTAAAGCATTTTGTTTCCGATGCCTACATCAAAGAAACGGCAGACCGTTTCCGCAAGGTCAAGCTTCAGATTGCACAGCACAATCAAAGTAAACTGGAACAAAAAGCGGCAAGCGCCTTAATGAGTAGTGCATCTGTGATCCCGCAGGATGCTTTGGGCACAGAAAAACCACTGGCCCAAAAGAAACCGCGCAAAAAAATGAAACTCCGTTAATCCGCGTGACTTTTTTCTATATGTTGGAGTGGATATTCCGGCGATATAAAAAACGACATGAAAGCAATTTCTTAACTGCTTTCATGTCGTTTTTTCATGTTGTCGCCAATATCCATATTCCGCAAAAGCAAAAACAGCACGCCTCCTTTTGGATTTGTGCTGTTTTTTCTATATTATAAGATTCAAAGAACTACAGGTTCAAAGAATTATAAATTCAAAGAACTACAAGTTTAAAGAATTATAAATTCAAAGAACTACAGGTTCAAAGAATTATAAATTCAAAGAACTACAAGTTCTTTACGGTCGCAATATCCACCGGTGTCAGATCATCGGTCGCAGTCTCTAAGCTGCGTGCTAACGCATTTGCCGTATCCATTGCTGTGATACAGTAAACACCTGTCTCGATTGCATTTCTCCGGATCAGGAATCCGTCTCTGGTCTTATCACCATTTCCCTGTGTCGGTGTGTCGATGACAAGGTCGATCTTATGTCCTAAGATTAAATCCATAACGTTCGGTGACTCCTGGGAGATCTTGTTGACACGAAGTGCATTGACGCCGTGCTCCTGTAAATATTTTGCGGTACTTCTGGTTGCGTAAATCTTGTAGCCAAGTGCCTCAAAACGTTTTGCAACACCGACTGCTTCCGGCTTATCTGCATCTTTGACGGTCATGATCATCTGTTTGTATTTCGGTAAAGTCACGCCTGCGCCGAGGAATGCTTTGTAGAGAGCCTCGTTGAAGGTCTTTGCAATACCAAGGCACTCACCGGTTGATTTCATCTCCGGTCCTAAGGAGATCTCAGCGCCACGCAGTTTCTCGAAGGAGAATACCGGCATCTTGATTGCAATGTAATCTGCGGTCGGTGCAAGTCCCGGCTCATAGCCAAGTCCGCGGATAGTATCACCGATAATTACTTTCGTTGCAAGATCAACGATCGGAATACCGGTAACTTTGCTGATGTATGGCACAGTTCTCGAAGAACGCGGGTTTACTTCGATGACATACACCTGCTCGTCCATGGCGATAAACTGGATATTGATCAGTCCGATTACATGCAGTGCCTGTGCCAGACGTTTGGTATACTCAACGATCGTCTCTTTGACATGGTCACTGATCGTCGGTGCCGGGTAAACAGAAATACTGTCTCCGGAGTGTACACCGGTACGCTCGATGTGCTCCATGATACCAGGGATCAGGATATCCGTTCCATCACAGACTGCATCGACTTCGATCTCTTTTCCCTGTAAATATTTATCTACAAGGATCGGGTGATCCTGTGCAATACGGTTGATGATGCCGATAAATTCTTCGATCTCATCATTATTAAATGCGATCTTCATACCCTGTCCGCCAAGTACGTAAGAAGGTCTTACCAGTACCGGATAACCGAGACGGTTTGCAACTTCTTTCGCTTCCTCTGCAGTAAACACGGTTCCACCTGCTGCTCTCGGAATCTGTGTTTTCTCTAAGATCTCATCGAAAAGCTCACGGTCCTCAGCCGCATCGACATCCTCTGCTTTTGTTCCAAGGATCTTAACACCCATCTTCATCAGGCTCTCGGTTAACTTGATCGCGGTCTGTCCACCAAACTGTACGACAGCACCATCCGGTTTTTCCAGTTTTACGATGCTCTCTACATCTTCCGGTGTTAAAGGTTCAAAATAAAGTTTGTCTGCGATATCAAAGTCAGTGGAAACGGTCTCCGGGTTGTTGTTGATGATGACGGTCTCCCATCCCTCTTTTGCAAATGCCCAGGTACAGTGTACGGAGCAGTAATCAAACTCGATACCCTGTCCGATACGGATCGGACCAGAACCAAGTACCAGTACCTTTTTCTTTGGATTGGTTTCGATGGCTTCGTTCTCGCTTCCGAATACGGAATAGTAGTACGGTGTGGATGCCTCAAACTCTGCGGCACAGGTATCTACCATTTTGAATGCTGCCACGATGCCATTTTCATAACGCATATCATGGATTTCTTTTTCGGTCTTTCCTGTCAGTTTTGCAATAACACTGTCCGGGAATTCGATACGTTTTGCTTCTTTTAATAACTCTACAGTTAAAGGCTCATTCTTTAACTGATTTTCCATCTCAACTAAGATGGCAAGTTTATCAATAAACCAGCGGTCAATCTTTGTGATCTCATGGATCTCATCATAACTTACGCCTCTGCGGAGTGCCTCTGCGATCACCCAGATACGGCGGTCATCCACCACATGAAGCTGCTCGTTTAACTCTTTATCAGAAAGTCCTGTAAAGTCGTAAGACATTAAGCTGTCTACGTGCTGCTCTAAGGAACGGATTGCTTTCATCAATGCACCCTCAAAGTTATTGCAGATACTCATAACCTCTCCGGTTGCCTTCATCTGTGTGGTCAGGGTTCTCTTTGCCGTGATGAATTTATCAAATGGAAGTCTCGGAATCTTTACAACACAATAGTCAAGCATCGGCTCGAAACTTGCATAAGTTTTTCCGGTAATTGCATTTTTGATCTCATCTAAGGTGTAACCTAATGCGATCTTTGCAGCAACTTTTGCGATCGGGTATCCGGTTGCCTTGGATGCAAGTGCAGAAGAACGGGATACACGAGGGTTAGATCGAAGAGCGTCGTGTAGG
>ERZ809296.3933-NODE-3933-length-11996-cov-4.736203_pt1 | contig 11996 bp, 7 predicted proteins | sample MGYA00520511_ERZ809296 | MGnify/ENA primary metagenome ERZ809296 (study PRJEB31576, sample SAMEA3212662) | Homo sapiens | biome: human-gut; feature: human gut; material: fecal | place: Sweden | collected 2012 ... | reverse complement strand
TATGTCATAAAAGCTTAGAATTGTCAAGAAACTTGAAGATAACCTTTAGATAGAGATCTTAGTCTTTAGTCTTGTCTTCTTCGTCTTTTTTATCATCAGTCTTATTTACCGCTGCTTTAAATTCTGCTAACATTTTACCGATAGATTGTCCAAGTTCTGGCAAGCGTTTAGGACCAAAGATGAGGAGGGCTCCTAGGACGATAATGATAAGTCCTGGAGCTCCGATATCACGTAGAATTCCCATGAAATCTCCTTTCTATTTATCTTTATATTTTCTTTGTTTACGTTTATAAATGAGCTTACTAAGAGCTACGCTAACTTCATAGAGTAAGATTAAGGGAGCAGTCATGGCCAAGTCACTAATAAAGTCGGCTGGTGTCAGAACGACTGCCAATACCAAGAGAATGAAGTAAGCATAGCGTCTATAGCGTGTCAGAAATACTGGTGTCAATATACCTATAGAGGTTAGGAAACTAACAACTACGGGAAGTTCAAAGAGAACAGCCAAAGGCACTGTCGTATGCAGTAAAAAACTAAGGTAGTTTTGTGCTGTAATTTGTGTATCAAAGAGTCCTTCACCTAGCTTTAAAAGCACTTCTAAGATAGCTGGACTCACAAAATAATAACCAAAGGCCAAACCCAATACAAAACAGACAAAAGTTGCTGGAATATAGGCAAAGATGGCACGCGCTTCATTATCCCTCAAACCAGGTTTTACAAACTGCCAAATCTGGTAGGTGGTAAAGGGCAAAGTGACCGTAACAGCCATGAGACTGGCTAAGTTAATGTAAATCCAGAGAATATCGTTAGGACCAAGAACCAATAAGGGCTTATCAAATCCTCTAGTCAAATAAGCATAGAGCTCCCCAGCAAACAACAAGGTGATACAAAAAACTAGGAAAAAGCAAATCACTACTGCAATAAAACGTCTCCGAAATTCCACCAGATGCTCAACAATGGTCATCTCATCCTTACTTCTTGCCATGCTGCTTCACCGTTACAAAGGCAATAATAACAATAAAGGTAAGTTGTGGAATTAGGACTTCCCAGCTAGGATAGATACCAGCCCAATCAATGGTTGGGAAACCACTAATCAAATGATTGGACATCATATTAGTCAACTGAAGGGCATGAATGCTGACACCGAGCATCTTGAAGGCCAAGGCATAAATCAACCAGGTCAAAATAAAGAAGATACGATGTGGTTTAATATAGTGACTAGCTTTAGTCATAGCAACGGCAATAATAACAAGAACTGCAATGGCTAAAGCAATACCAATCAAGAAATTAGCTGTCGTGATACGTGGGATAATACCAACATAGAAAAGAATGGTCTCGGCACCTTCACGGAAGACAGCCAAGAAACTAAGGGCAAACATAGATACAAAACTTCCAGTAGCCGTCACTGTCTTCATCTGACGGTCCATAAAGTCATTCCACTGTTTGACTGAAGACTTGCTATGAAGCCAAATACCAATCAGAATCATCATCGCAACTGCAAAGATACCAACGCCACCTTCAATAATTTCTCGGTTAGAGCCCGAAGTTACGGCTGGAAAAACAACTTGTAAGATAACAGCTATAACTGCGCTGGCAAGAACACCAGCAATGGCTCCGCCATAAACCCATTTGAGTCCCTTACGCATCTTAGCTGCCTTAAGAGTTGTCACAAGAGCCATGACGATGAGGAGGGCTTCAACCCCTTCACGCAAGAGAATCAACATGGCATCAAATGCATTATAAGAAGCACTGGTATCGATAGCTGATAGGTCTGTAATTAAGGCTTGCAGTTTGTCCTGATAAGCTTTTTCTTTCCCCTTAACCATGATAACCGGTGTTTCACTCTCCACGCGCGTATCGAGGCTTGGGTTAGTCGTGCTCACGTCACCTTCAATGGTTGGCCAGATAGTGATGAACTTCTTCATAGTTGCCGCAGCCGTTTTTTCATCACCTGCTTGGAATTGACCGAGAGCTTTTTGCAAGAGCTTAATACCATCTTTTAGGGTTAAACTTGAGCTTGTACTATCAAGAGGGACGCCCTTGATAAAGTCATCAATCCCACCCTTGAGATCATCGTAAGATGACTGGATGCTGGTGAAATCAGTAGGCTCCGTCTCAATGCTGCTGCGCAAAAGTGAAATAGCCGTCTCAATCTTGCCGTAGTAGGCAGTACTGTGATCACGGACAACAGCTTCATTTCGCGTCCAAGCATTATTCAATTCGCCATAAGTTTTGCGGGTCGCAGTTAGGTCTTTAGCCGTAATGGCATCCTGTAAGTTCTTGAAATAAGGATTGAGACGGGTCTCAAGTTTTTCCTTTTCGGCATCCAAGTCAACAGGATTTTGCTCTTTCTCAAATTTAAGAAGGGCTGACGAGATAGAGGTTAGGTCTTCTTCTGTCACATCACCTTTAATATCAAGAGCCTTACTAACTTTTTTACCAGCCTTGGAATCGTGATTTTCTTTAGTTTCGAAATCATTCTTAATCTCACCGACTAATTCCTTAGCTTTTGCTTGATCCTTGTTTTGAACAGCTGTTGTTGCATCTGTGATTTTAATATAGAGATCACTATAAGATTCAGCAGCAACTGGATATGTCAAGAAAAGAGCTAGAAGTCCAAGCAAAACGAGGAGTTTATTCAAAGAGTGCTTGACCAAGGTAGCCTCCTTTCTCCACGCCAGCAAAGCAAGCAAAGAGCCCGCTTCCGATATGAGTGATGTACTCATTCATCTTGTCTACAGCACCAAGGTTGGTCTGTATTTTGACAAAACGGTCGGGATCCTTCTGGAAGGCAATGAATATCAAGCCTGCATCAAACTGACCAGTTCTCTCATCAATGCCATCAGAATAAGAATAGGAACGACGTAAGATAGGAAGGTCTACTTCTTTAGCCAAACGCACATGCGAATCGACTGGTAGTTTTGACAGATCTACTTCGTCAAACTCATCTTTCTTACCAAAGGGTGCTCCTGATTCCTTATAGCGACCAAAGGTGTTTTCCTGCTCCTGCAAATTGGTACGATCCCAAGTCTCCAAGTGCATCTGTACTAGACGAAGAGCCATATAAGAACCACCCTTCATCCAATCTTTACTATCCGTCCAGACAACCTTGTCGAATTCCTTTTCCGTCGTAACATTGGCAGTACCGTCCTTAAAACCAAAGAGATTTCGCGGCGTCTCCTTACGATCTCCGATAGCTGCAAACCCTGATTTGCTCCACTTCATGGTGATTTTATTACGACCTTTACGAATCAGATTGCGGACAGCGTGGAAAGCTACTTGTTCATCGTCCGCACAGGCTTGAATCACGATATCACCACCCGTGTACTTGTCCTGCAACTGCTCCTTTGGAAATGGTGGCAAATCTCGGAAGAGCTTAGGACGTTTGGATTCCAAACCAAGCTTTTTAAGAAAATCAGCCGAAACCCCAAAAGTCAGACTCAGGCGATAGGGATTGAGTCCCACGGTTTCGCCAGTATCACTTGGTGGCAAGAGGGTATTAGAACCATCCTTTTTTACTAGCTCACCTTCTACTAATTTACTACTATAATCTGTCCAGTCTTTAAAAAGCTGGATGACTTCTTTTTTATCGGTTGTATGAAGATCTAGCACCACCAAGTAGCAAGCCTTCTGCATAGGAGTCGTAATCCCAGCCTGGTGCTTGCCAAAGAAGCTAATATCTTCATCACCATCATAAGCCTTTTTACTTGAACTATCCTGATTAGCGAAAAAAGCAGATGCACCAGAAAGACCAAGCGCAAGCCCAGCCCCTCCAATACCTGCTTTTTTAAGAAATTCACGACGGTCCATTTTTTGATCTAAAAATTTTTCGTCAGTCATTTTTCTTATTTCCCTTCTAGGATAACACCCATTTGTGATAATGGTTCACCAAGTTTAGTTACAGCTTCGGCCAATTCCTTAGTATCTGCCTCACTCAAATCTGTATAAGACTTATAGTTTTTCTCATCAGTCATGTGTTTGTCCAAAAGACCATTGACATTCTTGAATTCAGTTTCCAGAGTCTTAACAAGTTTAGCATCTTTCTTCTGAATCAACGGTTTGAAGAGTTCAAAGATTTTTTCCGCTCCCTCAATATTGGCACGGAAGTCGTAAAGATCAGTGTGTGAGAAGACCTCTTCTTCACCTGTAATCTTTTGAGTTGCTACTTCGTTCAGAAGGTCAACAGCACCTGTCAACATGATATCTGGGGTAACTTTAACAGTTGCAATTTTAGCTTTGAGTTCCTTAATATCGTTAACCAATTGATCTACATAGGCAGCTGTCCCCTCTGTCGTGTTGTCTTGCCACATGATACGTTCGATACGGTGGAACCCTGACCAACCGTCTTCTGATTTATTTTCGTCCATGTAATCAACCAAACGGTAGTCGATTTTCACGTCAGACTCACCAAAGCTTTCTGCAATCGGCTCTGAACGCTCGTAAGCCATACGAACCAATGGGTATTGTTTCTTAGCTTCTTCAAGATTTCCTGACTTGAGGGTTTCACTGAATCCTTCAGTATCTTTCAAAAGCTGATCGATTTCGCCTTCAACGAAAGTCTTGTAATCACTTGTAGCCTGCTTCAATTGTTTTTGCTCACTGGCTGTGAGTTTTGAGCTAGTTGAACTAGAATTACTTGAATTACCAGATTTGGCACAAGCCGTCAATAGAAGTCCTGATGCCAAAAGAACAACACCAAGTTTGTTAAGTTTTTTCATGAATGTCTCCTATTTTCAAGATAGTGTTCGACATTTGTCGTTATATATGTGAATCGTTTGTTATTTCGATATGAAAAACGAACGATGATAAGTCAATAATGGTCTCTCATATGTAAGAGAACATATTCTAAACTAACAGAAGAAACCAGCACTGTCAACGGTTTTAGGCTATTTAAGAACTATTCTAAAGAGCAGATAAGAATGATTCTAAATAAAAGAAAAACAACAGGAAATAACCTGTTGTTACTAATTATTTTGTTCGACGTTTTCGAAGGAATCCTAGGCTAAGAATGCTTAAGAGACCTGTTGCAAAGAGTCCACGATTTGTCTTTTCACCAGTAGATGGCAGTTGCTTACCAGTTTGACGACTAGCTTCAGTCTCAGCCTGATTATTGCCATGAGCAACAAGCTCAGCATCTCCGACAAGGTCCTCTTGACTTGAGGTCTTGACACTTGTTTTAGTTACCTCAGTCTCTTTTCCACCAAATGACTCAGTCTTCTCAGAAGGCTTAGCTACTTCCTCAGTTGGTGTCTGAGCATTAGTCAAACGAATAATAGTCGCTGTTAGTGGGTCCAAGGTCAAGATGTGATTGTTGATTGCAACACCGGATAGCTCACTAATTCCAGATAGATTAACTTGATTGCCATCTGCTAAAACCATATAGGATAGACCATTTGTAAGCTTGCTCAAATCAAACTGACGAGCCTTGCTATCAGCATTGACATAGACAAGGTAACGATCTCCATTGGAAGCAACAGTTTGGTATCCTAATACCAAATCCTCTTGAGCGACATTATCCTGACCAGGAACTGTCAATAGTGTCACACGAGCATCCACATCTGCTTTTGATTTGAAATTGAAGGCATCTGTAGACTTACGTAGGGCAATTAACCCTTTGGTAAAGGCACGCGTTTTCGTATTTTCTGGGAAGGCCTGGCTATCAGTCGCCTTAGTCCAGTCAAAATGGTTAACCGCATCACTAGAATCATAAGAATCATGGATGAAGTAAGGATAGTCAAATGGATTACCCTTTTCATCAACTAAGAGGTGTGACTTATTCGGCACCTTGTCCTCAGATACAGGATAACGGTAGGCAGGATCACGGAACTGTTTGGTGCGGCCGTATTCCTGACCAGAGTGAATAAATGGTGTTCCCTGAGCAGTCAAGACCATGAGGTTTCCTAGACGCAAGCGACGATGAATTTCAGCATTATTCTCAGGCTTACTTGGATCCTTCTTGATTGATTGGGCGATGATATCAAAAAGGGTCAAATTATCATGAGCAGCAATATACTGAATAACATCTCCTGGTGAATCAGCCTCGAAGTTAGTTGGTTGCGCCTTGATATTGTCAAAAACCTTATTAATATCACGTTTTCCACCTGTGATGAAGGCCGGTGTTCCCTCGTTTGGATAACCTGATTTGAGGGTATTTCGAATATCATCTGAAAATACTGCTACGGTATCTGTGTCTTTCATCCAAGACTGATCGGCAGGCTGAACAGGGCTATTTTCATCGCCAGCATAAGTCACCCAACCCTCACCAAGCATAATGAGATTTGGATTAAGGGCGCGTGCAGTATTGTATGCTTGCTCGATACTTTCAGCGTCATGGTCACCCATCATATCAAAACGGAAACCATCTACTTTATATTCCTTAGTCAAATAAGCAATGGAATCCACCAAGACACGACGGCTCATATAGTGAGTCGTACCTAGACGACCGCCTCCAAAACTCGAACGAGGAGTGCCATCAGCATCCATAAAGTGATAATAATTTGGCTCAAGGTCTTCAAAAATAGCTGTCTTGGCTGTATGATTGTAAACCACATCCAAGATAACACCCATACCATGGGCATGGATAGCTGCAACTAAATTCTTGAATTCTTCAATACGTTTAGCCGGATCACTAGGGTTTTCAGAATACATACCCGTCAAAGAGAAATAGTTTTGTGGATCATAGCCCCAGTTGTAGTTACTATCGCTTGAGGCATAATCATCCAAACGCTTGCCATTTTGCAATTCATTAACGAAATAGTAGCTCAATACTGGCAAAAGCTGAATATGGGTAACCCCAAGGTCTTTAAGATAATCCAAACGCTCCGCAAAGGCTGCAAAAGTACCAAATTGGTGCTTCAATTCAGCTGAGATAGCCTTGTCAGAGGTGAAATCACGGACATGAGCCTCATAAATGATAGCATCTTCACGAGACTTAAAGTTAGGAATCTTAGCGTAGTCAAGATCTTTTGGTCCATAATTAGCAGGATCTACAAAGGCAGCCTTGGCAATCTTGTGTTCAGGACCCTTGCTAGCATCGTCACTATTCCAAGCTGCCAGAGATTTCGCATAAGGATCAAGAACAATTACTGACTGATCTCCACGTTTAATGCGGTATTGATAGAAATAACCTGTTAAGTTTTCAAGGCCAAAATCAGTCGCAAGTAGGTCAGCTTGCCAAGTACCTCGAGGGCCTTTGATTAAAGTACGTTCAGCAAGCACCTTGTCTTGATTATTCTTATCATAGACAATGATGTCTACTTGATCAGCACTTGGTGACCAAAGTGTCACATGTGCCTTAGTACCATTTTCTTCTAGTCGAGCACCCAACTCACCATCATAACTGTAGAGGGCATCCTTTAATTGCCAGCTCTCAGATGTTTTAAAACTATCACTGCCCAAAGTGACCTTGTAAGGCAGATTTTCTGCAGCAAAATCACCTGTTAAAGTAGATTTTTTAAGTTTAGCATCCAAGTCAAGCTGTTTAAGAGTGACACTGTTACCATCCTTATCCGTCACCTTAAGGTCTTTAAGAATATCCTCAGATGAGACCTCGTCTAAGTTGGTGAAGCTAAGTTCGATTTTGCTTGGACTAAGCTGCTGAACCCCAGTCAAACGCACATCCTTGACAAAGTAAGGGTTGGTGTAGACTGTCGGATCAGTATCTCGTACGAAAAGCTGACGAGATTTTTTCAAGTCACTAAATTTATAATCATTTGGTTGAATTTTCACATCATCTCCAGTTTTACTCTCATCTAAGAGTAAAAATCCTATCGATTTTGCCGCTTGTGTTAGTGGAATATCTAAGTAGGCACCATACTTACCATTCGGTTGGAAATTGACACCATCAGGCCAATTGCTTGGAGCGTCCTTAACATCACCCCAATACCAGACAGACTTATTGCTATAGTCGCCATCCGTACGGAAATAATTGATACGAACGTGGTCTTGAGGGATAGGTTGATAGCTGTAAACTTGGAAATCTTTGTCAATCCAGGCCTCATTCATTTGAGGGCTAAGAATTTCGACTGATTTATCCCCTGAAAGGTTCGTTCCAGCAGCATTATTAATCAAGAAGCTAAGTTTTTTAGGTGTTGAAGACAACTTCACATCTAAATAGACACCATAATCATCCTGTTTGGCTTCAGAAAATGAGGTTGCCCCTGTCGGCCAGGCCCCCTTCTGAGATGATGGTGTCTCAACATCATCCCAAGTCCAAAGGCCAAGAGATGACTTGTCTGGACTTGGCAACTCTTGAAAATGCAAGCGAATAGTCCCCTCAGCAATAGGATCCTCAGACGCATTCGTAAGAGTTTGACTATTATTAGTACTTACTGTTTTTGGCGTGTTTTCGCTAGTTTCAGTTAGCTTGCTAGTCTCAGTAGGGCTAGTATTTTCTTCTGGAAGAGAAACTGGCTCATTTACCTTGGAAACAGAGGTATTCTCAGCTGTTACAGGAGCTGCTGGCGTTTCAGTTACTAGGCCACTGGTAGTAAGACTAGAATCAGCTGGTTCTACTTGTGTGCTTGATTCGGGCGTTGACACTGCTTCATCTGCCTTGACGACTTGAACAGCAGAAAAGCTCAAAAAAATAGCTCCAATGGTTACAGAAGCCAAACCTAACTTGTACTTGCGAAGGCTATAACGAAGGATTTTTCCATCATTAGCTTGAGTATTTCTTTTCATAGAAACTCCTTTTGTTAACGTTTTCATGTTTTTTAATATACCATTTAGCTTTCATTTATGCAAGCGTTTTCTCTATTTAAAAATTAAAAAAGAGAGAACCATATGATTCTCTCAATCTATTAATTATAAATAGAATAGTAACGCTTAATCCCTGCCACAATTGCGTTAGCTAAAGTCTCCTGATAAGCAGAGGTATTCAATCGAGCTGCTTCTTGAGGATTTGACAAGAAACCTAGTTCAAGAAGGACTGCTGGCGCTGTCGTTTCACGCAAGACCGCAAAGGTTTGACGTTTCACGCCTTGATTCTGAGCACCAGTCGCATTAATCAAGCTAGACTGGATGGCATTGGCCAAGGTATCACTCATGCTCAATCGAGTCGGATTAGCATGGTAGGTTGCATTAATACGTGATGGATATTCTGCATAAGGTTGGTAATAATAAGTCTCAATACCCTGTGCTGCAGAACTTCCTGAAGCATTGATGTGAATACTTACGAAGATATCTGATTCAGAAGCATTAGCTGCACGTGAACGATCCGTCAAGTCAACATAGGTATCACTTGTGCGAGTGGTTACAACTTGATAGCCTTCTGCTTCTAGTTTAGCTTTCACACGACTTTGGATAGCCAAGGTCAAGCTCTTTTCGGAGATACCAAAATAAGAAGCACCTGGATCATAGCCACCATGACCAGCATCCAGATAGACAACCTTATTTAAAACATCGTAATTTCCTCTTGATGCCGAACCGATTTTCTTAGGTGCCACCACATCAGCTGAAGTTGCCCCAAAACCAATATTTTTACCAGAGGCATCAACAATATAGCCATGAACGATGTATTTACCTGAATTCCACTTGTGCTGACTAGCTGAAATAGTCACCTTGTAAGAACCATCATCCTGTTTAGTGGCATTATGCCAAACAAGATCATCCTGGTCATTTTGCTCAGACCATACTGGTATAAGGACACCTGAAATACCACTTGGATTCGTCAGATTGGTGATAAGAACATCAAAGGTTCCACGATTTTTATCGTTGTTTGTGATAGTCAGTGTTCCTTGAGTCTTAGTAATATCAAGTGTCACTTGTTTCCCACCTAGGCCAATGTATTTACCATCATTGTCAACCAAATAGACATGGGAATTATAAAGACCACTATCACCCTTATGGTTGCTTGAACGAACGGTTACCTTATAGTCTCCATTGGTTTGCCTAGTTGCCTTGTACCAAATGATATCATCTTGACCGTTCTTTTCAGACCAGGTTGGAACTAGGACTTCTTTAAAGCCTCGTGGCGCAACCAAGTTTGAGATAACAAGATCATAGCTACCCGTAGCATTGTTCAAACCAGTGATGGCAAGGTCGGCTTTAGGTTCTGACAAAGTAACTTTTGTTTGCGTGCCTCCCACACCGATTTGTGAACCGTCGTTTTGAACATAGTAAAGATGAACATTGTAAAGACCAGTTACGTTTTTGTGGTTAGCTACTTGAACAGTAACCTTGTAATTGCCATCTGTTTGACGTGTCGCTTCATACCAACGAATATCATCTTGACCATCAGCCTCAGACCAGACTGGGACTTGAACCGTTCGGACACCCTTAGGGCTATAAACATCGCTGATGACCACATCAAAAGTGCCAGCACCATTGTTATTTAAGATAGAAATACTACCACTTGGCTTAGTTTCATTGACATCAACCACGGTCTCAGTCAAATACTGACGGTTGTCATCCTTATCGACGAGATAAACATCTGCTCTGTATTTACCTGTTGAATGTTTATGGTCTGAAGCCTTAATCGTCACACGATAGCTGCCGTCTGCTTGCTTACTTGCCTTATGCCAAACCAAATCATCTTGACCATTAACAAGACTCCATGATGGGACCAAGATTTCCTTCAAGCCATTAGGTGCTAGAATATTGCGAACCACAGCATCAAAAGTGCCTGTAGTTGCATTATTATTTTCAATCGTTAGGCTTGCACTTGGTCGAGATTGGCTAACTTCCACAACTTTTTCAGTCAAGTAGAAACGCTTGTTAAAATTATCTACGATATAAGCATCTGCACGGTATTTACCAGTTGAATTTTTGTGGTCACTTGCCTTAATGGTAGCTCGGTAAGAACCATCTGCTTGCTTCGTCGCCTTATGCCAAATCAAATCATCTTGACCACCAACGAGACTCCATGATGGGACTAAGATTTCTTTCACACCTGTAGGAGCAATGATATTTTTTACCACAGCGTCAAAAGTGCCTGTAGCTGCATTATTATTTTCAATCGTTAGGCTTGCACTTGGACGAGAGTAAGTTACCGATACTACTTTCTCAGAAATATAATGTCTCTTATTTGTTCGATCAACAACATAGGCATCTGCACGGTAATTGCCAGCCTCCCCCTTGTGATCTACCGCCTTAATGGTTACACGATAAGAGCCATCCATTTGCTTGGCTGCCTTATGCCAAATCAAGTCATCTTGACCATTGGCTAGACTCCAAGATGGAACAAGAACCTCTTTAACACCCAAGGGTGCCACAATATCTCGAACCACAGCATCAAAGGTACCAGTGACCTTGTTGTTGTTCTCAATTGAGAAGCTAGCCTTAGGTTTTAGAACATCAGTATCATGAGATGAACCTGAGGCATGAGTCAACTTAGCAGGTTCAGCCACGATATTGCTTGAAACCTCAGAAGCAGTCGGTACCGTCGCATTTTCTGAACTCGCTACTGTGTTAGCCTGAACTACAGATTCAGAGGCAACGACTCTTGATTCAGATGCTGCAATCGTTGTTGAGCTTGCTTGACTAACTTGTGGAGCACTTGAGTTTGCTACTTCACTTGTGGCTGTAGGTGTTTCCGCAACAGTTGAACTTGGTCTTGCTGATGGTGACTCTTGTGCAAGGACTGCTCCACCACCAAAAATATCTGCTGCAGTCGCAGGTTGATACTGGTTCCCTTCAGTAACCGTAGGCATTTGCGTAGCTACCTCATCAGCACTGGCTACCTGAGTAGTCACCACCATGAGAACAGCTGCACTGGCATAGTAGATAAAATCTTTTGTTCGCATTTAACTTTCCTTTGACACTTTTTAATACGTCACCCATTTTACCATAGAAAATATCTTACGAATAGAGCAAAAGTGATAATTCTCTAAAAAAACTATAAAAATGATAAAAAAATAAGTAATTTCTATGCTGAAAGCATCAATGTCATCCAAATAAAGAACCTAAAAGCCCATAAATATGAGATTTCAAACATGTATATAATATTCTGAAAATAGATAAATAAAAAATATGACTATCAAAAATGAACACCAAAA
>ERZ809296.3931-NODE-3931-length-12002-cov-4.305432_pt1 | contig 12002 bp, 10 predicted proteins | sample MGYA00520511_ERZ809296 | MGnify/ENA primary metagenome ERZ809296 (study PRJEB31576, sample SAMEA3212662) | Homo sapiens | biome: human-gut; feature: human gut; material: fecal | place: Sweden | collected 2012 ... | reverse complement strand
GCTCCAGTTCATTATCTACTTTCAACGGTAGATTAAACGGTGCCCCGTAACGAACCCCTACAATTGTAGTTCGTACGCTACCAAAGACTACCTCTAAGCCCTCAGATATACCTTCTAGTAATCCCCATAACTCACTATGCCATACAGAAACATGTAAATATAAGATATCCCCACGTCGAATGATATTATCTTGACGAGGCTCTTTGAAGGATAATTGTAGTGAAAAAGGCTTTATTCCTTCCATATCATGCCACCATGTAGCCTTATCTGCAGCTATATGACTAAGAATAGAGAAGAGTGCCGCATGTAGATATCGCCCAGGAAAGGCAGGCAAGCTGCCTCTATTTTGAGCTTCTAAAGCAATAGTAACTGTGCCTAGCATTATTTTTTGCTCCAAGCTTTAATAAATTCACTTGGTGTGCCTAACTTACTTCTATCTTTAAATCGTTTGTGTGGATCATTATCAATAGACATCATTGTCATTGCTTCTCCCCATTTTTTTATTGCAGTTGGGCCATTAGCTAAATTCCAATCCATCATTAAAAGTAAATCCTCAAGCATTTTGGAATAACTCGAACACTCTACTCCAAGTTTTTCAGTTCTATACTCGATAAAAGCCTGAATAAATCTATCTTTCGAAATATCTTTTGATCCTAATTGCCATTTACCACTATCAAATAACGTTTTATATCTAGTTGATTTATCTTGGATATGCAAAGAAGAATTTAACTTAATACTACCCAAGCCAATTGATTTTCCCATACCAAGCTTATAAGATATACTATGTTTTTCACTTGCATAAGAATCAAGACTCAATGCGAATAATAATGCACCTAACTCTACCTCACTAAGGTCATTAAAATAAATTCTACTACTAAAATTCATATTAGAGTCAATTGGTTGTATATATTTAGAATTTTTAATAACTGGATCGTCTTTACCTATTTTCCATGCATTAGCTTTTGATAAAGGTTGATGCCAATATAATTTATAACCTCTAATAGCACCCGTTTTCATTCCCCAATGATTATAATTTGAGGTCAGAGAATCCATATTTTGTTCCAAATAAAATTGGAAAGATGTTGGTTTTGGACTCATTAATGGATGAGGTAAACTCGTTTCACACCACATAGGTTTATTATCTAAGCGAGCCTCAGAAAAAGATACTCTCCCAGCCCAATTATCTGCATATCCTAAAATACTATCCGTTAAATCAACTATATGACTTTGACGTTTCAAAGATTCTGGCAGGTGATCCTTTATATTTAAATTATAAGCAATTCGATAGAAACGTCCATGACCAAAATGTTCTACCACATTAGATTTTTCCTTATAAAAACAAGGAACAACATAAGTGATATCCGAACATCCTGTATATGTTTTAGCCGCACTTCCTGATTTACCATTTTCTATATCTAACAAATTAAGTGTTGTACGATTACTATCATAAATATAGCTATTAATAACTGATTCAGGAACAGAAATACTTCTATTTTTAAAATTTCCAGGCTTTGCAATCTGTATAAAGGATGCTTTTCTATTCATAGAGCCAGTATGAATATTTACACTCTGGTCTTGCCACTCAATACTAGCTTGATCCTTCTTAGCACTTAACTCAGGATAATTTTTATATAAAAGAGTTTTAAAGTTAGCATTTACAATAAAACATTCGTTCTCAATTGTTTTTATAAGGAATCCTGCTTTTGCTTTTGTTAATGATCGTTGCTTGCCATTCTCATATATACTTTCAACCATACTAGAATCATAATGCTTACGTAGCTCTTGAACGGGACTAGCTAAACCTCTAAAATATAATCTTTTATCCTCAAAATCACCTATTCCCGTTTTACTATCATATGCATTAAATTTACTTGCAGTAGTAATTTTTAAAATCTGCTTAATCATGCTTTTTATACTACTGCCAGGTATAATTGGATTCTCTGTTCCACCAAAAAATTCTTGGTATTCTTGATCTCCTTTTTTAATAACTTTGCCACCTATAAATAATGGAGTCTGAGTAAAAATATCAATATCTATATATCCCGAATTTTTACCATTATCTAAAACATGTTGTGTATATAACTTTTTTAGTTCTTCAGAGGTATAAGAATCCAATTCAAAAAACTCTGCTGGTATTACCTGCTTTGGTAAACTTATAAAATTATATGGTACAGAAACTGGCTCTGTGGATTTCACTCTTTTATTACCAGAGCTGTGTCTATTATTTGAATATTGATTATAGTTAGAAGAGTTTTTATAATTTTTATTTTTTACATTATTTTTCACATCTTCAAAATTCTCACCATTGACTTTTGCCATATGGCTACGACTAGCCTTCAGTCTGTCAGCGATTGTTTTTGCCATACTAGACCTCCTTATCCACGATTTTGACATATCGATAATCTGTATAGCTCGCTTGATGATTATCTAAATAGCCAATGTAATTACGTGTCGTTAAATAACAGTATTGTTTTGTAGTGGACACAGGAATAATTTGTGAAAGTTTACGGCCTATATCAACTAGGCTTATAAAGCCCTCTACTCGGTTCAACTGTGTACGACCTGCATCAACTTCACCAATCATACGAGAGGAAGAGTCCACGTACGTTACAGGTTCACCAGCTTCATCGTTAATATAACGATATGTAATCTCACCATGTTGTACAGTGAGGCGCAACTCTTCAGTTTCATTAAAGATACGCATGTCTTGTAGATACGCCAAATCTACATCAGTCGTACCATCAGAGAATTGGAAGCCACCTTGCTTGAAATAGCCCCATTTGACTTCATGGACAGACCAAGTAATCACTAGGCCCTCTTGTTTCATCTGTTCTTTTGCTACAGCTAGTACGTTCACATTAGCTGTAGGACCACATGTGCCGGTTGTACGTGTATATACACCTTCATGGCTATGTAATTGTTTACTCATGAGCGCCCTCCTTAGCTAACATTGTATCTTCTGCAGATTGATGTAACGCTTGAACCAAAGCTTCAAGTTTAGTAGCTTCACCTTCTGTAACCTTGCCAGCATTATCGATACCATAGCTTTCACCATGATATTGAACCGCAACATTGTTACCTTTAATGCGGCCATAACCGATTGTACGATTAGCGCCCAACGTAATTTGACCTGTCATAAGATCTTTTACAAGAAGTAACACTAGGCCCGCTTCACTATCACTGCAATCTTTAACAGTTATACGCAATGGGAATGTTAACTGTTTTCCTTTTGTATTACGAATAGGGTGGTCTTGGAATAAAGCACCAGTCATAACCCCTCCAGTAAAGCGGTCTATACGGGTACGAATCTGTTCTTCTTGTTTATAAGTAGTATCTAAATATACTTCATCAACCGTTAATCGCCCTTTACGACTATTCTGATTATCGCTATAACCAAACAAATTTTTTGCAACAGTATTAGATAAGTCTATGGAGTACAAAATATTGCAACATTGATGACGTAATACACCTTTGATAGATGTCCCTGGAATAAAGAGAATTTTAGAATATCCCTCCCATACATCTTCAAAAATAGATTTAATAAGAACTGTATCTTCTAAGTAGCATTCCATATCTATAACAAGGTCTTTGTCAGCAATCATACATCGTTCAGGAATAGCAACAGATGTACCCGCTTTACGTAGTAACCACCCTTTTACATGTTCTGGCTTAGTGAAGTCATAATGCTCTAAAGAAATATCTTTACATGTTATGCGACCTAAACCATTCACCGTACGAGCACCAATGGAGATGCCGTTTTTAAGTAGATTAGCTAACGCTACAAGAGCTCGCTCAATCTTATCTGCTTGATTTTCGTGGCATTGACGAATCACGCAATCAATACGCAATCGACCAGTCGCACCAGACTCGATTACCTCGAAGTCATATTTTGCGCCATCTTTAGTGACACCACGCACATCGTCTATACAGATGCCATCACGAACGACAATATTTGTATTATCTAATGGAATATCATTAATCTGTAATGCGCTTTGTGTACCTTTGTCATCAATGGAACCAAATAATACATCTTCAGATACAGGTTCAAGGCCTTGAATCGCTTGGCGCAATACGCCTGCTAAGGATGTCCCAGGAATGAATGGTTGACCATCGTGATAGGTTACCACGATATCATCTACTGTATCATTTAAAATATCATTACTAACACCAGCTCGAATAACGAGAGGGCTTGTGAGTTTGACAGTACCAGTTAGAGTGTACCGCCCTATTACACTTGCAGAGTTTAACATACGACGGTCCTCCTTACTTAATCTTTCTAATATGTCTAAAGAAATATGTCCAATATTCGTAGGCCACTACATTTGAAAGTTTTTGTTTGTCGAGCCCTACCATATCGACTAATTCAGCAGGAATTTCGTAGTATGTTCCACTTTCACCAGATTTTGCCAAACAAGCGGCCACTAATGTAGGAGCATCAAAATCAATGATATACTCCATCAAGTTAACACGTTTTGTTTCACTGCGCGTATAAGCATGCCCTAAATGGAACTCACGCAAGTTCTTTTCAATAACTCTAGGCTCATTTTTCTTTTGCCCTTCTGCCTTCTTGTCTTCCAAGAATTGTTGTAATTGCTTATGACCAGTTTCATGATTTGTACCAAGTTCAGTCAATAGTACAGATGCAAAATGCTTAGATATACCACTTCTAGACATAGTACGTTTAATATACGTATCTACATCGTGAGCAGCACGCAAACGAGCATTTACAATAACTTGTTTTTCCAATACCTTTTTTGCAATTTCTTGTGTTGGCATATGTAAAGATTTGAGCTTAGGTGCTTCTTTCTTACCTAATTTCACTAGTTTGAACTCGCCAGGAGTCCATAAACGGCCTTGACCGTAGCCCTCTTGAAGTCGAGTACCCATGCCGTTATACAAGATATTTTGTAGTTTATCTAGATCATCTTGAGACCAACCAGATTCCTTTACAAGCTCTACGATACTACCAGCAGATGCAGACGCTTCAGCGCTACTACGAACGCCCCAAATACTATTAAAGCTTTGCTCCTCTTGATAAGAGGCAAACACAGTACCTACAGAGATATCTGAACCAATTGATTGGACTGCTTGAGCTACTACATGACCAATAGACTCATTACCTAGCACTAATGGCGTATGAAGTCTTACATATACAGAGTTACCACTATTTACTGGCGTTGGAACAGCTGTAATATCACCAATTTCAACGAGACAATGACCATATTCAGTACGACGAGAGCGACCGATATGACAATCCAACTGTTTAGGGAATTGACGAACAAACTCCTCTAATGCAACTTTAGGCCCCACCACAGAACCTACAAATACTTGATTTGGCTCAATGTATTCATAATTAAAGATATTACCATCTTTACTGCGACCTTGCACACGTTCTTGCTCTAAAGATCGAGACATATGTAATTTAATAGCCGTTTCAATTTGTACAGGACTACATTCCTTGCCATCTACAACAACAAACCCTTTAACGCCTTTAAAACCCAAAAGATCTTTACCGGTGTAGAAGTCTACGACATCATCACTGGCATAGCCTTCTGCATTTTTGTTCTTTTGTAAGCTCAACGGTGCTGGAAAAGACGTACCTTTTGGCGTATGCTTATAGGCCGCAACAAATCGTAAGTCACCATAGAATAAATTCATAAAATCCTGATTCTTATGAGCTTCTCTACCAAGCTTATGAGAGGAAATAAACTGAGATGCAAAAAGACCGCGCAATACTCGACCATCAATAGAGCCACGTGTAGATGTTAATACACCTGCCGTGGAGGAATTCGCAATAAGCGTTGGGGATTTAACGGTAATCGTAATATTTACTTGTTCCATAATGTACCCCCTAAAGATTCTAAATCAAAAGACGTATCATCAATTGTGCATTCTACTTGGCCAAAGCCGCGGTTACGTTTGCCACCAATGCCAGTCAAATTACGCACTGCACATGCTAAAATCAATCGTTCTAATTCCGTCATATCTTCCACATCGATTTGACCACTGAAAGCAAGACCTCTATTGAGAACGCGAGAGTTATGCAACGTCCCCTCTAGTGCTGTACCTGTTACTTGATCGATAGATGTGTAATAACGCATAGATGTGTACTCTTCGAGGACACGTTCCTTCGTAAACACTGCTGGATATTGCTCTTCAAGAGCCGCTAATTCACTAGCTACCACGTCATAATCAGCAATTGTTAAATTAGAAATAGATAATCTAGGGTTATCCTCTGCACCTTCAAGGCGATTAAACAATACCTTTACATCATCAATAGTAAAGGTATTCAAACCTGCTGCATGCATCATTTCGGCTACTTCAATGGCACTTTCATATAAAACACCACGCACACGTTTAGCAGGAATAAAAGGAATTCCATAACGATCATGGACGATAGTGCTGTCCGTGTTGACATCGCCTTGGCCGGACATAAGCATCGTTGGCGACAATAATTTAATAGTTAATGTGTACATACTTACTCCAATCCAGGCAAAACATAATCCATTAATTCTATGGCATCAACATATGGCGTACGCATTTTACCATTTACCTTAGCCCATAGTTTTTCTTTGAAAGCATCCCAACCAGCTACAGTAGGCATAAATTTATTAGTGTTGCGTAGTTGCTCGAGGAATATAGTCCACATATGTTCATTATCTTGTAATACAGAACGCAATTCTTTGACCTTATTATGAGCCAGTAAATCACCTGAATATGCTTTATCCTTAACCAAAATAAATTGATGTGTACACTCTAATAATTTTGAAAGAGCAAATATATCTTTTTCAGCCTCAATATTATCATTAAACACTTGATATGGCCCAAAATGCATATTACCGGTTAAGCTACTATATTCATTAGCGAAAAACTGCTCCAAGGTAGGTGCTGTTTCACCATGAAGGAAGGCAAAATCCATCCAACAAGACTCATTAACCTTGTGCACCGCATTATATTCACGCATTTTAGATTTAGCGCGATCGCAAAGCTGCTCTGCCATTTCATAGCCTCTAAAGAATGGGTAAGACGTAGGAATTACAGCAATACCAGCACAAGAAGAAATGGATATGCCGTTCTTATCACTCAAGAGTTGTTGCATTAAATAGTGAGAGGCTTGCACTGCAATACGAGCATTGCAAATAAAAGTAATATCATCGCCACCAATGATAATCGGACGGATTGGCAACATATTCTTAGACAATTCGAGGTTTTCATCAAGAATATCGTATTTATCAATAATCCATTGCACCAATGCTTTAAAGCTCTCCAATGTTTTTGTAGCTACACGTTTAGAAAGAGCACTTCGTTCTTCTAATGTTTTACATTGTCTAAAGTGAGCACCCATGTTATTACCATCGATATGAACGATTGCAATATCATTAATTCCTGTTTTACTCTTTTCGGTAGATTGGTTTTGACCTAACTCTTCAAATTCAGATGGAAATACCCAATCAGTCGTTTCCGTACCAAATAAGTCTATTTTTAAACGGCTATTCGCAGCCTCAAAGGCTTCAAATTTAGCTGTGAAGGATGTAGCAACTAAGCGCTTGTCATCACCAAAGCTTTGCGTTGTATCTGCTACCTCACCACTGAAATCACAAATGGTTGTCAAACCTGTATTAGCAGGATGCACAATTGGATTCAATGCAAATTGATTAGCTTTCAATTGTTTATATAATTGGCCAAGATCTGCAGAAAACTGTGTTCCATCAAGAGTAATGTGACCAGTTGTGGCACCTACTTTTAGACCTGGATACTGCACCAAAACTTGAGTCGTAAATTTCTTAACAATATCTTGAACCAAACTTTCATGTTTATCATCTATAAGAACCAGAGCATTACCGCCGCCAATATACGCAACATATATAGGTTTTGGAAGAGATGTAATGCTGTCACTACGTGTCAACCAGGATGTAGTATCAGCCTCTACCCCAAGCTTATTGATAATTTCTTTACACAATACATACTCAAACAATCTATCCACAATAAACGATGCTCCAACATTAGCCTTCAGTTTATTGTTAGCAAAAATATACTTTTGAATAGACTGCACATCAAACAATATGGCATTTACTTGCATAGGCTCACTCCTTACCTATTAACACAACATTTATAAATGACAATATTCTCGAAATTGAACAAACTGAAAGTTGACGATTTTCTCATTTATACCTGCTTCGTAAGATTCACTCACCAAGCGCTCACTAGTGGCCGCTAATACAGTAATCCCCACTGCTAATAGTCGTTCCACTAAAGCGTGACAGTATATAAATTCCCCCTGGCACAAGACAGCCTGTGGATTAAGACTTATAATCCTCCCTGCATATTCTTGTACTAGCTGCCCAATTTCACCAGATGGTAACTCTGGATCAATGAGGGGAAATGGTATATCTACCACCTCACCATATTGATGAGCTGCTGCCAACTGTTCATCCGACCAATATTGAGAAGGATGATTTGTATGATTGATAAACATAACCACTCCTCACTATACAAACTACAAAACAAAATTCATTTATTATTCATCTTTAATAATAGCAAATCGTATTAAAAAAATCACTCATAAATACATGATTTATGAAAGATTTTTCATATTTTATAAATTGTATATAATTACACGAATATATAGGCTGATACCATATTTTTACATATACATCAGCCCCCTATTATCAAGATATATTCTCAGATTTTTCAATATCTACTGTTTCATCTAACGATTTGAGATATGAAATAAAAGCTTGTATTTCTTGTTGAATCCATTTTCTAGGTGTTAGATTATCAAAACGAGAAAGCTCCGCTTTCATATAGTCCTCATAAAGCTCCACCCATTTCTTATTGGCCTCCTTAGATAAAAAACAACCTCGTTCTGACAGCTCAAAATCTTCAGGGAGTATCATATGACGATTCAATAGTTTTAATACAAAGCGATCGATTATATCTTGTCTAAATATATCCATTACATCGTACACTAAACTATCCTTTCGATTATTCGTGTTATGTAGAACACCTATGCGTACATCTAAACCAGCAGTCAACAAACAGGCACGTACTTCCCGTTCTAAAAACGAATAGCCATAACTCAAGATAGCGTTAACAGGATCAGGGCTAGGATGACGTCTACGGCCAGAAAATTCCCATGGTTCAGATAACACCTGCCCTAATACAGAAAAATAAGTCCTAGATGCTAAACCCTCTATACCACGTAATGTGTCTACTTTTTTTGTTCTTTCTACACGTTTCAGCAACACTTGCATCGTTCTATGTACGGCCACAAAATTTGGAATGCATTTACTCTTTTTGTACTGATTTAACAAGGCTATCTGACCTTTAATCTTACGTCGCACAATATATTTTGCCCCATCTAAGGCGAATTCTTGATTTTGAAAGTATGCTACTTGCCACAACAAACGTTGTAAAGTCGTATGCTCATCCCCTAAGGTCCCTACAAGCTGATACTTATGATCTACAAATTGAATGAGAGAACCTTGCTTCACTAAAGAAAACATAACCTGTGTAGAAATTTGAATCGTTCGACCTAATACAAGATTTGATACAGTCGCTATAGGAATTTCTTTAATAACAGAATAATCTTTTTCAAGTACTAACAATCCTCCATCTTGTCGTATCGATATACCAGGTGTCATTACATATAAAGTTTCTAACATCACAACCTCCTAAAAAATTAAATAATCAACATTTTATCCTCTGTTAATGGAATCATTTTATTACACCATATAGGTGTTTTAGCTGTGTCAGAAATAGAGACGATTAGGAGGCGCCGTGTTTCATCCCCTTGTGTTAGCACTTCGAGCTTTTTGGCAATCGTTTCTACTCTAACGTGAGCATGAACACATAAAAACACACTATACTGCACACGATAACAGAAGGATTCTAAATACTTAACTACCTTATTTCTAATTTTAGTATCGGAAATATCATAAGAAATAAGATACCGCATCAGAACCTCCTGTATCTTTACTTTCTACCATTAGTCAGAGAATCAAAAATCATAAACAATACAATCCCACACAAAAATATCCCTATGAAGCCAGTCATCCCATTTACTCCTTTATTAAACGACAATCATTGAATCCGGTCTTTCACCATAATTATTAGGATCTTCATCCCCTGGCATCAGCACTAAACCAATTTTTACAAATCCCATTATTTTAGCCAATGTGGGCTCAAAAATAGCTATTATAGCGGCTACAATATAAATACCTGCTAAATAAGTTGGCCCATTTAAATCATGAATACGCCGCGATGCAATAGCTAACTCTCGAACAACAGAATACCCTATGATTGACCAACCCAATACCCAGAAAAACTTTGATACAGATGCAAGACTAATACAAAGGCCTCCAAGATAGCCAATACCAATGATCATCAACAAATTCATAAAATAAGAGCGACGATTCATACGCCCTGATAAGGACAACATAGACTTTAATTCTTGCTGTAAGTTTTCCATAATACCCTCCTTAATAATCATTCCGTGATGGTAATACAAACCACACCAATAAAGTTAAAAACAACATTGCCATATACTACCTCCTATATAAGACCAATTAAACTTGTTGAGTTCATTATACGAATCATACTAAAAGTAAACTAATCAGAAAAACTAGGAACAAAAAAAGAACTGTATCTTTGTGTAACATACACAAGAACACAGTTCTTTATTATTATGTAATTTTTAAGTTAGATATTCCCATTCTTCGACGCATACCGTAAACGGTAAGAGCTGTTGCAACTGTAAATTTACCTAAAGCTACTGAAATTGATAAAGAGTTTCAATACCGTAAACAGTAAGCTGAATCCTTTATCACCTTCGTTTTACCTTTACTTCGTTCAGGTACTTGAGATGTGCGGACCTCATCGTCGCTTTGATTCTCTGCTGTCTCGCACCCTTCTGCGCATACCGTAAACGGTAAGCACTGTTGCAACTATCGCGAAATTCGCTAGTGATAAACGTGTGCAACCGATGTTTCAATACCGTAAACGGTAAGCTGAATCCCTTATCACCCTTGTTTTACCTTCACTTCGTTCAGGTACTTGAGATGTGCGGACCTCATCGTCGCTTTGCTCCTCTGCTGTCTCGCACCCTTCTGCGCATACCGTAAACGGTAAGAGCTGTTGCAACTCCCAAATCATTCTGAAACACCATGATAAAGATAGTAATCGTTTCAATACCGTAAACGGTAAGAGCTGTTGCAACTTGCATTTGGTTATGAAAATAAATCCACAGGTTTAAAGTTTCAATACCGTAAACGGTAAGAGCTGTTGCAACAGCGTGCCTCAGAAAGCCAGTATTCATGGGCCTTAAAAATAGGTTTTGGCAAACCTCACACCGTAAACGGTCAGATTGGGCTCCCATTTGATCAAAAATGCCGATGAGCATAGGTAAATACTGATGGTAAATGATTTTTCTAAGGTTACAGTAATTATAAGGTTTTCTGAATATTACGTCAATATTCTTTATCATTTTCTTTTTGTCCTATTTTTATTAAAATACTGGTATTATCTAAGTTTAGCAAGCTTTAAATTAATTTTAATACCTTAGAAAAGGATTTAGTCTATCTGCAACATATAAAAAAGACCTACCCATATGACATCATACGAATAGGCCTATATACAATTAAATTCCATCATTACTTTTACTATTAATCCTCGAGATACCAAGCGAATATATACAACAATAATAATCCTACTAAAGCTGACATGAACAACACCCACCTATCCCTAATCAAATAATTCGTCTAATACAAAATCTACCGCCGCATCAACGGCTACTTCTATTACTAGATCCAATAGCTCATCCATATTTTCACCTCATTACAATCAAAACTTTTTTAATACTATACTTAAAACTGACATCTCCTATTTTCTACTAACTCATGCTGTAGCAATTGCTTCATACTATTTCTCCTTACATTAATCCTCAAATAATTTACATACTATTAGTCCTACGGCAAAGCCTATATATGGATACATACTATCAC
>ERZ809296.3916-NODE-3916-length-12045-cov-3.797248_pt1 | contig 12045 bp, 7 predicted proteins | sample MGYA00520511_ERZ809296 | MGnify/ENA primary metagenome ERZ809296 (study PRJEB31576, sample SAMEA3212662) | Homo sapiens | biome: human-gut; feature: human gut; material: fecal | place: Sweden | collected 2012 ... | reverse complement strand
TAGTCCAGAAAACGGCATTCGAAGGGATCAAACCAGCCGCCGCCATTGCGGCCGGGGGCCAGCTTTTCGAAATATTGCAGCAGGGAAAAGGACAGATACCGGGGCAGATGCTGATCGGTGTGGACGGGGTCCCGGGTCTCGGTGCCGGTGTAGATGCCGTCAAACAGGTCTTTCTGTTCCAGAGGATTGTAGCCCGTCTCCTGATAAGACTCCATCCAGTTGGGGTACTTGATGATGACCTTGCAGTCCGGGTTGACCCGCTTGGAAGGGGCGATCATATGATCGCGGGAGACCTCCACCATTTTGTGGCTGCGGTAGTGCTCCCAGCTGCCGTCGGTGATGCCGTGCTCGGCGTTGTACTGATCCCGCTCGGCCCGGCACCGGTCGCAGGTGCAGTTGGTGAAATAGAAATCGTCGATGATCCACTGGTCGAACAGCCGACCGTTCATCTCGGCTACCGCTTCCAGCTGGCGGATCATGGCTTCGTCATTGTAGCAGAGGGTGCCGAACATACGCTGCTTGGGTTCGGCTCCCTCCGGGTCGGGCATAGCGGTGGTGATGCCGCCGCTGACGTGGATGCCGTTTTGTTCGAACACCTCTTTGCACATTCTGACCTGTTCTTCCGAAGCGAAGGTGCCGTCCCGGAAGGGCTCCAGATACACGTTGTCCAGATGCAGATAATGCTTAAAGAAGTCGATGTCCTTCTGAAGCTGCTGCCGCTCCGCGTGCGCCGCGCCGTGGGCGACAAAATAGGTGGACAGCCGGAAATTGCGATAATGACTCATCCGAGGATTCCTCCCGTCTTTGGCTATCAAATTGGAACGCTGTAACGTCACCGGCAGGATAGCATTTTCCCGCTGGGGAAGTCAATGGATTCTCATGCAGATTTATGCATTTTTAGGCGCAGCGTGTTGAAAAATGTTTCGCTGTCGCGGCTGATTTTTCCATTTTGGGGTACAAAAAAGGCGCAGGATTCGTCTTTCCTGCGTCTCGCGATGCTTTTCGAAAAATCAAGCGGAAATTTCGCCGGGCGTTTTCTTCGCCATCTCCCGATAACGGCCCATTTGACAGGCGAAGCTGCGCAGGCCCGCCCGTTTCAGACCCAACAGGCGATCCATTTCGTCGGCGGCATTTTCGTAGCGGGACGGGTTAAAGTGAACCAGCACGTAATCCGCCTCCCGAATCTTCCCGGCGGCTGCCTGACAGAAGGCCCGTACCGGCGCGGCCAGCGTAAACACCCAAATGGGCGAACAGAGGGTCACGTGCTCGTAGGCGGTCAGGTCGACCGTCACCGGCTGAATGGGCATTGCCCAGCGGTGCATTCCATAGCGGCCGCACCACCAGAAGCCCAGCGTTCCCTCCGTGCGCTCCGCTGCCTTGATCTCATAGACCTCCGCGCCGGTGCGTTCCGCTTCCTCAAAGGCCTTGCGGCGCACGTAACCCATGCGGGAAAAGTACACCACCAGCCGTTTGGGGTTTGCTCCGATATGAGGATAGTCCTCCCGGCGGACGGTAAAGTTCTCCTGTCGTTCAAACACCCAGGCCGCATAGCCGGTCAGCGCCTGTGCCAACCCGAAAAAGAAGTACAAAGTCGATATGAAATTCAGCGGGAACAGCCAGAATTGGATGCAAATCCAGAGCATCAGCGTTACGCCGAACACGCCGCCCAGCACCACGCCCGCGTGCTTCCGCCGAAGGAGCAGAACCGCCGCCGTCAAATTGGTCAGGCCGTTGACGATCAGCAGGGAAATGCCGGAAAACACAAAATCCTGAAACAGCAGCTCCGCCAGCGGCATTTTCTGGAAAAATGGCAGCATCGCGTCCATGCCAAGCGCCTTGCCGGAAGGGTCGATCAGCATACAGGCCGCCCCGCCCACGGCTCCCAGCCCGATAAAGAGCGTCCAGAAGATCAGCGCTTTCCGCGCTTTTTCAAATCTTGATTTCATGTTTTCCTCCGCAATCTTTTTCTGAGAAGCCCCGCGCCCCGGAAAGGCACGGAGGGGTGTGGCGTTTTATTTGTCCCGCTTGCCCGTCAGGCGAATCACAGCCATGACCGCTCCAAAGAGTACGCCCGCCGCGGCCCAGATCCACCAAAGCGTTCCGGGATCTCCGTTTCCACCGGGGCCGAAGGCGCAAATCAGAAATACCGCCGTCACCGTCAGCCAGTAAATGCCGCTGACCTCGCTGGCCAGTTGGCGCTGGCCCCGGCGGGAGCGTTCAAATTCGCCCTCCATAAGCAGTTTATCCATGGAATTTTGACCGCAGCCCGCATACACCAGCGCAAAACAGCCGCAGCCCACCGTCAGGAGCGTCAGGCACAGCGCCGCCATCGTCCCGAACTCCGAAAGGCGCAGCATGATGGCCAGAAACAGCGGCAGGGCGGACAGCACACAGAGCACGACCCCAAGGATCTGTACCCAGCCATATTTCTCCTGAAAGGCCTTACGGCGTTCTTTGACCATGCCCGTTACGCCGTATTCCGTTTCGAAGGGGACTTCCTCCAAAAAGCGAAACTCCCTGCTGCGGGCGGCGCAGATCAGAAACAGGAACACGCCCGCCGTCACCAGAACCAGCAGTACGCACAAGCCCACGCCCACGGCTGTCTCCTCGGAAATACCAAAGCGGGTCGTTTGCTGGCTGACCGCAGACAGCATCAGCAGCGCAGCCGGGGACAGCACGCACAGCAGCGTCGCCAGCGCCATTTTGGGCGCAGCCTGCCGCCGTAATTCCAGATAGCGGAAAGCTTCCTCCATGGTCACACGCCGGGCAGCGGCTGTTTCCGTTTCGGGGGCGGCCTCTACGGTTTCCATTTCGTCTTTCAAAAGGAAATCGATGGTCACGCCGAAGATACGGCTCATTTGAAGAATCTTTTCCATATCGGGAATGGACTGCGCGCCCTCCCATTTGGAAACCGACTGCCGGGTCACGTTCAGCTGCTGCGCCAGTTCTTCCTGAGACCAGCCCGCCTTTTTGCGCAGGGTCACGATTTTGTCTGCCAAGATCATCTGGATTTCCTCCTGTTTTTCAGGATGCGCCGGGCGCATCCGGGATGAGTGCATCATACCTTTTGGGGCGGTTGCATACCAGAAATCAGGCTGGTCAATCTGTCAACCGGCGGTTGCATTTCCGATTTTTCTTGATTTTCGGGTGAAATGTGCTGATTGGCCGTCCGACGATCATCGTTTTGCAATCCGTGTTTTGTGACGGCTGCTATTATAGGCAGTCCGGGAAAAATCGTCAAGCTTTTCCTGCTGGCGGAAAAACGAAACGCTTTCGTGGACGGACTTTGGCAAAGGAACGCCGCCCGGCGTTTTCGTTGGCCGGGCGGCGATTTTGTTTTTTGGGAACCAGAAGGGCGGTTTTACAGCTCGAAGGAAATAAACTCCGACCACTGGGTTTCGCCGTAAATATCCGTCAGCTGGAAGCAGTACAGATAGCTGGACTCGCTTCCTTCCAGCGAATAGAAGCCGAACTCGATGGTTCCATCCTCCCCGACGATGATGGGATCGCCGTCGAAGGTGTCTTCCTGCATTTCGCCGTCTTCGTCCTCATAGACCATCGGATAGGTGGGGATGATCTCGTCCCCGGCCTTCAGCGGTGTGCTGCCCCGCACGGGAAGTCCCTGCTCGTCGTAGCCGCGGGTAAAGCCCACGATCGACCAGTCGGCCTCCGCGCTCTTGCGGATGACCAGCAGATAGCCTTCCTCGCCGTTGCACTTCACCGGGATAATGCTGCGGCGCATTCCGCCGTTCACCAGCTGGTCGTAGAGCACCACCAGCTGATCGTCCAGCATGGGCCAGCAGCCGTCGAAATTGCTGACGATCTCGCCGGTTTCCCAGTTCACGCCCGCGTTCTGCATCGCGCCAAGCTCGACGTAGACCGTGTCTTCCTCGTCGCTGGCGTCCATATAGAGCAGACCTTCCACCAGACTGAGGTTGTTCAGTTCGTCCTCGCTGAGTTGCATGGAGCAGGCGTAGACCGCGTCGCTGTCCGTGGAAGAACCCCAGGAATCCAGCCATGACCAGAAGCCGCCGCTTTCCGTCTCCTCCGGGGTGATTTCGCCCACGACTGCCTGTTCCAGCAGTCCGCTCCACAGGGACGTGACCGGGGGCAAGTCCGCCGTTACGTCCTCCCATTCCTCGGGTGTCTCCTCCTGCGCCACATAAACGCCCGCCGGGCTAACGGAGCTGCTGACCACGTTGCCCGCAAAGGCTTCTTCCACATTACCGGCGTTCAGCTGTTGGGGCGCCTGGGCGGCGAACACATAGTCGCCGCCGGCCCGCAGAGCCGCATAGCCCTGCACGAACTGGGTGTAGTTGGGATAGGTCTCCGCACAGGCGTAAGTTTCGGTCTCAAATTCCCCGATGGGGAAATAGACGCTCAGGCCCGTCAGGTAATCGAAGGTCTCCGTGCCCACGTTATAGCGCACCGCCTTCTGATAGGCGCTTTCCAGCGCAGAGGCCGTTTGAGGGGCCATACTGCGGGTGGCAGCCAGCAGCGCCGCCATATCCACCATATCCGAGGACGCGTCGCTGAACTCGCCAAAAGCGTACATCCGCTGACGGGCGCGGCTGAAGGTGGCCAGTTCGCCGGAATCCAACGCTTGCGTCAGATAGGCCGCGTAGTTTTCCATCTGCTGCACCACAGCATCCATGGCGGGCAGATACACCACGCTCATGCTCAGATAATCGTCGGGATTATCCGCGATAGCGGCTTCCATATACGCGTCGGCCACGGCTACCGCCAGACTCTGGCTGTCCATGTCCGGCTGATCGCTCAAAGCAGACAGCCAGCCGTCGTAGTTCCAGCCGATGCCGGGTTCCAGTTCCTCACTGGCGACCATGTAGTCGGCATAATAACGCATATGGGCCGCCGTTTCATAAGTCGCCATCAGGCACGCGTCGAAGCCGATCACATCAAAACGGAATCCCGGTCTGGACTGAGTAAACTGATATAGCGCATCGTTGAGTTCATGCAGCGTCAGGCTGTCATAATCCGCCGTTTCATCGAAGCAGACCCCGGACGCAGCGCCGCCGCCGTGATTCCACAACACCAGCATGTAGCGATCCGCCGGATGGTTCGACACGCCCCATTTCAGAAAGTCCACCAGCGTCTGCTGCTCCCCCATGCTGGCCCAATCCAGCACTTCCAGATCGTAAAACCCGCCGTCGGCAATGGTGAAGCGATTCAGCGCGTTGGGCGTCAGGTCGCTGTCGTCCCATTCCGTCGCGCCGCCCGCCTGCACTGCCACGGTGATCTGGTCGGAATAATTGCCGGTGCACATTTCGTACATATCTTCGACGCAGGCACTTTGCAGATCGGTGCCGCACATATACATCAATACGGTCGTGGTGGTCTCTGCGTAGGCCGCCGGGAGAAGGGCGAAGGTCATCAGCAGCGCCAGCAGAAACAGAATCGTTTTTTTCACAGAGGAACCTCCCTGACTTTTTTTCCATTATAAAACGGTGCTTTCTCTGCGTCAAGAAAAAGCGTATCTCGGGAAACGGGGCACATTTTTATTTTTTTCCACCTCGCATGTGAGGGAAGAAGGGCACGAATGCCCCGAATTTCCAGCGTTTTGACGCCGATTCATAAAAACTTTCTTTTTTTGGAAAAAGACTGTTGACAGAATCTGATTTCTGTTATATAATTATCATCGTTGCGAAAGCAACCGATAACGCGGGGTAGAGCAGTTTGGTAGCTCGTCGGGCTCATAACCCGGAGGTCGGGGGTTCAAGTCCCTCCCCCGCAACCATATGGCTCCGTAGCTCAGCTGGCTAGAGCATTCGGTTCATACCCGGAGTGTCACTGGTTCGAATCCAGTCGGAGCCACCATTACGAAACCCTTGAGAATCAACGTTCTCAAGGGTTTTTATTTTTATGCATCGCTGTGTATACATGGATGTTTGCGGCAAATATCCGAAAACGCGTCCCAAATTAGGCGGTTGTATTACCAGTGAAACCCTTATGACGCAATAGGTTCGGCACTTGTTGTATCTTTCACTTTGCCGTCCGAAAACAGCAGACTTTCCAGTGTTTCTGTGGCCTTGAGAAGGTTCTGTTTTGACGGATCGACGTAGCGGTTCATGGTAATTTGGATGTCGCCATGGCCTGCCAACGCTTGGATGGTTTTTGGATCCGCTCCTGTACTGGCAATCAATAGATAGCTATTCAGGGTATCGTATCGAATTTGATGGTTCGGCATAAAAATGGCGCAGCTCAGCTTGTTGAAAAAGTGGAGGTGCAGAAGGCACTGCTGCCACTCAAACGTCGCAGGGGCTACTGCCGTAGTCCCTGCCCATTTCGTCTCACACCTGCAGTTCGCTAACCGAAACGAGGATTTGGCACAGCAGTGCCAAAAACGACGATTGAGGTTGCGGAGCGAAGACTCCGTGCCTTATGCCGCAGCACTTTTTCCGCAAACCAGCTTTAAGGGTGCGCAGTACCGAGGATGAGGACAGTCCTGAAAGGTCTACCGCGGTCCGAAGCCCGCAGTACGAAGCAGAGCGGGCCGCAGAGCACTGTTCGCGGGCGATGAAGGCCAATCAGGGGTTTTAGACAGTCTGAGCTGTGCTATATAAAAATGGCACAGTTATTATTTTTCTATACTTAAAAACTTGTAGTCGATGAATCCTCTAACGACCGAAGATGATTTATATTCAACATATGCCCATCCATTAAGTGCGCCAAGCAATTCGACCGCTGCTCCAGCTGCGACAGATTTGATTTTGGTTTTGCTTCCTAGTGGGTCGTTAATCAGATTTGTTTTGCTTTTCACAGTAGCTTTTTGATTCGACCACATCATTTCAAGAGGGGTAAAATAATTTAGGCTCTGTTTTGTGATATAACCAAATCGCATAGATGACTCGTTAATAGCGTACTGAATCAAATAGTAATCTTTGTCACCACCATAAATAAGGATCCAATCGTTTGTAGATACTTTTGCTTTTCCATTTGCCTCTATAAGAGCATTGTTTGTTGGCGCAGAGTACACCGGTATAGTTTGATCGGTTGGCCAATAATACAAAAGAGGATGACTATCATCAAAGTATATATCATTCGTAAGCTCGTAGTATTTTTCATCCCATTTTTGGGTGTATGAAAGAAAGTCGTCACACACAAATGCAGTCAGGTCAGCGGATGCGGGATATTGAACATATCCTCTTTGGCTGGCGAAACAGTCGTCTTCATAAATAAAAACTGCTCCGTTTTCATAGCGCATGCTGCCATGATGAGGAATAACATCACGCAGAATATAACGATCTCCATCAAGCAAAAAAACCATCAATAATTCATAGTGATCTTCGTTTGGCTCCATAAACCAAATTGATATGTTGGGAATGTTTTGGATGCTTTCGATATTACTATCTTGATATGTATCAGAAACAGAAACAAAAGCCTTCAGTTCCATCTTGGGGATGGCGTTTTTTGTTTTAGTAAAGCACTCCCATTTTCCGTTGATGTATTAAAAAGCGTATAAAACCCTTTCGTGATTTTGATCTCTTGCTATTGCAGCGAAAAGTTTTTCGGAGGAACTATAGGTTTCTATTTCAAGTATCTTTTCATTCTCGAAATATTGTTTCACTTGTACAGGGAAATCATCTTCTGCTATTGCAACACCGCAAATCAGAAGTAACAGCAGTAGCTGGATGATGACACAGGAAAAAGTTTTCATACGTTTTTCTCCTTATAACAAGTTTCTATTTTGTTATACCTCAATTCTTTTCCAAAATCTACACTACAGTTGTAAATTTTACCTCATCCTAAAGCGAGATGATGAACATGAACAAAACTAACTATCCTGTCAAAGTATGAGTCGATCGGAAAGGATCATACTTCTCTCCTGTTTTTGAAGCCTATGATTTCTGCATCAACGCCAAAAATAAGTATAAAGGAACGAAAGTGCAAGAAAACCAACGAATGTACCCTTGGTTATATGAAGCCCTATAAAAAATCCGCCGGTGAGTTTCGCTTCTCACCGGCAGTTTTTTCTTTCATAATCAGACAAATGTGATGTGGATTTCCATCAGCTGATAGGGCTGGCTGGTGAAGCAAACCGTCGTGCCGTTCACCTCGGCCTTGCCTTCCAACGGATTTCCCAAGCCGTCGCAGATTTGAGCGCCGGCAACCTTGTCTTCCAGATGGAGAACTCCGCGGCTGGCTTTGCCGCCGGTTTCGTACAGGCGAACGCGCATTTCCGTTCCTTCCATCCAGACGGCGGAGATCACCGCCGTTTCGGATTCCAGCGTTACCAGTTGTTTTTCCGCCGGGAGGGTTCCGGGATGAATGCTGTTGCTCTGGTACTGCACGCCGTGGCAGAAGGCGGTCGCCTTGTTTTCCGCCGCAGCGGGCCGATCCGCACAGGCGGTCAGGCCGATGACAAACTGATGGATTCCCCGTTCCGGGTAGGGATCGGGGCTGGTGGAGCTGTTGAGCAGCGTCAGACCCAGCGTGGAGCCCTCGCCGCGGTAGCCGTACTTGCAGTCGCTCATCATCATCAGACCGGCACCATGCTCTCTGGCGGCCAGACCGTACTGCAGGCCGGGAACGTCGTTGGCCGTGCTTTCCCGGCAGACAGAGCCTGCTGCAACATCATAGCGGAAATGGCTGGGCTGATAGCTCAGCGGCGCATGGAAGGCGAGCACAGGAATGGTAGCTCCGCCGATCTCATGCCAGTCCGTTTTGGTGGCGAGTTTCAGCGTGTCACTGCCCTCTTCCAGCGTATAGGTCACTTCCAGCGTAGAGGACGCAATGCGGTATTTCGCCTGAACGCTCTGGCGCAGTGGGCCCCGTTCCGTCCAGCGGAGGTCGATGCACTGCTCCACGGGAGTCTTGCGGATATGACGGCCGATCTGCCACGCGTTGGAGGTCGCCGGCTCCGTTTCCAGCAGGAAGAAACCCGCGTCTTTGTCCACCAGTTCTTCTCCATCCACCCGCAGGGAACGAATTCGGCCGGTGCCCTTGTCCAGCACAGCCCGCAGGCGGCTGTTTTCCAGCACCAGATCGTCAAACAGGGCGGAGACGCGTTCGCCGGACTGGAAATACACCGGGTACTTCTCGGCCTGACGCTGCCGCAGCACTACCGTTGTATAGCCCGCCGCAGGCACTTCCGCCTGCACCAGAAAGCGGAAATACTGATGATCCCAATATTTCTGCAGCTGCCCGTCCACCAGCTGGAAGGGCAGTTTCCGTCCTGCCGCGTCGGTCACATAAGCCCGTTTCAGGTCGCCGACCCAATCCCAGCTGGTCAGCTCCACCACTTCTTTTCGGGGCTGAGCCGTGGGATTGAAAAGCTGGAATACGCGGGTCAGGCCGTTGCCCCGTTCCGGGCAGGGGAAACCGCCGAAACTCTCCACATGGAAACCGCCGCCAGCGCCCTCGCTCTGTGAATGGGGATCGTTTTCCCTTCCGCCCAAGGCGCTGGTGTCGATATTCTTGCAGATAGCCTGCATGGCCCGGCTCATCTGGGATTGCGCCATGGCGGCGCTCTGCTGGTACAGGCCCATGGCGTGTTCCCGGGTGTCCTGCACGCAGGAGCCGGTCAGAATATCGTGGAAGTGGGTAAAGAGCACCTTCTGCCATGCCTCGCGAAGCCCGTCCTGATCGGGACGGAAGCCCGTCCATTTCTGTGCGGCGGCTCCCAGCACCTCCGTGTCGCACAGCTGGGCTTCCATACGGCGGTTGCCCTGCTTGATACGGCTCTGGGTGGTATAGCAGCCGGGGGCAAAGTAATTGACCTCGTGGTCGATCACCGGCAATTTCTCCCGGACGCTTTCCGCAGCATGGAAGAACTCCCGTACCGTCCCGAAGCGCAAAGCCGGGAACACGGGCCACTGCATCATTTCCTGCGCGAACTCGATATCCCGCCGGGTGGGTCCGCCGCCATGGTCGCCTACGCCGTAAATCGCCAATCCTGTCTTGAGCCCGGCGCAGCGGCGGGAGATCAGCGGCGCGGCAACGCCCATACGGGGCGTGACCGCCGCGTTGTACCAGAACGGCTCCCGATAAGTCAGCAGTTCATGACCGGAGGGCGCGCGGTAGCGATAGAGGATCTCGTCCTCCTTAAGGCCGCGGCAGTGGTAGAAATACTTCACGCCGGAGAAATGATCCACCTCCGCCAAAAAGGCGTTGTGGCCGAAGGTGTCCGGCGAAAAGTCGATCTCGAAATCCTGCACGCTCCATTTTTCGGAAAGGTACTTCCGAGTGTAGGCAATATGCCGCAGCATGGACTCGGTATTGGGCATATTGTGGTCTGCCTCCACCCACGCGGACGCGGTGCATTCCCAGCGGCCTTCCCGGATGCGGGCTTTGATCGCTTCCATCATTTCCGAGTCGTATTTTTCCACGATCTCATAGACCGCCGCCTGAGACTGGGAAAAATGGAAGTCCGGGTATTCCTCCATCAGGGTCAGCATGGTGCGGAAGGTAGCCAGCGTGGCGGCCACCGTCTCCGGGTAGCTCCACATCCAGTTCATGTCGATGTGGGCGTGTGCGGCCAGAATCAGCTGGTAGTTCTTCGCCTCCTGCTGAAGCGGCTCAAGCAGCCCCTCCGCCTTTTGGCAGACGGCGTTGCTCAATACGCCTTCTTCTTCCATGGCCTTGAGCAACAGATCCAACGCGCGTCCGATCGCCTCGTCGAACGCACCGTCCTCCCGCAGGTTCAGGGCGAACTCCAGCTCGCTGAGAATGCGGGTATTCCACTGATTTGGGCGCGTGATATGCGCCTGTTCCTCTTTGGTCATGCCAAAGGTATCCTCGTAAGCCGTTACTTCGCGGTTTCCGCCCACAGCGGTTTTCAGGCGAATGAACTTTTCGGTCAGCACGTTGCTCATGGCTTGTTTTCTCCTCAATATTTCTGCATTCACCCATCGGAATGGATGTCTTCTATACGGCAGGGAGGAGGGGTTTCCCCCTCCTCCGAAAAAGCCGGTCTTACTTGCTCAGATAACGATCGTACTGAGCCTGCTTGACAGTGACGTAATCCTCAGCGCCCATGACGTTGAGCTGGTTGACGTAAGCGTCCCAGTCGGAATCGAAATTCCACTGGCCGGTGACGAACTTCATGCGGGCTTCCTGCACGTAGCTGTCGGAGTCGGTCAGGAAGGGAGAAACCTGATCGGCTTCCTCCGCCGTGGGGATCATGCCGGGCATCAGCTTGGCGGAGTACTTTTCGGAGTCCTCCACATAGTCGCTGAAGCGCTCGCCGGTGAAGCCTTCCACGTCGTTCTTGCGGGCGTGCTCCATGGTCTTGGAGTCATAGGAACGCCAGGGGAAGCTGCCGCCGTAGACGAAGAAGCCATACTGCCACGCGCCCAGCTGTGCGCCGCCATTCTCGTCCTTCCCGAAGCAGAAAACGGCTGATAGTGCCCGAATTTTTTTCACTGCCCCATTCCTCCCTTTGTGAAGACCGTGCGTATGTTTTTCTCTTTACTTGCAAGCTCATTATAAACCCGGCCCGAGAAAAGTCAATGTATCAACCTCATATCAAGTTGTCGGAAGAAGGAATGGAATGAAAATTTTTGTTTACAGTCCGTTGTTTTTCATTTATAATGGAATCTGAGTGAAGAAAGGAGCTTGATATGTCAACTTCTTCGACCCCAATGTATGAGCAAATTCAAAACGAGCTGATGGAGCAGATTCAATCCGGCTTTTTTCAGCCCGGAGACCGCATTCCCAGCGAAAAGGAGCTGGCCGAACGCTACCACGTCAGCCGGATCACGGCGGTAAAGGCGCTGACCGAGCTGGCACTGAACGGCTATATTTATCGGGTGCAAGGGCGCGGCTCCTTTGCCAATCCGCTGGACAAGCACCTGAAGCCCAGCGCCCTCAAGCTGGGCGGTGTGCCCAAAAACGACGGCGAACCCCGCCCAGTTTCCGTGCTGATTCCCGAGCACGCGGATTATCACTCCGGCAGCATCATTCAGGGCATTACCCAGACCCTGCAGTACCCGGAATGCTTCGTTCATCTGGTGCTGACCCACAGCAACCAGCTGGAGGAAATCGCGGGCCGCCCGGTGAAGGCGTATGAAGCCGATGTATGCGATC
>ERZ809296.3906-NODE-3906-length-12057-cov-9.198800_pt1 | contig 12057 bp, 10 predicted proteins | sample MGYA00520511_ERZ809296 | MGnify/ENA primary metagenome ERZ809296 (study PRJEB31576, sample SAMEA3212662) | Homo sapiens | biome: human-gut; feature: human gut; material: fecal | place: Sweden | collected 2012 ... | reverse complement strand
ATGAAGCTTCTTAAAGTGTTTGATCTGGACAAAGAGGCAGATATCCTTGCATCCAACCTTCCTTATGGTAAACAGAGAAAGCTGGAGATTGCCAGAGCACTGGCAACAAAGCCGAAGCTTCTTCTTCTGGATGAGCCGGCTGCAGGTATGAACCCCAATGAAACTGAGGAACTGATGGATACCATCCGTTTTGTTCGTGATAACTTTGATATGACCATTCTTCTGATCGAGCATGATATGAAGCTGGTTTCAGGTATCTGTGAGGAGCTGACTGTACTGAACTTCGGTCATGTTCTGAGACAGGGCAAGACTTCAGATGTGCTCCATGATCCGGAAGTTATCAAGGCATATCTTGGAGAATAGGAGGAGAGACAGATGGCATTACTGGAAGTACAGGACATACAGGTTTATTATGGAATGATTCAGGCATTGAAGGGTGTTTCTTTCTCTGTAAATGAAGGTGAAGTTATTGCTCTGATCGGTGCAAACGGTGCAGGTAAAACAACTACCCTGCATACAGTGACAGGGCTTCTCCGGGCAAAATCAGGACATATTATTTATGACGGACAGGATATCACAAAGGTTCCGCCTCACAAAATCGTAACAATGGGTATGGCACATGTTCCGGAAGGAAGACGTGTGTTTGCAAATATGACTGTTCTTCAGAATCTGAAGATGGGTGCTTTTACAAGATCTGATAAAAATGAGATTGATGCGACCATTGAGAAAGTATATAAACGTTTTCCGCGTCTGAAGGAACGTCAGAATCAGACTGCAGGTACCTTAAGTGGTGGTGAGCAGCAGATGCTCGCCATGGGACGTGCGCTGATGAGCCAGCCGAAGATTATTCTGATGGACGAGCCGTCCATGGGCCTTTCACCGATCTTTGTAAATGAGATTTTTGATATCATTAAAGAGGTAAGTGAGAGTGGCACAACGGTTCTTCTGGTTGAGCAGAATGCGAAGAAGGCTCTTTCTATCGCTGACAGAGCTTATGTCCTTGAGACCGGAAGGATTACACTGGAAGGTAAGGCAAGTGATCTTCTTCATGATGAATCTGTTCAGAAAGCTTATCTTGGAGAGTAAACAGGAGGGATTTTATGGAGAATTTTGTAATTACCATTGCGAGACAGTATGGAAGTGGCGGACGTACCGTCGGTAAGATGCTGGCAGAGAAACTGGGAGTTTCTTTCTATGACAAGCAGATCATTCAGATGGCTTCTGATGAGAGCGGGATTGATGTGAAGCTTTTTGGACAGGTGGAAGAAGGCTCCAGTGTGAAGGCATCTCTGTTTAATAAGACAGGGTTATATAAAGGAGATCTGATCGCACCGGATCAGAAGGGGTTTGTTTCTGATGAGAATATTTTTAATTATCAGGCGAAGATTGCAACGGATCTGGCAGAGAAGGAATCCTGTGTGATCGTTGGGCGTTGTGTGAATTATGTGTTTAAGGACAGACCGAATACTTTGAGAGTGTTTATTCATGCACCCTGGGAGTTTCGTGTGGAGAAGTCCAGAGAGAAGATCAGCGGCAGTGATGAGGAGATTGAGAAGTTTCTTCGTAGGGATGATAAGAGAAAGCAGGATTATTATCGTAAATTTGCCGGTGGGGACTGGAGTGATGCGACGAATTATGATCTGTGTCTGAATGCAGGAAAGCTTGGATTTGAGAAGTGTGTGGATGCGATTTTGGCGCAGATGAACGTTATGGGAATTAAATGATGAAAAGGGCAGTCTCTCTTTGGAGGCTGCCCTTTTTTGGATTAAGACTGGGATTTGATTTTGTTCTGGTATTCTTTTAAGGTTTTCTCGTAGCCCATTTCGGAGAGTTCGTAGAAGTGTTCTCCCTGGATTTCGGTGGGGAGGTATTGTTGGTGTACGTAGTGGTTTGGGTAGTCGTGGGCGTATTTGTAGCCGATGCCGTGGCCCAGTTTTTCGTGGCCGCCGTAGTGGGCGTCCTGGAGGTGTGGCGGGACTGTGGTTTTTGTGCGTTTGACGGAGTCCATGGCAGCGAAGATGGCGTTGACTGCGGAGTTGCTTTTGGGGGCGCAGGCCATGTAGGTGACTGCCTGGGAGAGGATGATCTGGGACTCGGGCATTCCTACGCGTTCTACTGCCTGGGCTGCGGCGACTGCTACGCAGAGGGCCTGTGGATCGGCGTTTCCGATGTCTTCGGAGGCGAGGATCATGATTCTTCGGGCTATGAATTTGACGTCTTCTCCGGCGTAGAGCATTTTTGCAAGGTAGTAGACTGCTGCGTCAGGGTCTGAGCCACGCATGCTTTTGATGAAGGCGGAGATGATGTCGTAGTGGTTGTCTCCGTTTTTGTCGTAGCGGACGACGCGTTTCTGGATGCACTGAGATGCCACATCCAAGGTGATGTGGATGAGACCGTCTTCGCTACGGGGGGTAGTGAGGATGCCCAGTTCGATGGCATTGAGGGCATTTCTGGCGTCGCCGCCTGCCATGTCTGCAAGGAAGTCGAGGGCGTCTTCATCTATCCGGGCTTTATAGTTTCCCATTCCTTTTGTTTTGTCGTTGACTGCCCGGAGGATCAGTTCTTTGACTTCGGAGATCTCCAGGGATTTCAGTTCGAAGATGATGGAACGGGAGATTAAAGCAGCGTTGACTTCGAAGTATGGATTCTCTGTTGTGGCACCGATGAGGATGATGGTTCCGTCTTCTACGAATGGGAGGAGATAGTCCTGCTGGCCTTTGTTGAAGCGGTGGATCTCGTCTATGAAGAGGATTGTTTTTTTGCCGTACATACCCAGGTTTTGCTGGGCTTCTTTTACAACTGCTTCCATATCTTTTTTGCCTGCTACAGTGGCGTTGATCTGGGTGAATTCTGCACTGGTAGTGTTGGCGATTACTTTTGCCAGGGTGGTCTTGCCGGTTCCGGGAGGGCCGTAGAAGATGACGGAGGTCAGTTTGTCAGCTTTGATAGCCCTGTATAATAAGGTGTTTTTTCCGATGATGTGTTGCTGTCCTACAACTTCATCCAGAGTTGTGGGGCGTAGTCTGGATGCCAGAGGGGATTCCTGGTCCAGGGTTTTTGATTTGGCGTATTCAAATAAATCCATAGTTTTTTCTCCATAGAATATGATGATAAAACAGTCACATTTCATTTCGTGTTTATAGTAACATAAAGCATTTCTGACAAATTATAGCAAGTCTCTTAATCAATATACATTATTTACGAGGAGTGCTATAGAACGTATATTTGTTTTAGTATAACGTATCCCTGTTTTTTTGTAAAGATTAGGAAATAAAAAGGAAGAGCATTATAAGAGCTCTTCCATTATTTTACCGTATATTTCCTGGTAATGTGTGGACCATTTTTTACAGATCGACTGTGCTGCCTCAAGGTTAGGAGCTGCGATGTTCAGGTCGATGAGGGAGTTGCCCTTTTCGATGAGCTGGCATCTTACAGAATAGGTTCCCTGTTTGGTGATGTAATAATCGGCAGGAGTGACGATTCGCTCCTGGGCTTTGAAGCCGGTAGATTTCAGGTATTCTCTGACTTCCTGTTTGATCTCAGGAGAGAGATCTTTCTGGAAAAAGGAGAGAGTCTTTATGCCATCTTCGGTAATCCGGTAATGGGAGACATTGGAACGGGTGTCCATGGTGATCAGTTCTGCCTCTACCAGTTCTGAGATTGCCTGCTGGAGATGGAAATAGTTTGTATATTCCCGGTCCAGGATAAATTCTGAAATCTGCGAATTTGTCAGGGTATTTTCGGTATTCTGAAGCATGTATAACACGATTAATTTGTAAACTGTGAATGGTGTTGCCATTTTATCCCTCCTTTGCATAGAGTAGCAGAGAATCTTTTAGTGTGAAAACAGTCTTCCCTGGTAGCTTTGTTCTTCTTTCATCCTGTGATGCAGCATATTTAATACTTCACGTTTACGGCTTGCCCACAGTGGTGCGATCAGCAGATCTTTGGGGCCGTCGCCTGTGATGCGGTGTATAACCATATCCGGTCTGAGATGTTCCAGACAGTTTATAAGGAGAGAGATGTATTCATCCCGTTCGTAAGTCTGAAACAGTCCTTTCTCGTAATCTGCTGCCAGATCAGTGCCGCGAAGCACATGAAGTAACTGCAGTTTGATTCCCTGAATATCCATATGGTTGAGGTATTCCATAGTTTTCAGAATATCTGCTGTGTTTTCACCGGGCAATCCGAGGATTGTATGCACGATTACTTCGATATTTTCTTTTCGCAGGCGTTTTACGGCATCATCAAAAACGCAGAGAGGATATCCCCTTCGGATATACCTGGCAGTGGACTCATGGATCGTCTGAAGTCCAAGTTCAATCCAGACAGGTTTCTGTTTATTTAACCGGGACAAAAGTGTCACGATTTCAGGACTGAGGCAGTCTGGTCTGGTGCCGATGGAAAGAGCAACTATCTTTGGATGAGAGATTGCTTCTGTAAAAATTTTCTCCAGATATTCCACAGGTGCGTAGGTATTTGTGTACGCCTGGAAATAGGCAATATATTTATGAATCGGACGTTTCTGTGAAAGGATACTGATCTGGCTTTCTATCTGGTCAGTGATGGAAAGTGCGGCATCTGCAGCGAAATCTCCGCTTCCTCCTGCGCTGCAGAAGATGCAGCCGCGGGTTCCAATCTTACCGTCCCTGTTGGGACAGGACATGCCGCCATTTAGCGTGACCTTATAAACCTTTTCTCCAAACCGCTCTCTCAGCATATAGTCCAGAGAGTGGTATGGTTTCTCTCCCCATTTGGTCATACTGTGTGATCATTTTCTGCTGATGAAGTTTCAGCAGAGTTTCCGTTCTGAAGGTCTGTATCCTGGGTATCTGCATCAGCCGGAATATAATTATCAAAAATCTTTACCAGAAAATGTCCGTTGATAAATGCCTCCAGTGCAAATCCAAACATGCACAGGAGCATGATGGCCATGGACTGTATGCGGAAACTTTTGATAAAAAACACGCCTGCAGGTAACAGAGTGATGACTGCCATCAGGACTGTATATGGAAGATGACGGATAGCCATCAGGAATGCATTGCGGAAGGTGTTTTTGATGGAGTTGTAGAATTTGGCAAGCACCGGATAAATATACAGAAATACCATCATATAAAGGATAGCAAATGCAAAGAAAACGATATACAATACCTGAGACATTGTTCCGTCGATATTACCTACAATACGCAGATCCATGTAAAGGATAGTTGCAACTGCAAGCATGATAAGATTGATGACAGTTGCCTGTTTGAAGTTCTGCTTAAAGGATTTGAAGAAGCTTCTGATAATATAAGATTCTTCGTTACGTGCCATTTTCAGTGTGACATAGTGGAGTGCAGTCAGTGACGCACCAATAGTCACGATCGGCAGACAACAGATCAGAAAGACCACATTAAGCATAATGAGATCAGCCACGCGTCCCATGACGGTGAAGAATTTGTTGTCCATGTTAAATAGTCTGTCCATTCGTTTAATTACTCCTTTTGTATATAATGATGTACAGCATACTCTGCGGATAATCCTGCTACAGAGAAATCTGTACAAGCTTTGTATAACAGTATAACGAATCAGGCAGGAAAAAGCAAATCTTTTATGTGAGCAGGAGCTGGTCTGCAGTGACAAAAACATAGCCTTTTTCAGTAAAAAGATCAGCGATTTTCAGGGCTGCATCCACAGATGTCTGATAGCCGTCATGCATCAGGATGATAGAACCGTCATGCACCTGTTTCTGGGCGATAGACAGGATAGAATCGATGTTTTTGCTTTGCCAGTCCAGAGTGTCTACATCCCAGAATACGGGAAGCATGGTGACAGAAAGTTCCATATCCTTGATCCATGCGCCGAAAGGCGGTCGCACATAAGAAGGGTAAATTCCGGAAGCTTCATAGATTCTGTTATTTGTTTTTTCAATTTCCAGTCGGGCCTTCTCCGCCGGGATCTTGTCAAGCTGTACATGATCCCAGGTGTGATTTCCGATAAGATGTCCGTCTTTTCGCATTTGCAGGAGTATATCTTCGTTTCCTTCAATGTTCTCGCCTATCAGAAAGAAAGATGCCCTGATGTTTCTTTTTTTTAATCCATCCAGAAGCATGGGGGTATACCGGGCATTAGGACCGTCATCAAAGGTCAGTGCGATTCTGGGAGGTTCTTCGACGGGAAGCCCGGCGGTGGTGTCAGTTGAAAAATCCTCAGAAGCTGTAGCTTTTGCAGATGCCTGTTTTACAAGGGAAAGCATACCGGGACCTGCCAGTGAAGTAAGGAACTGTGTGCGTCTGTAAACAGAAGAAAAGAGCAGAAAAAAAATCATGCATAATATTTCAAAAAATATTAAAGTCCGCTTCATGCAAAGATACTCCTCATAAAAATATCCCTCTGACTCCGGAACACAGGGCGTGAATATCTGTGTCAGAATGAAAGAGACAGCAGGTGGCAGATGTAATCATTACAGTATATGAAAAAAATAAAGCAATTCATACCGATTTATTGTATAATAGATTCTGCAAAATATCGAAGAAAGAATTTACGGAGATTGAGATGAAAAAGAAACGGACAAAACTGCTGGTTTTCTTTGCACTGGCAGGAATTTTAGTGCTTTTTTATATGATAGGAGAGTCTTATTGTGAGGGACTGTCCGGGGGGAGTAGTCTGAAAGAGAAGAATGAAGTTATGTGTAGATATAAATACGATATGATCGTAGACAGTCCGAATTCTTCTTTCTGGCAAGCGGTTTATGATTGTGCACAGGAATGGGCGCAGAAGAATGATGCAATTCTTGAACTGAGAGGCAGTGGAAGAGAGAGCGATTACAGTAAGCTTGATTATATGAATATGAGTATTGCTTCAAATTCAGACGGGATCATCCTGCAATACAGTGGGGAGCAGGGACTGGAAGCGAAGATAAATGAGGCTGTTCAGAAAGGAATTCCGGTTGTCACTGTAATGGGAGATGCAGTTCACAGCAAGCGTCAGAGTTTCGTGGGTGTCAGTGATTATCAGCTTGGAAGTGTCTATGGCGAAAAGGTAGCGGAATATGTGACTGAGGATACGGAAAGTATTCTTATTCTGTTGAAGAAAAATATTGATGATATGAACCAGAGCCAGATATATACACAGATTAGCAACGCAGTCCAGGCAAAGGCGGGTCCTTCGCAAAATATCCAGATAACAGGAAAAAATCTTCGCTTAACAGGGACTTTTGAGACAGAAGAAGCGGTAACAGATATTTTTCAGCAGAGAGATAAAGTACCGGATATTCTTGTGTGTATGGATGAGGAAACTACAGAATGCGCACGTCAGGCAGTACTGGACTTTAATCTTGCAGGAAAGGTTACGATCATAGGATATTACAGTTCCGAAGATATTCTTACAGCAGTGGAAAAGGGAGTAATCTCTGTTACCTGTGATGTGGATACAGAGCAGCTTGGCAGATACTGTATAGAAGCTCTGACAGCATATCAGAAGGATGGAAGGACCAATTCCTATTATAATGTAGATATTAATTTCCTGGACAAAAATGCAGTACGGGAAATGAGAAGGAAGGGGGTGTCCGGATGAAGCAGCTGCGCTGGAAAGATTTTTCACTGGTCAGTAAAATCGTTATAGAGGTGGGTATGATCGCAGTCCTTCTTTTTGCCATGAATATGCTTTTTTATGTGCGGATCAATAATTCCATGCAAAAGATGGATAATGTTTATGCCAGTAATGCAGAGCTTACCGAACTTTCACAGGTATTTGAGAAGGTACAGGATAATATGTATAAGTATCTTAAGGTTAAGAATTCTCAGACACTTCTTGATTATTATCAGAATGAGGCAAAATACAGAAATGAACTTGAGAAACTTAATGAAGATAATATCAATGATCCCGTAAAGCTTCTGGAACGGAATATCCGGAAAATGTCGGAAACATATCTGGACTGTACTGCGGAAACGGTAGCTGCCAAACGAGGAAGGAACGTTGAGCAGTATAAGCGTAAATATGATGATGCAACAAAGCTTTACAGATATATCCAGTCATCTATTGACGAACTGAATAACCTGATGTTTCAGGAGAACTCCAGTACTTATGCAGTACTTCGTGCAGTGATGAGATATCTGGAGATAAGCAATTCAGTTATTATGATCATAATTGTAGCCGGTGGAATGCTTCTGCTCATCCAGGCCACCAGAAATATGTTTGTTCCCCTTTCAAATATGGCAGAGACAGCACAACTGGTAGGTCAGGGAAATTTCCATGTAAAGATGCACGATACAGATGCACAGGATGAACTGGGAACAGTAACCAGAGCGTTTAATACAATGGTAGAGAATCTTGATCTGTATATGGCAAGGACGAAAGCAAGTATGGAGAAAGAGCAGCAGATGATGGAGAGGGAACTTCTTATGGAAAATCATCTGAAAGAAGCACAGCTGAAATATCTTCAGTCACAGATCAATCCGCACTTTCTGTTTAATTCCCTGAATGCAGGAGCACAGCTTGCAATGATGGAGGATGCAGAGCAGACCGGGATTTTTGTAGAGAAAATGGCGGATTTTTTTCGCTATAATGTAAAAAAAGGACAGGAAGACGCCACATTGGGAGAAGAACTGGAGGCTGTTGATAACTATATTTATATTCTGAATGTCCGGTTCGCCGGAGATATCCATTTCAGCAAGGAGGTGGATGAATCACTGGAGAATGTGCGTATGCCAAGTATGATCTTGCAGCCGGTTGTGGAAAATGCAGTCAATCATGGAATACGTGACATTGAATGGGAAGGAAAAATACATCTCACAGTTACAGGAGATGCAGATTATATACGTATCAGCGTGAAAGATAATGGAAAGGGAATGACGCAGGAACAGATAGAGGGTGTTCTGTCAGGAAACAGAGAGCGCAGAAATGAAGAAGGTGATTCTACAGGAATCGGTATGAATAATGTGATCAGTCGTCTGGAACTTTATTATGAGGAATCAGGGCTTATGGAGATTAACAGTGAAGGTGAAGGAAAAGGCACAGAAGCAGTAATCTATATACCTGTGCATGAAAACTAAGAGAAGTATTATGGGAGTGAGAGAAGATGTATAGAATTTTGCTGGCAGATGATGAAGGTATCATGCTGGAATCATTAAAGAAAATTATTGAAACTGAATATGGAAATGAATGTGAAATTCACTGTGCAAAGTCAGGCAGAGTTGTGGTGGAGATGGCACAGGCATATCCGCCGGATATCTGTTTTATGGATATCCAGATGCCGGGAATAAGCGGAATCCAGGCAATCAGGGAAATTCAGAAATTTAACAGCTCAGCAGTTTTTGTGATCATAACTGCATATGATAAGTTTAATTATGCAAAAGAAGCAGTGAACCTGGGAGTTCAGGAGTTTCTCACAAAGCCTGTAAATAAGAAAGTAATTCTGGAAACCTGCGCGAAGATGATGACAAAGGTAGATCAGATACGGCAGAAGAGAAGCGATGATCTCCTGATCAGAGAGAAACTGGAGACAGTGGTACCTATGATTGAGAGTGGATATATCAATAATATTCTTCTGCAGGATGATTTTGTTACTTATCAGGATAATTATACACAGCTTCTTGATATCCGTCAGAAATACGGTTATATGATGGTCATAGAATTTGGAGATTCTATGGAAAATGGGGTGCTCAGTAATGCAGTAGGTGCAAGTGTAAAGGCAAACAAATTTTATTCTACTTTTCGTGAAATCGCACAGGGATTCTTTGAATGCCTTGTAGGTCCTATTATGGGAAACAGGATCGTACTGCTTGTTCCTTATGAAAATGCGAAAGAAGATTACGAAGACAGAGTTGCAATTGTCACAAGAGCCAGAAATATGGTACATAAATTTGAAAACCGGATCGACAGTATGTTCCGCTGTGGAATCGGAAGAGTCAAAGAACTTGGAAGCGTGAAGGAATCTTTTAAGGAAGCGGTGGTCGCACTGAGAGAGAGCATCAGTCATGTAGTGCATATCGAGGATGTACCGGCGGCACAGAAATATGACGGGGAATATCCAAGAGACCTGGAAATCAGATATCAGAAGAGGATCCTTGAGAAGGATGCTGCGGGAGCGATGAACTGCGCAGAGGGATTTTTTGAATGGATGCACAGTCAGCAGGCCGTCACAAGAGAAGACATTGAGATTAAAATCCTGGAGATGGTGATGAATGCGGAACGCAGGGCATTCTTTGCAGGAACTTTGAAATATAATGTTAACAGCAGGAGAAGCTATATCCGGGAGCTTCAGTCCTGTACGGATATAGAAAATCTGAAGAAGTGGTTTCTGGATAAGACGAGAGAAATCTGTACGAAACTGGAGAATTCCAAGGAAAAAGAAGCTGGCAGTATTATTGACAGAGCAAAGGAATATATCAATGAAAATTTCCGCAGGGATATTTCTCTGGATGATGTTTCAAGAGAGGTAGATATCAGTCCGTATTATTTCAGTAAACTTTTTAAACAGGAAACAGGTAAGAACTTTATTGAATATCTTACAGAAATACGTCTGAAAAATGCCAGAGAACTTCTGCAGGATTCCAGACTTTCCATTAAGGAAATATGTGCACAGTCAGGATACAGTGATCCCAATTACTTCAGCAGGATTTTCAAGAAGTATGAAGGAGTTACGCCTAGTGAGTTCAGAGAGAGGTTAGGCTGATGAAATTATATAAGAAAAAAAAGAATTGCGGAAAGCTGCTGCTTGGAATACTGGCATTTTGTACAGGGATGATACTGCTGACAGGATGTGGTTCCTCTTCAGAACAAAAACAGAATAAGAATGAAGAAACAGCAGAAGAGAATAAGGAAGAGGATAAGGTTCAGATCGGACTTACAGTGGATTCTTTTGTTATAGAAAGATGGATCCGCGACAGAGATGTATTTGTGGCGACTGCCAGAGAACTGGGAGCAGAGGTAAATGTGCAGGATGCAGGTGCAGATGTCAAAGAGCAGATCAGTCAGATTGAATACTTTATAAATAAGCAGGTGGATGTGATCGTTGTGATCGCAAGAGACTGTGGAGCACTTTCAGATGCCATACAGAAGGCACAGAGTGCGGGAATTCCGGTTATTTCCTATGACAGAATGGTCAATAATGCCAATACAGATTTGTACATTTCCTTTGATAACCGTAAGGTGGGTGAGATCATGGCACAGGCACTTGTCAATGCACTTCCTCAGGGAGGAGATGTCTTTATGATACAGGGATCCTCTTCAGATAATAATGTCCAGATGGTGAAACAGGGGTTTGATGATATGCTTGCAGACACAGATCTGCATGTGGTTTATGAAGCTAACTGTGATGGCTGGACAGCAGAACTGGCTGCCGGATATGTGGAGGAAGCCCTGGAAAAATATCCTCATGTTAAGGGAATTATGTGCGGAAATGATGACATTGCCAGTCAGGTCGTACAGGTACTGGCAGAGAATCAGCTTGCCGGAAATGTGGTTGTTGTAGGCCAGGATGGAGATCTTGCAGCCTGTCAGAGAATAGTAGAAGGAACACAGTATATGACTGCTTTTAAACCAATTGAAGATCTGGCAAGAAAAGCAGCGAAATATGCAGTGGAAATGGGTAGTGGAAAGGGAGTTGCAGAACTGGAAGATGTGACAGAAACAGTAAATGACGGAACTTATGAGATTCCTTCCTGCATCCTTGAACCAACTGCAGTGACAAAAGAGAATATAGATAAGGTGATCATTGAAGGAGGTTTCCACCGCAGAGATGAAGTTTATCTGAATGCGGATTACAGTTAAATAAAATATTCAGAGATTATCCGGCTGCTTTTGCAGAGGTAAGAGTAAATCAGTATATAGCATTATCTTGCAACAAAAATGTCCTGTCCTGTGCAGGGCATTTTTTGTTTTTCTTAAAATGTCTTGTTTCTTGCCAACCATGTCCAGATTGCCCTGTGCTATAGTAACGTTATCAAGAAAACGTGAGAAACGTAAAAAGAAATGGAGGATTTTTACAATGAGAAAGAAAGTCGTATCTGCAATTCTTTGTGCATCAATGGTAGCTGGAATGGTAGTTATCCCGGGAGTAGCTGTTAAAGCGGATGA
>ERZ809296.3899-NODE-3899-length-12071-cov-3.777297_pt1 | contig 12071 bp, 9 predicted proteins | sample MGYA00520511_ERZ809296 | MGnify/ENA primary metagenome ERZ809296 (study PRJEB31576, sample SAMEA3212662) | Homo sapiens | biome: human-gut; feature: human gut; material: fecal | place: Sweden | collected 2012 ... | reverse complement strand
AATACAAAGCGGTACTTGCAAATGTGCGTGAGCAGATGCCCGATGCAGTGCTCTATATCAACTGTGTTCTTCCTGTTTCCGCTCAAAAAGAAGAAGAAGAGCCGGTTTATGCCAAGATTCCGGATTATAATACCGCACTTAAAGCAATGTGTGATGAAGAAGGAATTACATTTATCGATAATACAGAGATCGTAAAAGATGAGTATTATGAGCAGGATGGCGAGCATATGAAGGCGGAGTATTATCCAATCTGGGCAGAACATATGGCGGAGGTGGCCGGAATATGACAAAGAAAAAAGGGGAATTTACAGTTCTGCGTAATATCAGAGCTGGGATGGTAATTATTTTGCTTATCTATATCGGTCTGATCTTTCAGTCTAAGGGAGACAGCGATACACCGTTTGCAGATGTACAGAAAGCGGTTGTGGATGCGGCAGATGACAAGAACATGACACTTGCCGGAACCCAGGAGATCAAGAGATTCTATGGGATCAATCCAAAGGATTATGAAGATATAACACTGTATTATACGAATGAAACAATGGGAGTCAACGAGCTCCTTCTGGTGAAAACAAAGGACGAGAATGAGGCAGAGGCAGTTGAGAAAGCCGCAGAACAGCGAAAAAAGACACAGCTCGATAATTTTGAAGGATATGGGGCCGAGCAGGTAAAGCTTCTGGATGCTTCGATCATTAAGACGAAAGGTACATACGTGCTTTTTGTTATTTCACCAAAAGCTGAAACTGTAGAAAAGGCGTTTACAAAGAGCCTGAAGTAGATAAAAGGAAACGAAAAAGTTATGTTATTTAGTAGTCTGGTATTTTTGTTTACATTTTTGCCAATTACACTGTTGGTATATTATTTGGTGCCGCGTAAGGTAAAAAATGTGGTACTTTTGATCGCTTCCCTCATATTTTATGCGTGGGGAGAGCCGGTCTATATCTTCCTGATGCTGATTTCCATTCTGTTCAATTATTTTTGCGGAATGGACATTGCATTAAAAGCAGGAAGAAAATCGCAGGTGCGCAGTCTGATCTTTACGATCGTTGTAAACCTGTTTATTCTTGGATTTTTCAAATATTACGGATTTATCGTGACAAATTTAAATGCGATCCTTCCGTTCTATATTCCATATAGAAAACTGGAGCTCCCAATCGGAATTTCTTTCTATACTTTCCAGACATTGTCTTACATCATTGATGTATATAGGGGAAATGTAGACGTACAGGTAAATCTGATTGATTTCGGAACCTATGTTACAATGTTCCCACAGCTGATCGCAGGTCCGATCGTACAGTATGCAGATGTGGAGAGACAACTGCGTGAAAGAAAGGAATCACTGACGAAGTTTGGATACGGTGCCTGGTTCTTTGTGATAGGACTGGCAAAGAAGGTGCTTCTGGCGAATACGATTGGTTCGATTTATGAAAATATCGCGGCGATGGATGGAATGTCAGTAGTGACTGCATGGCTTGGATGTCTTGCCTACACTTTCCAGATTTATTTCGATTTCAGCGGTTATTCGGACATGGCAGTCGGACTTGGAAAGATGTTCGGATTTGAGTTTATGCAGAACTTCAATTATCCGTATATTTCCAAAAGTGTTACCGAGTTCTGGAGAAGATGGCATATTTCGCTGGGATCATGGTTCCGCGAGTATGTGTATATTCCGCTTGGAGGAAACAGGGTAACGGTTCCGCGGCATTTACTGAATCTTCTGATCGTATGGTTCCTGACCGGTCTCTGGCATGGGGCAAGCTGGAACTTTGTAGTATGGGGGCTCTTCTACGGAGTGATCCTCATTACTGAAAAATATTTTACAGGAAAAATACTTGCAAAGCTGCCGGAGGCAGTCCAGACACTTTACACAATGATTCTGGTCATGCTCGGCTGGGTACTGTTCTTCAGCCCGACACTCGGAAGTGCACTTACCTGGATCGGCAATATGTTCGGACAGGGTGCAACCGGATTTATGGACAGCCAGGCATTGTACCTGATCATGCGAAACTGGCTCTTCTGGGTGGCAGGGATCATAGGAAGTACACCGTTTATGCATCTGCTCGGAAAGCGGCTGGTATTTAATGAGGAAAGACCGCATACGGTTCTGGCAGGCTGCCTGATGACAGGACTGTTTGTGCTGTGTGTGGCATATCTGGTGACAGAAAGTTACAATCCATTTTTATATTTTAGATTTTAAGGAAAGACAATGGTAGAAGGAAAGAATAATAAACAAAAAAACAGAACAAAGTATTTTCTGCCAGGAGGGAAAAAACAGATCCAGGCAGTATGTGCGTTTTTATTTCTGGGAGTCCTTATTCTCAGCTGCGGAGTAAACCTTATGCATAAAGACAGGCAGATGTCAGAAAAAGAAATGCGTATGCTGGCGCAGAAACCGGAAATTTCTCTTTCCGGAATTGCTTCCGGAAGGTTTATGGAGCAGTACGAGGAGTATGTATCGGATCAGTTTGCAGGAAGAGATACCTGGGTAAGAATCAAGACATTTGCGGACAGTGTGGCGGGGAGGACAAAAGAAGGTGGTGTTTTCAAAGGAAAGGATCATTATCTGATGGAAGATGTTGCTGTGGCAGATGAAAGTGATCTGAAAGAGAATCTGGATGCAATGAAGAATTTTAAAGAGCGTTATCCGGATATCCAGATGCATATGATGCTGGTTCCGAATGCGGCAAATGTTATGGAGGACAAGCTTCCGGCATTTGCGGTGACTGCCAGTCAGAGCAGACAGATCAGCCGTGTAAAGGCAGAACTTGGAGATTCTTATGACTGGATCGATGCAGAAAAAGTACTGGATGCTCACAAGGATGAAGCAATTTATTATCACACGGATCATCACTGGACTTCTCTTGGTGCATGGTATGCATTCCAGGGAGCAAAGACACAGCTTGGACTGGATAAGAGTGAAGAAATTAAGATGAAAGCCTATGCGGTATCGGATTCTTTTAACGGAACGTTATCCGCAAAGAGTGGATATGAGACAGATTATAAGGAACCAATCTATATTTATCTGCCAAAGAGTGCGGATGCACCACAGGTTGCAGTCAATTATGTGGAAGAACAGAAAAAGAGTGCTTCTATGTATGATTCATCCAAACTGGATGAGAGAGATCAATATTCCGTATTCTTCGGTGGAAATCATGCAATGATCGATATCCAGTCAACACAGACAGAAAAACGCAGACTTCTGGTGTTCAAAGATTCATATGCAAACTGTTTTCTTCCGCTTCTGGCTCCGTATTACCGGGAAATCGTTGTGATCGACCCTCGTTATTATACCGGTAAATTAAGTTCTGTGATGTCAGATAAACAGTTTGATGATGTGCTGTTCCTGTATAATGCCAATACATTCTTTGAAGATCGGATGCTGGCGGGGGTACTGGATGAGAATTAACAGGAGAAAAACATGGCAAATAAAATAGAAAAGCAGTTTCTGGACACGGAAAATAAAGGACCGGTCCGGCTGAACAAATATTTAAGTGAAGCTGGTGTATGTTCCAGAAGGGAAGCGGACAAACTGATAGCAGCCGGACAGGTGACGGTTGACGGTGTGCGTGCAGAGACCGGAATGAAGGTAGAGCCGTGGCAGGTTGTCCGGATTGGGAAAAAGCAGGTATCCAGACAGGAAGAGATGATCGTGCTTGCGGTCAATAAGCCGCGTGGAATTGTCTGTACTGAGGAAAGACGGGAGAGAGACAGTATTGTACGTTTCCTTAACTATCCGGTACGGATTACTTATGTAGGACGTCTGGATAAGGATTCGGAAGGGCTGCTTCTGATGACGAACAACGGCGACATTATCAACCGGATGATGCGTGCGGCAAATAAACATGAAAAAGAATATAAAGTTACAGTTGATAAGCCCGTGACAGATGAATTTCTCAAGGAGATGGCAGGCGGTGTCCCGATCCTGGATACTGTCACAAGACCATGCCAGGTAGAAAAGCTTGGAAAATATAAATTTAAGATCATTCTGACACAGGGACTCAACCGGCAGATCCGCCGGATGTGTGAGGCACTTGGCTACGAGGTAAAGGAGCTGCGGAGAGTGCGGATCATGAATATCGAACTTGGTAATTTAAAGCCGGGAGAATACCGGAAGGTTACGGATCAGGAACTGAATGAACTCTATGAGCTGATCAGGGATTCAAAGTCAGAGCCGACACCGTGGAACAATAATTAAAAGTGTGGATTTGGATATGGATAAGATGAAAAGGATGCAGGAGCTGGTAGAGCTTCTGAATAAAGCCGGAAAAGCTTATTATCAGGATGCGCAGGAAATTATGAGCAATTATGAGTATGATGCGCTGTATGATGAACTGAAAGGTCTGGAAGAAGAGCTGGGAACCGTTATGGCTTCCAGTCCGACGGTGAATGTAGGATATGAAGTATTAAGTGAGCTTCCGAAAGAACGTCATGAGTCACCGATGCTTTCTCTTGACAAAACAAAAGAAGTGGCAAGGCTGAAGGAATTTGTCGGAGACCAGATGGCTGTGATCTCATGGAAGATGGATGGTCTGACGATCGTTCTGACCTATCGTGACGGCGAACTTTTTAAGGCAGTTACAAGAGGAAATGGGGAAGTCGGTGAGGTCATTACCAACAATGCGAAAGTATTTAAAAACGTGCCGCTTCATATTCCGTATAAAGGGGAACTGATCCTGCGAGGGGAAGCGGTGATCGGTTACAAAGATTTTGAGCGGATCAATGAAGAAATTGATGACGTGGATGCAAAATATAAAAATCCACGGAATCTGTGCAGTGGTTCTGTCCGCCAGCTGAACAACAAGATCACGGCACAGAGAAACGTAAAATTCTATGCATTTACCCTGGTACGTGCAGAAAATGTGGATTTCCACAATTCCAGAAAAGAACAGCTTGACTGGCTGGAACATCAGGGATTTGATGTGGTGGAGCATTATCTGGTGACAAGGGAAGAACTGGATGAGAAGGTTGCATTTTTTGCAGAAAAGATCGTAGAAAATGATTTTCCGTCAGATGGTCTGGTTCTTGTATATGATGACATTGCGTATGGGCAGTCGCTTGGGAGAACGGCAAAATTCCCACGAGATTCTTTTGCTTTCAAATGGGCAGATGAGATCCGCGAGACGCACCTTCTGGAGATTGAATGGAGTCCATCAAGAACAGGGCTTATTAATCCGGTAGCAATCTTTGAACCGGTAGAGCTGGAAGGAACAACGGTAAGCCGTGCAAGTGTACACAATTTAAGTATTATGGAGGAGCTGCATCTGGGAATCGGGGATACGATCGAAGTCTATAAAGCGAATATGATCATTCCGCAGATTGCAAAGAATCTGACCGGCAGTGATAATATTGAGATTCCGAAAGTCTGTCCGGTTTGTGGTGGAGCTACGGAGATCCGTCAGATGAATGATGCAAAGTCGTTGTATTGCACAAATCCGATGTGTCAGGCAAAAAGAATCAAATCCTTTGCATTGTTTGTCAGCAGGGATGCACTCAATATTGACGGTCTTTCTGAGGCGACACTGGAGAAATTTATTGCGAGAGGATTCATTCACAAATACAGAGATATCTTCCATCTGGATTTCTATCAGGAAGAAATTCAGACGATGGAAGGCTTTGGAGAAAAATCCTATGCGAACCTGATCGCAAGCGTGGATAAGGCGAGAAGCACAACACTTGCTAAAGTGGTATATGGACTTGGGATTGCAGGAATCGGTCTCGCAAATGCAAAACTGATCTGCCGCCATTTTAAAAATGATGTGGAAAAAATGACAGGAGCATCGGAAGAAGAACTGAGTGATATCCAGGGGGTAGGTCCGGTGCTTGCGGCGGCATTTGTAAAATATTTTATATCAGAGGAAAGAAAAAAAGAATTTAAGCTCCTTCTCGGAGAACTGGAGATCCAGCCGGAAGAGATGGCAGAGGAACAGAAATTTGCAGGTATGAGTTTCGTTATCACTGGCAGCGTGAATCATTTTGCAAACCGGAATGAGGTAAAAGAACTGGTTGAGAAGATGGGTGGAAAAGTGACCGGATCTGTAACGAAGAAGACAAATTATCTGATCAACAATGATGTAGAGTCTGCTTCTTCCAAGAACAGGAAGGCGAAAGAACTTGGAGTGCCGATCATTTCAGAGGAAGAGTTTATAGAACTTGCAGGGGTGGAAATCGAATAAGAAGAACAGAGGAATCTGTCTGAATACGACCGAAAAAAGGAGGACCAGCCAATGGCAGAAAATGACCAGAAGGACAAGACAGTTGAGAAAGTAACCGGTGAGGTAGAAAATACAGACAAAAAAGAAAATAACGAAGATCGCTATGAAAAGGTCTGCTTCATCTGTCACAGACCGGAGAGTGTGACCGGAAAGATGATCGATCTTCCGAACAATATCTGCGTGTGTCCGGACTGTATGCAAAAAAGCTTTGATGCAATGAACAATATGAATTTTGGCGGGATGGATTACAGCCAGTTTATGAACATGGGACCAATGATGGGATTTGGAGACATGGATGCACAGATCCCGAAGAGCCAGCGTGTGAAAAAGAAAAAGCCGGAAGAAGAAAAAGAACCGATCCTGAATATCAAGGATATTCCTGCTCCGCATAAGATCAAAGCGAAACTGGATGAATATGTAGTAGGACAGGAATACGCCAAGAAGGTAATGTCGGTTGCTGTATACAATCATTATAAAAGAGTGGCAACGGATACAATGGATGAGATTGAAATCGAGAAATCCAATATGCTGATGATCGGACCTACCGGCTCTGGAAAGACGTATCTGGTAAAGACACTGGCAAAACTTTTGGATGTGCCGCTTGCAATTACCGATGCGACCTCTCTTACCGAGGCCGGCTACATAGGGGATGATATTGAAAGTGTAGTATCAAAGCTCCTTGCAGCTGCGGACAACGACGTAGATAAGGCGGAACAGGGAATTATCTTTATCGATGAGATCGACAAGATTGCGAAGAAGAAGAATACCAGCCAGAGAGATGTCAGCGGAGAATCCGTACAGCAGGGAATGTTAAAGCTGTTAGAAGGCAGCGAAGTGGAAGTGCCGGTAGGAGCCAACAGTAAGAATGCGATGGTTCCGCTCACTACAGTCAATACAAAGTTTTTATCTGTGGCGGTGCGTTCCCGGATCTTGAGCAGATCATCAAGGAAAGACTGATGAAGAATTCTTCTATCGGGTTTGGAGCGGATCTGAAAGACAAATATGATCATGATAAGAAAATACTGGAGAAGGTGACGACAGAAGATCTGCGTAACTTCGGAATGATTCCGGAATTTCTGGGACGTCTCCCGATCGTATTTACGCTTCAGGGACTGGATGAAGAGATGATGGTTCAGATATTAAAAGAGCCGAAAAATGCGATCCTCAAGCAGTATCAGAAGCTTCTGGCACTGGATGAGGTCAATCTGAAATTCGATGATGGTGCACTTCATGCGATCGCAAGAAAGGCAATGAAGAAGGATACCGGAGCCCGTGCACTGCGTGCGATCATTGAAGAATTCATGCTGGATATTATGTATGAGATTCCGAAGGATGACAGCATCGGGGAAGTGACGATCACGGAGGCATATATCGAAGGAACCGGAGGACCGCTGATCGAACTGAGAAGCCAGTCTGTACCAAGGCTTGAGCATCACTGAGTATAACAATAATCTTCATATATCAAAAAAACATGGCGGTTATACAAAAATAGAATGGGAAATATCCGTAAATTAAAGATTTACGGGTATTTTTTTGTTGAAAAATTGTATTAAAAGGTGTACATTAGACAATGTGTCTAAAAAAACAAGATATAAACAGGAGTGAGAGAGAATGGAGACTTATAAGTATTTACTGGATCTTGCAATTATTTTACTTTGTACTAAAGCACTTGGTCTTGCGACCAGAAAGGTACAGATGCCACAGGTTGTAGGGGCACTTCTTGCAGGCGTTCTTCTTGGACCGGCGATGCTTGGGATCCTGACAGAGACAAGCTTTATACATAACGTTGCAGAGATCGGTGTTATCGTGCTGATGTTTTGTGCAGGTCTGGAAACTGATATACAGGAATTGAAGGCAAGTGGAAAAGCATCCTTCGTTATTGCACTGATAGGTGTTATCGTTCCACTGATCGGCGGTTATGCGACTGCAATGTTCTTTAACCGTCCGGATGTGATCGCATCCGATGCATCCTGCAGCGTATTTTTGCAGAATATCTTTATCGGTGTTATCCTGACAGCAACTTCCGTAAGTATTACGGTAGAGACATTAAAAGAACTTGGTAAATTAAAAACCAAATCCGGAAATGCGATTCTTGGAGCTGCGATCATTGATGACGTGCTTGGTATCATTGCACTGACACTGGTAACAAGTATGGCAGATGAATCGGTAAAGATTTCAGTTGTATTACTGAAGATCGTTGCATTCTTCGCATTTGCAGGTGTGATCGGACTGATCTTTTACAAGATATTTAAAAAGTGGACAGATCAGGCGGAAAAGGGACTCAGACGTCATGCAATCATGGCATTTGTATTTTGTCTGCTGATGGCTTATGTGGCAGAGAAATTCTTCGGTGTTGCAGATATCACCGGTGCATTTATCGCCGGACTGATCATTTCCAATACAAGTAAATCTGATTTCGTGTTGAAGAAATTTGATACCATGTCTTATATGCTGCTTTCACCGGTATTTTTCGCAAGTATCGGGCTGAAGGTAGAACTTCCGAAGATGAGTGCTGCAATTGTAGGCTTTGCAGTGATTCTTACCATTGTTGCGATCCTGACAAAGATCGTTGGCTGTGCCCTTGGTGCGAAGATGTGTGGATATAAGAATTATCAGTGTGCACGAATCGGTGTCGGAATGATCTCCCGTGGTGAGGTTGCGCTGATCGTTGCCAGCAAGGGAGAAGCACTCGGTATGATGGGCGGTAATTTCCTCGGACCGGTTATCATCGTGGTAGTGATCACAACGATCATCACACCAATTCTTCTGAAAATCGTATTCAAGAGTGGTCCGAATGTAAGTACCCTGGAAAAAGGAAAAGAAGTGACTTCCTTCTACGAGGATATTGAAAAGAAACGTACCGAATAAAGAATGGATATGGAGTGCAAAATGCGTAACCGTCCAGTATCATAGTAATAAGAAAGAAAAATCCCTCATATATTTTCCAAAAGAAAGTATATGAGGGATTTTTATGCTACAGGAAGAATGTAAAGAAAAGATCCTGTCAGAAGAATACAGGGATTTTATGATGAGGGATACCGGTGCTCTTGGGAAAAACTTTCCTTTGGAAAACGGATGCCGGATACCGTTGAAATACGGTTTTGAGCTTTTTTATATTGACCAGAGTGAAGACAGAAAAAAGTCACTTGCCGATTATCCTTATACAATGGTTCCGAAGTGTTATACAACACTGGATATGGCAGCAATCCAGCAGGCGGGAATTGCTGCGGTTCAGAATATACCTGGTCTGGAACTGAGTGGTGAAGGAGTTCTGGTTGGGATCATTGATACTGGGATCAACTATCTGGATCCCATTTTCCGGAATCTGGATGGTTCGACCAGGATCCAGCGAATCTGGGATCAGGAAGAACAAAGTGGAACAGCGCCACGGGAAATCGGATATGGAAGTGAATATACGAAGGAACAAATCAATCAGGCAATCCTAAGTGAGAATCCCAAGGAAACCGTTCCGTCATTTGATACGGACGGACATGGCACTTTTGTTGCAAGTGTGGCATGCGGAGGGGCAAATCCGGAGAATCTGTTTATCGGGGCAGCGCCGGAGGCAGAGATGGTGATCGTGAAGCTGAAAGAGGCAAAAGAATATTTACGGGAGTACTATTTTGTAGACCGGGATGCCGGATGCTATCAGGAAAATGATCTGGTAGCGGCGGTTTTTTATCTGCAGAAGGTACAAGAAGAGCTGAAAAGACCATTGGTGATCTGTCTGGCAGTTGGAACAAGCTTTGGAGGACATGGAGGATATTCAATCCTGTCAGAGTATCTGCAAAATGTAGCGGCGAGCGAAGGAATCGGGATTGTGACCGGAAGTGGCAACGAGGCAGATAAAAGGCATCATTATCTGGGAATTCTGGAACAGGAAAATAATCTGCCGGTCGAGATTAATGTAGGGAATAATACCAGAGGTTTTGTGATGGAACTATGGACAGAACTTCCGAATCTTCTGGCTCTTTCTATTGCATCTCCAACAGGACAGACCGTAGGACCGATCTCGCTCAAACGGGGAATAGGAGAGTATGTGTTTGTATTCGAGCAGACCAGGGTAATATTTAATTACCGGGTTCTGGTAGAGACGACCGGGGCGCAGCTGGCATTTTTTCAGTTTGAAAGACCGGGAAGCGGAATCTGGAAGATTATACCGGAAACACTGGAGCTGGGGAATGGAATCTTTCATATCTGGCTTCCAATGGAAGAGTTTCTGACGGGAAATGTCTATTTTATCCGTGCAAATCCGGAATATACGGTGATGGAACCAGGGGATACCGGGGCGGTGGTCTGTGCAGCGTACTATAATGGAAAGGAAAATAGCATTGCAGTCAGTTCTGGAAGAGGTTATACTAGAGATAACAGAATCAAACCGGATTTTGCTGCGCCGGGGATCAATGTGACAGGGATCAATTTAAGGGGGCAGTTTGTTGCAAGATCTGGTTCCAGTATAGCAGTTGGGATCACTTCCGGAGCACTGGCACTTTTTATGGAGTGGCTGGATAGGCATGGAGTGAATCTGGATGCATCACAGATGAAGAATCTGCTGATATTGGGAGCTTCACGGAAGACAGACATGAATTATCCGAACCAGGAATGGGGATATGGAGCATTGAACCTTTACCGTACTTTTGAGCAGATCAGGCGGTTCTGAAAAATACGCAGATGCGAAAGGGGAAAAAGTAAATGAGTGATTTTTTTGATACAATAGGAAAGCGGATTTCAGATACCGTGGATGATCTTGGAAAGAAGGCAGGAGATACGATCGATATCCAGAAAAAGAAAAATGAGATCTATGGTCTGAAGCGAGACAGCGAGCGGGATATGACAGAGATCGGACGATTGGTATATGAGCGTTTCAAACAGGGGGAAGTGGTAGATACCGATTTTATCGCACTCTGCGAAGCAATCGAAAAGCGTGAAGAACAGACAGAGGTATGCGAACAGGAAATCGCGCGCATCAAAGGAGAATAATTATGGAAATCCTGAGCATTTTAACCGGAGCTTTTGTTGCCGGGTGCGATCTTGGAATTAAAAAATATACTGAAGAAAATGTAAGAGACGGGGAAGAACACCGGATTTGGAAGGGAAAAGGAATCTACCGCAAAGTCCACAACAAAGGTCTGATGATGAATCATTTGGATTCCAGACCAAAGCTGGTAAAGGGCATGTCGGCGGCAGCACTTGGAATCCTGTTTTTCTGGGAGCACCTTCTTTGGAAAGAACCAGGACGCAAACTGGCAAAGCTTGGAATATCGCTGATGCTGGGCGGAGCAGTTGGTAATACTTATGACCGTTTCAAAAGAGGTTATGTGGTCGATTATCTGTCTCTGAAAACAAAGAACAGGAAACTCTCGGATATCACTTTTAATCTCTCGGATCTGGCTCTTTTTGCAGGAGCGGTCCTGACGGTATGGAGTTCTTTATTTGGAAAAAAGAGATAAAAATGATTCAATGTATCTGAAAAAATACTTGACTGTTTTTAAAGAGTTGAGGTATTATAAATCTTGCTGATATGGCGTTGTCTGGCATATGCCATATAGAAAAAAGAATAGAATCTCGGTTATATTGGAAACGATACATTCCTCCGGAATGATGAACGAACAACACATTTTCTGTTACGCTTATTATGAAGGAGGATATTTTTATGCCAAAAAACAAATTTCAAGACGTTATTTTCACAATTATCATGGTGTTCGTGATGGTTTATACCATGATCTGTTACAACATTGCTCTCAACGTAGGAGGAATGAACAACCAGGTATTTTTAAATGCATTCCACGAGCTGGTCATTATGGGACCAATTGCATTCATTCTTGATTTCTTCCTGATTGGACCATTTGCAAAGAAAAA
>ERZ809296.3888-NODE-3888-length-12093-cov-4.336684_pt1 | contig 12093 bp, 14 predicted proteins | sample MGYA00520511_ERZ809296 | MGnify/ENA primary metagenome ERZ809296 (study PRJEB31576, sample SAMEA3212662) | Homo sapiens | biome: human-gut; feature: human gut; material: fecal | place: Sweden | collected 2012 ... | reverse complement strand
GTCGATCTCGTGCTGGATGATCTCCGCCGTCCAGCCGGTGAAGGTCTTGAGGCGGGTCTGGAATGTTTCATTCTGCCACTGGACCTTGATGCTCTTCCACCGCTTGGTGGGCCGCCGCCCGGTGAGGGAGAGGCAGCCCTCCTCCGTCTGATATGGCCCGGACTGCTTCACAATGACGGGGTTGAACATGACTTGATACGCCCCCTCGTTGTCGAAAATAATGATGCGCTTGTTTACCCCGATCATATTCGCCGCCATGCCCACGCAGCCGTCCTTGTGGGCGGTGAGGGTGTCGATGAGATCCTGGGCGATGGGGAGGTCATCGGGGGTGGCTGGTTCGGCTTTTTGGGCGAGAAAAATTTCGTCTTTGCAAATTTCTTGGATCATGCTGTGTCTCCTTGTATGCTTCTTATGCTTCCAACCCCGGCAGCGTCGTCTGTTCCGCCCAGGACTCCGGGGGCTGCAAGGGGTGCTCCGGGTCCCTGGGGATCTGGATGAATTTCTCATAGGCCCACTTTGGGAACTGCGCCGCATAGAGGGCCTGGTGGGCGGCCATGGCCCCGGCCTCCGTCCCCTTCCCGTTGGGGGAGCGCAGGCAGACGGCGTAATGGACGCCGAAGAGGACACAGTCATAGTCCAAAAACGTGAATCCACTGCGGCGGTAAAAGTCCAGTCTCCGGCGGCGCAGGGCGTCCGTCTCCCCGCCCTCTGGGGCCTCATACTCGACGATGATCCCGTCCATCTCGGCAAACTGCTCCGCCAGCCGGTCCAAGAGCGTCCCGCCCAGGCCCCCGTTCCGCAGGTGGGCCGGGACGCCCAAATAGTCGATGAGGACATAGGGGTGCGCCGGGCTTTCCCAGAGGATGGCGTAGCCCACCAGCCGCTCCCCTTCCCAGGCCCCGACGGGGTGGTAGACGCCCTTCTCATATAACGTTTTCATCGCGGCGTAGGGCTTCAGCTCCTGGGGCGGAAAGGCCTCCCGCAGCTCTGTCTCGTGGAGCCGTTTCAGCTCCGGTAAACGCATCTCACGCAGGGTCATGCCGGAACTCCTTGGTCAGCAGCAGAGCGTCCTCCTGGGGTGCCTCATAATAGTTCTTCCGGCGGCCCGCCTCCTGAAAGCCGTGCTTTTCATACAGCGCCACGGCGGCGGTGTTGGACGGCCGGACCTCCAGCGTCAGAAAGGCCAGATGCTCCTGTCCAAAGCGGCAAAAGACATCCAGCAGCCGGTCCGCGATGCCCTGCTTGCGGCAGTTTGGCCGGACGGCCACATTGTCGATATACCCCTCGTCCAGCACCACGTGCAGCCCCGCGTACCCTAGCACCTCCCCCGCCGGGTCCTCGGCGACAATAAAAGACGCCGTGGGGTTATATAATTCCTCTTCCAGCATGGCCTCGTTCCAGGGCGTGGAGAAGCAAAGCCGCTCCAGCTCCGCCACCCCCGCCAGATGGGAGCGGTCCATGGGGACCAGTTTGTATTCCATTTCCGTTCCATTCCTCTCTGTTGGACTGATTTGACTTGCTTGTATTGTAGCAAGTTTCAGAGGGAATTGCAACGGGGAGGCAGGTGCCTCACTGTCTCCCGTCCTGCACGATTTTCCCGTCAGAGATCACAATGGTCCGCTGGCAATAAGCCGCCACCTGTTCGTCGTGGGTCACAATGATGAGCGTGACCCCTTCCCGATTTCTCTCCAACAAGAGCTGCATGATCTCTTTTCCCGTCTGACTGTCCAAGGCCCCGGTAGGCTCATCAGCCAGGAGCAGAGCGGGGGATTTGACCAGCGCCCGCGCCAAGGCAACGCGCTGCTTCTGACCACCGGAGAGTTGATTGACCCGCTTTTTCTCCTGCGCTGACATCCCCAGTTTTTCCAGCACCGTCTTCGCTTTGGAAACCATTTCCCGTCTCGGTGTCTGGTCGAAGTACATCGGCAGCATGACGTTAAACAAAACACTTTTATGGGGCAGCAAGGCAAAATCCTGCATGACAAACCCGATCTTTTCATTGCGGAGATGCGCCAATTTTTCGTCAGACAATGCAGCAACATTCACGCCATCCAGCTGATAGCTTCCCGCATCAAATGTATCCAGGCAGCCGATGATATTCATCAGCGTTGTTTTTCCCGCGCCCGATCTTCCCATGATCGCCACAGACTCCCCCGCTCGGATGGACAGTGAAACGTCATCCAGCGCCAAAAAAGGAAGGGTGTCGACCGTGTATCGCTTACTCAAATGTTGTATGTCGATCATAAGGACCTCCTATATCGTTCCATCACGCTCTGCTTGCGCAGCATGGAAAATGGCAGGATCACGGACACAACCGCTGTCAGTGCAACAAAAAGCAAGACATACCACGCGCTTTGATTCATCACCAGATAGCCCGCATAATCCAGCGCCTTGTCCGGGTCGCTGGCCAGCGCCGGAAAGGCGTGGTTCAAATACGCCAAATAGCATAGGTTCAGCCCTCCGGCAACAACTCCGATCCCAGCAATGGCCAGAAACGTATCGAAAAAACTCCTCCGTTTGGAATACCCCACCAAATAATAGATGCGGTAATCTTTCATCTGCTTGCTCGTCAGCAGCGCCGAAAGGGAGATCATGGAAAACATAGAGACCCCCAGCAAAAACAAAGGCTTTGGGAGTTCCGCTCTGACCTGTCTCTTGATGTCTCTATAAGAGGTCTGGCGTATGTCATCATAGGTCACATAGCTGCCGTACTGAGTAAGAAACGCATAGACCTCCTGTTTTTCTTCTGCTGTGGCATCGTCTTGGAACGTCAGCAAAAAATTACTGTGGTAATTGATCGCTCCTTCTCCCAGCAGGTTCACATAGTCTTCTTTGGGCAGGTAGAGAATTTTGTGTACGTTCTCAAACACCCGATATGCAGCGACCTCTGCCCCTTTGAATCCCAAACTAAAGCCCAGCGTCGGCGTTTTGTCTGTCCCGATCACCTGAACCGGAGTTTCTCCGATCGGCTGACCAGTTCGATCCCAAAGGGTCAGGTTCAGCACATCCCCCGGAGCAATTGCGCTCAACGCTAAGCCGCCTGTCACGACCTTCGGAGCATCCGCCGAAATCATATCCTCTGAGAACCAGCTTCCTTTGTCTGCAAAATCAAATTGCTCCCGAAACGCCTGGTCACAAAGCAGAATATTGACCGTGCCATACCCCTGCAATTCACCCTGGGTATAGGCGGGGTTCGTCACGCTTTTGACCGCCGGAAACTCTTGCTTCCGCAATGCTTGATAGGCGATGTTTTCATTTCTCTGCCACTCGTCATAGCCCTCAGCTGCCATGAAATAGGCTCCATCTTGAAAGCCTAGCTGGTCCATGATCCGCAGGGAATAGGTCTGGTAACCCAGATAGCCTAAAAACTGCACGAAGAAAAACAGCGAAACCGTCATCAGCAGCAGCAGAAACAGCACCGCAATGCCATTTTTTTGATAAAATTCAAAAAGAAGACGCCATCGATTCATATTTACTCCCCCTACCTGCCATATTTTCGCCGCAAACCAACAGGAGTCTCCCGCAGGCAGGAAACAAAGAACGGCACTGCCGTTGCCAAAGCCAGCATGACCGTTAGCAACAAAATCACGCCATATTCTTTCACCGAGTAAGTGATCCAAGTCTCCGTCATGTTCAGCTTGCTGAATACTGGCTCATAGAACACCGCATGAAGCACTTCTGTCAGCAAACAAGCCACAGCCGCCAGCACGCCCACCTCTAATAAAATCATGCCAAAGATCTGCCTGCGCTTTGCCCCGACGATCTGATAGACCACGTTTTCCATCTGGTTCTGTTCCTCCATATACTGGAACAAAAACAGGAAACTCACCAGAGAAATCACATACAGCAAGGCGGCATTGATTTGATCGCTCCGCGCCACCTGCTGGTCTGTCTCCATAAATACATCCGGGAAAAGGGTCGCGCTGGCTTCCGGAAACGTAGCCTTCAGCTTTTCATTGGCTGCCTGTATTTCCTCCGGGGAGAGAATTTCTTTCGTCTGGAAGACCAAGTAATCCGTTTCCCCAAAATACTGCAAATAGGTCGCCAGCGGCACATATAACACGCCGCTCCCGCTGTCCAATCGTTTTAAAATCGGAAAGTCGATCCCATTGATTTCCATACTCGTTCTATCGTTTCCATAGATTTTATCCGCCAGGACACCGGTCTTGCCCTGGATGTCCGGGGAAAACAAGTCCGGCTGTGTCGTGCGCCAGTCGTACAACGCCGCCGTGACTTCTTGGGGCATCCCCGCAAACTGCTTGTCCGCCAAGTCTTCCGGCAGCGTGACCTGGCAGCTGGTAAAGACCTCTTCGATCCCATAGTCATCCAATACGTGGAGCTGCGTTTCCCGCAGGGACACATTTTCGTCAAAACACACCTCAAACATCCGGTAGGACACGCTGTTTTCATGTTCTGCGATCTGGCCCTTCATGGCGTTTCCATAAAAGTAGAGAAAGACAAAGCTGGACAGCATGGCCCCCACAAAAAACAAGCAAAAGGTCATCCGGTTCCGTTGGATGTGGCTGGCGATGCGAAAGAAGGATAATCTAAGTAATTTCATCATTTCCTCCATTCAGGAAAAGGGGAGCAGGTTGCCCCACTCCCCCAAGTTTCCTTCACCTACTGGAATTTTAATTACCCTTGATGTTGGTATTTGTGGTCAAAGCGCCAAGCCTGCTGCCCCATCTTGTTGCAGTAGCCAGAGTGTAAGACATAGTTAGCATACATAGTCGTTCCGGTAATCGTCGTATGGACAGTACCGTTGTCGTTGTATGTAGATTCATCGGAAATGAATCCCGCATTTGCGCCCGTAGAGTTGGAACGCTGCATCAGAGCCGCGTAAGCTTTACCAGTCTGGTCATTGACAACAGTCGCAGTATATGCACGAGCGGCATTGATACCATAGCGCATATTGTAAGTGCCCTGGTTGATACCGTAAGCTACGTTCAGGTTTCTGGGGTGCGTGTTATACGCTCCTGCAACAACCGCCATACTGGCACACAGAACCGCCGCGCAGACCAAAGTGGTCAGAAGTCGTCTACCGATACCCTTCATGTTTAAGTTCCTCCTTCATTATTGTTCAGAATCATTGGTGTGTCAAGAACTGTTTCCTGTATCCCTCCTTTCTCCTCTACCAGTTTACGGGCACTTAGCGCTACGGTACTCATTGTCGTAATGGGTGCCAGAGCTATCCTTAACGGTAGCATTGACAGCCAGACGATAGGTACGGCCGGAAACTGCATTGGCGTAGACCTTGCTTGTGCTTACTCGACCAGTGCCGGTCAGATTGTTCCATCCCGCAACTTTAGTCATAAGTCCGCTCGATGAAACTTCGTAGAGTGTCATACTCAACGTGATCTTCGCCGTGCTTTCCTTCGTTCTGGCCAGAACTGCACAGGTCACGTTCTTCCCTGAGAATGTAAGCGTCGGACTAAGCGTCGAGAGTGCAACATACTGCGGAGAAATCTCGTTTCCAGCTTCGCTGCTCACTTCTGCTGCGCCTGCACTAACAGCTAAAGCAAACAGCATCACAGCAGCAAGCATCATAGAGAATACCTTCTTCATTTTGTCCCTCCTTTCTCTATTGATTGTTCAAGGCCTGAGGTGCTTGGTTCTTTCAGGCCCTGTCACCCTATAAAGGTTTCAGAACACGGTTTTCTTACAAGATTTCCAAAATTTCTTGAAATTATTTTTCTGTCCCTAGTTTTCGACAGGAGCCACACTTTTTGCCAGCTCTAATAGCACGTCACAAGGCAACCGAGAGGTCAGCAGGAAAGCGTGTTCTGCGGCGGCATCCACCCAGAACACCATGTTAGAGCCTCCTTCTTCGGTTGCAGCAAACAGCTGCCCTGTTTTTTCGCCAATCTGAACGTTTGAAACAGTGTGCCACTCATTGTCCAAATTGAATCCATTTCCTTCGGAAAGAAGCTGATAGTTTAACTCGATTTCCATATCTGTGTCGCCATTGTCATAGAGAACACAGACCATGGATTCCAAATTGATACGTTCTGACTGCCGATAATTCTCTGGCAACTTTGTAATTTCCCAATCGCCTAATTCTGTTCCAGATACCCGGCCATTAAAGTCATAGGCAATATGGTTGCTATATTCTGCTGTGAACCACCGCACCACCGCCGCTCTGGCCGTAGGGCTGCCGACCATGACGGAACCAAAGACAACGGAAGTGACGAAAACGAAGCAGGCGGCGATGCGCAAGCCGCGCTGCCAGAGTGGGCGATGGGGGGTGATGAGGGAGAAGGGGTCTTTCAGGAAGCGGCGCTCCCAACGGCGGTGGTTTTTGGAGAAGGGCGGCGCTTCGGGGGCGTCTTTCAGGGCCTCTAGGTAGTCCTCTTTGGCAGCTTGCAGCAAGGCCCGTCGAATCTGGCGCAGTTCGTTGGTGTTTTGATCTTCTTTCATGGTCTGTAACCCTCCTCTCGCAGCTTTTCCTGGAGCAGCTTGCGGCCCCGGCTGACGCGGGTGCTGACAGCGCCCTTGCTCAGGCCGAGAAGGTCGGCAATTTCCTGGTCCGTCTTCTCCTCCAGAAATTTCAGGTCTAATATCTCTCGGTATTGCTCCGGCATGGAGCGAATGATCGCCGCAACGTCTTCGACGCCCTTCTCCTCCCGTGCTTCCGGCTCCCATTCGGTTGGGTCCATGGACTCGTGCCGCCCCTCTTTTCGCAGAGCGTCCAGCGCTGTGTTTTTGACCAGCACCGCCATCCAGGCAATGCGCTCTTCCGGTAAAATGGCAAAAAAGGTATCCACCTGGCTCAAACACTTCATCCAGGCTGTGTGAAAAACATCCTCCGCTGCGGCATTGTTTTTTGTAAAACGCAACGCATAGCGAAAGAGATTGAATTTGTGCGTTTCGTAAAAGGCCGACAAGGTGCGCTGCCTGTCTTTTCCTTTCACCTCTGCTTGAATGATCATCAACATAGGTAAGGTTTTTTCCTTTCTGCCTATATAACGTTTCAGACCCTGCTTTTCTTACAGGTTTTTCAAAAAAATTTTTATTTTTTCCGGCAGAAGATAAGACCGCCCTGGGGGACATGATCTGTCCGACCCAGGGCAGTCGTTTCGTAGGTTTCAAAGGAAATCTGTCTCTTTAAGCCGCAACTGCGGCCTTGGTCCAAATCTCCTTCCCGTTCTCGTGGATGCAGTTGTGGGAGAGCGTGGCCTCCATCACTTCATAATACTCCCAGGAACCCCGTTCCAGGTCCTCAAATTCAAAGCCTGATAGATGCTTCTCATTGTCCACAAAGTCCCGGTCACAGCTCCAACCCAACATGTTGTTGATCATCTTAACGGCTTCGATCCGCTTGACGGACTCATTTGGCCGGAACGTCCCATCTTCGTAGCCGTTGATCCATCCCGCTGCGCCCGCGGCGGCGATGGCATCATAGGCCCAGTGGGTCTTTGGCACATCGGGGAAGGATTTCTCCCCGGCTTCCAATTCGTGGACGCGAGACAGCAAGACGACAAACTCCGCACGGCTGACAGGCTGGTTGGGGCGGAAGGTCCCGTCTTCGTAACCTTTTACAATACCCAGAAGATCCAAGTTCATCAGTGCACGACCATACCAGGTGTTTTGGGGGATATCTACATCGGTAAATTTGCAATCGTAGCCAACAAAGCTATCCCTCTTTTGCTCATCATCAAGCATGCGATACAGCAAGCACGCCATTTCTGCCCGTGTCAGCGCATCATAGGGGCGGAACTTGTCTCCCGGTCGGATGTAGCCTTCGTGGTCATAGGGGTGCGGGTTGTCTGGCATGGATGCTGAAACAGGGATACACACCGCTCCCAGCAGCATCAAAAGAGCCAGACCCATAGAAAGAATTCGTTTCATCGCTTTGCTCCTTTCACATTTCACGCTGGCCGCAGGGGTCTGCGGCCACTACATGGCATAGATCGCTTCTACCTTTATAACGTTGGAGGGTGCTGATTTGTGACGCTGTTTTCAAAAATTTTTGCAACTTTTTGAAAAAACCGCCCTGGGGGACATGATCTGTCCGACCCAGGGTGGTCGTATCGTAAGTTTCAGGGGCCTTACGAATCCCAATCGATCTCATCATCCGTTACATATTCCCCAGCGTCCATCTCCGCCTCGGCCCGTGCGACTGCTTCCGCTTCACTGGGCGTCAGCTTTGTGTAATCCGGGTCCCAAGCTAGGACAAGTTTTTTGACGAGCGTATAGGCCAGGGCCTGATCTGCTTCTGGCAACATCTCTACCATACTTGCAATCTGTTGTGCGATCGGTGCCATATAGATGAACCTCCGTTTCTTATTTATAGATGTCTCCTCTACTTCCAATGTTTATAATATGCAGAATCTCTAAGGCATCTTCAAGGGCGTATTTATAAATCACTCGATACTTCCCCACACGGAGGCGCCGTTCGCCATCTGAGTGACCCTGCATAACTTTAATATCTCCCTTTGGCGGTTTTTCCGTTAGACCAAGGATACCTTCATGTATCCGCTTCTTGGTTGCCTTATCCATTCCTCGAATGGCCTTTGTTGCCGCTTTAGAATATCGAATCTCCATCGCGATTTTTCCTTTTCTGTTCAACTTGCTTGTATTTTAACAAGTTTCAAGAGGGATTGCAACTACCACCTTTACCCACCATTCACGTTCTTCCTATCTGTCCCTGGTGTGCGTTCAATCTGCCATGGATACTTCCACCCAGAACAGAAGATAGGTCGATATAGTAGCCGTACCATGTAAGGTCCGTATATGTCCCGCTTGCTGTTTCACCAGGTTCTACGATGATCGTCTCTCCTACCGCCTTTGTTTGGAAAAGTCCCTTTTCAAATAAACGGACAGCACATGCTTCCTCACCCAGGTTTGTATATTGGTAATAAATTGCATTTCCATTTCCCTTGGTGCAGTAAAAATTGGTGCTGGCAAAGTGGCTGCTGCCTTTTCCGGCCAATTGAACGGTGACGTCAACAGCAGGAAAGTCCGCTTGGGCAGAAAAACCTATTTGACTTGCCAAAGCAGCACGGGCGTTGGGACTCATCAAAAAGGAAAGCACAAAAGAACAGACAAAAACGAGAACGATACAGGAAGCAGCTCGCAAAATTTTGTGTCGATCAGGTACCGTTTTTTGTGCGGAACCAAATGGATCACGCAACAAGCGTTTTGCCCAGCGCCGGTAAGCGCGGGTATGTACAGGAGCTTCTGGCACAGCGCGAAGCGCTTCCTGATATTCTTCTTCTGTGGCTGAAAGCAGTGCGCGGCGAATGATCTGCTCTTCTGTCAAATTCTTAGAAAACTCGTCAGTTCGTTTCATCAGCATAGCCCTCCTGAATCAAGCGTTCCCGCAGGAGCTTTTTCCCGCGGGAGATGCGGGTATAGGTGGCGTTAAGGGTAAGACCAAGTTTCTGCGCGATCATCTCATCGCTCCACTCCAACAGGAATTTCAGCTCTAAGACCTGTCGATATTGTTCTGGCATAGAACGAATGATAGAAACGATGCCATCTGTATCCCCTGGATCTGGCGCGGGAGCGTCCCAATCGTCGTCAAGCGGAACAAATCGCCTCGCTTGCCGGTATAAGTCATGGGCAGCATTTCGCAGCACGGAACGCATCCAAGCGGGACGAATGTTTTCCGGGACCGCAAAAAAAGTTTCTCTGTTGCTGAGGCATTGAAGCCAGGCGTTTTGCAGCGCTTCTTCGGCCTGATGGTGATCGCGCATTAGGTACACAGCATACCGAAAAAGCAAGGGATCCTGTTCTTCAAAAAATCCGTGAAAATAAGTTTGCTGCATTTGGTCTAAGGTGGAAATTAGGGAAAGGAGCATGGTGTGCGTCATCACCTCTTTCTATCTAAGAGACGGACGAGAGCAGGCATTTCTTGCAGATTTTTGCAAAAAAATTAAAATTTGTCGAATATGTACAAAAAATCACCGCCCCGGCGGACATCAGCTGTCCGACCCGGGGCGGTCTTGCTTATGTTTTCAGGATATTGTGCCGGGGCAGGTGCGCTCTCAGAGCGATGCGGCCTGCTGCTCCAGCTGGGCGATGAGGGCGGCCAGCTTTTCGGCGCGTTCCTGCTCGGTCTTGACCACGTTCTCCGGGGCCTTGGCCAGGAAGCCGGGGTTCTTGAGCTTGTTGTTGAGCTTGTCTAACTCGCCCTGGTTCTTTTTCAGGGCCTTGGCGATGCGGGCCTTTTCCTTTTCCAGGTCCACCAGCTCAGCCAGCGGCATGCCGATGCGGGCCACGTGGGTCACGACGGTGACAACGCCCTTGGCGGCCTCTTCCTTGTCGCTGCCCAGACCGTCGGGGCCGGTGACGGTGACGTCGCTGGCGTAGCCCAGGCGCTTGAGGAAGGGGATGCCGGCGGCAAACGTCTCCGTCTCCTGGGTGGCGATGGTGAGGTGGGCCTTCTTGGAGGGGGGCACGTTCATCTCGGAGCGGCGGGTGCGGACGGCCTTCACGGCGTCCATCAGCAGCTCCACAGCCTTCTCCTCGGCGGGGAAGGCCAGGTCCTCCCGGTACTCCGGCCACTTCTGGAGCATGAGGAACTTGACGTCGTTGCCCGCCTCGTGGGGCAGAGCCTGCCAGATCTCCTCGGTCAGGAAGGGCATGAAGGGGTGCAGGAGCTTGAGGGTCTCGGTCAGGACATAGCACAGCACGCGCTGGGCCTGCTCCTTGGCGGCGGGGTCCTCGCCCTGCAGGCGGGCCTTGGTCATCTCGATATACCAGTCGCAGTAGGTGTCCCAGATGAAGTCATAGATCTTCTGGGCGGCGACCCCCAGCTCATAGTGGTCCATGTTCTCCGTGACCTCGGAGATGACGGTGTTGAGCTTGGAGAGGATCCACTTATCTTCCAGCTCCAGCTTTTCGGGCAGGGCGTTGTCCTCGATGGTCAGGTTCATCATCAGGAAGCGGGAGGCATTCCAGATCTTATTGGCAAAGTTCCGCATGGCCTCGCACCGCTCGGTGTAGAAGCGCATGTCGTTGCCGGGAGAGTTGCCGGTGACGAGGTTGAAGCGCAGGGCGTCCGCGCCGTACTTGTCGGCCATCTCCAGGGGGTCGATGCCGTTGCCCAGGGACTTGGACATCTTGCGGCCCTGGTCGTCCCGGACCAGGCCGTGGATGAAGACGGTGTGGAAGGGGGTCTGCTTGGTCTGCTCACAGCCGGAGAAGATCATGCGGGCCACCCAGAAGAAGATGATGTCATAGCCCGTGACCAGCACGTCGGTGGGGTAGAAATAGTCCAGGTCCTCGGTCTTTTCGGGCCAGCCCAGGGTAGAGAAGGGCCACAGGGCGGAGGAGAACCAGGTGTCCAGCACGTCGGGGTCCCGGTGGATGTGGGCAGAGCCGCACTTCTCGCAGACGGTGGGGTCGATGCGGGGCACGGTCATGTGGCCGCAGTCATCGCAGTACCACACGGGGATCTGGTGACCCCACCACAGCTGACGGGAGATGCACCAGTCGTGCACGTTCTCCATCCAGTTGAGATAGGTCTTGGAGAAGCGGTCGGGGACGAACTTGGTCTCCCCTTCCTCCACCACGCGAATGGCCTCCTTGGCCAGGGGTGCCATCTTGACGAACCACTGGGCGGAAATAATGGGCTCCACGTCGTTGTGGCAGCGGTAGCAGGTGCCGACGTTGTGGCTGTACGGCTCTTCCTTCTCCAGCAGGCCCATTTCCTTCAGATCGGCGACGACGGCCTTGCGGCACTCGTAGCGATCCATGCCCTCGTACTTGCCGCCGTTGGCGTTGACCACGCCGTTGTCGTCCAGGACGCGGATGGTCTCCAGGTTGTGGCGCAGGCCGACCTCAAAGTCGTTGGGGTCGTGGGCGGGGGTCATCTTCACGCAGCCGGTGCCGAAGTCCATCTCGACGTAATCATCGGCCACGATGGGAATTTCCCGGTTCATGATGGGCAGGATGCAGGTCTTGCCCACCAGGTCTTTGTAGCGCTCGTCGTTGGGGTTCACGGCCACGCCGGTGTCGCCCATCATGGTCTCCGGGCGGGTGGTGGCGACGACCAGATAGCCGGAGCCGTCGGTCAGGGGGTAGCGCATGTGCCACAGGTGGCCGGGCTTGTCCACATACTCCACCTCGGCGTCGGACAGGGCGGTG
>ERZ809296.3882-NODE-3882-length-12099-cov-7.786284_pt1 | contig 12099 bp, 7 predicted proteins | sample MGYA00520511_ERZ809296 | MGnify/ENA primary metagenome ERZ809296 (study PRJEB31576, sample SAMEA3212662) | Homo sapiens | biome: human-gut; feature: human gut; material: fecal | place: Sweden | collected 2012 ... | reverse complement strand
GCCCTATCTTTTCTCTCGCAAGAGAAAAGATAGGGGAGAAAAGAGTGCGTGGAGATGCGGGGTGCAATCTGCCTCTGAATTTAGGTAAGGCCCAATGTTTCAGTCTGGCGTTCCACACGAGACTCACCCTACGAGTTTTTACTACGCGCCGCCTGATACGGTACACTGGATTTGTGAGCAGTTGCGTTTGAATATTTGCGGTAAATAGAAGGTGCAGTCTGAGATTGTCAGGCTGCACCTTTTTGCATTGGTTTTTATTGTTTTGCACGCACCCGAGGCTCCCCTTGTCAAGGGGAGCTGGCGCGGAGCGCCTGAGGGGTTACCTCGCTGCGGCGGGAAAGGCTCCCCTTTCAGGGGAGCTGTCAGCCGCAGGCTGACTGAGAGGTTGTCACAATTTTGCTGCGACCTCTCCGTCTCGGCTTCGCCGAGCCACCTCCCCTGAGAGGGGAGGCTTTGGACTTTCGCACATCCATGGCTTCCCCTCATAGGGGAAGCCTTTTTTGCTGCAGCGGAAAAAGCCAGTGTGAAGCTTTTGACATTTCCCCTGCTGCATGGTACACTGAAAGAAAAAACAGGAGGACAATTATGTCTCTCATTCCGTATTATCTGCAGTATCTCTCCGAGATCTGCGAGGGGACGCGGCAGGCGCCGGAGGGGCTTGCGCTGAGCGAGCAGGACGATCTGAAAAAGGCGCTGCAGCTGCAGGCCGGGATCGCTGAGATGGGCATCCCCGCCTTCGTCCGCGCCTGCGCCGCGCAGGACGGCACCGAGATCCCCCAGTCCGAGTACGACAGCTTCGACCCCGCCGAGCTGAACGCCGCCATCGCCCAGCTGGCCGCGGCCGCGCAGCCGCAGGAGACGCAGGAGGCCCCCGCCGCGCCGCAGGAGCCGGTCAGGACCGAGACGCGCGATATTTTCGAGATCTTCCTCGACAGCGTCTGCCTCGACGATGACCTGCTGACCTACCTCATCGACATTCTCAAGCGGCACGCAGAGCCGGAATTCACCAAGCTCTCCCACGCCGCGGCGCGGACCGAGCTGAAGCTCGACGATTTCCTCGCCTGGCTCGGCAACATGGAGCTGCTGGCGGGCGAAGAAGAGCAAGCCTGCGCCGCCATCATGGACAAAGCCCTCCACCGCCTCGAGCAGGAGGGCGAGATGGAGCTGGCCGCCGCCCTGCTCTCCGGCGACGAGACCACCTTCAAGCTTTTCCGCACGCAGGCGCCCGAGCTCGTCCACCTGCCTGACGCGACCTACGAATGGTACTGCAAAAACTATCTTGACCGCTATTACCCCGTGCGCTTCATCCTGCATCATCAGGGCATCGAATTTCCGCAAGCATAAGGAGGCTTCTCATGGAACCCATCTATGTCACCGGCCACCGCAACCCGGATACCGACTCGATCGTCTCTGCCATGGCCTATGCGGCGCTGCGCAACGCGCTGGGCGACCGGGAATTCGTCCCGGCCCGGCTCGGACACATCTCCGATGAGACGCGGCTAGTGCTCGGCCGCTTCGGCTTTGAGCCGCCCATCCGCATCCAGACCATGCGCACGCAGGTCCGCGATCTCGACTACGACACGCCGCCCGCCCTGTCCGGGGCCGTGACGGTCAGCCGCGCCTGGACCGCGCTGCAGAACAACAGATCCATCCCCGCCATCCCCGTCACGAACGACAACGGTGAGCTCTACGGCATGCTCTCGCCGAGCGAGATCGCGAGCTACGACATGCGCACGCTCTCCGACTCCCGGGTCGACCGGATCCCGGTGTTCAACCTCCTGAGCGTGCTTGACGGCAAGATCATCAACGAAGACGGATATCTCGCCGACACCATCAGCGGCGAGGTCAGCATCGCGCTGCCGCAGGACAATGAAAATCTCCTGTTCCGCGGCCCGGACGCCATCGTCATCATCGGCGAGCAGCCGGAGATGGCGCGCCGCGCGCTCGAGCAGCAGGTCAGCTGCCTGATCATCTGCCAGGCGGAGCTGCCGGAGGAGCTGCGCCAGCAGCAGACGAACACCTGCATCATCGCCACGCCGTTCGACGCCTACAAGGCAGCCCGGATGGTCTACTACGCCATCGAGGTCGCCCGCGTCTGCCGGACGGAGGATCTTGAGGCCTTCCACCTGACCGATTATCTCGACGACGTGCGCGAGATCGTACTCAAGAGCCGCCACCGCAGCTACCCGATCCTCGACGAAAACGACAAGGTCGTCGGCACGCTTTCACGGTATCATCTCATCAAGCCGCGGCGCAAGCGTGTCGTCCTCGTCGACCACAATGAGGCGGCGCAGTCCGTCCCCGGCCTCGAGCAGGCGGAGATCCTCGAGATCATCGACCACCACCGCCTCGCCGACATCCAGACCGGCGGCCCCATCTACTTCCGCAACGAGCCTGTCGGCTCGACCGCGACGATCATCTCCGAGATGTATCAGGAGCGCGGGCTCATGCCCCCGGCGAAGCTCGCGGGGCTGATCGCCGCCGCCATCGTCGCGGACACCGTCATGTTCAAATCCCCGACCTCCACCGCCGTCGACCGCCGCATGGCCGACCGCATGGCCCGCATCGCCAATATTTCGCTCGAGGAGCTCGGGCAGACCATCTTCTCCGCCTCCATCTCCGACGACAAGCCGGCCGACGTGCTGCTGTTCACGGATTTCAAGGATTTCCACATCGCCGACCACGATTTCGGTGTCAGCCAGATCACCTGCGTCGACTCCAACCGCATGATGCAGCGCAAGGACGAGTTCCTGGCCGTCATGCGCAAGACGATGGAAGAGCGCGGCTACACGCTCATGATCCTCATGCTGACCGACGTGCTGCTCGAGGGCACGCACCTGCTGTACCTCGGCGACGAGGACATCATCACGCAGGCCTTCGGCGTGCAGCTCAAGGACCACACCTGCTTCCTGCCGGGCGTCGTATCCCGGAAAAAGCAGGTCATCCCATCGTTGACCGCCCTGTGGGGCTGAGAAAAATTCTCCCGAAAACCGAAAAAGCTCCCCCGGCCGCTCTGGCCGGGGGAGCTCTCTTTCTCGTTTACAAGCGCTGGTTTTTGGCCAGCTGGCGGTTTTTGTAGGCGGGATCGTCGGTGACCTCGCGCAGGACGGTGATCTCCGGCGGGGCCTGAAGCGCGGGCGCGTCCTGTGGCAGGGCGGCGCGCATGATGGCGCGGTCGTTGGAGAACGGGTAGACGTCTATCTCAAACCGGCAGCCCTGATAGACGAAGCGGTACTTCGTCTTGTGGACGGTGTGCAGGCTCGTGTCGCCCTCCATCAGATAGCGGATGTACTCCTTCTCGGAGATCGGCTTCTCCGTCTCCCACTGGCCGGAGTCGGTCGTGCGCTTCTCGGTGTAGAAGTAGAGGTAATCCCCGCCGTTTTTCTGCTGGCGGACGCGGCGCACGACGTTGGGGTTGGCGCGGGTCAGATAGGTCTGCATCATGTCGATGCTGGCGGCGTGGTAAGTCTGCTCCAGGGTCTGGAGGGTGGGCAGGGCGATGAGATACTTGTGCCAGACCTCCTGCTGCGCCGGCCGGCCGATCGCGGCGTAGACCGCGCGCAGACCTCTAGCGATCTTGTCTTCAAAATCGACGGAATTGTCGATCACGTGGACGTTGGGATGTGCGCTCCAGGCGCGGAGCGTCAGCTCGTCCTTCTCCCGCGCGACCTCCAGAGGCTCATAGCGGGCCTCGTTGCCGAAATTGTAGGCAAATTCCGCGCCCTTGGCGCAGGAAACGAGGTGGAGCACGGTATCGTAGTGCGTCAGCGCCTGCTGCTCCGTCAGGCCGAAGTGGGAAAGCACCTGCCGGAACTCGTCGTCAGAGACGTAGGCCTTGTTGTCGAACAGCGCGCGGTCATACAGCACGATCACGCGCTCCTCAGGCACCATCTGGGCAGCCTTGAGCGCCAGCTGCTCCTTGTGCAGCTGGTCGGCGACGACAAAATCCTGAAAATCCAGCATGGACACGCAGCCGCCGAAGGGCTTGATGCCAAAGCCGGAGATGAGCTCCGTCGACGTTTCGGGGATGGTGATGACCTTCCAGCCCTCGTCCTGCTTGAATTCCTTGAGTACCCGGCTGATGAGCGTCGTCTTGCCGGCGGCCGGCCCGCCGGTCAGTACGATCCGCGTGATCTGTTTTGCCAAAGGGACCGCTCCTTTGCTTTTTTATAGTATCATATTAACATCATCCGGCAGCAAATGCAAGAAAAAGGCGCAGCCGCTTCCGTGGGGTTTTCGATACGCCCCAGGGAAGCGGCTGCGTGTGTTATCCTTCGAACTGACTGTGGTACATCTTGGCGTAGAAGCCGTTTCTCGCGAGCAGCTCATCGTGTTTGCCCTGCTCGACGATGTGGCCGTCCCGCATGACGAGGATGACGTCCGCTTCGCGGATGGTCGAGAGGCGGTGGGCCACGACAAAGCTCGTCCGGCCCTGCATCATCTCGTCGAAGGCCTGCTGGATCTTGACCTCGGTCCGGGTATCGATGGAGCTCGTGGCCTCGTCGAGGATCAGCATCGGCGGCAGGCAGAGCATCACGCGCGCGATGCACAGCAGCTGCCGCTGCCCCGCGGACAGCGCCCCGCCCGTGTCGGAGAGCATCGTATCGTAGCCGTTCGGCAGGCGGCGGATGAACGAATCGGCGTGCGCCTTTTTCGCGGCCGTCTCGACCTCTTCGTCGGCCGCATCGGGCTTGGCCAGGCGGATATTTTCCCGCACGGTGCCGGATTTGAGCCAGGTGTCCTGCAGGACCATGCCGTACTGATGGCGCAGGCTCTGCCGCGTCACGGTGCGGATGTCGCTGCCGTCCACGGCGATGGAGCCGTCCTTCACGTCGTAGAAGCGCATGAGGAGGTTGATGAGCGTCGTCTTGCCGCAGCCCGTCGGGCCGACGATGGCCACGCGCTCGCCGGGCCGGACCGTGAGGTCCAGATCCTCGATGAGCCGCTGCTCCGGCGTGTAGGAGAAGGCAACATTCGTCAGCTGCACGCTGCCGGAGGCGTCGGTCAGCGTCTTGGCATCGGGCGCGTCGGGGATCTCCGCCGGCTCGTCGATGAGCTCGAAGACCCGCGCGGCGCAGGCCAGCGCGTTCTGCAGCTCGGTGACGACGCCGGTGATCTCATTGAAGGGCTTGGCGTACTGGTTGGCATAGCTGAGGAAGCACGACAGCCCGCCGACCGTAATGGCCCCCGCCACCGCGCTCAGCGCCCCGGTAAAGCCCACGCAGGCGTAGATGATATTGTAGATGATGCGGGTCGAGGGGTTCGTCATCGACGAGAAGAAGGTCGCGCGCATGGTCGCGGCGGTCAAGCGGTCATTAATCTCGTCAAACTGCGCAAGGCTCTCGGCCTCATGCGAGAACGCCTGCACGACGCGCTGGCCGCCGAGCTGCTCATTGATGAGCGCGGTCTGCTCGCCGCGGGCCTTGGACTGCGTCTGGAACATGGAGTAGGTGTGCCCCGCGATGAACTTCGCCACCAGCAGGGACAGCGGCGTCAGAACGACGACCACCAGCGTGATCTTCACGCTGATCGAGAGCATGAAGCCGAGCGTCCCCACGATGGTCAAAACGCCCGTAAACAGCTGTGTGAAGCCCATGAGCAGACCGTCGGCAAACTGGTCGACGTCCGCGATCATGCGGCTGAGCGTATCGCCCGCCGGATGGCTGTCGAGATAGGCCAGCGGCAGACGCTGCAGGTGGGCGAACGCCTGCCGGCGCACATCGCGCGTCACGGCGAAGCAGACCCGGTTGTGGATGGCCGCCATGACCCACTGCAGAAGCGCCGTCCCCGCGGCCAGCACGGCGATCTTCGCAGCCAGCATGCCGACCGCAGCAAAATCGACCTGCCCCGGACCGACGACGGCGTCGATGGCGTCGCCGACCAGAATGGGGATATAGAGCGTCCCCGCCACGCTGGCCGCAGCCAGCACCAGAGACACGATCAAAAGCGGCAGATACCGCCCGAGGCTTTTGAGCACGCGCCGAAGCGCCCAGGATGAATCATGCTTCATTGCGCATCCTCCTTCTTATACTGCGAGCGGCAGATCTCCTGATAGACCGGGCAGCTCTGCAGCAGCTCGTCATGCGTGCCGGTCCCGGCCAGACGGCCGTCGTCGAGCACAAGGATCTGATCCGCGTGGCGGATGGAGGACACGCGCTGCGAGATCAGCACGACCGTGGGCTTCCACGGCAGCTGCGCCAGCGCCTTGCGAAGCGCGGCGTCGGTGGCAAAGTCCAGCGCGGAGGCGCTGTCGTCGAGGATGAGGATCGCAGGTCTCCGCACCAGTGCGCGGGCGATCGTCAGCCGCTGGCGCTGGCCGCCGGAGAAATTGCGCCCGCCGGGCTCGACTTCCGCGTCCAGTCCGCCCTGCTTGCCGCGGACGACCTGATCGGCCTGCGCGTCCTGCAGTGCCTGCCAGAGGTCTTCATCGCTGGCCTGGGCATTGCCCCAGCGGAGATTGTCGCGGATGGTGCCGGAGAAGAGCAGCGCCTTCTGCGGCACGACACCGATCGAGGGCCGCAGCGCCTGCAGCCGCAGCTGCCGCACGTCTTCGCCGCACACAAGGACCTGTCCCTGCGTCGCGTCGTAAAACCGCGGGATGAGGTTCGCCAGCGTGGATTTGCCCGCGCCGGTGCCGCCGATGACGCCGATGGTCTGCCCGGGCGCGGCGGAGAAGCTGATGCTGCTGAGCGCGTCCGCGCCCGCGCCGGGATAGCGGAACGAGACCTCGCAGAACTGCAGCGCCGGGCTGCCGCTGCCGTCCGGCAGGGCGTCCTGCCCGTCGGTCATGCTGGACTTCGTCTCCAGCACCTGCGAGATCCGGCCCGCGCAGGCGACGGATTTCGTGATGTTCAGGATCAGGTTGGCGAACTTGATGAGCTCGACCAGGATCTGCGACATGTAGTTATACAGCGCGATCAGCTGGCCCTGCGTGATGACGCCCGCGTCCACGCGGACGCTGCCGGTCTTTAAGATCGCCACGATCGCCAGATTGATGACCACATACGTCAGCGGGTTCAAAAGCGCCGACAGCTTGCCCACGAACCGCTGCGCGGCAAACAGCCCGGCCAGACGGCCGTCAAAGCTCTCCGTCTCGGTCTGCTCGCGGGTAAAGGCGCGGATGACGCGCACGCCGGACAGGTTCTCCTGCGCCGCGCCCGTCACGCCGTCGAGCTTCGCCTGCACCCGGCGGTAGAGCGGGATGCAGCTGAGCATGATGGCAAAGACGATGGCAAAGAGCACCGGGATCGTCACGACGAAGATGAGCGCCGAGCGCACGTCGATCGTAAACGCCATGATCATCGAGCCGAACACGACGATCGGCGAGCGCAGCAGCAGCCGCAGCGTGAGGTTGAGGCCGGTCTGCACCTGGTTCATGTCACTCGTCATCCGCGTGACGAGCGTGGCCGGGCCGATGGTATCGAGCTCCGCATACGACAGCGACTGGATATGCGCAAAGAGCGCGTGGCGCAGACTGGCCGTCGCGCCGGTCGCGGCCTTGGCGGAAAAATACTGTGCGCAGGTCGCGCTGGCAAAGCCGCACAGGCCGAGGCCCACGAGCAGCAGGCATTTTTTCAGGATATAGCCCGTGTCGCCCGCCGCGATGCCGACGTCGATGATATCTGCCATGATGAGCGGCACCAGCAGCTCAAACGCCGCCTCCAGCAGCTTGAACACGGGCGCGAGGATGGCCTGCAGCCGGTAGGGCCGCAGATAGACAAGCAGTTTCTTCATTCGTTTCTCTTCTCTCTTCGGATGCTATTCGATGGATTTGAGCGCCTGGGCCATGTCGATGGCGCGGATCTTCCGGCGCAGCGCCAGATTGACCAGCAGCCCGAACGCGAGCGTCAGCGCCGCGGAGAGCAGATAGCTGCCCGGCGCCACCCGCACGTCGAAGCACATGAGGTCGATGCGGATCTGCGACATGACGTAGGCGTGCAGCGCCTTGCCCATCGGCAGACCCACAAGCGCGCCGAGCACCGTCAGGATGATGTTCTCGCGGAACACATAGCGGTTCGTCTCGCTGTCGTAGAAGCCGAGGACCTTGATGGTGGCGATCTCCCGCTCGCGCTCGGTGATGTTGATGTTTGTGAGGTTATACAGCACGATGAACGCCAGCGCCGCCGCGCAGACCACCACGACCACCACGATGTACCGCAGGCTTTCCATCATCGTCGCCACGCGCGCGCGGAAATCGCTGCTGAGGCTCACGGAGGCGACGTTCTTCGCCCCCGCCAGCGCGGCCGAGGCCGCGTGGGCATCGGCGTCAGGCGGGAAGTTGACCCAGGCCTGCTCGTATGCCGGCGCTTCGCCGAAGCACTGCGCCCAGCTTTCCGCCGTCAGGTAGACGTAGTTGTAGACATAGTTTTCAAAGACCGCCGCGACCTGCAGCTGCGCTTCGCGCGTGCCGCTCTGCAGCGTGATGGTGTCGCCCGCCGACAGCTGCAGCGCCTCGGCCAGCCCGCGGCTGATGACGCACGCGCCGTTTTCGGGATAGGCGACCGGCGTTTTGTCCTTCTCATGCAGGTCGACAAAGCCCTCCACGCTGCCGGACGCCGGGCAGACGACGTTCGTCGTCTTGACCGTGCTGCCCGCGCTGGCGTCGGCGCTCTTTTCGGCCACGAAGAGATATTCTTTGGCTTCTTCCTCGCAGAGCGCGGCGAAGGCCGTGCGCTCCGTCTCGTTCAGCGCGTGCTGGAACGTGACCGACGCGTCGTAGCGGGTGATCTCGCTGTACTGATAGTCGACGACGTTGCTGATGGAATCCTGGATGCCATAGCCGGTGATGAGCAGGGCCGTGCAGCCGCCGATGCCGATGATCATCATGATCATCCGCTTTTTATACCGCAGGATGTTGCGGATGGAGACCTTATGCAAAAACGGGATCCGGTTCCAGAGGCCCGGCAGCCGCTCCAGCAAGATCCGCTTGCCCGCCTTCGGGGCCTTGGGGCGGATGAGCTCCGCCGCGGGCCGCTGCAGCTCCGCATGCGCGACGTACCACGTCGTGCCGAGCGCGCAGAGCAGATACGCCCCCGCGGACAACAGCGCCAGCGGCCAGTCGAACGCATACAGGATGTCCGTGAAGCCGTACATGATATTATACCCCTGCCAGATCATCTTCGGCAGGAAATACGAGCCCGCCGCGATGCCAACCACGCAGCCGAGCACCGAAGCGCTCCCGGCGTAGAGGAAATAGACCAGGAAGATCGCGCCGTTGGAGTAGCCCATGGCCTTCAAAACGCCCGCCTGCGTGCGCTGCTCGTCGACCATGCGCGTCATCGTCGTGATGCACACGAGCGCCGCCACGGCGAAGAAAAACAGCGGGAACACACGCGAGACGCCCCGCACGATATCCGAATCGCTCTCAAAGCAGGCGTAGCCGATGTTGCTGCTGCGGTCCAGCACGAACACGTCCGGGTTTTCGAGCTTTTCGAGCGCGTCCTGCCCGTCCTGATACTCCTGCTCCGCGTCGGCCAGCTTCTGTTCGCCGTCCGCGAGCTCCACTTCGGCGTCGGCGATGTCCTGCTTGCCATCCGTGAGCTGCTGCTTCGCGTCGGCCAGCTCGGCTTCCGCGTCGGCGATCTTCTGTTCGGCCTCGGCCTTGCCGCTGTAGTAATCGGCCCAGCCGTCCGCCAGCTCCTGCTTTGCGTCGGCCAGCTGCTGCTCGCCATCGGCGAGCTCCTGCTTTGCGTCGGCCAGCTCCTGATTTTTTTCATCGAGCGTGGCCTTGGCCTCGTCGAGCTTTTTCTGGTTTTCGCTGATCTCAGCGTTGGCCTCCTCCAGCCCGTCGCCGAATTCCTCGCTGCCTGCGTTGAGCTCCGCCTGCGCCGCGTCGATCTGCTGCTGTGCCGCGTCAAGCTCCGGTCCGGCAGCTTCGATCTTCTGCAGCCCGGCCTCGACCTGCGCGAGCTGCGCCTGCAGCTGCGCTTTCTGGTCCTCTGACAGCTGACCGCTGCCCAGCGCCGCCTCCAGCTGCGCCTTGGTCGCTTCGAGCTCGGCCTTCTGCGCGGCGAGCTCCGCGCGCTTCTGGTCGAGCTGCGCCTGATTCTTGTCGATCTCCGCCTGCCCGGATTGCAGCTCGCCGACAGTCTCGTTAAACTGTTTGCGAAGCTCCTCTCTGGCCTCGGCCAGCTTGGCCGCGCCGTCGTCATATTCTGCCTGCGCGTCGGCGAGCTTCTGTTCGCCGTCCGCCAGCTCCTTGCGGGCGTCTGCAAGCTTCTGCTCGTTCTCCTCGATCTCCTTCTGGCCGTCGACGAGCTTCTGGTAGGCGTCGGCCAGCTCGCGGTCGGCCTCCTCCTTCGCATCGGCCAGCTTCTGTTCGCCGTCCAGGACGTCCTGTTCGGCGTCCGCCAGCGTCTGCTTGGCGTCTTCGAGCTTCTGCTTCGCGTCCGCCAGCTCCTGCTGCTTTTCGTCGAGCGTTTCGCGGGCGTCAGCCAACGTCTCGGCCGCGTCGTCATGCAGCCGCGTGCCGCGGTCGTCCGCGCACTGCTCCGCAAGCGCGGTGACCCAGGGCTCGGCGCCGTCGATGCGCGCCTTATATTCGTCCGAGTAGATCTCGCCCGCCCGGTCCGTCAGGCGCAGATACAGCTCCGTATCATAGTCAAAGTCAAACGCCTCCGGCAGCACGTACACGAAGGCGGACAGCGACCCGCTGCCGACCGACGTGCTGCCGCGCTCATAGTTGATGTACAGAGCGCTCTTGGCGATGCCGACGATGGTGAATTCCCGCCGGGTGAACTGCCCCAGCGTATCGTCGTCATTCTCCTCCGAGAGCACGATCTTCTGCCCGAGATCCTGTTCCGAGTACAGCATCCCATCGGCCAGACACTCGTCCGCCGTCTGCGGCAGCCGTCCGGCCTTCAGGCTCGGCAGGTCGAGCGTCTCGGGCAGCGACAAAAATTTGCACGCCCGCGACGCGCCGCCCGCCGTGCTGGTCAGTGCGTCGGCGCTCTTTGTGCCCTCGCACACGGCGACGCGGCTGTCGGCGGCGATTTTGGCCGCGTCGGTCTCGTCAAAGCCAATGGTGCTCACGAGGCGGAAATCGTACATCTGCTGCGCCTCGGCGTAGGCGTCCAGCGTGCGCACCATGGCCGTCTTCGTCAGCCGCAGGCCGCAGAAAAAGCCCACGCCCAGCGCCACGATGGCCGCGATGGCCAGAAACCGGCCCAAACTTCTGCGGATCTCCCGCAGCGTCAGCTTCCCCATGCCGCTCACCACTCGATCTGCTCGACGGGCGTCGGATGTTCATTGATCCGGACGCCGGCGATCTGCCCGCTTTTCACGCGGATGACCCGGTCGGCCATGGCGGTCAGCGCCGAGTTGTGCGTGATGATGACGACGGTCATGCCGCCCGCGCGGCTCTGCGCCTGCAGCAGGGACAAGATCTGCTTGCCGGTCTGGTCGTCGAGCGCGCCGGTCGGCTCGTCGCACAGCAGCAGCTTCGGCCGCTTTGCCAGCGCGCGGGCAATGGCCACGCGCTGCTGCTCGCCGCCGGAGAGCTGCGCGGGGAAATTCTGCATCCGCTCGCCGAGGCCGACCTGCCGCAGGACCTCGTCGGCCGGCAGCGGATCCTTGCACAGCTGGCTTGCGATCTGCACGTTTTCCAGCGCCGTCATATTGGGCAGCAGATTGTAAAACTGGAACACGAACCCGACCTCGTGGCGGCGGTAGGTCGTCAGGCGCTTGCGGCTGTAGTCCGCCACGTCCTCGCCCGCGAGCAGCACATGGCCGGAGGTGAGCCGGTCCATGCCGCCGAGGATGTTCAGGAGCGTGGTCTTGCCCGCGCCGGACTGGCCGACGATGACGCAGATCTCCCCCTCGTCGATCGTAAACGACGCGTCCTTCAGCGCCTCAATGCGCACGTCTCCCATCTGATAGGTCTTACAGACATGGTCAAATACAACAAAATCCTGCATGCGTCCGCCCCTCACTTTTTTTGCTTTCTGAATAGTATATTATGCCATACCGGCACACATTTTGCTTGAATAAATCGTGAACACGCAGAGAAAAAGCCTGCCCGGAAGGGCAGACTTTTTGAGGCAACGCCGCAGGATTGGCGGAAAAGATCCGCCGAAGCGCGCAGACGCAATTGTGCGGTGC
>ERZ809296.3872-NODE-3872-length-12106-cov-16.541034_pt1 | contig 12106 bp, 8 predicted proteins | sample MGYA00520511_ERZ809296 | MGnify/ENA primary metagenome ERZ809296 (study PRJEB31576, sample SAMEA3212662) | Homo sapiens | biome: human-gut; feature: human gut; material: fecal | place: Sweden | collected 2012 ... | reverse complement strand
AAACTCAAATTCCAGTCCTTTTTTAGTTTGAGAGGGTGGTTTTGTCCCAGCCTCTGATTTGCATTTTGACTGTCAAAGCATTTGTTCCCTTATCATTTTGAATCACCAGGCTGACGAGAAAGTGCCTGAGGCGAGGAGCAGATGTCGCCGGCGTACTTCTGGTACGTCAAGGCATTTGCGATGAAGCATATGGTGCTTTATCGACAGACTGGAATTATTTGCCAGGGAAGAACGGCCATACCATCGGAATAACGATCAGGGATACGATGAAGCATACGATTACGAGACCGCAACCAGCTTTCAGGTAGTCCATGAATCTGTATCCGCCAGGGCCGAGTACCAGAGTGTTCGGAGGAGTACCTACCGGAGTTGCGAATGCGCAAGACGCTGCAACAGCAATAGCCATCAGAACTGCTTTCGGGTCAGCGCCCAGGTTTTGGGAAATTGCAATACCGATCGGGCACAGCAGAGCTGCGGATGCAGTGTTGGACATGAACTGAGTCAGACCGCAGGACAGGATGAACAGTACACCGGTTACAACCAGCGGAGAAGGAGCGCCGCCCATCAGGCCAACAGTCCATTCAGCGATGAGTTTACCAGCGCCGGTTTTATCCATAGCGGAGGATACAGGCATCATGCCAGCGAACAGGAAAATGGTTACCCAGTCGATGGAAGCATAAGCTTGTTTTTCAGTCAGGCAGCCGGTCAGTACGCACAGCAGAGCGCCGATGATTGCTGCCATTTCCAAAGATACACCTTTGATACCAACAGCCATTACCAGGATAACGCCCAGCAGAATAGCACCGGATACCATTTGTTTAGATTTGGAAACTTCGTTAGCCTCTACCTCTTGCTCGATTTCTTGGTCAGCATCGAGTTGTTTGTTCGGGAGCAGATATTTGCCCAGGAACATCATGTAGAGCATACCAGCTACAGAGATAGGCAGACCGATCCAAGCGAATTCGAAGAAACCGAACGGCTCGATACCGGCAGCATTCATTGCACCTACTGCAATGATGTTCGGCGGGGTACCTACCATGGTGATGATACCGCCCCAACCGCAAGCGAATGCCAACGGCATTAACTGACGGGAAGCAGGAATTTTAGCTGCAGAGCAGATGCCCAGTGCAACCGGCAGCATGCAAGCTGCGGTACCGGTGTTGGACAGAACTGCGGACATTACAGTACCAACGAGCATCAGACCGAACATCAGGCTGTTTTCGCTGGTGCCGCACATTTTAACTACGGTGTTACCAATTTCTTGAGCCAGGCCGGTGTAGAACATGGAAGCGCCTACAACGAACATACCTGCAAAAAGTACTACAGTAGAGTTGGACAGACCGCTGAATACTTGCTTAGCAGGGATCAGGCCTAACAGGCCGCATGCCACAGAGGCGCCAATAGCAGTAACTGCGAGAGGAATAAGTTCAGTTACGAAGAATAATGCAACTACTGCCAACAGAATAAGACATTTGATAGCTGGGGACATTGTTTTCCTCCTTAAAATAATAAAAATGTTTTGTTGTCTGTGTGTCACTATACACACTGAAGGTCATCAATAAAATAATTCTACAAGTTATCAGTAAGTTCTATCATTAACAAGTTATAGAGCTTACATTTTAGCCAAGTTTTAAGTAGTTGAAGGCTTTTAGTTTCCCTCACTTACATTACTTACTTAATCGGCTTTTTTCACTTACTTTAATTACTTAATTGTCGACAGTGTTAAGTTTAACACACTTCTGACAAATTTGCAAGCCTTTTTCATTTATTTTATTCCTGTGCTTTACATGTTCTTCCACTAAGCTTATTGTATATTTATACATAGTATTGTTTGTTTATGATTTTATCGATTCACAAACCTTTTTTATTAAAAATATGTCTGTGTGCTCACCCTTAAAATCACATATCTCCGGTGCTTTCAGGCATATTTTGAACAACAAAAATCCCCGTCACTTTCGTGACGGGGATTAATTTGTATTTTAGTTTACTAACCTAACAAATTATTTGCCAGGGAAGAACGGCCATACCATCGGGATAACAACCAGGGATACTACGAAAGCTACCAGAACCAGGCCGGTACCAGCTTTAACATAGTCCATGAATTTGTATCCGCCAGGGCCAAGTACCAGGGTGTTCGGAGGAGTACCTACCGGAGTTGCGAATGCGCAGGATGCTGCAACAGCGATAGCCATCAGAACTGCCTTCGGGTCAGCGCCTAATTGTTTGGAGATTGCAATACCGATCGGGCACAGCAGAGCTGCGGATGCGGTGTTGGACATGAACTGAGTCAGGCCGCAGGACAGGATGAACAGAACTGCGGTTACAACCAACGGAGAAGGAGAGCCGCCCATCAGGCCAACAGTCCATTCAGCGATGAGTTTGCCAGCGCCAGTTACATCCATTGCTTTAGATACAGGCATCATGCCAGCGAACAGGAAGATGGTTACCCAGTCGATAGAAGCATAAGCTTGTTTTTCAGTTAAGCAACCGGTCAGTACGCAAACCAGAGCACCGATGATTGCTGCCATTTCCAAAGTAATACCTTTAATGCCAAGAGCCATTACCAGAACAACTGCCAACAGGATAACGCCAGATACCATTTGTTTAGATTTGGAGGTTTCATTTGCTTCGATTTCTTGCTCGATTTCTTGGTCAGCATCGAGTTGTTTGTTCGGGAGTAAATATTTGCCTACAAACATCATGTAAAGCATACCAGCTACGGAAACCGGGATACCAATCCAAGCGAATTCGAAGAAACCGAAAGGCTCAAGACCAGCAGCGTTCATAGCACCGGTAGCGATGATGTTAGGAGGAGTACCTACCATGGTGATGATACCGCCCCAACCGCAAGCGAATGCCAACGGCATTAACTGACGGGAAGCAGGAATCTTAGCTGCGGAGCAGATACCGAGTGCTACAGGAAGTAAGCAAGCTGCGGTACCGGTGTTGGACAATACTGCGGACAGTACGGTACCAACGATCATCAGGCCGAACATCAGGCTGTTTTCGCCTGTGCCGCACATTTTAACTACGGTATTACCGATTTCTTGTGCAAGGCCGGTGTAGAACATGGAAGCGCCAACTACGAACATACCTGCGAACAGAACAACGGTGGAGTTAGACAGACCGCTGAATACTTGTTTTGCAGGAATCAAGCCTAAGAGGCCGCATGCGATAGCTGCGCCGGTAGCAGTAACTGCGAGAGGGATAAGTTCGGTTACAAATAATAATGCAACTACTGCCAACAAAATAAGACATTTGATTGCTGGGGACATTTTATGTTCCTCCTTTTAAAATTAATTTATATACAATGCCGAGGGAGGCATTCTATATCAGCTATTAATATGTAGTTTTCAAAGAACTTACGGAAATCGCTTATGTATTTTCTTGCATTTCCATGTACCTATTATAACACTATAAGCGTAAAATAAAAAGTTATTTTATTGAAAAATTTACATTATTAACGTAAATGGTGTTTTCTTGTTGCATACTTCTATATTGTGTTTTATGTACATTACTGTCATGGTGTTTTATTTTTATGCTTTTATATGCTTTTCCAGAATTAAGTTAAACTATGAGTAAATGATTTTTGAAACGTGCATAAGCCTTTTGTCTGAAAATTATCTTAATTCTCTTTATAAAATCTGCTCTGATAAATTGCAGCCTTCTGCTCCAAGGCCCATTATATCAAGGGTTTGCGATTCATATAATTTTTTTAGTACCTTCTATAAGTTATTTTTAACAGCTGGTGCTAATTTCATTTTTTATGTTGAATGTAATCCAACAGTACATGTCCACTGATTGAGGACACAAAAATGCCATCTTTTTTGTTTAAAATGTGACAGTTTAGTATTCCGGACCGCTTTTTAGGCAAAAATTAAGAGGACGCGCCTTGCAGCGCGTCCTCAGGGGAGTTTCAGTATAAATTATTTACCAACAGGACCGATCATAGCCAACATGGTACCTGCAGCAACTGCAGTACCGATAACGCCTGCTACGTTAGGACCCATAGCATGCATCAGCAGGAAGTTGGACGGATTTGCTTTTTGGCCAACAACTTGAGATACACGAGCAGCCATAGGAACTGCGGAAACGCCAGCGGAACCAATCAACGGGTTGGTCTTGCCACCGTCTACAATGCACATCAGCTTACCGAAGATAACGCCGGCAGCAGTACCACCGATGAAAGCAACCAGACCAAGGATGATGATCAGGATGGTCTGATAGTTCAGGAATGCATCAGCACTCATGGTCAGACCAGTACCGGTAGCCAGCATAATGGTTACGGTGTTCATCAGAGCGTTTTGTGCGGTGTCGGACAGACGATCCAGGCAGCCAGCTTCTTTGAACAGGTTACCAAGCATCAGCATACCAATCAGAGCGGTTACGGAAGGTAACAGCAGGGAGATAACGATGGTGCACATGATCGGGAATGCAACTTTTTCGAAGTGGGAAACCGGACGGAGCTGTTGCATAACGATTTTACGGTCAGCTTCAGTGGTGAACAGTTTCATGATAGGAGGCTGAATCAGCGGAACCAAAGACATGTAGGAGTAAGCAGCAACTGCGATTGCACCTAACAGCTGAGGAGCCATTTTAGCAGCCAGGTAAATGGAAGTCGGGCCGTCAGCACCACCGATGATGCCGATAGCAGCAGCTTCTTGTACGGAGAAGCCAAGCAGCATAGCGCCCAGCAGAGCTACGAAGACGCCAGCCTGTGCAGCAGCCCCCAAGAGCAGGGTTTTCGGGTTAGCCAGCAGAGGACCAAAGTCGGTCATAGCGCCTACGCCCAAGAAGATCAGCGGCGGGAATACTTCGTGGTGAATACCGTACATGATAACGGACATAACACCAGGTTCTTCGAAACCGTTTTTAGGAATGTTAGCCAGAATACAACCGAATGCGATCGGGGACAGCAGTAAAGGCTCGAAACCTTTAGCAATAGCCATATAAAGCAGAAGCAGACCAACGCAGATCATGATTACATGACCGCCTGTCAGTGCAGAGAAGCCGGAGTCTGCCCATACAGAAGACAAAGCAACAAAAAATGCCTCAAACATGTGAATTTTTCCTCCTTGTTTCCCTTAATTGGGATGTTATAAGTGCAAATAAGCTCCACAATAATGCTACAACACTTTCATTTTAACTGTATCACCACAGTCTCCCCTAGTCTACCTGTGGTCTGCTTTGCAACGCAAGCAGAACATCAGAAAATGTCATTTCTTCTTATGAAGCTGCTTAAAGCAGCAGCACTGCTTTGAAACCTTGTTTCAGCTAAATCTTATTTAGCCTTGGTAGGATCAACTACCTGGATTAAACTCATCAACATGCCTAATCCGATTAGAACTCCAAAGACAATGGTCATATTGATAATGGCAATCAGCCACGGATTTGTTGTTACAGAACCCACTGTTTATCACCTCTTCCTAAGATAATTAAAGGGGAACTAAGTTCTATAAGCAAGATGCTTATCTTACTTTAATAAGTATAAAGTTATATTTTTTTATCTTCTGTTGCACAGGTCACACTGTTTTCCGTCAAACAGTTACTTTATTTACATTATTGCTTAACTTTACCTTCTATACTATTTCAAAAGTTCATTAATCGTTTTTGTTGCCTGTGCAACAGATTGTCATATTCAGTTTGCTAAAATAAATACTGCAAAGCAACAATTTAATATCCTCTCAGTTTTCAATTTGTCTAAAGAGAGATTGGGAGAATGCTGAAACGACTGCGAATTTAGTTTTGGCAATAAAAAATAACCAGCTGCGAACTGGTTATTTTTTTGCTTTCAAACAGCCGCGGCCTGATGACTGCAAGTCTATTTAAAGTTAAATAAAAGCAAAACCCATCCGTTTTACCGGATGGGCTTCACTTTTAGGGGAGAGATGTTACAACAACTGTTTATTTAGCAACAGGGCCGATCATAGCCAACATGGTACCTGCAGCAACTGCAGTACCGATAACGCCTGCTACGTTAGGACCCATAGCATGCATCAGCAGGAAGTTTGCCGGGTTAGCCTTTTGACCGACAATCTGAGATACACGGGCAGCCATAGGAACTGCGGATACACCGGCGGAACCAATCAACGGGTTAGTCTTGCCACCGTCTACCATGCACATAATCTTACCGAATACTACACCGCCCCAGGTGCCTGCAGCAAAAGCAACCAGACCTAAGCAGATAATCAGGATAGTCTGATAGTTCAGGAAGGCCTCAGCACTCATGGTAAGACCGGTACCGGTAGCCAGCATAATGGTTACGGTGTTCATCAATGCATTTTGTGCAGTATCGGACAGACGATCCAGGCAGCCTGCTTCTTTGAACAGATTACCAAGCATCAGCATACCGATCAAAGCTGTTACCGGCGGCAGCAGCAGAGAAATAACGATGGTGCACATAATCGGGAAAACGACCTTTTCAAATTTACTTACCGGACGCAGCTGCTCCATAACAATCTTACGTTCTCTTTCGGTAGTGAACAGTTTCATTATAGGAGGCTGAATCAGCGGAACCAGAGACATGTAGGAGTATGCAGCAACTGCGATTGCACCTAACAGCTGAGGAGCCATTTTAGCTGCCAGATAAATAGCTGTCGGGCCGTCAGCACCGCCGATAATACCGATAGCAGATGCTTCCTGTACAGTAAAGCCTAAAGCCATAGCGCCCATCAAAGATACAAATACGCCAATCTGAGCAGCAGCACCTAAAAGCAAGGTTTTTGGATTAGCAATCAGCGGACCAAAGTCGGTCATTGCGCCAACGCCCAAGAAAATCAACGGCGGGAATACTTCATGGTGAATACCATACATAATAACGGACATAACACCCGGCTGTTCGAAACCGTTTTTAGGAATGTTAGCCAAGATACAGCCGAAGGCGATTGGAGACAGCAGCAAGGGCTCAAAGCCTCTACCAATAGCCATATAAAGCAGAACCAGACCAACGACAATCATAATAACGTTGCCACTTGTCAGAGCAGAAAAACCTGAGTCTGCCCAAACAGAAGCCAAAGCGACGATAAATGCCTCAAACATAGAATAATCCTCCTCTTGACCCATATCGGGAAAATAAGTGCATTTTTTAATAGATCAGACAGGGAAAAAAGTGCATCATTTGCTTCAATGCTTATTTCTAGTAGGGTCAACCAACTGAATCATACTCATGAGTACACCTAAAGCAATGAGCACACCAAAAACGATTGTCATGTTGATAATAGAAATCAGCCACGGATTAGTTGTTACGGAACCCATATAAATCACCCCTTCCAAATAAATTTAAATATAATATTTACCGCAATATGCTTCCGGATATTTGACTTCAAACACCCCTTTTTGCCTTGCTGAATTAAGTATAAAAATAATTCTGCTGTTATTCCGTTGCTTATGTCACACATAATAAACGGACGGTCTTAGTTTACTTACAGATTGTATTCGTTTTAAATTTGTTATTGTTATTAAAATTTAAAAAGCACTTTTGTTATTGAAAAGGATTGGTTTACTTATATAACTTAAAAAAGCAGGCTTTTTGAGCTTGCTTTTCAAATCAGAATAGCCATTAACTTCTATGCTATTATTTATGTATAAAATTAAAAATATGCATTTTACTGCCTAAAACCAGCTATTGAAAATTAAAAACGCCGCTCGTTTGAGCGGCGTTTTTTAGCAGCATTACAGCTGTTCGGTTACATTATCTTCGGGAGTCCCCTTCTTTTTGTGGCTGAAGAAGCGTTCAACAACTACAAAGAGTACAGGAATCAGGAAGATACCAAAGAGAGTAGCGATGGTCATACCACCAACTACGGCGTTACCCATGGATACACGCGCACCAGCGCCCGGGCCGGTAGCAATAGCCAAAGGCAGACAGCCTAAGATGAAGGCGAAGGAGGTCATCAGGATAGGACGCAGACGGACATGAGCAGCCTCAACAGCCGCATGTACAACATCCATGCCCTGCTCCATATTCATCTTCGCATATTCGACAATCAGAATAGCGTTCTTTGCTGCCAAACCAATCAAGGTAATCAGACCGATCTGCATATAAACGTCATTCTGCAGACCACGTGCATACTGTACCAGGAAGCAGCCGAAAACTGCGGAAGGTACAGACAGCAGTACTGCCAGAGGAATTGTCCAGCTTTCATACAGAGCTGCCAGACAAAGGAATACGAAAATCAGAGAGATAATGAAAATCTGAGTGGAACGGCTGCCGGCTTCAATCTCATCAAGGCTCTGACCGGTCCATTCGTAGGTATAGGTATTAGGCAGAACCTGCTTAGCAACCTCTTCAATAGCAGCCATAGCCTGACCGGAGGAATAACCGCTGGCAGGGTCACCGGAAATCTTAATCGCACTGGCACCGTTAAAGCGTGTCATAACAACAGAGCTGTTCTTAGGAGTAGGCTTTACAAGTGTATTCAGCGGAATAGACTTGCCGTCATTGCTGCGTACAAAGAAGTAACGCATATCCTCTACACCGGTACGATATTTTTCATCAGCCTGCATAACAACCTTCCAAGTACGGCCGAAGTTATTGATATCGTTGATTTCGTTACCGCCTAAGAACGCCTGTAATGCGGAATAAACAGTAGATACAGGAACGTTCAGAGATTGTGCCTTATCACGGTCAACCTCAAACTGATACATAGGAGTATTGGTGTTCAAGGTAGTGTACAGCATACCGATTTCCGGACGCTTGCGACAAGCAGCCAAAAATTCATTAGCACGCTCACCCATGGTGTTAACATCCTCACCGCCAAGGTTCATGAGATAAAGGCTCAGAGTACCGGTACTTGAAGCACCGGGCAGAGAAGGCGGCTGGAAGGCCATAACGGTTGCATCAGGAATCTGTGCGCCTATGCCGAAAATCATCGGAATAACATCCTGTACACTGTTGCTGCGCTTGCTGTAGTCCTCCATAGTAACTACTGCCAGGCCAGCGTTAGCCTTCTGGCCCATGGACAGGATATCAATACCGCTAACCTCCATAACGTTTTTAACGCCGGGGAGCTTTCTCATATTTTGTGCAAGGCCTGCCATAATCTGCTGCGTACGGTTACTGGAAGCACCCTCAGGCAAAGCGATGGATACAGCAGTCATGCCCTGGTCCTCGTTCGGCACAAAGCCTGTCGGCGTTGCCTTCGCCAGGAAACCGATGCAGATAACCACAACAACAAGGCAGGTCAGGATAAGCTTAGATTTACGGATGCAGCCTTCAACGTTTTTCACGTATTTGGCCAGCGTTCTTGCAAACCAATCGTCAAATGCTTTTACAGCCTTGCCGATAAAGCCCTTCGGCGCCTCTTCCTTCTTGACCAGAATCAGGGAGCAAAGCGCAGGAGTCAGGGACAAAGCTACAATAGCAGAAAGCATCATAGATACAGAAATCGTAATCGCAAACTGCTTGTACAATTCACCGACAGTACCGCCGGTGAAAGCTACAGGAATAAATACCGCAGACAGTACGAAGGCAATAGCCACAACAGGACCGGAAACCTCGTTCATAGCGCGGTAGGTTGCCTCCTTAGGAGACATACCGTTTTCCTGGATATGATGCTCTACTGCTTCTACTACAACGATAGCATCATCGACAACAAGGCCGATAGCCAGAATCATTGCAAAAGCAGTCAGAGTGTTGATAGTAAAGCCCAAAATTACGAAGGAAGCGAAGGTACCAACCAAGGATACAGGTACAGCCAGAATAGGAATCAAGGTTGCACGCCAGCTGCCCAGGAACATGAATACTACCAGAATAACCAGAATCAAGGCTTCAACGAAGGTATGTGCAACCTTCTCCAGGGATTCGGTAATAAACTGGGTATTATCTTGAATAACAATCAGCTTCATATCATCCGGGAAACGGCTTTCAGCATCCTTTAATACCTCGCGGATATTCTTAACAGTTTCGATAGCATTCGCATCGGAGGTCAAGGATACCGGGAATACAACGGAATCACCGCCGTTTAGCTTGCTGACGATAAGGTCATTACGAGGACCTTCTTTGATAGTTGCGATATCCTTAAGCTTCAAGTTATCGCCGTTATTGGAACGGATAATAACGTTACCGAATTCCTCAGGCGTATTCAGACGACCTTGAGCGCTTGCGGAATAGGTACGCTCCTGCTTGTCAACGGTAGGACGGTTACCGATAGAACCAACCGCTGCCTGAATGTTTTGCGTTTTGATAGCGTTGGAAACATCGGTTACAGTTACACCCAGTTGCGCCATTTTTTCAGGATTAAGCCAGATACGGACTGCATATTCCGGACCATATTCGCCAACGGTAGATACGCCCTTAACACGCTTTACGGCATCCAGGAAGTTCGCATCCGCATATGTTCTTAAGAACATAGCATCATAGGTATTTTTAGGAGAATAAAGACCAAAATACATAATGGTCTCGGCAGATTCTTTGGCAGTAGTAACACCATAACCGGAAACCTCGCTCGGCAGAGAGCTGGTTGCCTGGGATACACGGTTCTGAACCTCTACAGAAGCGATATCTGCGTTTTTCTCCAGGTTGAACTCAACATTGAGCTTGTACTCACCACTGGAGGTACTTACGGAGGACATGTTCAGCATATTTTCTACACCGCTGACCTTCTGCTCAATGGTTTGTGCTACAGCCTTTTCAACGATATCGGCACTCGCACCTACATAGTTGGTGTTTACGCTGATACGCGGTTTGGTAATGTTAGGATATTGGGCGATAGGCAGGCTGAAGCCGGCAATCGTGCCCAATAAGGTAATAATAATCGCCAGTACTATCGCAAATACAGGGCGATCAATAAAGAAACGAGCCATCTAGCCAACCTCCTTATTGCTTCTTGCCGGCGGTAGCACTGTTGTCAACAGTAGTATCCAGATCAGCCTCAGTCATCGGCTGCGGGTTAACCTGAGCACCCTGTCTGATCTTGCCGGTGCCTTCAACTACGATTGTCTCGTCGCCGGTCAGACCGCCTTCAACCATGTAGAAACGGCCGACGGAAGGACCAAGAGTTACTTCCTTCATGGTAACCTTGTTGTCGCTGCCGACAATATAAACAAATTTCTTATACATCAATTCAACAACTGCACGCATAGGAATCAAGAGAGCATCCTTTTTGGTGCCTGCAGTTGCCTGTACGTGAGCAAACATGCCTGGCAACAGACGATGTGCAGGATTTCTGAATAAAGCCTTTACAGTCATGGTACCGGTGTTGTCGTTGATACCGCGGTTAACCTCTGCTACGGTGCCCTTTAAATCATAGGTACTGCCATCGCTCAGAACAACAGTCAGGTTGTCAAGAGAAGCAGCGCCGCTGTTATCATGGGAACCGGAAAGCTTCAGATATTCCGGCTCAGCGATGCTGAACTGTACGAATACGGGGTCAGTGTTGCTGATTTTGGCCAGAGTAGTCTGACCTGCGGTTACATAGTTGCCAACCTCCAGTGCTGTAGTATCAATACGTCCGCTGAACGGAGCGGAAACGCTGGTATCGGTCATGTTAATCTGCGCATTTTCCAGAATTGCTTCCTGCGCATTTACAGAAGCCTGTGCCTGGTCACGCTGCATAATAGCGTTATCCAGAACCTGCTTGGAAATTGCATTCTGTGCATACAGAGTGCTGTAACGCTCTGCATTCAGAGCTGCGTTAGCCAAAGCCGCACGGGCATTAGCTAGGCCTGCCTGCGCGTTAAGCACGTTAGCCTGATAAGTACGCTGGTCAATAGCATACAAGGTCTGGCCTGCACTTACATTGTCACCGCCCTTGAAATACTTGGCTGTAATCTGACCGCTTACCTGAGCTTTCAGCTCCATTTCCTGCTGAGCCTGTACAAAGCCTGTATAATCATATACCAGAGGGGTGTCACGCTTAATAACCTTCATGGTTTTAACCAATGTCGCCTGATTGCCGCCCTGCTGCTGTTTTTGACCGCAGCCTGCAACGCTCAATACAAAGGTTGCCGCCAGCGCCGCAGCCATTGCTTTTCTCGCACGGCAGGAGCGAATAAAACTTAACATAAAAAAACCTCCTTCACCTTCACTCTGAAACTACTCAATATATATAATGTCTAAATTGCAATAAGAAGTTGCACACTTTTTGAAAATTAAGATGCATAGATC
>ERZ809296.3870-NODE-3870-length-12108-cov-5.912221_pt1 | contig 12108 bp, 17 predicted proteins | sample MGYA00520511_ERZ809296 | MGnify/ENA primary metagenome ERZ809296 (study PRJEB31576, sample SAMEA3212662) | Homo sapiens | biome: human-gut; feature: human gut; material: fecal | place: Sweden | collected 2012 ... | reverse complement strand
ATTAACCGTCCAATTCTCATCTGTCAGTTTCGCTATGATACCTTCTGTTTCCAAATAAGTTTGTGCAGCCGTGTTAAATGTCAACGTAGCGGCCGGTAGTCCCAAAGTTTTTAAAGGAGCTACACCGCTTTCTCCGGCAGCATTGGCAAATCCTCCGAATCGTCTTAACGTATCTTCATCGATATTCGGGGAATCTGCCAGCGATAAAGAGGTATGTAAGAAGATAACATCGCCTATCGACGACAAGGCCGAGCAATCTTGAAACATATCGATTGTAGAAGTCATATTAGAGAAATCAAATCTGTCAATAGATTGTAAGGAATTACAACCTGCCAAAAATCCATTCGCATAAGTCAAAGCAGGCATATTCAGACCCTGTACTGTTACCAGTGATTTACAATTTTGAAAAAAATTGTTAGCGTTATTAAGGGCAGGAAAATCAATGGATAATACGCTTTTAATGGCTGAATTGTAAAACATAGATTGTACGTTGTTAGCAACAGGAGAAGATATGGATATGACAGATAGAATACCTGTGCTTTGGAAGGCGTAAGAAAAATTCAGACACGACAGGAAGTTTAAATCTATATCTATTTTGAGACTTGTACATAACGCAAAAATTCCTTGTGCATTTGTAATCTTCAAAAAATCGATGCCCTCTGGGATAGATTTAAGATTAGTATTATAAGATAGTAAATCTTTTGCATCTGTCACATTCGAGAAATCGAATATCTCCGGTACTTCCTCAAAGGTGGAATAAGCGAATTTAATCCCCTCCGCTGCCACGTCGATTTTGGTAACGGGTACGAGTGTGCCCGTCAACTTCTCTCCCCGTGCATACGCCGTCTTTCCAGCCATAATATCGGCAGCCGTGGCCGTAGCGTCGGCTGTCATCTCCGCAAGCGTGGGGCACTTCTTCGAAGGTTGCCCGGCTTGGACTAATCCCAATCTTCCTAAACTCATGGCTTACCGCATTTTATTGATGTTAAGCTGCAAATCTTCATCACCGACACTAATAGTCGTTCCAGCAGGGAAATAGAAACTGATAATCGTTCCGGTAGCCAAAACTAACTGGCTGTCTGTTCCGTCCGGGTAATCGATTTGTATGACTTTTCCGCTTTCAACGCTCAACATATACACACCGGCTTCGGGCAATTCTACCGAATCCCCGCTTCCTTCAATGTAATATTGCTTTCCGGGCTGCAAAACCCCGATAGGGTTCCTGTTTATATCTAAGGGTTGATATTCGTTCATAACAGAAATGTTTTTAATCTTTATAATATCCGCGAATAACGGCTAAGTTGTTCTCCAATCCCGGAACCGAGGTATCGAATGTCACCGTAAAGCTGTTTTCGATCACGATTCCGGGATCGTTTTTCAACTGCCACGATTCACCGGGGAATATCTTCACATTTCCCAATACATAGGCTATCGATGTGCCTTGATTGCGGAATATGATAATCGAAGGGGAATTTGTTCCCTCGTTCTCGATCGTCCCGTTCGACGTTCGGATCGTGTTCTTATATATGATTTTTAGAGGCTTAATCATCGTTATCTCGTTTAAAAATGTACCACAATATTATACCGGCGCAAATGATGGAGCCAGCAATGACAAATACGTTGAATCCGGTTTCTAACCCCATACTTTTTTTTTTAGATCGATCCACCTTTTAAATTCTCCTACGGTGATCCGGTCGTCATGATCCAAATCGATACCGGGGTTTGCGTCGGCTATTACCTTCGCCGGGAGTGTCGATGTTTGCAACACATAACCGTCCGGCTTTCCGAGAGCGGCGGGAAAGAAGGTAACGAGGTAAAGATCATATAAAGAGCTCATCTTGCCCCGATACGGATAAAAATACTTATACACGTAGTCGAGTTGGGCGACATTCGACATCTTCCGCAGTGCTTCGGTCGTCGTGCCTAACCCTTTCGCTGTGTCCGGCATGAACTGGATAAGGCCCGACGCTCCGCCATTCGGATTATAAGCCGCCGGATTCAACCCGCTTTCCGAGTTCATGACGAACATAAGCCAATCGGGCTCTATACCCAGTTTCGCGCAGATTAGTCGTACCTTCTGCAAGAATGCTTCCTTATTGCTTGTTACTTTATTTTCGAACCACATGATATATAGCTGTTTATATTGTTATTCTTCCTGAATGACTAAAAACCAAACGAGGGCTACCGCTCCGATCGCAACGGCCCACTTCTTCCAGCGCAAATCCTGACCGGTGACTACCACGTCATCGAATCTTCCACCGTCAAGGGCGCCATCGTCCGAGGTTTCCGGGGATTGAAGCACGGTATTATTCCGGGACGGCATGATGATTCTTTTTTTTCTGTCTTTCCGTACCATATCGCTACATATTATTTTTCAACAACAACAGACCGAGAGCCAATACGCCGGCTCCGGCCAATACGTTTTTCTCGACGACTTCCGTAGAGGGGTTATGTTCCGAAGTACCGTTCTCGATATCCATATTGGCTTTGATTTCGTCGGCCCAATCTTCCATAAAATCGGGATCGCCTCCATTTTGGTAGGCGTTGACACGTTGAAGTGGTATATTAGGATCTTCTAAATAGACCAACTCGGAAATTTCCTTATAATTTTTTTTATGTAAACGTAGTGGAATTAAATTATAAAGATAAGAGTACCCGTTTTCCGGGTATTCGTAATATTCATAATTGTATTCGTAAAAGCATGGATAAGGATATGAAGGATAAAGAGGACGGTAATATTCAAGTTTTTGAGGGAAATAATCTATTCCTCTTTCTTCTCCAATCTCTTTTAATCTTGCATCGTACCAGTCATCATTGGGTGTATAGCCTCTTGCGCTAAAAAAGTCGGAAACTTCCTTTGCTGATATTACAGCCTTTTCCGGGTTATCTCCCAAATCTAAATATCCGATAAGGTCCTCACGTACAAATCCAAATCGAAAGTATGCTTTGGAAAAATCGGATTTCTTTGCTGTTTCTTCGTCTGGATACTCCCCAAACAATTTAAAATATTCTTCCCTATATGCATCATCTCTTGCCTCTGGACGCAAGTACTTCCAATAAAATTTAGATGTATCTCGATAGACTCCTTCGTCAAGATAAACATAATGCCATCTTCCGTCCGGCATATCGAAGAACTGCCCCGTTAAGATAAGAGGATTAGGGGAATGGGCTAATTCATTGTTGATATAACCGTGTTGATACCAAAAAGCATCATTATTTTTTACCCAATATCCCTTCCAAATTTCCGCTATGCAAACCGATTCGTATGTAGGTCTGGCCCGAAGGGTTACATACATACAGAGCCGGGTAACCCGTTTCCCCTGTAATTCTTCCGAAAATCCTTTTGCCGCATTTTTATAGGCTGCTTCTATGTATTTCCAAAAGGGCGTTGAATCCGGCCATTCATGAGAAAGATTCTCCGAAGTCACACGGGGAACACTTTCGGCGGTATATTTCCATGTATTTATATTAAAATTCTGATTCGTAATCCTTATATTACGAATTTTCATATAAGCCTCTATATCTACGCCTTTGGGTATAAATGGAGGCCAATAATCGGAATTATATATTTTATCGGAATAGAACATGTCAAAAATTGTTTTTAATCCACTTGACCACCCAAATAGCACCTACGGCAATGGCTCCATATTTGAGGATAGAAAAGAAGTTCAGATTAAAAGCCCCTTTCCAATATCCGTTCGTATGCCCTTGCGCCTCGGCTTCCTGAACCTGACGACTGATATCATTGCGAATAGATTGTGCAATTTCCGGGTCTACATTTTCAAGAACTGAGGTTAATTCTTTGCTCTCCTTATAGGTGTATTTAGATTCTTCTAATCGGGCTTCATTCGAGAAATAATAAATTGTCGCTCCAACAGAAATAACTACGGCGCTGACAATAAGAGTAACCAATGCCGTAGTAGAAATTACCACTCCGACGAATGCCGTATTATTTACGATAGATAACAATGCCGGGGCAAATTGTGTCAATGTACTTTGTCCTTCCTTTACATTTTCTACCAACCCGCTATCTTTTAGATATTCGTTTCTATCTATAATTTCATTATACAGATTTCGGATTTTCTTTTTATAAGATGTTACATTATAACCTTTTGCCTCCAAGCGACGGCAATACTCAGCACCGATAAGAAGGTACGTTAAACTATTCATATCGTTCTCGATAATCAAGTTTAACCGGGCTTGTGCCGTATTGTATTCGGCAGGATTAACCGATTTTAATTCCACATAATCCTCACGTACCCACCCCCACACATGAACGCCATCGATAGCAGCCAGCCGATACCAAGTCCAGCCGTCTACCGTTTCAAACATGCCGTCAGACATGCCGACAAAACCGTTGACCGTGTAAAGCAACTCCGAACTATAAGAAGGTTGCGAATATACCGAAACACCGGTAAATCGGGGAAAAACGCCCTTGTTGAAGAAATTAGGATTGTATTTCATATCAAGCGAATTGTTTAATCATGCCCAAGAGAGCGGGGTTTTCTTCCAATTTGTCACACAGTTTTTCCAACAGGTTCAGATAATCGGGCTCGATGGATGCCAGCCGTTCGGCGATCCGCAATATCCGGGAGTTGTCGTCGGTATTCGATTCCGGGACGGGAACACGGATAGGCTGCGAAGTTCCGGCAACGCCGACCTGCATGCCCGGACGGCCGAAGAACCTTTCGAGGATAGCCGGAAGATAAGGGGCTACACGGCCGATCGCTGACTGCAAAGGGCTTTCCCGTTCCTCTAATTCTTCTTCGTATTCTTTTACCTTCGATTCGAGCTCGGCGATACGGAACTCTTTCTTTTGAGCGTCAAGTGCCGCGGCAATTCTCCGGTCCACTTCATCGGAAGGCACGCCGCCAATATTCGCCGCTCCCGGCTGGAAAGAAACAGCCGATGCATCATCTTCCAGCACAAAATAATCCCGATACCAGTTTCTCCGGGAGTTTCCATCGGACATCTCGATGTAATATTTTCCCGGCTCCAAATATTCGAGGGTTCGTGATAGTCGATCTTCCATCGTCTTTTTATTCTCGCCTTCCTCGCTTTGGAACTGGAAAGCATCAGCGCCGGGAGAGGTACGAATCTGTATCTGTTTCACGTTCGGGGTTGACTTCACCCATTCGATTAGATTTTCTTTTCCGCGTATCATAGTCTGTCAGTTTTTAATCTTCATACTCAACATTCAAGAACACGACCTTATCCCCTACCGTCTGGGCGATATTTTGGGAGAGCTCTATATAGGAACTCGGCAGGTCGGCGCGCAAGCTATCCATATTCAAGCGGAAAGGCGTATTCCACTGCGAGAGGTACAATACCGGCAGGCGATACAGGATAATATCCGACTTGTAGACAAGGGTAAGGAAAGAGTTAACCGGGGCGACTACCGGTATACCGTCAGGAGATGAAACCTGCATTCCTGAAACAGTTGAATATATATTCCGTATGGACTTCTCCACAAGTACCCGGTTGTCCGGCAGATAATACCTGTTTTGCATGTTGGAATATACAGGAATGCTCAGCGATTGAATTTTCAAAGAGTTCGGGGTTTGCGGGAGGCTTTCGATCTCTTTCTCGGCAGACGAATAATAGAATGTAATGAAGATATGGGTAGTGTCCACACCGGAAGAAGGAACCTTTACATAACAGTTAGGCAATACGAGATACCGGTTTATCCGCACCTGACGGCCACCGTACATAAAATAGTATAGCGGAAGATCCGATATGAAGTTGTCGTTTTGCAAGTCTACCAAAGTCAGGGAGAACAGGCTTAGCCCATTCGAAGATATGACGTTACCGTCCGGGTCCTGATCCGCATTTTCCGCATAACTGATGCCGTATACGGTAATGCCTGTAATGAACTTATCCGCAAGGATAGGCATGTCAGGAAGATAGACCCTTCCACCGGGGGTGGCGTTCGAGACATCTAACGAAAGGGAATAAGCCCCTGTAAACGGTGTGTATTCTAAACTATTCATAAGTAAACGTTAAATTTAAGTTCCGGGTGCTCCGGTTTGTCGACCTGATATAAATGAAGCTCCTGTTGAAGTCAATTTCGACAGGATCAATGAATTTTCTACGCAAAGAGACGGGTCCGAATGCCATAATAGCCTCGACACCCGACAGGAAAGAGAGGGGAATCCCGTTTAAGAAGCGGGATTTGTCTTTGGGAACGAGATAGATATACCCCGATTCCTCATAGCTTGGGTAATTCAGTTTATCTCCCGGCAGCAAGGCGGAGACATACAATCCGTTTATTTTCTTGCCTTCCAGAGCCTGAGCCCTACGATAGAGGGATATATCCTCAAACGGGGAGGATATGGTGACGGGAAGATTATATACGTTTTTTTGAGGAGAGGAAGGAATACCCTCTGAGCCGATGTACACGGAAAAATAGATGACACTTTTAACGGGGATATTCTCCCGTATGGTGAGAAAAGAGCGCTCCCAATCTATTTCCCTGTTAATCTTGGGCAAGTCGTTCCCTGCAAAGGAATTAAAATAATTTATCGTCAAGGAATCTACTATGAGATTACCCTCCATATCATACAGGGTGACATATATTCCGGAAGAAGACAATAACGGGTATCTGCCTGTCAAATCGTACGTTACACTAGAAAATACATAATAAGATTCCAGATAAAGAATTTTTTTCCCGTGCAAATGTGTCGACACGGGGAAGTAAACCCTTTCATCTCCCGGATTAACCAATAATTGGATACTATCTACATTCTGTATAACATATTCCCTCATTTCATTTCTTTTTAAGATTTCCCCGGAATCCTTGTAAACGCTCCGGGGAAATCGATTGTCTGACACTATTATGGAATCATCACGCGGGGGCGAGGAAGCTGTTCACATCGCCCTTGTAGTTTTCGAGCAACAGAGCTCCGTTCTTCACGAGGAAGCCGAGCATAATAAGACTCAACCCTACGGAGCCTTTCGGAGAGCTTGTGGGCTGGAACTTCGAGGTATTCGCGCACGGGAAAGTAAGGTTAAACGTTTGTTCCTTCGTACCGGCGAAAGCGATCATCTCGGGAGTGTAGAAAATCTCATCGAGTATCGAACTGTCGAGCGATACGACTGCGGCTTCGGTTGTTCCGCTGTTGGCTGCTTGGTGCGACACGTTGAAGATGGAGGTTTCCAATGCCTCGAACGTAACCATCGTTCCGGTTTGCAAACGAAGCGCACCGTTATAGATGCATTGAACATCTACGGGAATCGTGTCGGTAGAACCCATTACCTTCGCTTTGGCTACGAGATCGGATAACGAAGTGGCGAGTACGGAGGCTCCCGGATTGGCCGTCAGCTGGTAATTCAGGAACAGGCCGACACCATAAGTGAGGAACAAGTCGTTACGGTTCAACAACTGCCCGTATGTGCCCTTCTGCCCGTTCTGGCGCATGGGGTCGAAAGTGTAAGATCCTACGCCATCGACAAGAGTCTGGTCGATTCGTAGGTAGGAAGATTGGGGGAAAAGTTCGGGACTCAGCGCCTGCACTTTCTTTCTTGCATCCTCCCAACGTTTGCGAAGGTAAGGCGCTATAAATTGATTATTCATAATTTATCTTGTTTTAAAATAAGACATTTTTAAACGGCGATCCTTTTACATCAGGACGTTGTTTCGATTTTTTTTTTGATCCTTACCGGAAAGAATGCTTTGGCGGTAAGCCGTACCGTACAGGGCGTTATTGAACCGGCTGAACGGAGTACCGGCCAACGAGGGGACCGAGCTTGCGATCACGCCTGCGACTCCCGCACCTATCATGCCCGCGCCCAATTCGCCGATACCGTCCATCTTCACGAGGGAGGGAGCGATAGCACCGATGGCGATTGCGGCCAAATCGGTATATAAAGTTTTCTTTCCCTTCATGATGGTTCCTTTCACCACCTGAGTGATGGCGCCGCCTGCGGCTCCACCGAGGACAGTTTTAACGATTCTGTCCGTTTTCGTTTTCTTTTTCATAAAACAATCTTTTTTACCTGTTAATTACTTACTTCATTTTACGCACTTTGTCGATGATGCGTTTCTTCTCCGCTTCCTTACGTTTGAGTTCGTTGTTGTAGCGGTCAACTTCCCGACAACGTTCTTCGTAGCGTTTCCAAACCTCTACCGAGCTTTTCATCTTCGGTTGTTTGGGGTACTTTTTCTGTTTTGCCATTTCCTTTATTTTTAGAGGGTTTATAAAAGTTATTTTTTCTTCTTTTTCTTGTCGCCGCTTCCGCCGAATATCAAAGCCATCAATACGCCGCCTACCAGTAGAATACTGAGAAGATTCGAGCCGGCGACTGTTCCGGTCGGCTTACTGTAATCAAGCAGGGGATTGTTAGGTCTTCCGCTTCCTGTACCTGGAACGATGATGTCGTCTGGATCGGAGACAATACCGGCAAATCCGTCTGTCGTGGAAGGTGCGTTAACCCTGATTTTTTCGTTTGTCTCTTCCTTGCTTTTACCGAATATTTTTTTGAAGAATTCAGCAAGAGCACTTAAAATTCCCAAAATTGACGAGACGACAGCTATCCAACCGGCAACGACGGGAATATTCCCTAATTTAACTTCAAGGAGATATTCTTTTCCGCTCATCGAATGGCGGCTATATATTGCAGAGTTTATTATTTCCAGACACCTCGTTTCCGTGAAGCAACCAGACTCCCGTATCTGTTTATATAAGCTTATATAATAGGATCTCTTGTTTTTTACGGCAGATGGAAATTGGTCGAGAGTCTTATCGGGAATAAACGAATACATAAAGTACTCAGCCGATTCGAACAATGTACTTTCCATATCGTTTATTTCTTTTTGCGTCGGTGTAGGTCCCGAAAGGGATACCGCTCTCATCTGGCGGTATGAAGCCCTCCCGACAGCCACATCGCGACCGAGAAACTCCGAAGCATCGAATCCCGGCGTACTGATACCGGTAGCTTCGAGCAGGTAATCTATATCGTCCTCGTTAGCCGTGACAGAGGGCGATTGTTGGATAACCGCTCCGAGGATAATGTTCATCATCTGCGAGCGTTGCTCGTTGGTCGTTCCGACAGGCTGGTCAAAGGCCCCTTCGTCGTACATCACCCGGAGACAGGAGATGCCCTTTTCGACATCGCCGAATCCGTTTTCCTCATTCTCGTACAACAAGATAGCCACCGTTGCCACGTCCATAAGGTTCTCTATACGGTTGGCAAATGCTTCGTCTTTCGCCGCGACGGCTCCCTTATACAAGGTATTCAACGCATTCAGGTTAATTAAAAAGTCCTGCTCCACACGGGGCAAATATTCCTTGCCCTGTATCTCTATCATTTCGGTTTCGGTAAAATAACCGATTCCGGGACCGGATAACCGGCTTATTTCTGTTGTTCCTTTCATATCTATTTTTTTTATATATGGACATTCTTTGTTAAAGACGGCTTTTCCGTTTTCGTCCCGATATACGGGATCGACTATTATCTCTTTTCCGCTTTCGTCGATGGCAACCGCATAGACGTGCGTAGGGTCGCTGTTGCCTTCATAAGCGGCGAACCGGAACAAATGAGGAATACCCATGCACCGGAGGCACGAGCAAATGAAGATAGAGAAGCTCTTGCAATCCCCCTCGCCATCGCTCCATAACCTTGCCGGGGTTCTGATCCATTGCTTTTGCAAAGGGTCTATCTGATATTTGATATTTTTATCAACGAAATCGAAAACAGCCCGGCAACGGGAAAGGGTATCATTCCCCGGAAAGTTATCGGCCAACTCCTGAACTTGTGCATAGTCGGAGTTGTAGCAGTCGACGACTGCCTGCATGATATCCTTCGTCTTGCCCTGACGATTGATTATCGTGTCTTTATGTTCTGCTTGTGCGATCATTCCGTAGTAGAGGTTATTTCGGTTACTTCCGCGTCTTTGTCATGGGCGACATCGGTAACTTTGTCGCCGCTCGAAAACAGGTTCTTTATCATTTCCACAAGGGAAACCAGCGAAGGAATACGCACGTAGAAAGAAGGGGTAAACTGGTAACTGGTTCCGTTGGCGCCGAGCCGTCCGTTTATCGATACATCGATGTGGTATTTGCTGGCATTCGTGGCCAAATAAGCATTCAGGAGGCTAAGCAGTTTAGAGGTTTTCAGGCTTACCCGTGCCCGTACCTTCACAGTCTGGTAAGATTCCAAAACCACGTTATTGAGGCTTTGGCTCGACGATCCGACGAACGTACCGTTCAAATACAGGCTGAACTGTATGCCGTTCAATACGACCCTGTTCTGCGAAAGGTTTTGCAGTTGGAAATCTATATCTACCGTGGTATAATCCCATTTGATAGAGAAAAAACGGAATCCCACGACTTCGATGTTCGTTTTCATCAATGCCGTTGTCGTTGCAAACTTATTGTATAACCAGAGTAAGAGGCCACCTCCTACGAGCCATTTTACCGCTTTATTCATTCGCACATATTATTTAATGCGGAACGAATATAGGTATCTTCTTACCGGAGGCTGTAAGAATTGCAATTTATGAAATTTTTAACCGTCTTTTAACTCGGTTTAACTTCCAAACCGAGAAAATCGCAGAACTTTACCCACTCGACAGGCGAATATTTGGGCAAAGAATGCGCATCGCGATACAAACGTACCAACCGGCACGCTTTGCTCTCGCTGATCTTCAACCGGCGCGCTATCTCTTTGTTCGTCACAATATCGATTTGCATGTCTATTTGTTTTTTTAATGTTTTATTTATGTCCGAAAATGGTTGCAAAAATCAACTTAATTTTTAAATAGCTAATAATAAAGCTATTACGATTTTTCAAATTTAATGAATTTATTGAGAAAAACAATGTAATCTATTGAAAATCTTTTGTGTTTTTATCATTATATTCTCTTTTTGTCCGAAAAAAAATCCTGTGACTTGCGCGAAAATCCTGTTACATTTTTTACATGATGGGGTAAATCTTTCAAAAAGCCTATGTGTAAAGCGTTTCACGGTGTAACAAACTTTTTTACAAGAGGCGTTCGTGTAAAAAAAATTTGTTACAATTCGGGAACGTAAAAATCGATTTGTTACAATTTCCGATTTTGTTACAAGATTTGTTACAACTTTTTTATTATATAATATCCTTATTATCATATTATTATCTCTATTTTGTAACAAATGTAACAAATGTAACAAGTTTTCAGTCAAAATTTTTTTTTATCCTTTTCTCGGACTGATACGAATTAGCAAAATGACAAGAAAAAGCACGATTATCAATCCGATTGCTTCCATAATCTTTTTAAATACGTTGTTTTCTTTTTCCTCCACATATTTGTTTTCTACGGTAGTCGAGGCGGTGACGACGGGAATATTTTTCTCCTGTGTCCGTGTTTCCACTTTCAGCGTGTCGCCGCTGATGGAAACGGAGGTCTCGATCCCCGGTGTTTGTTTCTGGTCTATTCCGGTAAATACGATTCCGGTTCCGGGTATATACGACAAAGTACCGGTAAGCGTGGATCGCTCGGCCGGTACTTGTATCGTGTCGATGGTCTGTTTCTCGATAAACTCGGACTTGACTAACTTCTGTTTGCTCTTACAGCCTGCCTCTGCCACCAGCAGCGCGAGGCAAAAAAAAATAGGTGTTTCATATAATGTTATTTAGTGCGTTATATATTTTTTATTTCAGAAAAATGTCTTTTTTTTGAATAAAAATTATTGTATTAAAAGTTTTTCTACCTATATCGCTAATATTTGAACATAAAGAAGATCCTTTGTTAAGACAATCTTTGTACAGTTTAAGAACCTCACATAAAAATCGGTGGGGACATTCCTTACAAAACTTTGACCTGTTCATATTACATTAATTAGAATAATTGTGTTTGCCGTTTATGAAATTCTTTGTCCTCCCATTCTTTGATTAACAGGTCTACTTCTTTTTCGGCCTGTCGCCTCGCGTCTTGGAATTGGTAATCATTTCTTTTACCGGCGGCTTTCTTCTGGTAGGTCCGCATCCTGCGTACCGCTTCCATGATTTCGTTTACTTCCATATCTTAATTTTTTACGTGTTAAGTAATAGGGTAATAAGTGTGCGAGTCCTTATTTTATTTTTTTCGCGATATCTTCGTCCGCCGGTAAAAGAAATGATTACCAATTC
>ERZ809296.3862-NODE-3862-length-12126-cov-7.186231_pt1 | contig 12126 bp, 10 predicted proteins | sample MGYA00520511_ERZ809296 | MGnify/ENA primary metagenome ERZ809296 (study PRJEB31576, sample SAMEA3212662) | Homo sapiens | biome: human-gut; feature: human gut; material: fecal | place: Sweden | collected 2012 ... | reverse complement strand
ACGTCGGCCGCGGTCGCCAGGGCGCCCTCACGGTCGACGGTGATGAAGGCGTTGACGCGGTCCTCGATGGCGTCGATGCGGTCCAGGCACGCCTGGGTCAGCTCGACGGAGGTGATCTGGCCGGCGGCCAGCATGTCCGCCAGCTCAAGGGCGCTCTTCTTCAGCAGCTCGTTCATCAGTCCTCCCCCAGAATCTGCGGAACCAGGAACATGCCGTCCTGGGCGGCGGGTGCCTGAGCGAGCACCTCGTCGCGGTCCACGGTCTGCCCAATCTCGTCTTCGCGCCACACGTTGGTCAGCGGAATCGGGTGGGACGTGGCGGGAACCTCGGGGGTGGCGACCTCGGACACCTTGGAGACGGCGTCGGCGATCGCGTCGAGCTCACCCGCGAAACGCGTGATTTCCTCGTCGGTCAATGCGATGTGGGCCAGGCCCGCAACGCGGGCGACCTCGTCAGTACTAATGCGTGACATGTGTGGCATCCTACCCGTATGGCCTTTTCACAGCGACGCCAACTCACCAGGCAGACGTGGTCGATCGTCAAAAAAGCGGGAATCGCGCTGGTCGCCGCCCAGGCGGCCGCAGTCGTGACCGTTCACGCGATCGACCGCATGCGCACCGCCCGTATCCCCGGTGGCGTGCACGGTTTCCCCACCCTGCCTCCCGCCGACACGCAGATCGGCGACACCGTGGCGCGCACGTACACGGAGGGAACCTCCCTGTACGCGGACATGCTGGAGGCCATCGAAGGGGCGACGCATCACATTTATTTCGAGACCTTCATTTGGCGCTCGGACCGCTGGGGCCTGCGCTTTAAGACGGCGCTGATCGACGCGGCGAAGCGCGGTGTCGAGGTGTTCTGCGTGTGGGACGGCTTCGGCGTCCTCAACCAGGATCCGCGCTTCTACAAGTTCCCCGCGATGCCGAATCTGCACGTGCGCAAGTTCCCGATGCTGCGCTCGGGCTTCTTCACCCTGAACGTCCGGCGCACGGGCCAGGATCACCGCAAGATCCTCGTGGTCGACGGCGAGGTCGGCTTCGTCGGCGGCTACAACATCGGCGATCCGTTCGCCAACGAGTGGCGCGACACCCACGTGCGCATCACGGGCGAGGCCGTGTGGGAGCTGGAAAACGGCTTCGTCGACTTCTGGAACCATTTCCGCCCCAAGACCTGCCCGGAGCTGCCGGATCAGGGGGCGCGCGCGTGGAGCGCGGACGTGACCGCACAGTTCAATCTGCCGCACAACCTGCTGTACCCAATCCGTGGCATGTACATCGACGCGATCGAGCGCGCGACCGACCGCGTCCTCATCACGACGGCGTATTTCATCCCCGACCGCGAGGTACTCGGCTCCCTGATCGCCGCTGCGCGCCGAGGCGTGCGCGTCCAGGTGCTGATCCCCGAGTATTCCAACCACATCCTGGCTGACTGGGTGGCGCGCCCCTACTACGGTGAGCTGCTGCGCGAGGGCGTGGAGATCTGGCTGTACCGTCACGCGATGGTGCACTCGAAGACGATGACGGTGGACGGGCGTTGGTCGACGATCGGCACGGCGAATATCGATCGCCTGTCAATGCGCGGCAACTACGAGGTGTGCCTGCAGTTCTTCTCTCGCCCGCTGGCCGCGCGCATGGAGGAGATTTTCGCGAACGACCTGACGACGGCACGCCGCCTGACGATCGACGAGTGGGAAAAACGCTCGACACTCACCCGCGTCGGCGAGGTGCTACTGGGCCCCTTCGAGCCCTTCGTCTAAGCCCCGGCCTCGTTACAGGCCGACGGCCGCCAGGCCTCCCTCGAGGAGGTCCGCGAACTGCTGCTCGGTGATCACAGGGACGCCCAGCTCTTTGGCTTTCTTTTCCTTGGAGCCCGCGCCCGGGCCGGCGACCACGAGCGAGGTCTTCTTCGAGACCGAACCCGCGGCCTTGCCGCCGCGCGAGGTGATCGCCTCCTTGGCCCCCTCGCGGTCGTATCCGGGCATCGCGCCCGAGACGACGATGGTCAGGCCCGCGAGCACGTCCGAGGTCGGCTCGGGCGCCTCGTCAGCCATGCGCACGCCCGCGCGCGCCCACGCCTCCAGCACCTCCAGGTGCCAGTCGACCGTGAACCAGTCACGCAGGGAGCGTCCGATTTCCTCGCCCACGCCCTCGACGGCGGAGAGCTCCTCGACCGAAGCGGCACGCAGGGCGTCCATCGTCAGGAATTTCTCTGCGAGCGCGCGGGCCGCCGTCGGGCCGACGTGGCGGATGGACAGCGCGACGAGGACACGCGCGAGGGGCTGACTCTTGGCCTTGTCCAGCTCGGCGAGCATCTTCTCGGTGCCCTTGGACGCGCTGGGATCGATGGGCTCGAAGACGGTCTGCCCGCGCAGCTTGCGGGGCTTGTAGGCCTTCGTCCAGAAGTAGCGGACCTGCTTCCAGTCCCCGGTTTCCTCGCCCTTCTTCTTCACGGGCTTCCACACCATGACGTCGCGCAGATCCTCCGCGCGCAGGTCAAAGAGCGCGGCTTCGGTGCGCAGTGCGGGGGCCTGCGGGGCGGGCAGGAGCTCCTCGGCGCGGGTGATCTGCTCGCCGTGGGGCAGCTCGCGGCCGCCCTCGAGGGTGAGGACGGTGCCGTCCTCCAGGGTGACGCTGTGCCCGGCGACCAGGGCGGCCGCCACCTCGTCGCGATCGTTTTCGGGCTGGGTCATGGCCAGGGCGGATTCGTCGCCGAGGCCCTCCACGTCCAGGGCGCTTCTCGCGCCGACGTGGGCGAGGCGTTCGGTGATCTGCGCGGGGCACAAGCCCTTGTTCGGGCAGCGCAAGTCGACGTCGCCTTCCTTCTCCTGGACGAGCGTCGTCCCGCAGGAGGGGCACTCGGTGGGCATCACGAAGGGGCGCTCGGAGCCGTTGCGTGCATCCTCGACGGGGGCGACGATCTCAGGGATGACGTCGCCGGCCTTGCGCAGGACGACGAGGTCGCCGATGAGCACGCCCTTACGGGCGACTTCCTGTGCGTTGTGCAGGGTCGCGCGCGCGACGTTCGAGCCCGCGACCAGCACGGATTCCATGACGCCGTACGGGGTCACGCGGCCCGTGCGCCCCACCTGCACCCGGATATCGAGCAGACGCGTGTGCACCTCCTCGGGCGGGAACTTGTAGGCGGCCGCCCAGCGCGGGGTGCGCGAGGTCGAGCCAAGGGAACGCTGCAGGTCCAGGTCGTTGATCTTGACGACGACGCCGTCGATCTCGTGGACGAGGCCGTGGCGGTCCGCGCCGATCTCGGCGATCCGCTCTTCGATAGCCTTCCGGCCTGTGAGCAGGCGTGTGTAAGGCGAGACGGGCAGGCCCCAGTCGCGCAGCTGCTCGTACCAGCCCATCTGCGTGGTCGGCTCGGTGAAGTCCTCCCCGGCCTCGACGAAGCCGATGCCGTGGGCGACCATCGCGAGGGGGCGCTTGGCGGTCTCGGCCGGGTCTTTTTGGCGCAGGGATCCGGCGGCCGCATTGCGCGCGTTGACGAAAGTCTTTTCCCCGGCCTCGACGCGGGCCTCGTTGAAGGCAGCGAAGTCGGCAACCGGGAAGTAAACCTCGCCGCGCACCTCGACGCGCGCGGGGACGGTGCCGGTCAGGGTCTGTGGGATCGAGGCGATCGTGCGCGCGTTGGCGGTGACGTCTTCGCCGACGTAGCCGTCGCCTCGGGTCGCGGCGCGCACGAGGCGGCCGTTCTCGTAGAGGAGGTTGATGGAGAGGCCGTCGACCTTCACCTCGGTCGTCATCTCGAGGTCGGAGATGCCGGTGGCCTCGGCCATGCGGGTCTCCCACCCGGCGAGCTCCTCGAGGGAGAACACGTCGTCGAGGGACATCATCTGAGCGAGGTGGCGCACCTCGGAGAATCCGGAGTCGACGCTGCCGCCCACGCTCATCGTGGGTGAGTCGGCGCCGCGCAGCTGCGGGTAGCGCTCCTCAATCTCTTCGACCTCGCGGTACATGCGGTCGTAGTCCGCGTCCGCGAGGGTCGGCGCATCACGGTCGTAGTAGGCGGCGCGGGCCTCGTTGATGCGGTCAACGAGGTCGTTGTAGCGGTCGCGGGTCGTCTCGAACGTGGAGTCAGCCATGGGGTCCATTCTTGCATTCGACGAGGCTGGCGGACCGGCGGGCAGGGCGCTTGGGCGGCGGAGGTGGCCATAGCCACATGGTCGTGCGGCTCAGTTATCCACAGGGGTTTTCCTGAGTCGTGAGTTATCCACAGGCCTTCTTACGCCGCTTGATCGGCCGCGAGCGCGGCGGGATCGTTGACGCATGAAGGATTCCGGTTGCCTCGCCCGTTCAGCCTTGCGCGCAGACGTTCACCTGGCCTGCGTCTCAGGCCCTGACGTCGGCGTCGTGGTCGCACCCGGCACGGTCGGGCGCGCGGGGGTGGTTCCGCTGACGTGTGCATCCGTCGCCAGGGAGCACCTTCGCTTGTCGACGCGGGACGGTCGGGCCGTCTTGCGTGTGTCACCTGGCGCTTCCCCGGTGCGTGTGCGCTCCCGTCTGCCCCTGTGGCGCCGTTACCGGGACGGGCGACCGCTCGCGGTGGGAAGCCGCATCCGCTTGGGGGAGGACATCTTCGAGGTGCGGGCCCGGCCTCGGCGCCTTGCCTGGCCCTCGGTGTCCGGACGAGGCCGGGGATCGCTGACGGGCTCGTCTCTCCTGCGGGGAGCTCCCCTGGTCTCAGTGCTTGTCATGGCCGGGTTTCTTCTGTGGAGGCTGCGCTCAAGCGTTTCGCTGCCCTCCGCGCTCGCGCCGGCCTGCGCGGGCGTTGTGCTGGTCGCGGTCGTCGTCTCGGTTGCCCTGGGGTGGCGGGCACGCCGGCGTCGCCTGGGCTGGGACGGTGGGGCGCTTGCCCTGGTCCTTGCGGGGCTTCCTACTTCGTCCGCTCCCCCGCGCGCTGCGCGTGCTGCCGTGTGGCCGGGTCGGCCCACACGCGTGGGTCGACGCGTGCGGCTGGCGGCGTCCGCTGATGCGAGGGAGCCGGGCGAGTGCGAGGCGATCGGCATCGTCGGCACCCACGCGTCCCAGTGCGCGCTGTGGTGTGCCGGCCAGATCGCCGCTCAGCTCGGCGGGGCGCGCGTGTGGTGGAAGAGCGCCGCTCCCGTGCTGATTGGGCACGCGGGCGTGGATATCCACGTCAGCGACCGCGATTCCTGTCCGCACTGCACGCGAGACGCCGCCCGCCCGACGCTCCACATCGGATACGCCTCCTCACTGTCGCTCCTTCCGGCCTGGTGCGCGCAGGTGTGCGTCACCGATGACGAGCCCGTGAGCTCGCACTGGTGGTGGACCGTCACGCGGGCAGACGCTCAGGACAGCCTGCCGACGCGGCTCGACTGGGACCCGTCTTCGGCGAGGGGACGCGGAGGTGGGCTCAGCGTGCGGATCGGTCTCGGAGAGGAGGGACCCGTCGACCTGGACCTGGTCGCCGACGGTCCGCACGCCCTCGTCGCCGGGTGCACCGGATCGGGTAAGTCGGAGGCACTCCTCGGGTGGCTCGCCGCCATCGCGCACTGCTACAGCCCCGAACAGGTCCGCTTCATTCTCATCGACTACAAGGGCGGGGCGACCTTCGCCCGCCTCGAGGCACTGCCTCACACCCAAGCACTCCTCACCGACCTTGATGCCGGCGCCACGACCCGGGCACTGGGAGGGATCGCGTCGATACTCCAGCGACGCGAGGAAGCACTCGGGGCGCTCGGCTTCCCTGACCTCGCCACGTGGGAGAGTGCTCACGAGGAGGACCCGCTCAGCGTGACCGCTCCCCCGCCTCGTCTCGTCGTCGCGATCGATGAGTTTCGTGTTCTCGCCCAGGCCCATCCCGATTCGATGGAGGTCTTGCTCCGCCTCGCCGCACAGGGACGCAGCCTCGGTTTGCATCTCATCGCGGCCACACAACGCCCCTCGGGCGCGGTGAGCGCACAGATGCGCGCGAACATGGACATTCGCCTGTGTTTACGCTGCGTGAGTGCCTCGGACTCCACCGACATCCTCGGGGACGGACGCGCCGCCTCACTGCCGCGCATCCCCGGCCGCGCGGTCCTGTCGGATGTGGGCACGATCCAGCTGGCCTATCTCGCCGATATCTCGTCGGTGGTCGCACTCTGCAACGCCACGTGGCCACGCACAGGCACCGAACCCCTGTGGGCACCGCCCCTGCCCGGGGCGCTGAACTGGGAGGACGTCGACGCCCCCGCACAGAGCTTCGTCGATCACGCCCCGGAGGGGAACGAGTCCCACGACAGACTCCCTGGCGGCGCCGCCGTGTCTCTCGGCCTCGCGGAAGGCATCGAGCGTCACTCCCCCATCGTCTGGGACGGAGGAAGCATCCAGATTCAGACCAGCGCGCACGAAGCGCGTTTCGCCGCGCAATGGACTCTGTCCCTCGCGACCCGAATCGCGCACGACACCCACCGCCCTCTCCACGTGATTAGCGAGGAAACAGTCGAGTGCGCGACTTCCCAGCTGCCTGTGGACGCGCCCAGCGTCATCGACCTGCTCGAGGGCATCTGCGACCACGGGCCCGCGGTCCTCGCGCTCACGGATGCCCCGCAGCTGCGCTCGTATCTGTCTCAGGCGCTTGCTGCTCCTCAGGCGGAGGCGCTGTGGACCTCGCTCCTGGCCAAGGCAAGGCGCGCTGGCATCGTCATCGTCGCAGCCTTCGCCGGCAGATTCACCCCGTCGAGCGCGGCAATGGGAGCGTTCTCGACGCGCATCGTGCGTGCGAGGGACGCGGACGAGGCCGTCCACGCCGGGATCGCCCCCGGGGAGCTGCGCGCTCTCGGTGAGGGGCAGGCGCTCGTCGTGCGACCGGGAGAGAGACCTCGCCTCGCCACCATCCCCCGGCAGGCCGTTCGTGGCCGGGGCGATCACCCGGCTGCCGAGAACGACTGGCACATCCCCTCCCCCTCGCAGGTCGCAGCGTTGGTCAGAAATACACGCTCCCCCATCCTGATAGGCCCCACCTACAGCGCCCCCACCTGGGCTCGCTCACTGCCGTGGATCATCGTCGGGCACAGGGACGATGCCCGGGTCATCGAGGCCATCCACGCCCACCTCGGTTGGGAAACACCAAAGATCTCTGACGTAATTCCCGAAGAAGCGTGGACTCGTATCACCAGATGGGACAAGCACAGGGTCCTCGCGCTCAACCCCACACACAACGTTATTCGCGCATTAATTCAACACAGCCACACGCCCCCGCTCGCCCTGACGGCACGACGGTGGGACATGACCTGCGGACTGATCAGTGAGGGTGATACCGTCAGTACTGTCCAACTGACCGCAGGGTCAGTTAACACCTAAGTCCCACCTTATTGGCCGGTCGTGAGCAGCCACATAGTGACATCTCCATTTCACTGTTGACACGACCTTGCGCGACTAAGATGACCTAGCGGACACTGAAAAAGAGTAAAAGAGAACCAGGCGCACAGGACGCGAGGAGCGAAAGACAGATCATGGATTGGCGCAGTAAGGCAGCATGCCTGACCGTAGACCCGGAACTTTTCTTCCCCATCGGGAACACGGGTCCGGCTATTACGCAGGTCGCCGAGGCCAAGGCCGTGTGCCGCGAGTGCGAGGTCGTGGGCATCTGCCTGCAGTGGGCCATCGACAATAACCAGGACTCCGGCGTGTGGGGCGGCATGAGTGAAGAAGAACGCCGCTCCCTCAAGCGCCGCGCCGCGCGCGCACGCCGCGCAGGCTGCTAACAAGCCACAGCGGCACACGTGCCGCACAGACGATCAAGGCCGAGGATCCACAATGGATCCCCGGCCTCATTCGTTGATGATTCACGCTGCCCGCACAGGGCCCCGATCAGGCGGGGTCCAGGTTGGCGTGGAGCGTCACGCGCGTGCCGCCTCCCTCACGCGGCGCCCACTCGATTGAACCCTTCAGCTCACCGCGCACCATCTGATGCACGATCTGCGTCCCCAGGCCGCTCATAGGCGTGCCCGGCACGAAGCCCACACCATTGTCTGCGACGGTCACGGTCATGGACGTTCCCTCGCGCTCGGCGCGCACCTCGATGAGACCGTCGCGGTCCGCGAGGCCGTGCTCGACCGAGTTCGCGACCAGCTCGTTGAGGACGGTCGCCAGGGCCTGAGCCTGATCGGCCTGAATGGTGCCAAAGCTGCCGGTCGTGATGACCTCGACGCTATGGTCCGTGGACGCGATCGCGCCCGCCATGCGCACGATCGTGCGTGCGACCTCGTCGAAGTCGACCGACTCGTCCACGTTCTGCGACAGGGCGGCATGCACGGTCGCGATGGCCTGTACGCGGCGCTCGGCCTCCGCGAGAGCCACCTTGACCGCTTCCTCGGAGGAGCGGCGCGACTGGAGTCGCAGCAGGGCAGACACGGTCTGCAGGTTGTTCTTGACGCGGTGGTGGATCTCGCGGATCGTCGCATCCTTCGTCATGAGTTCCTGCTCGTGGCGGTGGACCTCGGAGACGTCGCGCGTCAGGATGACGGCGCCCAGGCGCTTACGCCCGTTGACGAGGGGCAGGGCGCGCATGCTGACGGTGGATGCGCGCGCGGCGATCTCGACGCGCCAGGAGGCTCGGCCCATGACGACGACCGCCATGGATTCCTCGATGAGGGTGCCGTCGCCGATGACTTCGGTGATCTCCTGAGCGAGGACCTTGCCGGTCACGTGCGTGCGGATGCCGAGGCGGCGCAGGCATGACACGGCGTTGGGGGTCGCGTGCTGGACGCGGCCCTCAGCATCCAGCAGGACGGCGCCGTCGAGGACTCGCGGGACGCCGTGGGAGGTGACCTGCGGGGTCGAGTCGTAGGGGTATTCGCCGCGCGCCATCATCTGGCACAGGGTGTCGGCCGCAGCGACGGTCCACCCTTCGAACCCGAGGGACAGACGCGGACTCGACAGGTTGGCCTCGCGCGTGACGACGGCGATGATGCGCCCGTCGCGGCACACGGGAACGCACGTTTCCATCATCGAGTAGGTGCCGGCCCAGCGGGCGGCGGGCGAGCGCACGACCTGCCCGGTCTGCAGGGCGCGCCGCAGGTCGATTTCGCGGGCGGCGGGCAGGTGGAGGCCGATGATGTCGTCCACGTGAACGGTCGTCGAGGTCGCAGGGCGGCAGTGGGCGGCCGCGATGAAGCGTCCGTCGTCGGCGGGCAGCCACAGAACCAGGTCGGCGGCCGCCAGGTCAGCGAGCACCTGCCAGTCCGCGAGGAGGAGGTGCAGCCAATCGATGTCCTGCTCCGACAACGGCGTCGAAGAGGCTTCTTCAGCTAACTGCATGAGACTACGCATGCATCTACTCTAAAGGGAGAGGGGCCGCGAGGGCGGACCTTAGTTGTAAATGAGCGCCGGGACACGCTTCGGCGCCGCTTCTTTCGCAAGGAGAGCCATGCAGTTCACGCAGTCTATTTCGTATCCTGGCACGGTCGAGGAGGTCGTCGCCATGTACCTGACCCCCGCCTACCTGGAGCGACGCTTCGGCCAGTTTGTCGTGGAGGGTTCCCAGGCCGTGTCGGTGGAGGGTGAGCGCATGTCCTTTGCGGGCACCGTGCGCCCCGAGCTGATCCCGGCGGCGGCCGCGCGCTTTGTCAAGTCCGATCTGCGCGTTTCCTTCACCGAGGAGTGGACGACGAACGAGGCCGGGGCAACCTCGCGCACGTCAGTGACCGTGGACGGCGCCCCGGTATCCGTCGAGGCCACGTCCACGCTGGCTCCAGCCGATGCAGGAAGTGTTCGTGTCGTGACCGGCAACGTGTCGGTGCGCGTGCCGCTGCTGGGCGGTCGCATTGAGAAGGAGGCGGTGGCTCACCTGGGCCGCGTCGTGGAGCGCGAGCAGGCGCTGGCCGCCAACTGGCTGGAGGAGCATCGCTAAACCTTCGCTACGCTCTGCGAGGAAACCCGCCCGCCCGGCGTTGCATTTCGGGCGGGCGGGGTCTTTTCGCGCCACAATAGGTGCCATGAGTGATACCCCTAAGTCTCTGTACATGCAGCGTACGGGCGTGCGTCAGTACGTCGCCCGCAACCAGGACGGCGCCGAGATCCGCATCGGTCACGGCCCCGGCCTCTTCTCCCCCGGCGACCTGCTCAAGCTCGCGATCGCGGGCTGCAACGCGATGAGCTCGGATGCCCGCATGGCGGCTCGCCTGGGCGACGATTTCGAGCAGTTCGTCGGCGTCTCCGGCGACTACGACCAGCAGAATGATCGTTTCACGCACGTGGACGTCGAGCTGGTCCAGGACATGTCTGCCCTGTCCGACGAGGAGATTGAGGATCTCAAGCGTCGCGCCGATGCCGCAATCAAGCGCAACTGCACGATCGAGCACTCGGTCGTCGACCAGGCTCTGCCGGCCTCGCACACGTGGACGAACGAGCGGATCAACTGACGTGACCGCCGTCGACCGCCAGTACGAGGACCTGCTGGCGCGCATTATGCGTGAGGGCACCCCCAAGGGTGACCGCACCGGCACGGGCACGCGTTCCCTGTTTGGGGCGCAGCTGCGCTACGACCTGTCCAAGGGCTTCCCGCTGATCACGACGAAGCGCGTACACCTCAAGTCGGTGGTCGGCGAACTCCTGTGGTTCCTGTCGGGTTCGTCGAACGTGTCCTGGCTCCAGGACAACGGGATCCGCATCTGGAACGAGTGGGCGGACGAGGACGGTGAGCTGGGCCCGGTGTACGGCGTCCAGTGGCGTTCGTGGAACGCCGGGGACGGCCGCCATATCGACCAGATCTCCCAGGTCCTCGAGACGCTGAAGACGAACCCGGATTCGCGCCGCATGGTGGTCTCCGCGTGGAACGTCGGCGACCTGCCGCAGATGGCGCTCGAGCCCTGCCACGCGTTCTTCCAGCTGTACGTGGCTGACGGCCGTCTGTCGCTGCAGCTCTACCAGCGCAGCGCAGACATGTTCCTGGGCGTGCCCTTCAACATCGCGTCCTACTCGCTGCTCACCCACATGTTCGCCCAGCAGGCGGGCCTGGAAGTCGGCGACTTCATTTGGACGGGCGGGGACTGCCACATCTACTCCAACCACACGGAGCAGGTGACCGAGCAGCTGAGCCGCGAGCCGTACCCGTTCCCGCGCCTGGAGCTCGCGAAGGCTCCCTCGATGTTCGAGTACTCCTTCGATGACATTTCGGTGACGGACTACCAGCATCACCCCACGATCAAGGCTCCGGTCGCGGTATGACGAAGCTGGGAGCGATTTGGGCGCAGGATTGCAACGGGATTATCGGGACTGGAACGGCCATGTCCTGGCATGTTCCCGCTGATTTCCAGCACTTCAAGGAGTCCACGATGGGCTGCCCGATCATCATGGGCCGCCGCTCGTGGGAGGCTCTCGGGCGCGCCCTCCCGGGACGCACGAACATCGTCATCACCCGTACCCCCGGGTACAAGGCCGAGGGCGCTCTCGTCGTCTCCTCCGTCGATGAGGCGCTTCAGATCGCGCGCGAGGAGACGGCGCGCACAGAGGCCCCCTACATCTGGATCACGGGCGGGGCTCAGCTGTACGCCGAGACCCTTCCCCTCCTGGACGAGGCCGTGGTGACCGACCTGGAGCTGGACGTGGCCGCGAGCGCGCCCGAGGGTTCGACCTTCGTGTACGCGCCGCCGCTGGATCCGGCGCTGTGGCGCCAGGATGTGGAGCGCAGCGACGCCGAATGGCGTGAGCGTTCCGGCGATGCTCGCTGGAAGGTGAGCACGTGGGTGCAGCGCTAAGCACCGCTCCCCCGTTATGACGTCTGTCCGGCAAGGCCCCGCGCATCGCGCGGGGCCTTCGTCGTAGGATGCATTGTGCCCTCATCACCTTTGCTGACGAATCCGACGCTGCGCGCGCTCGTGGCGATCGCGCTGTTTACGTACACTGCGCAGAACATGCTCAACGTGTCGATCGCTCCCCTGTCGCGTGCCCTGAACCTGCCCGAGTGGATCGTGGGCGCGGCTGTTTCCTTGGCGGCCGCCGCGGTGACGGCGCTCAGCCAGTTCTGGGGGCGCCGTTCGATCGCTTGGGGACGCAGGCGCGTCATCCTGTTGGCACTGTTCTTAGCGCTCACGGCGGGCACGCTCTTCTCGGCGGCCGTGTGGGCGCGGGCGGCCGGTTACATCGGCGCTTTCCTCGCTGCGGGCGCCAT
>ERZ809296.3858-NODE-3858-length-12132-cov-3.881096_pt1 | contig 12132 bp, 8 predicted proteins | sample MGYA00520511_ERZ809296 | MGnify/ENA primary metagenome ERZ809296 (study PRJEB31576, sample SAMEA3212662) | Homo sapiens | biome: human-gut; feature: human gut; material: fecal | place: Sweden | collected 2012 ... | reverse complement strand
GGTAAAACCATTTGTAATAACCATAACATTTCCCCCTTTTATTATGTTGGTTTACAGATACTGAATCTTGCCCGGTTCAATTCCCTTGATGCCAAGTCCCGGTTCATCGGATACGGTAATATTTTTCTCATTAAATACTGCACCGCCGATAATCGGGTCTTCGCTGCAGAGCACCGGACCGTCCAGATCGATTTTGGTAATAATTTTCTTCGCACAGGCCAGTTCCACTGCTGCGTTGACAGAAATCTTTGCTTCCAGCATGCAGCCCAGCATGCACTCTACGCCATAAACTTCAGCCGCGGACACAATCTTCAGTGCATTGTAAAGACCGCCGCATTTCATCAATTTAATATTGACCAGATCTGCCGCACGCATCTGCATGATCTTTACCGCATCCTCCGGCGAGAAGACACTCTCATCTGCCAGTACCGGAACATAACTGTTCTCCGTTACATATTTCAGGCCTTCCAGATCATGAGCTTTTACCGGCTGCTCTACCAGCTCAATCTGAAGACCTTTCTCCTGCATGCCATTCAGAATGCGGACTGCCTCTTTTGGCTCCCACGCTGTGTTGGCATCAATTCGGATGCAGACATCATCACCGACTGCTTTTCTGACTGCTGCCAGACGGTCGATATCCAGCTTCGGGTTCACACCGACTTTGATTTTCAGGCAGTCATAACCGCGCTGAATCGCATTGATGGCATCGGCTGCCATGGTTTCCGGATCATTGACACTGATGGTGATATCGGTCACAATATTCTTTCTTGCGCCGCCCATAAGTTTATACACCGGAATCTTATACAGCTGTCCATACAGATCCCACAGTGCAATGTCCACAGCCGCTTTGGCGGAACTGTTTTTTACCACACATTTCTGTACTTTCTGCAGTACATCCTCAAAATCATCCACATCCATACCGATAATACTTTTTGCAATGTGATCCTGGATAGCTCCAATAATAGCCCCTGTCGTATCTCCGGTAATGGCTCCCGTAGGCGGTGCCTCGCCATATCCGGTGTGTCCCGTGTCCGTGTGGATCTCAACAACGACGTCCTCCACACTGTCGACACTTCGCAGGGCAGTTTTAAAAGGAACCCGTAACGGGACTGATATCTTACCCAGACGAACTTCTGTAATCTTCATGTCTCTTCCTCTCCATTCTCTATATTGATCTTTCGCTGCTGCAAAAGGATCTCTCTATTTTGCCAGCCGGTACATGGCCTCCGCAATGATCTGTGCATTTTTCATGAGCTTCTCCACTTCGATAAACTCATCCGGCTTATGTTCCCGGACTTCATCCCCCGGAAAGATCGGGCCGAACGCTACGATATTGGGAATTGCCTTCGCATAAGTACCGCCGCCGATGGACTTTGGTATGGGTTCAAGTCCCGTATGATCTGCATATACCCCCAGCAGTGTCTGAACCAGTTCGCTTTCTTCCGGCACATACAAACTCTTCTTATGCCGCTCCCCGGTCTTTGTAAATCCGGCATCCGCAAATGCCTGCTCCAGAATTGGGGCACAGTCCTCATAAGATTTGGTCACCGGATACCGGTAATTAATCTCCAGTGCCGCGCTGTGGTCATCCCCTTCCAGCGTCCCCAGATTCAGGGACAAATTTCCGGAAATCTCATCGGCCATCTCAATACCAAGAGAAGTTCCCTTTGTCTCCAATCCAATCTTTTCTTCCAGGAACCGCACCCACCGATCTGCTTCTTCAGAAAGCGGCAGCTCACACAGCGCTTCCAGCAATAATCCGATGGCATTCACGCCCAGCTCTGGTGTTGCGCCGTGCGCGCTAAGTCCGGCTGCGGTGATCTGAACACCCTCCTCCGTCTTCTCATACTGAATCCGGTCATCCGACTTCTTTAATAAAGAAGCAGCCAGTTCTGCCGGGCAGACAACTTTTGCCTTTGCCTCCGCAGGTACGACATTCGGTGCCGAACCTCCGTGAATCTCCAGAATTCGGACATCTCCATCCTGTGTGTAATTTCTGGAAAAGTTCACATTGATCAGACCCTTTTCCCCGTTAATCACCGGGTACTCACCGTCCGGCGTAAATCCCATGACCGGAATCTCACCGCCGTGGCTTCGGTAATATTTCATATCGTTGGAACCGGTCTCCTCATTAGTTCCGAACAGAAGACGAATTCTTCTTCGAATAGGAAGCCCGCTGTCCCGGAGCGCCGCCAGCGCATACAGTGCGGCAATGGTCGGTCCTTTATCATCCATGGCTCCCCGGCCAAAGACTTTTCCGTCACGAATCTCACCACCAAAAGGATCAAAACTCCATCCGTCCCCTTCCGGCACCACATCCAGATGTCCCAGAACGGCTACCATCTCTTCTCCTTCGCCATACTCGCACCAGCCCATCTGATGATCCAAATCTATGGTTGCAAAGCCAAGTGCTTCCGCCGTTTTCAGTGCATGATCCAGACAGTCCTGTACTCCTTTTCCATATGGATACTGCTCGGATGCTTCTCCCTGTACGCTTCGGATCCGGATGCTTTCCTGAAGGCTTTTCAGCAGCTGTTCTTCATACCCTTTCACTGCTTCCTGTAATTCCATCCTCCGTCCTCCCGTGTTTCCTTGTATTCTTGTATACAAGTTATACCAGAAATTTTATGCTTTTTTTATACTTTCGTCAACCTATACTTTCACTTTCTCATATTCTGTGATATGATTGTGAATATTTGCAAAAGAAAGGACTGTTTTTATGTTAAATGCCATTGAAACCATAAATACAGCCGTCAACAACTTCATCTGGGGTGTTCCGGCCATGGTCTGCATCATCGGTGTAGGTCTGTATTTAAGTATCCGAACCGGATTTCTCCAGATTCGGAAGTTTCCATATGCCATCCGGACGACCATCGGACGAATGTTCCGCAAAAAGGATGCTTCGGACGGCGCCATTACTCCCTTTCAGGCGGTCTGCACCGCTCTGGCTGCCACCGTCGGCACCGGAAATATTGCCGGAGTTGCCGGCGCGCTTGCCATCGGTGGTCCGGGCGCAGTCTTCTGGATGTGGGTTTCTGCCCTGCTCGGTATGTGTACCAAATTTTCTGAAGTTACCCTGGCAGTCCAGTTCCGCGAAACCAATGCGGATGGAGAGCTGGTTGGCGGACCTATGTACTATATTAAGAACGGACTGCCCAAATGCTGGCACTGGCTTGCATATCTTTTTGCCGCATTCGGTGTACTGACGGTCTTCGGTACCGGAAATGCAACCCAGGTTAATACGATTACCACTGCCATCAATTCTGCCCTGACCAACTATGATCTGCTGAAACCGGACCAGATTTCCACTTCCAATCTGATCATTGGCATCGTCATCACCATCATGATTGCCATGATTCTGTTAGGCGGCATCAAACGAATCGGTCAGGTGACCGAAAAACTGGTTCCATTCATGGCACTGCTTTATATCGTACTGGCTCTTGGTGTAATTCTTCTCAACTTTAATGTAGTTCCGAGTGTATTTGCTTCCATTATTGAAGGTGCGTTCCATCCTTCCGCAGTCACCGGTGGTGTCGTGGGAAGTCTGTTCCTTAGTATGAAAAAGGGTGTTTCCAGAGGAATTTTCTCCAATGAAGCTGGTCTTGGTACCGGATCCATTGCCCATGCATGTGCCGATACCAGAAAACCTGTAAAGCAGGGAATGTTCGGTATCTTTGAGGTATTCACGGATACCATCCTGATCTGTACCCTGACCGCTCTGGTCATTCTCTGCAGCCAGGTATCCATTCCTTACGGCCAGGCGGCTGGAGCCGAACTGACCATTCAGGGCTTTACCGCCACATATGGTAACTGGGTATCCATCTTTACCGCTGTTGCCATGTGCTGTTTTGCATTCTCTACTATTCTCGGATGGGGACTTTATGGTGCACGCTGTATTGAATTTCTGTTCTCCAGCAAGGTCACCAAACCATTCATGGTTGTCTACTCCCTGGTCGCTATCCTTGGTGCTACGGCTGATCTGGGACTCATGTGGAACATTGCCGAGACCTTTAACGGTCTTATGGCCATTCCGAACCTGATTGCCCTGTTCCTGTTATCCGGAACGGTAGTTAAACTGACCAAAGCGTATTTTGCACAGGAAAATCCGTAAAACAATTATGAAATAATACAAGACCCGGAAGACTTGAACTTCGTCTTCCGGGTCATATTTTTATATTTTTAAATTCTTACGCTTCTTTTTCCGTGAATACCACGTATTCGCCGCCGTAATTGCCCCACCAGGTGCTTGGGTAATCCCCTGTCATATAGATAGTACAGAACAGCATCTCCGTTGCATTCAGCTTTGCACAGATAGAAAGTAAAATTTCATTAACAGGGAACAGCACCTGTCCTTCTTCATGCTCCATCTGATGGATGTATTCTAATTCCTGATACGTCAGCACCGTATCGATCTGCTGCCGTGCCTGCTCCGGCAATGTAAAATAGTAGAAATCCACATACATATTTTTGCAGCCGAGCATTTCCCACATTTCCATAAATTTATCCACCGCCTGAAATGCATTCATCCGGATAATCTGATTTTCATACTGCTGCATGCCATCCGTCACTTTCTCAAAATAAATGGCTCCTTCTTTTTTCAACTCTTCCACTGTCATCATGAATATTTTTCCTCCAGATTCTGTGGCACTTCTGCGCCTTATTCCGCAGATGCCGAATGCATTCGTTTTACCGGATTCCCCGGTAGGATGTCCTTATATCGATAAATGCTGAGCACCAGTCCGGTCAGGATATAAGAACTGACCATATTGCTTCCACCTGCGGAAAAGAAGGGAATGGTAATGGCTGCAGACGGAAGCAATCCCAGGTTCATGGCAAGCACCAGTCCTGACTGAGCTAAAAGCACCATACTACAGCCATAGCCAACCATCATCCCCAGCTGATTTTTCTGATGAGAAGATATGTGGAACATTTTCACCCACAGGAGCAGAAGTAATGCCACTGCTGTCACCGCCGCCAGTAATCCATAGGCGGAAGTCAGACTTACGAGAATGTACTCACTGTTCCATCCCGGCAGTTTCTGCCAGACATGATTTCCTGAAGCTCCCAGTAACCGACTTGTTCTGAGACACTCATATGCAGTCTGCGCAACATAACTTGGCTCACCATATCCAAGCCATGCCTGTAATCTCTTTACCTGATATTCTGCAAGCATTCCCGTTCCGAGCATCATCGCCGGAGCCAGTATCATCATTCCCCATACAGCTGCCAGCATTTTCCTCGGACTGACCTGATACCAGCCCTTTCCTACTGCAATGGAGAACAATAACAGACAGATAAACAGAAGCATCACTGCCTGATTCAGTCCTGGAAGCCGAAGCACCAGAAATACCGGCAGCAATGTCCAGATCAGAAGTCCTGTAAGTCCTTTATAACTTCTTCCTCTGTAGGTGTACAGTACCGCAGCATACGCAGGAACATACAGCCAGATCATTCCAAAGGTCGGAATCATCACCGGCCCGACCCGCAGGCCATAGCTTCTCCCATATACCTGTACTCCCGTAACCAGTGACAGCAGGATAAAAAGGAGAATTCCACCTGCAATCTGTCTGCTCCATTTACCAAGAACACTGTAATCAATCCGGCAGACCAGAAGCATCAGCAAAAATCCGGTCATGGTATATTTCACCTGCTGTTGACACCAGTACTCCATTCCATTTATGGAAGCATCTTCTGCAAAGACTAGCATGGATCCATAAAACACAAGGCTTAACACACTGATCAGGCTGACCAGCACCAGCATCTCCACCGACATATGCGGCCGATGAATCCGGTCCAACGCCACACCAGTTTCCACAGGATCGCCCATTTCCCGGACTGCAAGCTCCAACGCCTGTTCGTGATCCGTTCCTTCTTCTTCAAAGGCTTCGGCCTGATCAAGAATATGGTCTTTTAATTCTTCCGCAATAGAATCATGCATCCTGCTGCAGCGCACCTGTTCTGTCACTGTTCTGAGGTATTCATCCATTCTCATGTTTACACCTCCATCGCCAGAACATTGCCGACTGCTTTTGAGTATTCCTTCCACTCCTCTTTTTTCTGCTCCAGATGCTTTCTGCCTTCCGGAGTAATCTGATAATATTTCCGGACTTTCCCCAGCACTTCCTGCTCATAGGAATTGAGGAACTGTTTTTCTTCCAGACCGTGAAGCAGTGGATACAGCGTTCCCGCTTTCAGCTCAAATACATTTTCTGAACGCTTCTTCAGCGTATCAATCATCTCATACCCATACATGTCTTTTTCTGAAAGCAGTCTCAATATCAGCATCCCCATACTTCCGGACACCAGACTTCTGTCAATTGCCATAATAGGATCCTCCTGTCATTATATAGTTTATCTATATATAGATTAACTATATAGTATATCGGCAATCTATATATGTCAATTTTTTTTCATAAAAATTACCCTTCTGCCCGGATCTCCGGCTGAAAATCATCCGTATCCCCACAGAAATAACCACCCAGATGGCTGCTGATATATTCCATTACCTTTTTTGCCTCTTCAAAATCATCCGGTCGAATCGTCACAGCATAGGCTGTATGAAGACGGCGATCTTTCATATAAGCTTCCATGGCTTCATCTTCTGAAGCACCGCCAAGGTTCTCCATATCCACGGAACCTGCCTCCGGAAGCTCAATCTCCACTACTTCCGCTTCTTCCCAGTATTCTGCCTTCCAGCTCTTCTCCTCTGCGAAAAGCCCATAAATCTGAGCCGGTGTAATCTCATCTTCTGCCAGATACAGCCATTCTTTCGGCATCTGCGGACCTTTCGGCGCATTGTTCTTCACAGTCGGTTTTGCAGTTTTTTTCCCATATTTTTTTCCATATGTTGTATTCTTCACCGTTATTCTCCTCCAGTACTGTTATGCTTTCCAAGCTCCCAGAATGCCACTGCGCTGGCCGCCGCTACATTCAGGGAATCCACCCCATGTGACATGGGAATTTTTACAGTATAATCGCAGCCATCTATAGTCTCCGTGAGAAGTCCTTCTCCTTCTGTTCCCAGAATGATGGCCAGTTTTTCTTCCTTCTGAAGAACCGGGTCGTCAATATTCACGGTATCATTCCGAAGCGCCATGGCAACGTTTTTGAATCCCTGCTCTCTCAAGAATGCGATACCATCCTCCGGCCACAACATCTGCTCATCCAGAAATGCCCATGGGATCTGAAAAACCGTTCCCATACTGACTCTGATTGCCCGGCGGTACAACGGATCACTGCAGTCAGGCGTTAAGAGAACCGCATCCATATTAAGAGCTGCCGCTGATCTGAAGATAGCTCCCACATTGGTAGGATTCACGACATTTTCCAAAATGGCAATTCTTCTTGCACCTGTACATACTTCCGCAGGTGTACGAAGCGGCGGTCGTCTCATGGCACACAGCATTCCCCTGGTCAGTTTGTAGCCGGTAATCTGAGTCAGCACATCAAACTCCGCCACATAGACCGGTACCTCACCGCAGCGCGCAATCAGTTCCTTCGCCTCTGTCTCCACATGCTTTTTCTCCGCCAGAAATGAAAGCGGAATACAGCCTGCATCCAACGCCCGTTCGATCACTCTTGGACTCTCTGCAATAAAAATCCCATTCTCCGGCTCATGACGATTCAAAAGCTGTGTTTCCCGAAGTCTCGCATAGACATCCAGCTCCGGTGCAGAAAAATCGGTAATCTCTATAATCTGCGGCATATATACTCTCCTGTTCTTCATTCACTGATATTCCCAGTATAGCATACCTGCCGCAGAATCGCTACTTTGCTTTATTTTCTTCTGCGTCTCCAGTCATAGACCGCAACTCCGATGCCAAAACCTGCCATAGATGCGCAGACAAGCGCCAGCAACAGTATGGAAAATACAGCATCACCGGTATGTGCCGATTCGATCTGCTCCGGTGTACTGACCGGAATTTCCTGCTCAGTTTTTCCGTCAGAATGTTTCGTCCTTGGTTTCTGCTCAGATTTCGACTCTTCCGGCTGTTCTTTCTCCGGTTCTTCCGGCTGCTCTTGCTCAGATTCCGGTAATAACTCATTAATCAGCACAAAGACCTGCTTTTCCCCTGTGTCCTTCACTACAATTTCCATTGGTTCCGCGATCTCATATCCATCCGGAGCAGAACGTTCTTTCAGAATATAGTGACCAATCGGTAGCTTTTCCATATAAAAGCTTTCTTCCACATGCGTAATAAACGATACCGCCTCGCTTCCATCTTCCCGAAGCAGTACAAGCTCTGCGCCTGCCAGAAACGTCTTTCCGTCACTTTCTGTCTTTCTTATTTCCACCCGGGTAATATCATCTTCCATAATAATCTGATGTGCATCCAGATCCTTCCAGTACGTGATGCCACCGGCAGTTTTCTGAATCTGCACCGTCCACTCCTGAAGCCATTCTCCATCCCCGTCTGTCTTCTGTATCAGACGGAATGGAATTTCCTCTGCTGTCACATAACCATCTGTCGGACGTATTTCTCTTAAAAGATATATGTGTTCCTGCTCACCGGTCAGTTTTAGTCCCCGGATCTCGTGCGGTTTCTTATCTGAGATCCAGGCATCCACTATTTTTCCTGTTTCTTTTTCGATAACCGCAAGCTCTGATCCTTCCAGTTCTTCCCCATTCGTCAGATCTCGTTTGCTCACAGACACGGAAGTCTGTGTGTTTCTTACTTCCTGACGGAATACAAGCACTTCTTCCCCATCCTGCCCGGTATAAGAAGCATCGAAATGATACCGTTCCGGATTCTGAAGATATCCGCTTGCCGGACAGAGTTCCTCCACATAATAATATCCGCAGGGCAGATCTGCCTCAAAAAGAACCTGACCGTCAGAGTCACTGACCACTGTTTCCAGAAGCTGGTCTTTTGGGATCATCGGTTCTTCATACGGTGTCACCACCCGTTCTCCGCTGATCACATAACCATACAGATCTTCCTCAGCAAAAAGTCCGAAAACCGCACCTTCTACCGGCAGATTTTTATCACTGTATTTTACAAGTTTGATGGACACCTTCTGCCGTTCATTGATATATGGCGTGTCTTCCGCCCAGACAACCGGCACTTCCTGTCCTTCATAGACAAGTACCACGTCTTTCACCTCCGGATTTAAAAGAAAACTTCCATCACCGGCTTTCACTTCCCGGATATAATAACTTCCAAGCGGCAGATTTTTCACTGATGCGATTCCCGTCCTGTCTGTCTTGACAGTCTCTATCTTCACATCTTTTTTAAGTTCCAATGTCTCGCCCTTGCTGTTGGTCCATTCTGCATAACATCCGGTTCCATCCGGTGTAAAAATATCATCTCGTACAAATACATCAAACTGTGCCTGCTCCACACGACCAAACAGATACTGAAAAATCATCTTCAGCAGGTTCTGGCGGATTCCGGCAAAAAATTCTCCCTCTTTGGTCACAGAGAAGCTTCCCACCGTCCGCTGGTTCTTCAGATTGTGCTCTGCAACGAGGTTATCATTTTCTACCAGAAAACGGACTTCTTCCGTGGCCGGATTCAGTTCCCGGTTTGCCTCTTTGGTCTCCTCCGAAGAAGCCTCATATCCCACATAGTTTTCCGGTGCCAGTGTCTCACGAAGTACATACTGTTTTCCGACCTCCAGTTTCTCAATCAGATGTCCTTCTTTCGTAAGCAGCGTCTCACCTTCCAGCAGTTCTTCCGGTGAGGCAAGCTCCATATAATATCCGTCTTTCTCATAGAAATAATGCAGTTCTTCCCCAGCTGCCTTTGACACCCAGCTGGCAGACGGTTTCTCCGCCAGCATCCAGGAACCATCTGCCTGCTTCCGAAGATTTCCGTGTTCATCCACAAGAATTTCCCAGATTTCCAGATAAGCACCTGGAATAGTCACGCCAGAGACGATATCTGATTTGACAAAGATATGCTTTGTCTTCTGATTTTCATATCGGATATTTGTGTGATCCTGTATCTCCACTTCCTGGGAGCCAGACTCTCCTTCATAAGAAGCATCCACTTCCACCATCTGATCCGTGGTAGTATAACCTGTCGGCGCCTCCAGCTCCCAAATGTAATACTGGCCAAGCGGCAGGTCTTCTGTAAATACCGCCCGGCCTTCTTCATCCGTCACAGCCGTAGCAATCAGCGTATTCGCCGGAATCAGAAGCCTTCCCTCATCCTGATTGACGTAATGAAAGACAGTCTGGACATGACGGTAATCTGGCACGGTTTTATCCGGATTTTCCTTAATATAACTGTAAATATCCGCCCGGTTGTACAGGCCGTAGACTGCTCCTGCCAAAGGCTCTTTCGTCTCCACATCTGTCTTCTCCACTCCCATGCGGATCTTCTGACGTGCATTGACATAATCGCTGCTCACCCACTCAAAGTTCACAGTCTGCTCCTGTGGGGTAATGGAGAAATACTGTACTTCTGGATTCAGAACAAATCCATCGCCTGCAGTCACTTCCCGGATATAGTAAGAACCAATATAGAGATCTGCAAGATAAGCATAACCTGTTCTGTCTGTAGTCAGGGTCGCAATCTTCTCATCCTGATGCCATACAAGGTAAGCATCCGTATCTACCCCATATTCTTCCAAAAGTCTGCGGTCCAGTTCCTGGGTATAGATGTCTTCCGCTGCATACACCTCAAACACGGCTCCCTCAATGGGGGCATCCTGATATTCAAATACCTGATCTCTGACCTCATACTCTGCTGCATTCCAGATTCGGCGAAAATGAGATGTGCTGATCTTCTCTTTCAACGCAGTTCCTTCCCTGTCTGAAGCCCCATACAGCTTTTCACCGTGTTTGATCAGTTCCAGAATTCCTTTCTGTTCCTGATTATCCTGGCAGACTGTGCAGATCAGATTTCCATACTGATCCATCAGCGTATAGCGGTTGTTTCCCATCTGTCCATCCGGATAAACCGTTGCATTGTCAATCACAAAACGGATTGATCTCTTTTCCGCTGTCTCAATTCGATAACTGAGCAGGCGATCTTCACTGGTATCAGCCAATCGCTGCTCAGCTCCGTTCTGTACATAGCCTTCCGGTGCAGTCAGTTCTGTCAGTTCATAGGAACCGGTCGGCAGCTTTGCCGGAATTGTGAGATAGCAGTCCACAATTTTCCCCTGCGCATTCTTGAGCAGCGTCGGAGCAAACGGACAGTCAACTGTCCCATACTTTTTGCGAGATGCCGGTTCGTAATACCAGATATAACCATCTCTATCCTGTTTCCAGCCATTTTTCTGAAGCAGCTCATATTCTCTCTGATCCAGTGTGGCTTTCATTCGATAAGAAGCCCCCTCCTTCAACACGGTCCCCTTCACCATCTCTTCCGGAGTCAAAAGCGTTCCATCCGGTGCCATGAAGTCTGTATCCGTCTTTACCAGCCGGATATAGGTCTCTGTCCTGTTATTGGAAATATATCTGGTTTCCTGCGGAATACGTCCTTCCACTGCATTTGCCCGATATACTCCCGTGTCTTTGTAAATAGACGCATTTTGATGGTCTCCGAAGCGGATATCTCTTGCCTCACTGAAGATTTCTTTCATCACCTGTCTCGTACTATCTGTATAGCAGACACCGCCGTCATCTGTAATCCATACAAAAAATGGCCGTGCCATCTCATGATTTTCGGGTGTCGTAGTCTCTACAACCACATATGTGCCAAATGGCAGTTCCGGCGAAACAAGTGCCCCTTTCTCATCAGTAAACATCTCTTTTACCAGGTATTCATTCGCTTTTCCACCAGACACGCTGGCAAGCCATCTCCGATCGCCTTCCGTCCAGGTCTCCATATTTCTCTTATAAACCGTTGCCGCACGCTCACCGGTAAAATCATAATCATAAAATTGTCGGATATCATCTGCCGACCAGGTCTTTCCGTTTTCCGGCTGTAGATGCCTGTTTCTTACTCCTGCGAGTTCCGAGACCAGATATACCGTAAATCCTGCATTTTTCACCGGAATCAGTTCTGTCTGATACTGATTGTCCGACGTCTTTATAAGCGAAAATGCTTTCTTCTGCACATAATCACCGGTATAGATCTTCTCATGCCCGGAATCCGCATCATCCATCGTCAGAGTATTACGGTCTGAACGGGCTGTCTCATCACGAAGAATCACCCTCAGTGTCTCATCATCCCAGGT
>ERZ809296.3850-NODE-3850-length-12154-cov-5.671047_pt1 | contig 12154 bp, 10 predicted proteins | sample MGYA00520511_ERZ809296 | MGnify/ENA primary metagenome ERZ809296 (study PRJEB31576, sample SAMEA3212662) | Homo sapiens | biome: human-gut; feature: human gut; material: fecal | place: Sweden | collected 2012 ... | reverse complement strand
CCGGCAAGGCCCTTGGGGATGCCGCGTGCGCGGGACATCACGATCTGCACGGCCGCCACCAGCATGACCGCCATCAGGGCGAACACCATCTACACGCTGTTCTCACGTAGCCGGTGATGAAGCCCGTGGCGCACAGCTGCACCAATGCGCGGCACGACGACCACATCAGGGTCTTGCCGATGCACATGTGCATCAGTTCGCTGATGATGGCCGCCACGGCCACCATGCCCAGCGCGATGAGCAGACCCCAGATATCGATGTTGTAGGAATTGCCCAGATCGCCGCTCATGCCTGCGTCTCCTCATTTTCATCGGCGCCGGCAGGCACCGCGTTCGCGTCCTGCGCCGCCGAATCCGTCATCTCGCGTTCGGTCAGCCGCCCCTTGTCCAGCGTCAGCGTGCGGGTGGCCCGTCCGTCCGGCGGACGGTGGCGGATGCGGATGATCGTCATGCCGCGTGTGGCGGCATCCGCCATGATCGTAGCCACCTTGGCCACGTTGTCGTCGTCGAGACCGGCATCTACCTCGTCGGCCAGCAGCACCTTCGGATCGGTGAGCAGTGTGCGGGCCAGGGCCACGCGGGCCGCCTGGCCGCCGGACAGGTCGTGCGGGGCGCGCTCCAGATCGATGTCCTCGCAGCCCATCGCGTCCAACGTCGTGCGGATGCGCTCGTCGGGCAGCAACTGCTCGGCCTTGCCGCCCTTGCCGCAAATCGCGAGCGTCTAGGGCAGGCGGATCGCCTCGGCCACGTTCTTGCCTGTCAGAATCGGCTTCTGCGGCGGGTAGGCGACATCCCGCCGCCACTGCTGCGGCGTGAACTCGCCGCTGCCCTTGCCTTCAAGGGCGAACGCGCCGTGCGCATGCGGGTTGAGCCGGGCGCACGCGGTCAACAGACTCGACTTGCCGGAGCCGGACGGTCCCACCAGATCGACGACCTCGCCGCGTTCCATGCTGAAGGACAGGTTGTCGAACACCGTGCGTTCGCCGTCCGCCGGCGATTGCGCGGGGACGACGCAGGACACGGATACGGCTTCGAAGAAGAATCGCATATTCATCCAGTCTAGTCGGGGGTCACGTGGGAAACCCCAGCGTTCACTTCCTGTATACCCGGTGTGGCATAATAGCCGAGGCAATTTTTGGGCTTTGCCTAAGCTAGTTTGAATTTGAAATAGGTGAATAACGTGGCACAGACTACTAACGACATCAAGAACGGATCCGTCCTGAACCTCGACGGGCAGCTGTGGACCGTCATGAAGTTCCAGCACGTCAAGCCGGGCAAGGGCCCCGCCTTCGTGCGCACCACCATCAAGAACGTGCTCTCCGGCAAGATCGTCGACAAGACCTTCAACGCGGGCATGAAGATGGAATTCGAGACCGTGGACAACCGCACTCTCCAGTACTCCTACGAGGACGGCGACAACTTCGTGTTCATGGACATGACCACCTACGATCAGATCATGGTTCCGAAGACCCTTCTGGGCGACAAGGCCAAGTTCCTGCTCGAAGGCACCGACTGCCTGGTCTCCTTCCACGACGGCACCCCGCTGAGCATCGATCTGCCGGGCTCCGTGGTCCTGACCATCACCCACACCGAGCCGGGCCTGCAGGGCAACCGCTCCAACGCCGGCACCAAGCCGGCCACCGTTGAGACCGGAGCCGAGATTCAGGTCCCGCTGTTCATCAATGAGGGCGACCGCGTCAAGATCAACACCGAGGACGGTTCCTACACCGGCCGCGAGAACAACTGATCTCCGCATCCTCAACAGACCACCGACCGTATAAAGGACTAGGACAGCAGCAGTATGGCACGTTCCACCGCGCGCAAAAGGGCTCTGAACACCCTGTACGAAGCCGACGAAAAAAGCCAGGATATTCTCTCCCTGCTTGACGAGCGCATCGCACATCCCGGTGCCCAGACCCCGCTTTCCGACTATGCCATTGAAATCGTCAAGGGCGTGGCCGAGCACCGTCGTCAGATCGACATGACCCTGGACGAACACTCCACGGGTTGGAAGGTCCGCCGTATGGGCGTGGTCGATCGCAACATTCTGCGTATCGCCGCTTGGGAGATTCTGTTCAACGATGATGTGCCGGACAAGGTCGCCATCGACGAGGCTCTGGCATTGGCCAAGACCCTGTGCGATGACGATTCGCCCGCTTTCATCCATGGCCTGCTGTCTGCGGTGTGCACCGCCAAGAACGCAGCACCGGCACCGGAGTCCGTGGCAGAAGAGGCCGATGAGGAATCGTCCGATTCCGATGCCGCCGCATCCGAGCCGACCGATGAGGGCGATGTTTCCGATTCGCCCGATTCGTCCGGTGCATCCGACGAGCCTGCTGCCCCGTCCGCTGAGATTCAGCCGACGGTCGATTAGTCATTTGTTGTTCAGCCTCCCCATTCGGGAGGCTTTTTCATGGGCGGACACTTGTGCCGCCGTACATTCTCAAGTCGGCACCTTGCCGACAGCCCCGCCAGCGGGGTGAGACTGTGCGCCCAACGGCGTGTGAGTCTGCGCTGGCCGTTAACCTTGGTACGAATACCCGAAAAACATAAGGGGGTTTTGGTGAGCCAGAACGAGTCCGGGACCATCGCAATTCCGATGTATGACAAGGACGATGCAGTCCTCGTTTTGGAAGACGGACAGGTATATGTGGGGGAGCCGTATGGCGCCCTCGGCGAGACGACCGGTGAGATCGTCTTCGCCACCGGTATGACCGGATACCAGGAGACGCTCACCGATCCGAGCTACGATCGCCAGATCGTTGTGCAGACGTTCCCGCACATCGGCGATACCGGCGTCAACAGCGAAGACCCTGAGTCCTCCCGCATCTGGGTTGCCGGATACATCGTGCGTGATCCCTCTCCGAACGTGAGCAACTGGCGTGCCGAGGGCAGCCTGGACGACGACCTCGCCAAGAACGGCATCGTCGGCCTGAGCCACATCGACACCCGCAAGCTGGTGCGTCACCTGCGTTCCGCAGGCGTGATGCGCGCCGGCATCTTCTCCGGCGACGCCCTGACCGATCAGGCCACCGGCGCGCTCAAGACCATCGAGCAGCTGCTCGAAGACGTCAAGAACACCCCGCAGATGCAGGGTCTGAGCCTGTACGACGAGGTGTCCACCAAGGAGACCTACACCGTCGAACCGTGCGGCGAGTACGAAGGCAAGGAGCCGCTGTACACCGTGGCCGCTGTGGACCTCGGCATCAAGGGCATGACCCCGCACCGCATGGCCGAACGCGGCTGCCGCGTGCACGTGGTGCCCTCCACCATCACCTTCGCCGAAATCGAGAACCTGAACCTGGACGGCGTCTTCTTCTCCAACGGCCCGGGCGACCCGGAACAGGCCGGTCCCGAAATCGAGCTGCTGCGCCAGGTACTTGACGCCGGCTACCCGTTCTTCGGCATCTGCTTTGGCAACCAGCTGCTCGGCCGCGCACTCGGCTTCGGCACCTACAAGCTCAAGTTCGGCCACCGCGGCATCAACCAGCCGGTCAAGGATCTGACCACCGGCAAGGTCGAGGTCACCGCCCACAACCACGGCTTCGCGGTCGACGCCCCGATCGGCAAGCAGGTCGATACGCCGTTTGAAAACGGCAAGTACGGCAAGGTGTTCGTCTCCCACATCGATCTGAACGACGACGTGGTCGAAGGCCTGCAGTGCGTGGACATCCCCGCATTCTCCGTGCAGTACCACCCGGAGGCCGCAGCAGGCCCGCACGATGCGGCCTACCTGTTCGACCGTTTCTGCGAACTTATGAAGAACAACTCCAAGGGAGGTAAGTGATATGCCGAAGCGCACCGACATCAAATCCGTGATGGTCATCGGCTCCGGCCCGATCGTGATCGGTCAGGCTGCGGAGTTCGATTACTCGGGCACCCAGGCATGCCGCGTCCTTCGTGAGGAAGGCATCCGCGTCATCCTCGTCAACTCCAACCCGGCCACCATCATGACCGACCCGGAGATGGCTGACGCCACCTACATCGAGCCGATCGCTACCCCGATCCTCGAGCAGATCATCGCCAAGGAACGCCCCGACGCGCTCCTGCCCACCTTGGGCGGCCAGACCGCACTCAACGCCGCCATGGCGCTGGGCGAGGCCGGCGTCCTGAAGAAGTACAACGTCGAACTGATCGGTGCTTCCCTGGAAGCCATCGACCGTGGCGAGGACCGTGAACTGTTCAAGAAGGTCGTCGATGAGGCCGGCGCCGAATCCGCCCGCTCCGACATCGCCCACAGCATCGAGGAAGTCGACAAGATCGCCGAGAAGTTCGGCTACCCGCTGGTCGTGCGCCCGAGCTTCACCATGGGCGGCCTGGGCTCCGGCATCGCCCACAACGAGGAGGAGCTGCACCGCATCGCCGGCGCCGGCATCCATTACTCGCCCACCGACGAAGTCCTGATCGAAGAGGGCATCGAGGGCTGGAAGGAATTCGAGCTCGAGCTCATGCGCGACCGCAACGACAACGTCGTGGTCGTCTGCCCGATCGAGAACGTCGATCCGGTCGGCGTGCACACCGGTGACTCCATCACCGTGGCCCCCTGCTTCACCCTGACCGACCGCGAATACCAGAAGCTGCGTGACATCGGCATCGCCATCATCCGTGGCGTGGGCGTGGACACCGGCGGCTGCAACATCCAGTTCGCCGTTCGTCCGGACACCGGCCGCATCATCGTCATCGAGATGAACCCGCGCGTCTCCCGTTCCTCCGCACTGGCCTCCAAGGCCACCGGCTTCCCGATCGCCAAGATCGCCACCAAGCTGGCTCTCGGCTACACGCTCGACGAGATTCGCAACGACATCACCCAGTCCACGCCGGCCTCCTTCGAGCCGACCATCGACTACGTGGTCACCAAGGTGCCGCGCTTCGCTTTCGAGAAGTTCCCGGGCGCCGACCCCACCCTGACCACCTCCATGAAGTCCGTGGGTGAGGCCATGGCCCTGGCCGGCAACTTCCAGGAGTCCCTCGGCAAGGCCATGCGCTCCATCGACAAGCGCCACATGGGCTTCAATTGGGATGGCGAGAAGCCGTCCGCCGAAGAAGTGGCCGAACTGCTTGAGGCCATCCACACCCCGACCGAACACCGTTACCTGCAGCTCATGCGCGCCATCTGGGGCGGCGCCACGCTGGAGCAGGTGTTCGCGGCCACCAAGATCGACCCGTGGTTCCTGAAGCAGATCTTCCTCATCAATGAGACCGCCATGACGGTGCGCGAGGCCGAAACCCTCACCCCGAAGCTGCTCAAGAAGGCCAAGCTCGCCGGTCTGTCCGACGTGCAGGTGGCCCACCTGCGTGGTTTGGGCGACGAAGGCGAGAACACCATCCGCGAACTGCGCTGGACCTACGGTCTGCGCCCGGTCTACAAGACCGTCGACACCTGCGCCGCCGAGTTCGACGCCGCCACGCCGTACTACTACAGCTGCTACGCCGACGAAACCGAGCTGCGCCCGCGCGAACGCGAGGCTGTGATCATCCTCGGCTCCGGCCCGAACCGCATCGGTCAGGGCATCGAGTTCGACTACACGTGCGTGCACGCCGTGCAGGAGCTTGGCAAGGACTATGACACCGTCATGGTCAACTGCAACCCGGAGACCGTGTCCACCGATTACGACATGTCCGACCGCCTCTACTTCGAGCCGCTCACCTTCGAGGACGTGCTCGAGATCTACGAGGCCGAGAAGAAGATGGGCCCGGTCAAGGGCGTCATCGTCCAGCTCGGCGGCCAGACCCCGCTGTCCTTGGCCGCGCGTCTGAAGGCCGCCGGCGTGCCGATTCTCGGCACCACCCCGGAATCCATCGACTTGGCCGAGAACCGTGAGCTGTTCGGCGAAGTGCTCAAGAAGGCGGAGATGAACGCCCCGCGTTACGGCACCGCCCTGAGCCTCGAAGAGGCCAAGGAAGCCGCCCACCGCATCGGTTACCCGGTGCTCGTGCGCCCGAGCTACGTGCTCGGCGGCCGTGGCATGGAAATCGTCTACGATGACAAGCAGCTCAACAAGTACGTGGACCGCGCACTTGCCGAGGCCAAGGCCGATACCGTGGTCTCCGGCCGCCTGCCCTCCCCGCTGCTCATCGACAAGTTCCTGCAAGACGCCATCGAAATCGACGTCGACGCACTGTTCGACGGCGAGGAACTGTACATCGGCGGCATTATGGAGCACGTCGAGGAGGCCGGTGTCCACTCCGGTGACGCCGCCTGCACCCTGCCTCCGTCCACCCTGTCCGACGACCAGATTCGTCGCCTGCGTGAAGGCACCTACGCCATCGCCAAGGGCTGCCATGTGCAGGGCCTGATCAACGTGCAGTACGCCTTCATGGCCAACACGCTGTACGTGATCGAAGCCAACCCGCGCGCCTCCCGTACCGTGCCGTTCGCCTCCAAGGCCACCGGCGTGGCACTGGCCAAGGCCGCTGCCCGCATCATGGCCGGCGAAACCATCGCCGATCAGCGTGCCAACGGTCTGCTGCTGCCCAAGGGCGACGGCGGCGACATCCACCCCGGCCAGCAGGTCGCGGTTAAGGAATCCGTGCTGCCGTTCAAGCGCTTCCGCACCCCGGTGGGCAAGACTGTCGACATCCTGCTCGGACCTGAGATGCGTTCCACCGGTGAGGTCATGGGCTTCGACCGTGACTTCCCGCACGCCTTCGCCAAGAGCCAGCTCGCTGCCTACGACGGTGGCCTGCCGACCCACGGCAACGTGTTCATCTCCGTGAACGACACCGACAAGCGTCAGCTGCCGTTGATCGCCGTTCGTCTCGAGGAGCTTGGATTCAAGCTCTGGGCCACCGAGGGCACCGCCTCCGTGCTTCGCCGTTACGGCATCGAGTCGAACATCGTGGACAAGATCAGCACCCGCGTGGACACCGATCCGGAAGCCCCGGTCGAGGTGCATCACGCTGCCGGATCCGTGGGCAAGAACGTGGTTCAGCTCATCGAGGAAGGCAAGATCGACATGATCCTCAACACGCCGAACTCGCGCGGCTCCCGTTCCGACGGCTACTCCATCCGTGCCGCCGCCATTGCCGCCGATCTGCCGCAGTTCACCACCATCACCGAGTTCCAGGCCGCACTGCTCGCTATCGAGGCCGTGAAGCATAATGATTATCAGATCATGAGCATTCAGGAGCATTCGAAGCAGCTGTTCGAATTGGAGCGACGGGAGTTCTGATGACTACACTCAGCAGTGAGGAATTGCAGGCACAACGTTCGGATTTCGGTCTGCGATTAAGCAATTCAATGGCCAAATACGGGCCGCTGTGTGTGGGCGTTGACCCGCATCGCAAGCTCCTCACCGACTGGGGATACAACGTCGACGCCGAAGGCGCCGAACTCTTCTCCATGCGTATGCTGCAGGCCGCCAACGGGCGCGCCGCAGCAGTCAAATTCCAGACGCCGATGTTCGAGCGCTACGGAGCCAAAGGTTTCGAAGCGCTCGAGCGCGTGCTCTACGCGGCACGACAAATGGGCGTCATCACCATCGTCGATTGCCTGCACGGCGGCCTGTCCACCACGATTTCCGCCATCGCAGACGCCTATTTCAAGCCCGGTGCACCGTTGCTGGCCGACGCCATCACGCTGTTGCCGTACTATGGCGCGCGTTCGTTGAACGGCCTGATTACCGAAGCGCTGGAAAACGGACGCGGCGTGTTCATCGCCTCCCTGACCTCCAACCCGGAAGGCATGAGTCTGCAGACCGCGTTGCGCCAGAGCGGCGATTACAAGGGACGTACCGTGGCCTACGGCATCGCCTCCACCGCGCAGAAGCATAACGTGGATATCGAAGGCATGGGCTCGGTGGGTCTGATCATCGGTGCCACCATCGGCCAATGGATGCAGGATTCCGGCGTGGGTCCCTCCAAGTTCACCGGTCCGATTCTTTCCCCCGGTTACGGTTGGCAGGGTGCCGAGGCCAAGGATCTGAAAACCGTGTTCCGTGGTACGCGCGGCAACGTACTGGTCACCGTGTCCCGCTTCATCGCCTCGCATGGGCCGGATATCGCCGCACTGAGCCAAGCTACCGAGTCGATTGCGCTTGACGTACGTCAGGCGCTGATGGAAGCCACTGCCGAAGGCGCGGAAAACCAGTAATCAGAACGGAACCGGATGGTGCGGCATGCGTACGTGTCTATCTCATCGCGTACGTCGCATCACGATCCATGTTCTTCCCTGTTCGTCGGGGCTGTAGCAGTTACCGGTCATCTCGCCGGTGAGCCGTTACCACATTGGATTCATAATCGCTGCACACCACATCATCTCCGGAGGAACCCATGACTGGAAACACCCATGCCGGCCGTCTAATCGTCCTGACTGGCCCCACCGCAGTAGGTAAGGGCACCGTGGAAGCCAAGCTGCGCGCCGACCACCCCGAAGTGTGGGTGTCCGTCTCCGCCACCACGCGTGTCCCGCGCCCCGGCGAGGTTGATGGCGTCAACTACTGGTTCCTCACTGAAGATGAGTTCCTGGCCCGCGAAGCGGCGGGGGAGTTCCTGGAAACTGCAGTGGTGCACGGCATGGCCCATTATGGCACCTTGTTGAAGCCTGTGGAGGAGCGTCTGGCCGCCGGTGTGCCCACGATTCTGGAAATCGACCTGCAGGGCGCCCGCCGCGTCAAGCAGCGCGCCGCCGAACTCGACCTCGAAGTGGTGTACGTGTTCATCGCGCCGCCAAGCTTCGAAGAGCTCAAGCGCCGTCTGATCGGCCGCGGCACCGAAACCGCCGAACAGCAGGCCCGTCGCCTGGAAACCGCCAAAGTGGAGCTCGCCGCCGAAAGCGAATTCGACGTCACCATCGTCAACGAAACCGTTGATCAGGCCGCCGCCGACCTCTGGTCCGTCATCGCCAAGGAATACGGGCTGTAAACTACCGCTTTACCACCAACTGCTGGTGGAGGATTTCGGCGCTGTTTTTGGCCGGCGCCTGCTTCCAGCGGATTGCTTCGGTTTCGTGATGCTCGGTGACGTAATGCCGCATCCATTCGAAGCACTGCTGGGTTTGGATGGCATCGCTTAATGCGCGGTGCTCCTCATTGTCCGCGATGCCGAAGCGTACGATCAGGTCGGCCAGACGGTGATGCCGCTGCGCGGGGAACAGGGCGCGGCTGATCTGCATCGTGTCATAATCCGCGCAGGCAAAGCCGCAGCCGGCGATATGCCGGGTGTTGTAATCCAGGAATCGCAGATCGAAGCTGACGTTATGACCGACGATTGGCTCAACGGCGGGACCGGCAGCCGGGGTAGCGAGCCATGCGATGAATCGGGGAAGCACCTCGTCAATCGGATCGAGGTCGGCCACCATCGCATCGGTGATGCCGGTCAGCGTGGTGATCTGACGCGGAATCGGCCGCAAGGGATTCACCAGCTGCTGGAATTGATCGACGATATGCCCCTCCCGCACGCGCACGGCACCGATTTCCGTGATGGCGCAACTGTTCGGGTAAAAGCCGGTGGTCTCCAGATCCAGCGCCACGTAATCGGTGGGGAAGAGGGCATCGTCCATGGCGATTCGCCCGCCGGCACCATGATTGGGCTGGGATGGTTGGCCGAAAACGGTAATGCCGGAAGTGGTCACGGAGGCTCCTCATATCAGTCGGTGTTCGGTGACTTATTGTACCGGCAGCCCGGTCTGACGGTAAAATTATTCCCTCCCGGATTTTCTCGGATATATTGGTTAGGTGGCCGGCAATTGCGCGGCGCATCGGGAAGGGAGCACAGCTGATGAAACAGATAGTGGCAGGCATCGTGGCGTATGTGGACGCGGGCAAGACCACGCTGTCCGAGGCGCTGCTCTACCGTACCGGTGAGATCCGCAAATTGGGGCGAGTGGATCACGGCGATGCGTTTCTGGACACCAATTCCTTGGAGAAGGCGCGAGGAATCACGATTTTCGCGCACCAGGCATTGGTGGAACACGGCGACCTGCGTCTGACCTTGCTGGATACGCCGGGGCACGTGGACTTCGCAGCCGAAACCGAACGTGTGCTGCGTGTGCTTGATTACGCGATTCTTGTGGTCTCCGGCACGGATGGCGTGCAAGGCCATACCGAGACACTATGGCGTCTGCTGGCCAGATACGGTGTGCCGACGTTCATCTTCGTCAACAAGTGCGACGCCGCCGGATTCGCCCGCGAGGCCATTCTGGCACAGTTGCGCAAACGCCTGAGCGATGCGATATATCCGTTGCCGGCAATGGAACAGTCCACTGAGGGCAGCGCGGTACCGTTGGACGCGTTCGCCGAAGACATCGCCACCCTGGACGAGGATGCGATGAACGACTATCTGGAACATGGCGCGCTGTCCGTGGGCAGATTGCGAGCGATGATCGCCATACGCGAGCTGTTCCCTGTATATTTCGGCTCGGCATTGAAGCTCGAAGGGGTCGAGGAATTCCTGGACGGGCTGGAGACGTTCACCCGCGAACGTGAATGGCCGGCCGCCTTCGCCGCACGCGTGTTCAAAATCGCCCACGACGGCCAGCACAACCGTATGACGTGGCTGCGCGTCACCGGCGGTGCGCTCAAAGCCAAGGAGATCGTCTCTTCATCCTCGTGTTCGGCGTCATCAGCACCGTCGCCGGTACAGGGGGATGATGGCACGGTATGGTCCGAGAAAGTCGATCAGGTGCGCATCTACAATGGCGCCAAATTCGAGACGGTCACCGAGGTGCCTGCCGGATCGGTGTGTGCGGTGACCGGACTGACGCGGACCTTCCCCGGCGAAGGGCTGGGAGCGGAACCGGACGCCGAATCACCGTCGCTGCAACCCGTGTTGACCTACACGGTGTTGCCCGCCGGAGCTGAATCCGATACGGCCGGCACCTCGGGAGCGGCCAAACGCGGTGGCGCCGGCCATGACAGCGTGAATCGGGACGATGCCGAGCATGATGCCGCCACATCGGGAACCAGCCGCAATGAGGAGAACGACACTGCCGGCCAAGACGCAGAGACGGACAAGAACTCGCCGGCCCGTCCCCAGTTCGATGATCTGACCTTGCATAAGGTCATCACTGCATTGCGCGAGCTGGAAGACGAAGACCCACTGCTGCATGTGGTCTGGGTGGAGCGGTTGGCCGAGATTCATGTGCAATTGATGGGCGCGGTCCAGCTGGAGATCATCCAGCAGACGCTGCACGACCGGTTCGGGCTGGATGTGTCGTTTGGCCCCGGCTCCATCCTGTACCGCGAGACCATCACCGCGCCGGTCGAAGGTGCGGGTCATTTTGAGCCGCTCCGTCATTATGCCGAAGCTCATATTCTGCTGGAGCCGGGGGAGCCGGGCAGTGGAATCACGGTGACCTCGGCCCTGTCCGAAAACGATTTGGATCGCAATTGGCAACGGCTGATTCTGACCCACCTGACCGAGCGTGAGCATCTCGGTGTGCTCGTTGGCGCGCCGCTCACCGATATCAAGATGACTGTGGTGGCTGGCCGCGCGCATCTGAAGCATACCGAAGGCGGCGACTTCCGCCAAGCCACCTATCGTGCGATTCGTCAAGGACTCATGGAAGCCAGAGCGGGAGTCAGCGGGCGACCTGAGACAACGGTCGAGAGCCGGCCGGACACCACAGGGGAGGGCAACTGCCGACTGCTGGAACCGTGGTACCGGTTCCGGCTCGAAGTGCCCGCGGACATGATCGGCCGTGCCATGAGCGACATCCAGCGCATGGCCGGCACCTTCGAATCCCCGGTCACCGATGGCGAATACGCCGTGATCGAAGGCGAGGCGCCGGTGTCCGCAATGCGCGACTATGCGATGGACGTGAACCAGTACACGCACGGCCATGACCGCTTCTCCGCCACCTTCGGCGGCTACAAGCCATGCCATGACGCCGAACAGGTCATCGCAGCCGCCGCCTACGATCCCGAAGCCGATCTGGACAATACCCCCGACTCGGTCTTCTGCGCCCACGGTGCCGGCTACCCTGTCAAATGGTACAAGGTCCCCGAATTCGCCCACGTAGACTACGCCATGTGAGGTGGTGACTACCAAATCTGCGGCCGAATGAATCCGTTGGTCTCCAAGAACCGTTGAATATCGCGCATTTCCGGCATATTGATCGAATGGGCCATGCCCGGATACACTTGTTCGGTCAACGTGCCGTGCTCGCGCCAGAACTCACCCATCGCCGTCACATCGGCTTTCGGGAAGATGTCGTC
>ERZ809296.3840-NODE-3840-length-12185-cov-4.658615_pt1 | contig 12185 bp, 5 predicted proteins | sample MGYA00520511_ERZ809296 | MGnify/ENA primary metagenome ERZ809296 (study PRJEB31576, sample SAMEA3212662) | Homo sapiens | biome: human-gut; feature: human gut; material: fecal | place: Sweden | collected 2012 ... | reverse complement strand
GCAAAATGCTTTATAATATAGGTGCCTATCAGTCTGCTAAAGACAGTTATGAGAAACTTTATCCGAAATTAAATGACCGGGGAACATTTTTGTTTGAATACGGTCATTGCTTGCATAAGTTGAAAGAGTATGATGCTTCTACAGAAATAATGGAAGAGGCTATAACGCATAGTTGTGATCCCATGATTCTGAATATAATAGGAAAGAATTATCAGGCTACAGGAGAATATGAGAAAGCTGAAGAATATTTCATACGGTCTACCCACCGGCTCCCGGGACGAATTTATCCGTATTATTTGTTAGCGAAGCTTTATGCGGAACCGGAGTATTGGCATCCGGAGAAATTGAGACAAGCAGTTGAGGTAGTACTGACCAAAGAGCCGAAAGTGCAATCGACTGCAATAAGAGAAATGAGAGAAGAGGTAAAAAAACTTTTAAAGAGATAATTGAAAGATGATAAAGTTTTCCGGATATCTGATTGTAACCTGTTGGAGCGGCTTACTGTTGTTTGCTACTGTTTCCTGTGCGGATAATAGGCTGAAGGAAGCTTTATCATATGCTAAAGAGAATAGTCACGAATGGGAAAAGGTGCTGAAACATTATGAGAATGAACCTTTGAAGAAGAAAGCGGCTCAATTTCTGATTACTAATATGATAGGATATTGGGGACCGGACTCTACGGAAGTGTTTGCTTGCAGGAAGTTCACCCAAGAATATGATTCTTTATCCCGGATCTATCAGTATGAAACGAGTGTAGAATGGGGAGAAAAAGTGGACAGTATCTGGGAGAAATTTGGCGAAAAAGTATATTATGGGATTAATAAGGAAAAGATTTTCGACTTGCAAGTCTTAAAAGCTGATTTTATTATTCATGAAATAGATTTGGCTTTTAGAGCCTGGAATAATAATATATACACACGTGAGTGTTCGTTTGATGATTTTTGTGAATATATACTGCCATATAGAAGAAAAAATGGAGCATTGCCTGATCAGAAACGTGCAGAGGTCTATCAAAAATATCATGAACATTTCTTCTCACAACCGGGTAAGGACTTTATTGATGAAGCTGATTCGTTGCTATATAAATATAATTTCCTGACTCATTCTTGCTTTTATGGGACAAGGATTCCTATTTTAGCTACCAGTCAGATGGAATATATGAGACACGGCCTGTGCGAAGACCGTTGTTGGTTTAATATAATGCTTTTTTCTTCTCTGGGAATGGCTGCTGCCATGGACTTTGTTCCGGGATGGGCTAACAGGAATGGATCTCATTCGTGGAATGTATTGATCGTCAATGGGGTTTCGTATCCGTTTGAACCTTTCTGGGATGCCGACCGATGGAAATACAAGCGAATATATAATAATAAAACATTTGATGAGGCATGGGGACGTTTCAGGCTCTCTAAAGTTTTTCGCAGAACTTATGGTGCGCATATGGATGCTATTCTTAAAGATACTCAAATGGATATAGAGGACATTCCGGAGGTGTTCAGGGATGTTAGAAAAAAAGATGTATCTCACGAATATTTTGATACAGTCAATGTCACGCTTACTTTGCAGAATGTACCTGGTGATGAGCGATATGCTTATTTGTGTACATATAATACAGGTAAATGGAATCCTGTTCAATGGGCAAAAATAGAAGGAAAGACTGTTGTCTTTAAAGGAATGGGGCGTGATGTCGTTTATCTGCCTGCTTATTATCGGAAAGGAAGCGTAATAGGTGCGGGTACCCCGTTTTTGTTACAACAGGATGGCACGCAGAAGTCCTTGAATGCAACATGGAAGAATGAGAAATCTTCTATACTGTTAAGGCATAATGTGGGAGCAACGTATCATAGCGGTAATGTATGGAATAACAGAAAAGTGGCAGGAACCGTATTGCTGGGTGATGTAACACCCTACTTTACATCAGCAGATACCCTTTGTGTCTTTCCAAAGAATATAGGTATTTACAGGCATTGCCTCTCTGTGAATAATAAAAGAAAGTTGCGTTATGTGCGGATGACTTTGCCTTATTATTCGATCGCATTAAATGAACTGGCTTTTATTGCAGAAAGCGGTAAGCGTATATCAGACGTGCATTTTATACAGAAAACGGATTCGACAGAAAACGGTGAGAAGCCTGAATATGTATTAGACAATATATCCGGTACTGGTTACTTGAAGTTGGGTATAGAAGCCGGATATATTGATATTGATTTAGGAGACTTTTATGTATTGTCGGAAATCCGGTATATTCCTTACCATCAGATATTGCTGGACGATGGCATTGCCTATGAACTTTTATATTGGAAAGATGGATGGAAGCTTTTGGACAGCGCCATTTTCAGCGGGAAACCAATGGCTTTTGATAACATACCGCAGGATGCATTGTTACTGCTCAGACCTAAGAAGCAGAAAGGACGAATATCTTATCGTCCGTTTATTTGCAGGGATGAGGAACTTCGGTGGTATTGATAAATTAGTGAAAGTAATGTATATAATTGTGAAGATGTTGATTATTATTTAAATAATATCTTGTATCTCTTTTTATTTAGAAAGAAATATGTATTTTTGGATGTGTAACTAACAAAATAAAAAATGAACAAACACAAGTTAGCATGGGTCTGTCTGTCTTCTGCATTGATTATGGTGGCAGCTTGTAGCGGTAAGAAAAATATTGAGGATGAGTCGGACAAGGGTGTTACTACCGTTCTTCCCATGTCTAAAAACGAGGTAAAGGTAGAAATACTGAAAAGAAAAGCATTTAATCACGAACTGGTGAGTAACGGCAAAATCAGTGCCCGTGGCAAAGCCGATCTGCGTTTTGAAACCGGTGAAGTCATCGCTCATATCTATGTGAAGAATGGCGACCGTGTACAGAAAGGGCAGAAACTGGCTGATCTGGATAAATTCCGTCTGGAACAGAAATTATCCCAGTCGGAAGATGCTTTGCTGAAAGCCGAACTGGAATTGAAAGACGTACTGATCGGGCAGGGATATTCTCCTGACGACTTTAGTAAAGTCCCTGCCGAAACAATGAAAATCGCCAAAGTAAAAAGCGGGTATGAACAGTCGAAATCCCAGTATGAACTGGCGAAAAGAGAGATGGAGCATGCTACGTTGATTGCTCCTTTTGACGGTGTGGTAGCCAATTTATTTTCAAAGCCTTATAATCCGGCAAATACTTCTGAAGCATTCTGTACTATTATTGATTCCAAAGGAATGGAAGCTGATTTCACAGTGCTGGAAAATGAACTTGCTTTTATCAGGATGGGAGATAAAGTGGTAATTACTCCTTATGCCGGAGGAGATGCGTTTGAAGGCAGTGTATCAGAGATAAATCCATTGGTGGATGCCAACGGCATGGTGAAAGTGAAAGCATTGGTAAATGCGGGAGGAAAACTGTTCAGCGGAATGAATGTAAGGGTAAGTGTTCGCCGTTCGCTGGGAGAGCGGCTGGTTATTCCGAAGAGTGCCGTTGTATTGCGTTCCGGCAAACAAGTGGTATTTACCCTGAAAGACGGCAAGGCAATGTGGAATTATGTGAATACGGGACTGGAGAATGCGACAGAATGTGTCGTCTCCGACAAGTCGCAGAAAGGTATCGAGGATGGTCTGCTGGAAGGAGATACGGTCATCGTCACCGGAAATCTGAATCTGGCGCATGAGGCGGAAGTCTATGTTAAATGAAGAATTAAGAATTAAATAATGAATCTATGATAAAATTCTTAATTCAGCGCCCTATTGCCGTATTGATGGCCTTTACCGCCTGTTTCATCATCGGGCTGGTGACATACTCTACGCTGCCTATATCGCTGCTTCCCAATATCGCTATTCCTGAGATTACGGTACAGGTGGCGTCTGCCAATACCTCTGCCCGGGAATTGGAAAACACGATTGTCAAACCTTTGCGGGGGCAGCTGATTCAGGTCTCTACCCTGAAGGATATTCATAGTGAATCGAGAGACGGGGCGGGCATTATCCGCTTGTCATTTGAATATGGAACGAATACGGACCTTGCCTTTATCGAGGTAAATGAGAAGATAGATGCCGCCATGAACTATCTTCCGAAAGAAGCGGAACGCCCGAAGGTAATCAAAGCGAGTGCAACGGATATTCCCGTATTCTATCTGAATCTGACACTGAAGAATGACAGTGCTTACGGAGCTACGGAACAGCACTCCTTCCTTGAATTGTGTGAGTTTGCCGAGTCTGTCATCAAGCGCAGGATAGAGCAGCTTGAAGAAGTTGCCATGGTGGACGTGACCGGAATTTTGGAACGGCAGGTACAAATAGTGCCCGACAAGGACAAGCTCGCCATGATGGGACTCTCCATTGGAGATATCGAATCGGCTTTATCTTCTAATAATGTGGAACCGGGCAGCATGACAGTGCGCGACGGGTATTATGAATACAATATTAAATTCTCGACATTGCTGCGTACGGCGGAGGATGTGGAAAATATCTATCTGCGTAAGGGCGACCGCATCGTACAGTTAAAAGACTTCTGCAAAGTAAGCGTCGTACCTGTAAAGGAAAAAGGAGTATCCCTGTCCAATGGCAAACGGGCGGTGAGCCTTGCCGTCATCAAACAGGCGGATGAGAACATGGATAAGATGAAGCAGGCACTGGTTGGCACGATGACCTATTTTAAGTTGGTATACCCGGAGATTGATTTCAGCATCAGCCGTAATCAGACGGAACTGCTGGACTACACCATCTCTAATCTGCAACAGAATCTCTCCCTGGGCTTTCTCTTTATTTGTCTGGTAGCGGTTCTGTTTCTGGGAGATGTAAAGTCTCCGCTGGTCATCGGACTCAGTATGGTGGTGTCCATCGTGATCAGCTTTGTCTTTTTCTACCTTTGCAATATGTCTCTCAATATCATTTCACTTGCCGGATTGATCCTGGCATTGGGAATGATGATTGACAGTTCGATTATTGTGACCGAGAATATATCGCAATACCGTGAACGGGGATACTCCTTGCGCCGTGCCTGTGTGACGGGAACCAGTGAAGTGGTCACCCCCATGCTGAGTTCTTCTCTGACAACTATTGCCGTCTTTGCCCCGCTGATTTTTATGAGCGGTATTGCAGGCGCTATTTTCTTTGACCAGGTTTTTTCCGTCACTGTAGGACTGATGGTGTCCTATCTCACCGGTATCATGCTGCTTCCTGTGCTTTATCTGCTGGTTTACCGGACAGGTGTCCGCACCCGGAAATGGAAGTGGCTTTCTTTCAAATTTAATAACCCGATCAAGGACCACACGCTAGACCGATTCTATGATGCGGGTGTTGACTGGGTATTCCGCCATAAAACGTTCAGTGTACTGTTCTGTGTGATTTCCATTCCGCTTTGCGTATTCTTCTTTTTCTTTATAGACAAAGAACGGATGCCCGATATTGAGGAGAATGAACTGATCGCCCGGATAGAATGGAATGAGAATATCCATGTGGATGAAAACAAACGACGGGTGGATGAACTTTTCAAGGAACTGAAGGATGAAGTACTGGAGCAAACAGCCTCTATCGGCAGACAGGATTTCATCCTCAATCGGGAACGGGAACTGTCTTCTTCCGAAGCGGAACTTTATTTCCGTACGGAGACTTCCGATGCTATTGCCCCTTTGGAACAGGCGGTATACCGGAAACTGAAGGAACGTTATCCGCTCTCTGTCATTTCCTTCTCTCCGCCGGAAACGGTATTTGAGAAACTCTTTGTGACGGGTGAACCGGATGTGGTGGCGGAATTTTACACCCGTAATAAAGCGGAAGCCCCCAAAGCGGAAGCAATCCGCAGCGTGGAACAGGAGCTGGGACGAAAAACCGGAATCAATCCGACAGGTATCGCCTTCGAAAACCAGTTGAATCTGAGTATCAGCAAAGAGAAACTCTTGCTCTACCGTGTTTCCTACAACGAACTGTATCGGGTACTGAAAACGGCTTTCCGGGAAAACAGTGTGACGATGCTGCACTCTTATCAGCAATATTTGCCGATCAACATTGCCGGGGATGAAAAGACTGTGAACGAGGTGTTGCAGGAAACACTGGTGCAGACGCAACCGGACAACCGTGGGAATGTCGATTTTATCCCGCTTCGGGAATTGATCAACGTAGCTCCCGCCGAAGACTTGAAAAGTATTACTTCCGGACGTAACGGCGAGTATGTCCCATTCGACTTTTACGGAGTGCAGGATGCGAACCGGCTGATGCGTGAAGTGAAACAGGTGGCGGAGGAAACAGGGGATTGGGATACGGGCTTCTCCGGCAGTATCTTCTCCAACAAGGAGATGCTGGATGAACTGGTCGTGATCCTGTTGATCTCACTGCTGCTGATGTATTTCATTCTTGCCGCACAGTTCGAGAGTTTTCTGCAGCCGTTGCTGGTACTGGCGGAAATCCCGATTGATGTGGCATTTGCCTTACTCTTACTTTGGATATGCGGGCATACGCTGAATCTGATGTCTGCCATCGGTCTGATTGTGACCTGTGGTATTGTAATCAATGACTCTATCCTGAAACTGGATGCGATCAATGAACTGCGCAAGGCAGGCGTTCCTTTGCTGGAAGCTATTCACGAAGCAGGCCGCAGGCGTCTGCGTCCGATTATCATGACTTCGCTGACGACCATCTTTGCCATGGTGCCGTTGCTGTTCTCCTCGGATATGGGATCGGAACTGCAAAAGCCGTTGTCTATCGCCATGATAGGCACGATGTCCGTCGGTACGGCGGTCAGCCTCTTTATCATACCGCTGCTTTACTGGTTTATCTATCGGGGAAAAAGCGGGAATCACAAACCAAATGAAAAACATGTTGAATTATGAAGAAATCATCCGTTCTTTTTGTATTGATGGCAGCATCGGGGATCTGTTTCTCTTCAGTATATGCCCAGAAACGTCTGGTGCTGGACTTGAACCAGACCATCGCTTTAGCTAACGACAGCTCGCTGGAGTCATTCCGCACACAAAATATGTACCTGTCCGGTTATTGGGAATACCGGACGTACCGGCCAAACCGTTTGCCGAGTCTGACAATGGACCTTACCCCGGCACAATATAACCGGGATATTACGAAACGTTATGATTCGGGACAGGACCTGGATGTCTACCGTACGCAACAGTCATACTATGCCTATGGAGGATTAAGTGTCCGTCAGAATCTGGACCTGACCGGCGGTACGTTCTATCTGGAGTCGAACCTTGCCTATATGCGTAATTTCGGGGATAATAGTGCGACGCAGTTTACCAGCGTCCCGATACGGCTTGGTTATTCGCAGAGCCTGGTCGGGTATAACCCTTTCAAATGGGACCGGAAGATCGAGCCGCTGAAATACGAGCGTGTGAAAAAGGAATTTCTTTATAATGTGGAAAAGGTTTCGGAAACGGCGACGAATTATTTTTTTTCGTTGGCGATGGCGCAGGCGGAATACAAACTGGCAAAGGAGAATCTCGCATCTACGGATACTTTGTACCGCATCGGACAGCAACGGCACCGGATCGCCGCTATTTCACAGGCGGATCTGCTGACTTTAAAGCTGGATAAAGTGAATGCACAGAATACATTGCAGAATAAGGCAAGCGCCTTGAAACGGGCAATGTTCTCATTGGCATCTTTTCTGAATTTGGACAAGAATACCCAGATCGAACTGGAGCTTCCTTCACGCCCAAGTATGATGGAGATTCCGGTGGATGAGGCTTTGAGATGGGGAAGGAGCAATAATCCGCAGTTGCTGGAACTGAAGCAGAATGTACTGGAAGCGGAACGGAGTGTGGACAGAACAAAGAAGGAATCCCGTTTCAATGCCAGCGTGAATGCCAGTATCGGTTTCAACCAGGTGGCGGAAAACTTTGGAGATGTGTATCATAAACCGATGCAGCAGGACTTAGTAGCGGTCAGCGTATCTATTCCGCTGGTGGACTGGGGCGTTCGTAAGGGCAAATACAACATGGCACGGAATAATCTGAATGTAGTGAAGATTTCGGCACGTCAGGATGAGATCAGTATTGAGGAGGAAGTCATCATGACGGTGAGTGATTTTAATATCCAGCAGCAGTTGATTGCCAGTGCGGAGGAAGCGCTGGACTTGGCGATACTGGCTTATAATGAGACAAGGCAACGTTTTATTATCGGTAAAGCGGATATTAATAGTCTGACGCTTTCGCTCAACAGGCAGCAGGAGGCGCAGCGCAACTACATTTCTGCCTTGCAGAACTACTGGCTGAATTATTATAAAATACGTCGTCTGACTTTATTCGATTTTGCTACGAAGCTTTCTCTTTCGGATCGTTTCGACTTTAATGGAGGGAGACTGATCAGATAGTAATTTCTTTTGGGATATAGACAAATGAATCATGCAAGATATAGGTTCTGAAATTAAAAAGTCATCAAAAGCTTCCGCTTTTACGCTCATTGTCGCTTTTATCAGTGTGGCGTTGGTCGGGCTGGCACTTGTTCCGTTGCTGCCGGTGAAGCTGAATCCGTCACGGACCTTACCCGGATTTTCTGTATGGTTCGGCATGGGAGGGACTTCGGCGCGTGTCGTGGAGATGACGGCTACCAGCAAACTGGAGGCGATGCTTGCCCGTGTCAAGGGAATACAAAGTATATCTTCTACTTCCGGCAATGGCTGGGGAAGTATAAATGTGAGTCTGGACAAGCATGCAGATGCGGCTGTCGCACGTTTTGAGGCTTCGACTATCATTCGTCAGACATGGCCGGAATTGCCGGCGGGAGTTAGTTACCCGTACATTCAGATGGCGAGTCCGGAGCAGAAAAGTCAGGGACCTTTTATCGCATTTACGATTAATGCGCCTGCCACTCCCAGTCTGATTCAGAAGTATGCGGAGGAACATATAAAGACACGCCTTGCGCAGCTTCCGGGAATCTATAAGATAAACGTCAGCGGAGCCACACCGATGGAATGGCGGCTGGAGTATGATTATGAGCAGTTGCGTGCGTTGGGGGTGAGTACGGACGAAATTAGTCAGGCAGTCGGTCTGCATTATCAGAAAGAGTTTCTGGGAACTTATGATGTGGAACAGGCGGCTTCGGGCAAGGAATGGATTCGCTTGGTGCTGATGCCCGAACATGATAATCGGGAGTTTGACGCAGGGCAGATACAGGTGAAAGTGAAGGATGGGAGAATCATCCGCCTGGACGAACTGGTGAAGGTCGTCCGTATGGAAGAGCAGCCTCAGAGTTATTACCGGATTAATGGACTGAATTCGATTTATCTGTCTGTTGTCGCTGAAGAGGCGGCTAACCAGCTGGAACTGAGCAAAAAGGTACAGGCGTGCATGGATGACATCAGACTGTCGCTTCCGGCAGGATACGAGATTCATACCAGTTATGATACTACAGAGTTTATACATGACGAGCTGAACAAGATTTATTTGCGTACGGGAGTGACGGTGGCTATCTTGCTCTTGTTTGTACTGCTGATTACTTTCAGCCCCAAATATCTGTTTTTGATTGTCACCAGTCTGACCGTGAATATGGCAATAGCCGTTATCTTTTATTATGTCTTCGGACTGGAAATGCAGTTATATTCTTTGGCGGGTATCACGGTTTCACTGAACCTGGTGATTGATAATACGATTGTGATGAGTGATCATTATCTTCGATGTAAAAACCGGAAGGCGTTCATGTCTGTATTGGCGGCTACACTGACAACAATGGGAGCGTTGGTCATCATCTTCTTTCTGGACGAGAGGATTCGTCTGAATCTGCAGGATTTTGCTGCAGTGGTGATGATTAATCTGGGAGTTTCATTATTGGTTGCTCTGTTCTTTGTACCTTCTTTGATTGATAAAATCGGGTTGAAACGACGCAGGAAGTCTTCTCTGACCGGAGTGAAGAGAAAATGGAAAATGGGGAATACCCGTTTCTTAGGATGGCTGCGTTCGAAGACGCGAAGGGGACCGGTCTACTTTAGTCGTTTCTACAGGTGGCTGATACAGAGGCTTTGTCGCTGGAGAGTGGCGGTTTGCCTGCTACTGTTGCTGGTATTCGGATTACCGGTTTTTCTGTTGCCGGAAAAGATGGATGGGGATGGCAAATGGGCAGAGATTTATAATAAGACACTAGGGACTCCTACCTATAAGGAAAAGGTGAAACCGATAGTGGATAAAGCGTTGGGAGGAAGTCTGAGGCTGTTTGTGCAAAAGGTGTATGAAGGGAGCTACTTTACCCGGAATGAGGAGGTGGTGCTTTATGCTAACGCTAATTTACCGAACGGCAGTACGCTTGAACAGATGAATACACTGATCAAGCGAATGGAAACTTATCTGAGCGAGTTCAAGGAGATCAAGCAGTTTCAGACATCGGTAGAAAGCGCCCGCAGGGCATCTATCAGCATTCGTTTCACAAAGGAAAATCAGAAAAGCGGGTTCCCGTATACACTGAAAGCTAACATGATCAGTAAAGCTCTCCAGTTGGGGGGAGGAGATTGGAGTATCTATGGATTGCAGGATCAGGGATTCAGTAATAGTGTACGCGAGAATGCGGGATCATTCCGGGTGAAAATGTACGGATATAATTATGATGAACTTTATAGCTGGGCTACAAAACTGAAAGAGGTCTTATTGTCTCATCGCCGTATCAGGGAAGTTACGGTCGGTTCCAATTTCTCGTGGTGGAAGGACGATTATCAGGAGTTTTATTTTGAGCTGGATAAACAACGGATGATCGGAGCGGGGATCGGAGCCGGAGAACTGTTTGCTGCTATTCGTCCCATATATGGGCGGAATCAGGAAATCGGTTCCGTTGTTACCGAGGATGGAACGGAAAAAATCAAACTCTCTTCCTGCCAGTCGGATCAGCGGGATATATGGGCTATGCAGTATTATCCTTTCCGTGTAGGTGAAAAAGAGTATAAACTGGCGGAACTGGCTAAAGTAGAGAAGGGGCAGATGCCGCAGGAAGTGGCGAAGGAGAATCAACAATACCGCTTATGCCTGCAATATGAGTATATCGGTGCGTCGGAACAGGGAAATAAATTGCTGAAAAAAGACTTGGAAGAGTTTAATGAACTTCTCCCGATGGGATATAAGGCGGAAGCGGAAAGTAATAATTGGTCATGGGGTGGAGGTGCCAACAAACAGTACCGCTTGCTCCTGATCGTGATTGCTATCATTTTCTTTATTACAAGTATTCTGTTCAATTCGTTGAAGCAGCCGTTAGCGATTATCTTTGTCATTCCGATCTCTTATATCGGTGTGTTTCTGACATTCTACTGGTTCAAGCTGAACTTTGACCAGGGTGGTTTCGCTTCGTTCATCCTGCTCTGCGGTATTACGGTAAACGCCAGTATTTATATTTTAAATGAGTACAATGCGATTCGAAAACGCTTTCCCTGCCTTTCACCTCTTCGTGCTTACGTGAAGGCATGGAATACGAAAGTGATTCCCATTTTTCTGACGGTTGTTTCTACCATCCTTGGCTTTATCCCCTTTATGGTGGGAGCAGAGAAAGAAGGTTTCTGGTTTCCTTTGGCTGCAGGTACTATCGGTGGACTGGTAATGTCCGTGATCGGCGTGTTTATTTTCTTGCCGGTACTGACTTTGAATAAAAAGAAGATGATGAGGAAGAATCCTTGAAGAAATAAATTAGCTATTAGCATATTTCGATTAGCTAATAGCTAATTTGTTTTTGCTAATAGCTAATCGAAATAAGGTATAGGAGATAATTTACCAGTTATTTCCTGCATTGCTGCTGCCGATCAGCATCTCTACCCGTTGCTTATACAAGTTAGCTCCCTCAGCGATGTTCTTTCCCGCATCTGCGGTTCCCATTCCGTAAACAACAATAGGCGTTTGCCACGACATCCCCGAATGAATGGCACTAACCTGATAAGGACGTAAAAGCTCATCCACTGTGAAGCGGTTTCTGCCTCCACTGCGGTATGCTTCATATTCGGAACCTGTGGTGGTTACTACTGTCAATGGTTTCCCGGCTACTGCAGGAGTCTTGGAAAGAAAGGTGAATACCTCGTCCTGCCATTTTTTGAGCAATGACGGCGCAGCCATCCAATGAAAGGGAAATTGATAAATGAGGGCGGAAGCATCGGAAATGATTTTGCTCCATTCGTCAACATCAAAAGAAGCGCCTTGCTGGTCGTAAAGATTGAATACTGCTACGCCTTCAATATCATTCACAGCATCAATCAGTGCTTTGTTTGCTTGTGATTCCTTCATGTT